>Ga0116231_10001599_pt1 | contig 46673 bp, 34 predicted proteins | sample S1TSphgellanicum_2_FD_89695 | JGI IMG/M metagenome (GOLD analysis project Ga0116231, IMG submission 89695) | Host-associated microbial communities from peat moss isolated from Minnesota, USA - S1T2_Fd - Sphagnum magellanicum MG | ecosystem: Host-associated > Plants > Peat moss > Unclassified... | reverse complement strand
TTTTTTTTACCCTTTTAAATTTCCTTTAATCAAAAATTTGTTAAATAAATTTTTTCAATTATTTTTTTTTTTTTTTTGGTAATTAGTTACCAAGGTAGCAAGAATGTATAACTTATCTTGCTTACACCCAAAATGGGAAAGGACAACAAAAGTGGCAACTTGGCATCTTTTAATACTTGCATATGGTTAGGAAAGCTATTCTAGTGCAAAAACTTATTTCAACTTTGAAAAGCATATGCAAATATAAAAAAATGCCAAGTCTATTGCATGTGCTAATTTAAAAGTTGTTGTTTTCCAAAAACTATTGTTTGTTCCTATGGACAACAATAATCAATGGCACTAAAAGGTCATGCGTCAAATCCATAAGTTTAGGCAATAACACAAGTTGTTGCTACTACCTTGGGGCCTATGGTCCAACATTGTACGTCGAACCAAAGTTAGGGTTATTGGCTACTATGTTGCATGCACTTAATACCACTATATCACTTGTCACATGTAAATGCACAAATGAATTGTTTGACATTTGTTTCAAATGGAACCTAGGATTTTGATGTTAAATTATAATTTTTGCAACAACACATGCAAACATATGTGATACAAGTCTTGAAACCCTTCCTTTCATTTATGTTGTCCTTTGAACATTACAAAACTATCAATCTACCATGGTAATTTTACCATTCAAACAATAATTAAATTATTTTCAATAAATGTGGAAGTTTTGCAATTGTTGGCAATGCCAAAAGTTCTAGAAATTTGTTTAACATTACTAGATTTGATTGCCATCCATAAAGCTTGGTGGTGCAATGTGCCTAAGGCATTTTTTTCCCACTTGAATAGAGGAATTTCAAAATATTTTTATTTTTATTATTGAAATGAAAAACAAAATGTTCAAGAAATGTCAAAATAGTAAAGGTACTGCAATATTGGCAATGGGGTGCAACGTCCAAATACAAAAAGAATGTTTTGATTGATTGTTATGACTAATATGACCAAGAAGTTCTATAATTTTTTTCTTTCATTACATAGGAATGCACATTAAGATCAATACTTTTTTTTAAATCATAATTTTGATAACAAAAAATAGTCCTTAAATGCCATAAAACACAACTCAAGAACCATATCCAATTATGCAATTTTATTGAAAATGAATAAGAAGGAATAATACCATTTGTTATAATTGCTTCATATAAAGTTTTAGTATTGTAAAACACTAGAGTTCATGGAAATGATGTTAAGTTTTTTTTTTTTTGGTTGCAATAAAATTTGAATATTAATTTTTTAAATAGTAAGGTTGGGTCTAAATAAAAAACAATGAAGCAAAAACCATGTCAAATGGTCCAAAAAACTACAATCTTTTTTACATATATGTCAATGGGGTATCATTTTAATATCATGTTAATCATGGAATATTTTTTTTTTATGATTAATATGTTCATGTTATAAAATTTGAATCCAATCAATAAATGCTCCAACTTTGAATTTTGGTTTGAACAAAAGCCCTTCAAAATTGAGCAAGTGCTCCATCAAGTAGGAGTATTTTCACAAAGGGGCCCCTTAATTAAAACATGTATTATATTAATTTTCAACTTTACAAAAGTCAAATAATACAAACATGGAATTTATACCAAGGTCCAAGCAGAGTTGGGGTACCCCATTTGAAACATAAGGACTCTTTCCTTGGACACCCCAATTCACCTTTTTTCTTCATAAAACCTATGACCTATCTTATGTTTCCCTTTTTTTTCTTATATCAAATGAAATTAATTTGCTCCAAATTTTATATAGGCATCGAGAGTATTTATTGTTTCACTTCAATAAGAATAGTAAAATTTATTGAATGTGAGCCATGTGCTATCAATGGCCTAAAATTCTTAGAAATTTTACTTTTTGGAAACTTCATACATCACAATCTAGAGCACTTGGTTCTTGTCACACTTGAACATTTTATATACATTAGGAGCTAAAGTGTTTATGGTAAGAATTTTGGGAAAAATAAAATTTTTAAACGTTCATTATGAATCCTTGAACTATTTTTTTCCATGAAATAAAGTCCTAGAAAGTTTTTCAAAACTTGTTAGGAATCTTTAAACTTGTTCAAATTTGAAATATTATGCATAAAATAGTACTTTAATTAATAATGTATGTATCTATGAAAAAAACACATTTTTTATATGAATGTACCATTAAGTTTCAACGACATGTTCAAGTGAAGGAATCCACTATATATTTAATAAGACAATCCTTTTTGGTACCCCAATCATGCTTTGACCCATCATACAAATAGTGAGCCTTTCAATTATAAATATGACCTAGTGGCCATTAGGTTGTTAACCATAACAATTTGTTTTTGAAAAATTAACAAAATGCAACTTACATCACCCATGTGCAAATTAAGCCTTGTAAACACCAAGTGGTTAACAATGCAATTTACATAGACGAAGAAAATGATTGAATATTTCAAATACAAATTGAACCTTGAGATGTGGTGCCCACCAAGTTGTTAAAACACCAAAAAAGGACTTCACGAAAAATCTTCATACAAAATTCAAAAACAATAAACCTATCATAAATGCATAATCCACTATTTATATAAATAAAAAATTTAGAATTACCAATTGTAAACAAAAGTTAGTAATAGAAAATGAATGCATATGAAAACATATAACAATGTATTGTCAAAGTTATAACATAAAAAATGACTTGAAAAATGAAAAAATGGAAATAGATGAAATGATTTAAAGTGCATATCTAAAGGGGGTTAGTTATTGCAAACATTTTCATGTTGTCATTATTCACATATTGTAAAAACCAAAAATAACTTTGTGAAGAAGAATTTAAATGAAGCTTAGAATACTTGATCATAATGTCCTAGTGAATTTGAACCATTTTCACCAATGGCAATCCGATCACTTAGGTTGGTCACAAACAAACTGGCAAGTCCAACCATTGCACCTTATTCTTTGACAACATCTCCTTTAAAAGACTCAAGAAAAAAACCACTCCACATTGGATTCCAAAGCACCTTGCTAGGTTCATCGTGAATCAATAATGTTTGATCTTCCTTCCCATAAAGTAGCCCACGATAAGCATAATAGATTTGTTGCAAGTCCTTTATATAATAATAAGACTTGGGTGTAATTTCATTAAACATGTTGGAGCATTATTCACATCCCCAAATGAAAATGAGTTGATCCAAAAAAACATTTGGCATCAACATTGGAAAAACTTCCAACACATCCTCAAGTTTCATACAAAACCAAATTATGGCATAAAACTTTTTAAATGTTGTAGCAAGAAAATTCTTCACTCTAGCTTTAAGTTACATTTTGTTCTTATCAATATTTCTTCCAAACACTTGAACATTCCTTTGTAAAACAACACAATGCAAGAAATAACATAACATTAATCTATTGATTCTAAAAATTAATAATTTTTTAAGTCCAATATCTTGTGAACATAAACGTGAATGCATCAAAGTGCCTTTGATCATAGTAGCTAACCTCAGGGAAACATTGAACTAAAATGAAAACAAAATGTGTTGGCAAAAGGCAATATGAAAGCATGATAACATAATGTGTTATGCATGCCTTAAAAAATCAATTGATGATCAAATGATAATGTGTTATCAACAATTAATGTTATTTTGTTATACAAAACATTGAGTCACCATGAAATCCATTAATGTTTCCAACAAGCACCTAACAACCACTATGCCATTATGATATTTCAAACAAGTCATTAACTTACAATGAAATCCTAATTTATTTGCAAAAGGAATCTAGTGGCAATTAGTCCACATGTATACAATTAGAACAATGGATTATGTCTAACAATATCCCTGTCAATCCACAATTTCCAAATTATAACCCCATAATATTTGGTGGCACCAAGTTGTCACTACAAGAAAAGTTGTTTTTTGCAACTTGATTTCTGACTAGATTCTTAGTCATGGAAGACATTTATGATTACATGACTATGTAGTCGAATAGGACATGTTATTTAGGACACCTAGTCACAGTGTGGTTCAATCACAAGACAATTCGTGACTGTGACTTTTGCAACTATAAAATCATGGAGGTCATCAATGTTTGATGAAATTCATAAATTATGGCCATTGGATATAATTCATCAAATATGAAATAAATATGTTTTCCACCATGCCATGTAGACATGTGGCATGTAGACACATGGTATAAAAGCTAAGACCCAACTTATATGTTAGGAATGCACGCCCTAACCTACCTAGGAATGTAAGTTAACTTAGCTAGCAAGTTAAGCTAATTAGGCTAGTTCACTAAGTTGCAAGTGTGAGGACTTGAACCTTTCACCTCCATAGTGAAGGAAAAAGTCTTTAACCCCCACTTAACCATTGCACCACATGACTTTTACACGACAAAAATTATCACCATATTTTTATAAACATTTTTTTCTAACCTACTTTATAAGTTAGGTACTTAGGTATTTATGTAAGAACTTAGAACCTACCTAATAACCTAGCAGGTATTTAGTTTGGTAGGTAATAAGTAAGTAGTACCTAGAGGTAGTAATAAATAAGTAGTAAATAGGTACCTATTAATAAGTAGGTACCAAAGTAGTAGGTAGATATGTATGTACTACCTACCTACTAGGTAGGTAAGTAGGTACATACTACCTATTTAGTAGGTAGGTAAGTATGTACTAAATAATAAATAATAGGTAGGTAGGTATTTAGTAATAGGTAGTAGGTAGGTACCTAGTAGTAAGTACATAGTAGGTAATTAAGTAGGTATGTACTACCTATGTCTAATAGGTAGGTACGTATGTACTACATAATAGGTAGGTAGATAATAGGTAGTACTAGCCCATAGGTACTAGCTACTTTATAGGTAGCTAATAAATAGTTAGTAGGTAGTTAGCACCTAATTAAACTACTAACATAGGTAGGTTAATAATGTATGTAAGTTAGTCATGTAGTCACAAAAATAATCCTAATCTAATCACGTAGTCATAATGCAATTACAATGTAGTCACAAATTTGAGTAAAAGTATATGACTGGGGACATATGACTACATGAGTAGATTAAACATTAGTCGTAAATGTCCAAGTCATGAAAGACACGTTTTGACGTTGTGTGTATGGCACAATGGATCACATTGAACTCAAGTTAAAGCTAGACATGAAATAATCATGTTAAATCATCCATGCATCATAATTCATTAATAATTAAATAAGATATTTCACTTTTTAAAATTTTAAAATCTCAATCTAACCCTCTTATAAAAATGTTGAAAGAACAACATGTATTGAATTTGGCATTTGAATGGTCATTAGGAAGATTGTGCGTAATGTTACCAAAGGATTAAATTTTACAAATTTATAAACTCACATTCCACATTTCGGATGAATGCAAGGATTCCAAGTAAAGGATAATAATTTAGAGCAAGTAATGACTATCTATGTTGACCCATAAAAGTTCTCAAGGAAGATGGCATTGAAAGGAAGATTAAACATACTCATGTGAGGCATGTCATCTACAAGCAATGTATTTTCAAAGTTCACACCATGAAACATACCCAAAAAATCATCTAGGTTTGTATGAAAAATAGGCTTCTTAGGGAAGAAGTGGTCATTTTTAACACATAATGTCTAGTCTACTATTTTAAATATTAGCAGAAAATTGAAATTTGTTCCCTGCCTAGCAAAGTTTTTTTTTCATTGCCAAAGACCAAATGTACACCCTGAATTTCTTTATACATGTGGAGAAGAACTCTTTCAACCCAAGCCTCAAAACCACTAGGTGAGATGTAGTAATTTGACCCTCTCTAGTTGCCACAAGTACACCATTCAAGTCAAAAATTAAATGATATTTGCTCACCTCCATTGTAGGCCGAATTTCTTTTGGGAATCTAAAAATCATTGCAATTTCTTGCAAAGCTAGCTCAATATGTGAACCACAATGAAATGAACTCACATCATCCACAATATATGTGCAAACATTTTCATTTAATCACATCATGTGATTCTTTAATGATGAGGACATACATATAAAAACATGGGCCTAAGATTTCAGCCAATACAAGCATTTGGAACAAACCCTTCAAAGGATACAATACATACAATTGAATTATCATGATTGATCATTAACATTGTGGATTATAAACCATAGAAGGTTTTCCAGAACTCAACGTCTAGGTTTATTGTTCTTTGAACCCAAAAAATGTGAGGATGAACTCCAATTGGAGAATTACAACTTACATGTTGTCATGTTCAATGTAATTGGCATGTCTTCAATAAAATGTTGTAATGTGATAACCATTTCATCAACATTTTTAATAGAAATTATCTTCAAACATGTTATTTGTTATCTTATCATAAAATTCAAAAGTTTCTTTCAAATCACAAACAATCAGTTGATTTCATTGTACAAAAGGTAGCATTATATGGTGATTGTTGCAAGGTTCTAATAGCTTTCAAAAAAATTGTATCTACCATAGTGATATGCCACATCCTACCAAAAGGATTCCACTACAAAATATATGTAAACACAAATTCTCCTATCGAATGAGGAGCCTCCAAGTACAGGAGGACTAGCCACATTAATAGTGCAAAACAAAACCTCTACTTTACAATTCCAGTTTTTAATAACCATGACATTATCTATTGGGTTCATAATCATTTTGGTTAGATTATGGTTTATATTTATGGCATTTCCAATGTGCACACCCCAAGACTTTATTAAAAAACTTTGTAAGGCATTTATGGAAAACCAATGTCTTTTGCTTACTAAAAAGCAGATGATTATTCATCTAGCAAAGCTCATGCCCAAATATCTACAAATGTTTGATATTAAAATCTACATTTGTGATCATTTCATTCACGAAAATGAATATCTTGTAGGGCTTGTACACTTAATCCAAATATGCATTACTACAAATATGTGTTTTTAAGTTGGTCTTTCTAATTGAGTTTAGGCAAATTTTTAGTCACATCAAACAATGAACAAAATTGGATGTAGTCAAAATAAACCAATCATTTTTTACACAAATGTTACTAAAATTATATGACTAACATGATTAAAGATGATTGTTTGAAATGACTATGATGGTTGTCCAACATGACTAGAATGACTCTTTGACTATTAGGTGATGTGATATTACTACTTGTTATGTTTACAAGAAAGATGTCATCATTTTATTAGAACATAGATCCACAAATTTTAAATCTGTAAAAAGGATATGTTTTAAATTTCAAATATGATTACACATGATAACATGATTCCTTGACAAAATTGGGTTTTATAAAATTTGCAAATCTATAACATGCCATTTTTTAGAGATCATGTAAATTACACCAAATTTCATATGGAGAAACTATAAACTATCTATGGCTGCCTTTGATAACATTCATTAGGTGTAGTCCAATTATATGGAGGCCCCATCAATGTGTGCATGACATGTTGAACAATTTTTTGTGCCTCTAGATTTGGCTCATACATGTTGTGGAACACCTTCACAAATGAAATCTTGGTTGAGTTGTTTACAAAATATTTTGCATCCCAATTTTCACCCCATATGACATTTGCTAGCTTGCCCATCGAATATGCTTTAGGCTTCACAATTTTTTGGTGTTGTTTAACCATTTGTCAAAGGGAATTTGAAGTTCCTGGTTTGTTGTAAACATAAAATAATTATGGGGCCACCCACCAATGCACTTTCCTTGCATTGGTGGCATCTTATTCCTTAGCAAATCTATGCAATGATGACATCACACTACTAGAGATATGTGTTTTTACACTAGTTTTTTTTACTAAGTTTAATCATATTTTTACTCACATTAAACAATGGACAAAATTGGTTGTAGTCATAACAAACCAATCATTTTTTACGCAAATGTGACATAAAATGTATGATTAACATGACTAAACATGCTTGTCCAAATTGACGAAAGCTACTAATTGACATGGCAATATTAATTTGATTTTAAATTAAAAGTTATATTATTTATATGAATACATAATGACATTATAGAACTTTAATATTTTTGAACTATAGGTAGATCCAAAACACTACCACCACTACACCAAAACATGGAAAATATGACTATATGACTACCAGTTCATATGGCCCATGGTATTACCACTTGTCACAAAAAATGGCATAGTCATAAATGCCATTTGCGACTATGTTCTCCATGACTATAGGACATCTTCAATGGCCAAAATTTAATTCAAAAATATAATTATAATTTATTGTGATTAATGTCTTGTTGCCACATGGTAACTTAGAATGAATTAAAAAATTTATTAACCATTTTTGAGTGGACATGTGGCAATCTAAAATAATGAAATTATTTTTCCTACCCAATTATATGATGCCACGTGGTAGTCAAATTTTAATCAAATAATGACAGTTGGGACCTAGCCTAGGCCACCTACTCGGCTAAGAGCCCTATGTCCTAACCATAGGCTAGGTGACCTAGTCTACATGCTAAGCTAGGTGACCTAACCTAGGTGTAAAAACAACCTAGGCTATGTGCCAACCACCTAACCTTCCTCCTAGGAAGGCTACTCCACTAATATTCCCCTAGGAACTTAAGAAGCACATAGGATGAAAGCAAGAGGACTTGAACCATTCACCTCCACTTGGAGGGGCAAAGTCCTTTGCCATCACACGACCACATGTTTTATTTAACAAATGAAGGTATCACAAAAATATAAAAAATAAGTTTTTAAAGCCTAGATTAGCTAATGCTTCCTTAGGCTGACCTAGGTTGACCTAGGCTAACACAAGCCACCCAACAATCTAACTTAGGCTTCCATAGACTGTTTTAAGAAAATCTAGGTCTTCCTAGGCTAAACTTAAGCAACTTAATCTGCCTTGGGGTTATTTAAGTTAACTAGGTTATTTAAGTTTAACCTAAGTTAAACTAAGCTATATTAAGCTAAACTTGGCAATACTGAATTATATTTGGTCAAAGTAGGTTATATTAAGCTATACTAGGCTAAACTTGGCAAAAGTAGGTTATTTAGGTTAAACTTAACTATACTTGGCTATACTTGGCCATGATAGGTTAAACTTGGTTATACTAAATTATATTTGGTTAAATTATATTATACTTGGCTAAATTTGGCAAAAGTAAGTTATTAACGCTAAATTTACCTATAATTGGCAAAAGCATGTTATATTAAATTATATTTGGCTAAATTATGTTATACTAAATTAAACTTGACAAAGGTAGGTTATTTAGACTAAACTTGGCTATACTTGGCTATACTAAATTATATTTGGCTAAACTAAGTGAAACTTGGTAAAAGTAGATTATTTAAAGTAAACTTGGTTAAACTTGGTTATACTTGGCTATATTAAATTATATTCAACTAAATTAGGCTAAATTATGTTAAACTTGGTATCACTAAGTTATTTAAGCTAAACTTGGTTAAACTTGGTTAAACTTGACTATACTTGGTTATACTAAATTATATTTGGTTAAACTAAATTAAATTAAGTTAAACTTGGCAAAAGTACGTTATTTATGTTAAATTTGACTATACTAAATAATATTTGACTAAATTAAGTTAAACTAAGTTAAACTTGGCAAAAAGTAGGTATTTAAGTTAAATTTGGCTAAACTCAACTATATTCATTAAAATTAGGCTAAATCTCGCTATACTAAACTATATTTGGTTAAACTAGGTTCTACTACACTATATTAGGCTAAACTTGGCAAAAGTAAGTTATTTAGGTTCAATTTGGCTATACTTGGCAATATTAAATTATATTTGGCTAGATTAAGTTAAACTTGGCAAAAGTAAGTTATTTAGGTTAAACTTGGCTATACTTGGTTATACTAAATTATATATGGTTAAATTAAGTTCAACTTGGAAAAAGTAGGTTATTTAGGTTGAACTTGGCTATACTAAATTATATTTGGCTAAATTAAGTTAAACTTGGCAAAAGTAGCTTATTTAAACTAAACTTGGTAATATTTGGTTATACTAAGTTATATTAGGCCAAACTAGGTTTAAATTGGTAAAAGTAGGGTATTTAGGTTAAACTTGGCTAAATTCGATAATATTTGGCTATACTTGAATATTTTAGGCTAAATTTGGTCATACTAAACTAAACTTGGCAAAAGTAAATTATTTAGGTTTAACTTGGCTACACATGGCTAAATTAGGCTATATTTGGTTAAATTAGGCTATACTTGGTTATTTTCGATTCAACTTGGCTATACTTGGTTATACTAAACTATATTCGGCTAAAATATGTGATAGTTGGCTATATTTGGCTATACTAAACTATATTTGGTTAAAATATGTTATATCAGGCTATACTTGGCTATATTATGTTAAACTTAACTATATTAAATTACATTTGGTTAAATTAGGCTAAATTTAACCATACAAAATTATATTTGGTTAAACTAGGTTATTTAATTTAAATTCAATTAAACTTGCAAAATTTTGATAAAATTAAAATATTTAGGCAAAAATTGAAAAAAAAAATGTTTAGACAAAATTTGGTAAATTTTGGATATTTAAACTAAAGTAATCAAAATTTGGTTAAATTTCGTTAATTCAAGATATTTAGGCTAAAATATGTTAATTTAATTTATTTCGGTTAAATTTCATTGGATTGGATTACCTTAAAAAATTTAGGGCAAAATCAAACTATTTGTTAAATTAAGTTAACAAATATACATAGACTAAATGAAGCTACTTAAATTAAACTTATAAACTAAATTTAATGGAAGTTAATTTTAGAAAATAAAATTGAGGATGTTAAACCTAGATGTTTAAATTCAATCAAATAAAATGTAGAGGTTAATTAAAATAGGTTAAACCAAAACTAAACCTAAATTAAATGTAGGCCAATTTTTATTAAATTTATTTTTATTTTCATGTTTATTTTTTAAAATTATAGTTGGTAAACCAATGTCAACTATATTCAACATGATTATTAATTGTGTAATCATAATTCATAATCATATAATTACCTATATTCATATTTATAATCATGTAGTCTTAATAATGGTTGTAATCAAAATAATGACAACGATTAAAGTCAAAATATGACTACATGACTATACTTGGATAGTAATTGCAAATTGTCCTACTCATGAAAACCATGTTTTGGCATAATGCACCTTTAATCTCTGATTCAATGTTGCAAAAATTTTATTTATTTATTTATTTAAAACAATTTGGGCAAACATTATTAACAAATCATGTTAACCTACATCATATGCCTTTGAATCCCCAAACTCAAGATTTCTTTTAGTGTGCTCCAATTAAAGTTTGAACCCACAACCTTCTTAACCACACTCTAAGACCTTAACCACTAAACCATCACCTCACATGATGACAAAAAATGACGTCACAGAATACATAAACACATATTAGGAACAAAAAATTGAATTCATTCTATATCACTATTTGATTTAATTGATTTGGTAGGTTTATTAGTACATTGAACTTTGTAATTTTTTAAATTCAAGAATATGTGTAAATCATAATTGTTCTAAATACTCATTAATTAACAAATTCAAATGCATCATTTCAAACTTTGAATTGAATTATATATTCAAATATTATTTAAGCACATCTAATTTATTAACTTTCATGAAACTTTGTGATTTTGTTCCATTTCAAAATGTACAACAACTAAAATGGTTTTAAATATTTATTTTTAAAATTCATATGTAATGTCTGAAATATATTTATTTAAATAAAACATTTATTTTCACAATTAAATTGATTTTTTAAAAAAAATTAGATTCAAAATATGAACAGAAAAATTAAATCACTTAATTTAAAAATTCATTCTAATTTAATAAATCTTTAATTGAGTTATAATCTATAATTATTTAGGAAAACATAATTTATTATCATAATCATATTCAACTTTGTGATTCCTTTCAATTTCAAAAAAAATAAAATATTTGTTTAAAAAATTCAAGTAATATTTTTTTTGCATATAACTTTTGGGTACATTTGGTTTCCCTATTTTCATCATTGACTTCAATTTTTCAATCCAAACTTTTAGACATTCCATTAATTTACATGTTTTTATTTATGTTATGTATGTATCATAAATTATATTTTTATTAAAATATATTTAAAATATCATAACAAAAAAAATCACTTTTGATATGATGGTATTAAAATTTGTATGCCTTCAATCTTATCTCAAATTTTTGAATAAAAGTAAAAGAATTGAATTCAATGTTACAATAATTTAAAAAATCGATTTTACTATAATTTCATAAATTAGTTAATTTTTATTTTTCAAATTTTCAAATTTAAATGAGACGTGCATCGATTTTATTCTATTTTTATTAAATTAAAAGAAGTTACTTTATTTTATTATTCCATTTTAGTCATGGTAGTTGATCATACATAAATATGCATTCAACTAATTCATCACAAATATGAATTGAATGATGGAATTTGAATAATTCAAGATTAGCATATATATTTAATTAATTACTATATTTTTAAAAATAATTTTGATAAAATTAAAAAATTAAATTAATGTTCCATTTTTTCATTACTTTTCTTTCAATTTTTTTCCTTGGAAATTATTTATTTATTTGAATAATTAAGATTAATAATTGAAATCATGATAATTATGTGTTTTGTCATTTTTTTTGTAATGAAGTTTTTAAATTGAAAACAAGATTTTTTCCCATATTAATACCATGTCATTAAAAATAACATTATAATCATGTGTGTCATATTCCATAACTAATTTTAGTCATGTTAGTTATATTAGTCAACATATTCAAATCCATGTGAGCATCTACATTTACCACATGTGTAATGTATTGTATGATTTGACTATAATGCTAGATTTTTTACTCATAATGGACATTGCTACTTTTGATCTTAATCATGATGGACACATTTAATCACTTTAGACTACTAATGTGTTTTAAATATTGACTATATAGTCATTTTAAACATGATGCTAATAGTGTAAAAGCCATGTTGTAGTAATGTCACCTATTGTAAGCATTCAATTTCACCCCAATTGCAAATGGTTATGTACACACCATCTAATTTGTCTAGTGAAAAATGCAACATAATGTTGTCTTTGGACAAATCATTGTGCAAAATTCCAAAATGATGTACTACATTCAAAATGTTTATAAATGCCCATACCAATTTCACACCATTTCGCCTAAAGGTGACAAGTTGTGTTTGCCCTTCCATATTTAACCCCCTTCATCACAATAAGGTTTCATTATCCATAACACTACAAGCACTACAAGAAATCATGGTTTTTCAAAAGGTTCAACTTGATTAAAGTGTCCACATTGACGAAAAAGATATTCACTTTTATTAAAAGCATGGGGCATGAAAGACACATGATTCTTTTGGTTGGTTTTTTTTATTAAAGTGACCATTTTAATCAAGTGTTAAGTCGTACATCTAGTCAAGAAGGACAAACTTTTTAAATGGTCCATCAAGATGCCCATGGTTTAATCAAATCAACCATACTAAATGGCCATGCTTAGTCAAATTGGCCATATTAATTTGGTTAATTAACCTATTTGCTATCCTACTATCCTACTTACCTACCTATCTACTTAACACATACTTACTTACTTACCTAAATATGTTTTACTTACGTATTTACTTACTTAACACACACCTACCAACCTACCTACCTATAATTTACATAAATAGATATGAACATTTAAAAACATATGTAGGTAGGCATGTGTACCTACCTATTTACCTAGTTAGGTACCTACTAACCTACTTATGAAGTTCAAATGTTATTATACACATTGACAAAAAATTTCATTGAAGTTCAAAGATACATGTTAAATCCATTTGCTATCATATTATTTTACAAAGTGATGGGGTGGTTTGATGGCCAAAACATTCGTGTGGAGCGAAGGAGACCAAAGTTCAATATCCTTTATGAACATATATTATGTGGAGTATGTATATTTGTATATATACCTTGTACATGGGTGTAAATGTATACATAGGTGGGTTGTGAATAGGTAGATAGGAGGCCATGGTGGGTAAGGTAACTACTTACTATTTATTTATTATCTACATTTTTATATTTACAAATTGAGCCATTTTTTTAATTAATTTTTTTGAGCTACCCAATTTTTTGTTCAATTTGACTAATAAAAAAGACCATGTTATGGTTAGTCAAAACACCATCAATCAAGTTGGACGTGTTCAAATTGATTTGTCCAATATGACTAAGTGGTCAAATTGATCAAATGTCAAAATGATTGGTTTTGGTTTAGTTTCCCAATCAAATAAACTATGATTTCTTGTAATGAAGAAATTTTCAAATACACGACTGGATTTGCAATTCATTTGTAATTATAATTACCACATGTGATTTCCTATAATGTTTAATTGCCTTGGACAAATCACATAAAATTCTAGTACATAAGATAATATGTTGTAGCAAGTTGTAATGGAAGTCACATAAAGATGTGACTTACATGAACTTTTCATCCATCCTAACCAACTTATGTGGCATCGTCATTTTGTGATTGATTTTGTGACTTAAAAATGTAGTCGCATTATATACATTTGTTTAAATATTTATTATTTAAATAGTAAAATAATACTATTATATATAGTATTGTTAATTTCATTAAATTCAACTTGTATAATGTTGACACATGTCATTACATAGGCTAGGTTTAAAAAGCTAGTTCAGGTTGCTAGGTAGGCCAACTATTGTGCCTACTTAAGGTCAACCTAGTAAACACCTAGCCTATGTAGGTGGGGAATATTCAATCAACATTCTAACATTAACCACAATCCATGTCATTTGTGGGGATTGATTCTTGAATGCCAAGGATGGAGATTAACTCTTTTACGACCAAGCCACCCCACTTGTTGTGGTAAAGAAGGAATGTGCATTATATTTAACCTACTTCATTTAAAACATTACACGAAACATAATTTTGGAACTTTGATATCTTATTACAATTTTGTCCAAATGACAAGATTAAAGTTTAAACTTAATTTTTTTCCAATAATGTACACACATATCATTTTCCTCTTAAAAATATAAATTGACTTGAAAATATATATATATTTGAATTTCATTATTCAATATAAGTTCAATGACCATTATGTGGGAAAAATAAATTCAATCGCATGATTTATAAATGGATCATAAATAAATTATAGTAAAAATATAATAGGAGTTCTTTTATTATATAAGAGATTAATCTAAATAATCAATTTAAACTTCTAAATATTAATAATGCCATATAATTAATTGATTTTATGGAATAAAATTTTATTATGTTTACACATATAATATTTTAAGTTATACTTCAAATTATAATAAAATTTTCATGTAAGAAAAAATTAGTTCTTCTCACATCTTAAACATTTATTCGACTTAAGAAATAATATTATAAAATTTTGATTATAATAAACCATAATTGTATCAAAAAAAATGTAATTTAAATGTATGATATTAAATGGGTTACAATTACTCCTACTAACTAGCATATTCAATAAATAAATTACATTGCCTACTTAATATAGTAATTAATTCAAAAAATATCACATATATCAACATGATAAAGTACTTATTACTTAATCCACATACGTATGACCTACTTGCTACTTATTATCTACTACCTATGGGTGAATACCTACTAAAGTATACTAAAAAATTCGTCGTCAAACGTAAAAAAACTAGAATTTGTGACAAGTATATTAAAAAGTAGGTGATGCTTTATGGGATTCTCCTTTTGAACCACACAAAGGCATCACATGTGATATGTTGAAGTTTTTGAAATTTTCAAAAGTTGTATTAACCTTTTTGAAACCTATTTTCAATCTACTTTGCACAATTTGCTAGTTGGTCACGTTGTGAGAAAGTAAATTGAAAGTAGACCAAAAAATAATAATTTGGAAATTCATTCATATGTTGCATTTTGAAAGGGTTTGGGGCATGATTCAATAAATTAAACACATGCAATGCACTTTAGTATCATATCAAAAAAAAAATGTTTTGGATGCCAAATATGAGTTTATCGAAAATTTACTTTTGAAGGGCTTCACATTATCATAATCCAAAAATTCAAATTCTAAAAAATGTTTGTCAAGGTGCATAATGGCTCAAACATTAGTAACAAATCATTGAATTGTTTGATTTGGAAAATGTGCAATATCAACAAGAGTAATAAACTTGTAGTAAATAAATAAATTAGTGAGAGTAATAACATGTATCTTGGAATTCCCATATAAATGCCATTCAAAATAATAGTTTTAACATCTAATTGATGAATGTTAAAATTACATTGTATCACTAGTGCTGGTAAAACTATAATTCAATTGATTTTAACAATTGGTGGATATGTGTCACCATAATCCACTTTAGGAATTTTATTACACCCTCCAACAACTAAATGTTATCACATTAGATTCTCACTTAATTAACACCAATTTGGTTGCTATTCTTGTTCAAAAATATTTTATCAAATAACCAAGTTTTTTGCAATAGAAGCACTTTAATGTTCTTTTTAGTGTTTACAATTAAGATCATAAACTTTACTTTTAATCTATTCACCATGGTTGCAATTTTTCTTTTGTTTAAAAATCAATGTTATCCAAAGTTGTAAAAAATGGTGGGACATGCCATTTTTTCATTGGTTGTCACATTAGTGTCAATTTGGCAAATCAACCAAGTTGACCAAACATTCCCATAGTAAAAATGAAATGATTATTTTTCTCATTATGCCAATAGTTTTAATTACTAATTATTAATGAATTAATAATTATTTATAAGAATTCATATTTCATCAATAAATTATCTTTCGACTACATTCAAGTTGCTAGATTCCAACTTAAGTGTGGACTTATTACAACTAAAAATCTTGACCATTCAAATGACAATTGAAATCTAGTCACCATTTTTCAATGATCAAGATTTTATTTTTTTTCAATATTGGGATTAGATTCAAGTCATTGGAATTTGCACTACAAATAGGGTGTGGACTGGTTGTGACTAAAAGTCATGGCCATTCAAATGACAAGCAAAATCTAATCAATATGTTTTGACGGTCAAGATTTTTTTTTCCCACTTTTGAAACTAGATCCAAGTTGTTAAACTACAACCTAAGTGTGGACTAATTATGACCAAAAATCTTAGCCATTCAATGGTGACTAAAATTCAATTGACACTTTTCAATAGTCAAATTTTTTCATTTAAAAAAATAGTTTTAATCATCTATTTATTTATTTATTTATTTCATGGGTGTAGATTTAGGTCATTAGATTGTGACTAAGGTGTGGCCTAATTGCGACCAAAAATCTTGAATGTTCACATGGTGACCAAATTTTTGATAGTCAAGATTATTATTATTATTTTTGGTCTTCAAACTAGATTCAAGTCATTAAACTATGACCAAGTGTGGGTTGGTTGCAACCAAAAATCTTGGCCATTCAAATGGCCACCAAAATTCATAATAGCTTCAAATGTATGAAATATTGGCCACTTGAATCATTTGCAAGTATCACTTTGTTGGTGACATGAATGCTCACAATGAAAAGCTTCTTATGTTACCTAATAGGAGACAAGAATGAGAGTTATTGATGAAAAACAAGTGAGGAAAATTCAATGAACATCATAACTATACTCATGCAACTTATACACAAAGAAAGATGAAAATTGTGCCACATGGTTGTAACTTGTGCATAACTTCTAAGCAAAGCTACAAGGATAAACATTTTCTTCAAATGCCAACAATGATGTGTGCACTTTTTGTAACTAATTATCAAGTCTTTTTCAATATAGTAATATGTGGAATTTTCATATCAAGATGTTCCCATGAGATGTGCACTATTCCATCCCCTTGATCGACCACCCTTTAATCAAATGTACTTGTGAGAGATTAGATGATAGTCTTATTGGGACCAAAAGCAATGGGGATTTTTTCATAATGTTTGTGATGAATTAACACACCTCTCCAAAGTCAATTCAAATGCTAAAGCTTAAAACACATTTCTAAAATCTAGACCTTCACAGACCAAAATATTCTTGATTAAAAGATGTTATACACCATCCATTGACAATTTTGTTTTCTTTACAATCAAACTTAGAGGAACAATTTTGTCTTTAGATGAGTAGTTGCACAACATAGGTTACAAGAGTGGTAATCACACATCACTTGACAAATGATACACCCAAATAAACAATTGGTTAGTAACTAACATTTTTTTAAATGCATGATTATTTCTACTTGTGTCTTTTCATTAATAAACATGCAATTGTTTTGTCATGAACATGTTCACCTGAAAATCATCAATTTCATTAAATATAGGATGTTGATATTCTCCCACAACTTCTTTTCATTCTCAACCAATGTGGATGGCGTTGTGAAGATAATTTGTAGTTATGGCCGATAAAGCTATTAATACTTGGTAAAGTCTCCATCATTGAAAGCTTATAGTATAAAATATAACCACTCTGCACTTGTTCACATCATGTTTTTTACTTGCTTCCACATGCAAGCAAGTAAGCTTTTATTAACAAAACATTTATGCCATTGGCATTGTGAAGTCAAGTAATACAAGATGAATAGATCTATAAATTGCACAATGAACACAAACACATAATGTGGAAGTTTCGGTCCTAACAAAATTAGGTGACCATATTCCAACTAATATTAAATGGAAGTTCTACAAGTTTCAATATAAAATTTTCATGACTTTTGCATAATTAATTTATTTACATAATTCATTGTTGCAATCATAAATTTGTGATGAAATGAACATGGTAGGCATCTCATACCCATTGTTGTCAAACCAATAAGAACAATTGATCACATGAAATATGCAAGTTCAATGAACAACCTTTGCAACGATATGATTATGTAAATAAATTAGTTTTGTATTTGATTAGTGACTCAAGTTATGATCTAGTGGTCACAAGATCATTTTGTCGTCATTAATTACCCTAGTTTGGATCTTAAGGCCATTAAATAATCATGTCCATGCTAAGTCTTAATTTTAACAATTTGGGGCCACGAGATCAGTACGTCCCTAAGGACTATCATTGGTAACAATTTGGTGACAACTAGATCATTAAGTCTTCCAATGCTGACCATGGAATGATCTAGTGGCCACCAAATCATTACATCCCCTTGCTCTAATGATGGTACTAATCTAGTGGCCACCATATCGTTAGGTTTTTTATTATTGACCTTAAAACAATTTGGTGGCCATCAAACCATTAGATCCTCGATTACTAACCTTGGAACAATCTGGTGGCCACTAGATCATTAGGTTTTCAATTATTGACCTTTGAATGATTTGGTGGCAACTAGATTATTACATCCATGAGAACTAACATTGCTAACGATATAGTAGAAATCATTCCATCCCCAAGGACTAGCATTGTGAATGATCCGGTGGTCGTTAGATCTTCAGTTATGTGAAATATGGAGCTAACGATCTAATGACCACCAAATCATTTCATCCTTCAATCAGCCGAGCTTAAGGAAAAACCCTAATCCATCAACCTTAAAATCCTTACACCCAATGCATTCACATAAATGTTTTTTCATGAACCTGCAATTAACTTTAGAATCTTGGATTGAAATGCATAAACATCAACTGTAATTCATGCTTTGGTCGTGTGGTTTATGTCAAATTGATATCTACACGAAACTTTATTTCTTCCGTGCTGAAAGGACGAAAAGATTATGGCATGATTGCTCGAATTTTTTTAGCCCTAGTAATAGGACTTGAACTAATGTGAGTCCATCAATTTGAATTACCTACCTAGTGGTAGAAACTTTGGGTGCCACATTAGCCTCTTGTGCTATGAAATAGGAGGGGCAAAAAGAAGTGGCAAATTTTGGTGTGAAACTAAAATTGTGTGCATTAAAAAAAACATATTCCCCAACCATGGCATCGTGTGAGAGGCCATAGAATGACCTAGGAGGTCCTTCCCGTGATCCTAAACCATGTATAGGTTGGACATGACTAGTTGGTTGGGAAGACTTGCCTTTTAGATTAGCAAGTTGGGCCTTCAATGATTTGAATTCATTTTGCAAAGTTTGAACTTAAACAGCATGGGCTTGAAGCACCTCCCTTTTATCAACATTGTGTTCCTTCTTATTAACGTTCTTATTGGAATTTCCCTTGGTGGGGAAATTTTAAGTGGAAGGTTGAGGTGTTTTGGCTTTGGTTAAGAAGCAATGGAAGATGTTGGCAGATTTTGCCATGGTAATTGGAGTTGTTACCATTCTGGGAATTTAGCAAAACAAACAACTTCCTGATGTCCTTCTTTCCCACAATAATCATAAAAAAGATCCTCAAAAGGAATGTTACATTCACTAGCTTTATGGGCAAGATTGCCACAGTAGTTGCAAAAAGGTAAGATGGGTGTAACAAAATGCACCGCTTTAGCCCTTGAAGAATAATGTGATGATCTAGTTGGTGCAATTGGTGGAGGCTAAGGCCTTGAACGTGATGGAGGCCTCATAGTATTGGCTTCATAGTGTGCATGAGCTAGTTCTAGTTTTTTAGAAATGTTGTACACATCCAACAAAGTGTATGAGTCTCCAAATTCAATAAAAACCAGTTGCAAAACCTACGCATGGAGTGTTGGAGTAACTTCCAATGAACGAAGATATCGATGGGTAGTTTCCAGTTCTGTGGTGCTTTGAATATCCTCTTTAAGCTTGAGAAGCCACCTATAAAGCATCTTGAGGGTTTCAACCTTCTACCGAAAAAAGGTGGTGAGTTGTAGAATTTTTTTAGAACTTTTAATCAAAAATTCCAGCTCAAAAACTTGAAAGAATTCCCCCATTAGATTAACAAAAGTTGGTGCATCGATGGTGAAAGGAATGTTTGTGTTAGCAATAATGAGTTGTTGAGGAAAAACATTTACTAAAATAGGTACTAGATCTGGATTATTGGGCACAATCCCATGGTGTGCAATGGTAGCTTATAGTGCAGCTTGAAAGGCGATGGCGATGGCTGTGGCATAAACTGGATTAGGGATTTGGGTGACATCCAAAATCCTCAAAAAATGTTGTTTGAAAACATTCAATGCTTCATAGTGCACATAACGGGCCAGTTGTTTGAATGCGAACGCCTCGGTGTAATTAGCACCATACTTGAGCTCCAATTCACAAACCACAATTGAGAAAGTTGCTTTGAACTTTTTCAAAAAAATGGTACGTGGCCTTCCACTGAACTTTTCAATTCTCCAAGAAGAACTACTGACCTCCATGGTGTATATGGGTGTAAAGGTAACAACTTGCAATGAAATATACAGTGATGGTGTGAAAGCAAGTGCGGTAGGAGGCGTACCCCACTAATTAACCCTTCCAAGTGGACTTTGATGTACCGTTGATGTAATGTAACTTGAACTTGAATTCCTAGTAGGAGTGTACTAGATGACGATGGCGCTGTAAACACTTGATGGTACCATTGTGAAGATCGTGAACTCAAAAAAGTCGGCTCAAATGATTGTGTGTTATTTCATAGCTAATACTTTGGCTCTGGCTGAATGATAGTGTTTTCATCATCCGAGGACATGGTGTTGTTCCATGCCCCAAAATTTTATAACAATATAAAGCAGTAGCTACAAAGTTCTAACACAACCATGCAATTAAATGCAACCGTAATGGAAACTAAAATGTGAAGTGTTTAAGAGACCATACCCTAAACAACTTTTAGTTTCTATAATCACTAGTGTTAAATGACAAAGTAGAGGAAGAAATAATTGTATATTTATGTATCAATAAGATTATGTAAATGTATGTATTAATACAAAAATAAGTAAATATACATATTAATACTAAATATGTAGATGTATGTATTAATATGAGAGTATGTAGATGTACATATTAATTTTATTATTAGTATTATTATTATTGTCAAAGTAATAATTTAAAATTTTAAAAATCAAAATTAAATTAAAATGTTAGTGGACAGACATCTATGGATAATGATGGACGAACGTCGAACAAACGAACGTCGTTAGACGGACGAACATCATCAAACAAACTGATGTCAAAGCCACGGTGTTGTAGAACGCCCATGAGCTCTACAACAATGGCGAACACAGTGCTGCAATTCATCCGAAAGCTCTAGTGTGCAAAAGTAAAAAAAAAAAATTATATATATATAATTTTTTTAATTTATTATTATTATTATTTTAAATTTTTACATGACACTACACTTGGCTCCAACAACCTTCAAGTGTCTCCAAGGCTTCCTCTGCCTCCTTTTATGTCTCTGTGCGAAAGAGAAAGAGTTGTCTTTTCCACACACACATGCACGCACTCACGTGCACGCGCTCAAGTGAGTATTCTAAGTGATGGTACCCAAGAGCTTACTATAGATGTGACAAAGAGGTTGCAAGAAAAGCTTGGCATCACAACTGCTTCCTTCGCCCCTGCCAGAGCCGTGGCAGGAGGAGGAGGAGCTAAGGTTTCTACTAGAGTTGCTCCTATTGTGGAAAAGAAGATGGCGCTTAAGTTGCTACTAGTTTTCCTTCTTTTTCTACACTTATACTGCAACCACAATAGGAACACATGAAAGGAGAAGTAGCAACAACAATAACACCACCAATAGAAAAAACCCAAGAGACTCAAGAAAACCAAGAAAAATTTGCCATTTTCAACATTAAGTGATAGAAAGTAGTTTGTCTAGAATTAAATTGCAAAAAGGAAAGAAAATGTAATGTATGTAAACGGTGGCCATGTAATAGCTATCGTGAGCATCTAGAAATCTAGTGTAACTATGGAAGAAACTCTCCCTAACAAAGGAATTCTAAAAAAACTAACAAGAGAAGGGAAGAGCTTGGCCTTTTACATAACCATCAACAAGTTGAAACCCTAAACAAGCCATAACCCTAAAACACCAAATAACGTACAGATACCTAAGAACGTACATTAACTCTAAGAGCATACATTAACCCTAAAAGGCATGATTGGCATGCCCATAATCGGCCATCATGTATGAGGCCATGCATACGAGCATGACATAATTCCCTTTAATGTATAGCTACCAAAAAATCAAGATTCATATGATTTTGTCATATGAATATGTTTTGTACACTTATATTATAACCATTCAATTTGATGAGTTTAAATTAATGTTGTTTAAAAAAAATCTGTTCATCATGGATTGATGTGAAATGTTTGATATTTACGATACATGATAATGATTTAAATTTATTTGCACATAAAATCAAATAATCAATGTAGTTGATTGAATTGGGTCTAAAATAATGGTAGTAGTATTATGCACTTTATTTGTTAGAAAATGGGAATCTTGCCAAATCAACATGGTGAGGAAATTTGCACTTAAAGATTTATCTAACCATAAGAAAAAATGAAATAAGTTAAGATGAATGACAAAAAAAGGATTTGGAGGCACAACTCCATGTTTTTTTCACACATTATGGATCACATTTGAGGTGAAATTGTTGACTATGGATAAATTAGGGTTAGGATGATTTACTTTGTCTTTTGAATAGTTTGATCACGTGTTGAATGCAAAATTGTCAATACAAATAACATGTCAAGATGACATTAGGTTGTTGTTGGAATCCAATAATTTATAACATCTTGAAGTTTGACCATTTGCTTGAAAACTTAGTGAATACTTGATAAGCAAAGATGTTTTGGTCTAATGACTTTGGTATTGTACCAAATACTATTGATTCCCATTACACTAGCATGCTACTCGATGCTCATTTATGGGACACATTGTGATCCCCTAAACATCCTACAAAATGGGGAGTTCACATCCTTGGGTGTCCACTTTGACCTTTATCATTCATTAGACATGAATGCCAATGGCATCAATACTTTAATCCCATATTATTGGATTTTGTGTGCAAGGGGGTGTCCAAGTTTTGGATCTCACAATTTACAACCCACCTTCAAACTCCAACATTACTTTCATTATGCATATGATTTTTTATAGGGGTCCAGGTCACATAATCAACATGCCTATGTATATGCCACACAAATGAGCAATGTATAATCCCATTCTAATGAACATTGCAAACAACCCAAATGGAAGTCCTAGTAAATAACAAATAATGTCAAACTTTGCATTCAATGATTATGAACTTTTAGAAAATTTCTTTCATCAAAGTCCAATGGTACAATTTAATCCTTTTTAATAAATCACATTGTTTGGTGATTAGTATTTTTTATGTTTCACATAATATCACAAATTTTGGTGATTTTTTTCTTAAGGATTTTTGTTGGGTGGAAACAAAAGGAAATAATGGGAATGAAAACTCATTGGATTTAATGGTTATATTATTGTTATTTTTCATGAATATAATTTGTTTCAAATTCCAAGTGGAAAATTGTACCAAGCCCTTTCTTCACAAAATTTGAAAATGTTCACAAATTTGCTATGAGTTGTGATTTTGACATGAAACTTGGTAAAAAAGACACACAAATGAAAATCATTCAAACATATGGATTGGAAAACTTGTTAAATACCATCATTGAACTTTGTGGGGGATTAAAAAAAGGCTTATACAACATGTTGAGTAATTTATTAATATGAATCATCCAAAATATGTTGACACTACATTGACAAGTCAATTAACAGCATAACAATGAATGGGCACATGTTATTGTGCTACCAAGGTGCCCTTATGAATGGAACATGCAATGCAAAATCTTGTGACTATTTTGCAACATATTAAGCGACAAAATGGTGACCCTAAATTGAACTCCAACTCCATGTTTTTTCCATTGTAAATAGGAGTGAATTATGGTGAAGAGGAGTTGTTAGATGACAACATTATCAACCCAATACCAATCTTACAAAGTTTTTTTTTATAATCAAAGTACTTTGGGCCACCAAGGCACTACTATTGCCAAGCTTCCACCTAGATTTTCCTTCTTTACATCCACTAGCACCTACACTCATTTCAATTGCTATAATTGTGACCTCCTTCCACACTCCATACTCATGTTCACCACCAAGTGGTGTAACTACCAATGAAAATCATTATTTCATGTGAATGCAAGTCAGACTACCTATTTCGTGTTTTGTAAATTATTGCACACATGTAAGAAAAATTATTTATGATGATTTCTTCACTTAAAAACCCATAAATTATAACAAATTTTGCTTAATGATGTGTTGCCATCCAATTTGGATGATGTCATGCATGTTTGTTATAATTTTTATACCAAACATAAATAGTATAAAACAATACAATATTAACATTAATAATCTATAATTTTGATAACTTTGTTTGAAGTTTCCAAAATCATAATCATGCAACTCAGTGACAATAAAATAAAACTAAGTTGAAAGATGTAAGTTGTTATATATCCAATGAATTAAAAATATTCACGCATTGTCAATTTTATATGTATTTTATATATGTATTCACCCATGTATATTTTTACATTCAAGATTGAATTATTATATTGGTTTTAAATTGATGAAGCATAGAGTGAAAAAAAAAAATCATGAATTTTGAAATTAATATGTTTTGTGTCTAGACTTATAATTACATACATTGATGATGTCAAGTCTAAATGCAAAAACGTCATGCTTAGTATAATATCATCTTGAAACAAATCTTCAAGTTTGGTACAAGACTTCTTCCCACCACATTATGATTGGTGAAATAATATTCAATAGTGAACTTGGCAATGTGGAACCCAATGTACTTAATAACAAAACCTAAAGTAAATCAATCAAGTGAATTACATTGATGTACAATTGAAATGGAGAAATAATATTTAATTATTTTAAATATAATTTACTTGAACATTGTCATAATCCATCAATGTCGTAATTATTCCAATGACTACAAGACATTGATCATTATAAAATATTAATATTATTCTTGTGACATTGAGTTTTGATTTTTTTTTCCTATTTCCACTTAGTGGTAAATTGGGAAATTACACCAATAAATAAATCGTGAATCACTTATAAGAACAACCTTGAACTTTGTCAAACTCAATAATTTAACCTGTTTCCAAAAATAATAAATATATAATAAATTATATATATAATTAAATTCATACTAATATAATTTTGGAAATAAATAAGAAACATGGAAATCAAGTTGAAGACTGATATATTAATCCCAACTAATATATGTTTTCATATATTAAACTCCATTTATAGTAAACTCTTTCTAAATTAATATTGTGTAAACTAATATTCTCTCTAAACTAATATGCAGGCACAGGCCCGTGGCGGGCCTCATACTTAATCTAATAATTCTCCATAAACTGATATTCAATATTTTTTTCCGGTCCCATAACATTTTATAAACTAATACATCATACATATGGCACCATATATAAACACATACATCATTCATAGTGGTATGAAAAGTTCCTTTCTATGGCATTGTTCTGCTCCTGTTTTTGGGGAAAGGGTTTGGACAAGATTGACCAACCGACTGCCCACATCCCCTTTTATAGAGTGAAGGAAGGTATTCTAAGAGTACCCAAAGTGCAGCTTTCCACAACATCACTTTCTGCCAAGATTTCTACCACTCATGTCATATGATTTTCTATGTGCTTCTTTGATCCTCCACCAAGCTCCACAAGGTTCCGTTACCTTCCCCAATTATCCATGACCTTGTACTAACCTCCATGACCTTCCATGTTGCTCTGGCAGGTTCCGGAATGATTTTTGTTAGCCCCCATATAATTTGTGTAAACTAATATCCTCCATAAACTAATATCTTCCGGCTGGTCCCAAGGATATTAGTTTAGAGAGAGTTTACTATATATGTAATGTTATAACAATTCATCATTGTGTTGATTTGCATGGTGATTTATTCAAATAATTTTGATAAATTTCAAAAAATCATGGTCATCCAAAATTTCATTTGGGTACATTTTTAACTTCAAAAGTAATTCTCAATTTTACAAAGCAATATTATTAATTAGCCTTACATTGCACAATAACTTTTATTTGTAAAGTGGTTTTAAAAATTGATGTTTACATTTTATCCAATAAAAGATAATATTCGAAAATTTCTACCCAAATTTGCAAATAAGTATATTAACAATTTTTTTACTAATTATAGAGGTCCATGTCTATATAATTGATTATTAATACCTGGGAAATAATTGTGCAAAGAAACTTATTATAATGAATAACATTAATATGTATCTAAATAATCCAACAAATTATTTAATAACCAATATTGAAATTATGTTATGAAATGTTTATTGAAGTTGACAATTAACAACAATGTTGACCAGTTATTGCATATAAATCTTGTAAACTAGCAAGCTTTGAATTTAAATGTCCGAAACTTAAATGGATGAAAGAAGGTTAAAACCCATTTGTCCATATAACATCATCCTATTTGTTCAATTTGGAAAAGAGGTGGGAAGGAACATTTCAACTTGTGAAAGTCATCATTTAAGGTCTTTGGGTGTCTTTCTCTCAAAGGGAAGTCTCCAACTTTTGGAAGTCACAAGTTAGGGTTTCCAGAGGTCTTTCTTTCCTTTAATGTCAATGTGCTCAACTATCTCCTTGTTTATTCTTTTCAAATAATTCCTCCCCGGCCATAGTTTTGTTTCTCTCCTTGTTATCTCTTCCCAAGTTACTCTTCTTCTTTCATGACACCAAGCTTTTTCACTTCATCTTTTTATTTGTCTCATTATCATCTTTTTCTTTCTTCTAGTTTCAAAAATTCCAAACAAGGCCTTCCATAACTAGAACATCCAAAAGTTGTACAAACTAACAATGTTACGTGGCATCCAAAAGTTGCAAAAGCAAACAACAATGTACAGTGTTTAAAGGTTACAAAATCAAACAATGTTACTATGAATGTTTTCTACACATTTCCTTTTTCTTAAATTTTATTATAGTCAATCCTACAAAACACAATGATCAACAAGTTTTTCATTTGGATTTCACCTCTACACTGAAAATGCGAAAATCACAGCTTCTTGTCTTTTTTTGTGAAATAGGGTCATGTACAAGTATTTAACCTCTCAATGCTTCTCCTCCTTTTCCATTCTTCTTGTATCTATTCTAATGTCTACCCACCTTATAAGGAGTAATAAGTAAACATCATGTCTCTCGAATGATCATCCAATAAGCATAGTGACGTGTTAGATGTTATCTCATTCTGCATTTTGATTTCCTCCACATAGTGTCTGCATTAGAACCCTTAATCACTCATCCAATTGAATAGTAGAAAGTGGAATTTACCAAAAGTCATTAAGCAACAAGAAAACTAATTGCCTCAATTTCACCCCATGGACTTTTTACCATTTCCACTGTCCATGAAACATGTTTTCTTCAGAGCTCACTTCTATTGTATCATTAATTTATTTCATCGATTTCTCTTTCATGATCTCAAGTTTTGTAGTCGATTCAATAACATGACATGAATCCACAAATTGAAATCCTCAGAGTAAAATCCTCATAGTGCCAAGTCCCCATTACCTGACCATTACACAACCGATGGACAATCCTCAGATATTGTGAAATCAAATGGTTTGGTGATCACCACGTTGACATTTAAGTGGAAAGTTACTTCCAATTCCATCTCGAGAAAATAATTAGGCGGTTACCTAATCATCCATTTCATAACCATTTCTGGAAAACGACTTAGTGACTGCTAGATCACCAACTCAAAGCATTTGTGAGAAAATGATCTAGCGATTCCTAGATTATCATTTCGAAACAACTTTGAAAATGACCTTGCTATTACCAGATCAATAATTCGAAACCTTCATGAAAAAATGATTTGGTAACTACTAGATCATCATCTCAAAAACAACTCAAAAAGAGGACCTGGTGGTCACTAGATTGTCATTTCAAAAGAAGCTCGAGAAAATGATTTAGCGCTCTTTAGATTATAATCTCAAAACCATCTCAAAAAAACGATTTGGCAACTACTAGATCATAATTTTGAAAGCATCTACAAAAAACAATTTGGTGGCCACCAAATCATAATCTCGAGAACATCTCTAAAAAATAATTTGGCAATCGCCAAGTCGTCATCTTGAAAGCATTTTGAAACAACAATTTGGCAACTGCTGAATCGTGAACCCCAAGATAGTCCCGAAAAAAACGGCCATGAGATCGTCCTCTTGCTACCATCCCGAGAAAATGACCTAATGGTCGTTAAATTGTCATCACATGACAATTTAAAGGATAACAATTTAACGATCACCGGATTGTAAATCCTAGACTAATGGAGTTTCTCTCCAAAAAATCAAGGATGACAATGGCAAGCTAAATGGGTCAACCTTTATTTAAAAGGACTTATAGGACATTATCTTCAACTAGATTTCAATGCCTTTTTACATATGTCCTTGGGTATATTAGATATTTTAAGGAATGATAAAAGTCATTATAGAGAAATACTCCAATTGATTGTAAATCTTCAAATTGAACTAACTAGTACCTTATAACATTATAGACTATTGTTAAATGATAAATGATAGAATCCAAATTGATTTATTTAATTAAAGACATTCATTTGATTTCTGTATCTTATGCTTTCGGTTGAATAAAAACATTATATTTCAAGAGTGATAAAAACCATGGAAACATTGAATTTCAGAGTTCTAGTTGATTTGTGGGAATCATGGGACAATCGTGGAAAACTTCATGTCGGCTACAATGTTTGTGTAGACACATCTACTCTTTCTATCTATGGGGCCCAGGGACCTGAGGAGTGTATCATTGTTTCACTGGAGACTATTTTCTTTTCGTACCACAAATGGGTACTTTATAGCTTGACTCCAATGTTGTGGAATTTCATATTAGCGGTAGGAAAAACCTACTTTTGGCCAATAACCCAATTGACTACTAAATTGGAGCATATTGGAAATGAGACTATCAATAATTTTATTTCAAGAAGGGTGGTTTGTCTAAATGCGGTTCGGAATGTTGGCAAAGCTAGAAAACACCAAAATGATCAAGTTTCTACCCAAGAGCTCCCTGCATTTTTGAGGGGTGAGTATAATGAAAGCAATGAGTTTCTTGGTGCTAATGAAAATAATGTGGCAAATTAACCTAATTTAAAAGACATGCGCCAAAAAGAAGCTCCACCAATACGGCTTAATAGTTAGTGCAGAAAGTAATGCAATTTGTTTTCTTTGCGAGAGGTCGTGTTATGGCGTGTGATCTAAAAGAAGTAATTTGGATGACATTTTTGAAGATGATCATGTCAATTTGACCATTCTCAACTATCTTGGAAACATTTCAATGGTAATGATTATTTGGAAATGGTCGTTAACTTAGATAACTATGGAGGGATTTTTGTTGAAAGAGCTCTTCTTTTCATACAATGAAAGTTACGTACCTGAAGTGGATGTAGAAGGAATGATTGGTGTGAAGAAAAAAAAATAGCTTCAATAAAAGAAAACGAAAGGAGTTTGTGTCTTTAAATTTCGTCTCAAGGATAAAGAAGGTGCTGAGTGAGGAATCATGTCATGGTGTCGGGGTGGCACTTTGTTGTTCCTTAAACTACTACTAACATTTCCTTCACAAAATGACGGGATTGCTTAAACACGAATTTTAGAACAAGTTGTTTGAGGAAAGATCCGCCCACACATTGGATATTCCAAGAAGGTTGCATCAAAGAGGAGATTGCAACTGTGCAAAATTTGTGACGCTTCAAGAGAGGGATGTTTACAAAAACTACTTGATACAAAATCATGGGGATTTCTAGGTCAACTTACATGAGTTATAAGTAGGAAAGCAAAAGAAGGTGTAGGATTTTACCGCATCGAAATAAAGGGAGTCAAAAGTAGCGCCTTAGCGATATAGGCTAAATCAAACATTTAGTCCTTGATTGAACAATGTGCTAATGTCATGTCACATCAAATGAAGGGCATTGGAGTAGGAGACAAGATATCTGTCTCTTTTTTCCAAATACGTGGAAGACAATGTGGGAACATAGTGACCAAGTAAATGTGGAATGATTCATTTTCGTTGTGTTGTATGAAAACATGTTGTATACTTCTCAATTAATGCTTCATCTAGTGGCCACCAAATCAAATAATTATGTGGTTATTATTTTGTACAAGTTGATTATTCACATAGACTTGGACTCCTATAATATCTTGATAGTTTGTTGACCCGATGGCCACCAGGTCTACAAAGTTACATGGCTTTAATTGAAGTTGCAATAAACATTGAACGTTCTTGTTTGTTTTTTTTATAGTTAGTTTCTTCACACACTTTTAAATTAGCAAGGAGTTGCAAATCGGAAGTATCTTGTAGTTTGCTACGAATCGATTGAAAAAAAAAACATTTGAATGTGGATGTGCATAAAAGAGGATTTGTTTTTGCTAAGTGTACCGTTTGTGAATCCTTGAAAGATTTTATATCCAAAGTAGGAAAAAACAACCCTAGTGTGAAGGAACATGAGATTAAATTGAAGAAACATAACATTCACCAAGAATCTTGTCAACGTTTATATCCCACTTGGAGAGCTGAATCTAGGCAATCTAAAGAAGATTTCTTATGTGTAATTAATTCATGATGAAATGGACCAATTTGAAATAGCTCTTCCCTGGCTTCAAGTGAAGAACAAAATGGTGTTTAGGCTAGGGTAATTGCTAGTGACATTGATTGGAATGATTGTTCATGGCCATGGGGACAAAGCTTTCACTCAATATTCTATTGAACTTTAGCCCAATGATTTTAATGTCACAATACTTTTGTACTTGCTTCATAGCCTTGAAAAGGAACCAATTAGGGAGTTACAAGTTTTGTTTGAGTTTGAACCCCAAAATGCATTCTTCCAACAAATCCTACAAGGAAGTTCTTATTGTTCGAATATTTTGAAACTTGCAAACAAAATTGTAGATGTGAAGCCATTGTTAAGGAAGTTGTTTCTTCATATGGACAATTGTGTGAAAGATAACAAGAATTGTCCCCTGCTAGCAATTCTTTCCTTGCTAACTTCTTGCAAAGTTTTTGAAGAAATTCAATTAGGGTTTCTTGTAGTTGGGCACACACATGAAGATATTGATGAAAATTTTAAATATTTGTCAAAGAAATTAACATAATAGAATAATTATGTCATGGTGGATTTGATGAAAACATTCATGCTTTCCCAAGATCATCCATTCATTTCACAGCTCATTCAAGAAATCCATGATTTCAAATCTTGGGTCAATGGATATTTGAACGATGGCTCAGACATCCTTGTTGGTCATACAAAGATGCATTTGTTTTGGGTTTTTGTGGATGAGGTAAGGTGGCCGATGATGCAATACAAAATATTTCCTACTGATGTTTTGTGGAGCCCTAAAGATGGCCTGGCGATATGATTGTGGAAGGAGGATGGCACTGGATGGCCAAAATTGCAGGTGGGGGTTCCAAATCTTGTTCCATTTTGCCCGATATGGGGAAATGATGAATTGAGGGTAGGTGAGAAGGAAAGGTTCATTAGTAGAAGGATTTTGAAGTATATTGAATTTTGGAAGCTTGAGATGTTGAAGGATGATTGGTATCTAAAATTATGGGTCTTTATGTGAAATACTAGGAGAGCATTTTGGAAATGTTATTCAAACCTATCCCATGGCAAAACTCTATTTTGTTGGAAGGCCTTCTAGCAATTGGGGAGCTAATTATGAGCGCGCATCCATTCCTTTTGTTGTTGATGTTGACCTTGAAGATCTTGTCATCCCTTCATATTGTGGGCCTAAAAGCATGTGCCCTTATGTAAGCATTGTTGCATACATGCCTTTTTGTAACTTGTTTACTGGTAGTTTTGTTCTTGTGTGGCCTTCAGACCTTACAATCTATCCTATTTAGATGGGAAGGGCCAAAAGTGATGTTGTAAGAGATCAAGAAAATGATAATTATATGAAGGTCTATGTTCAATGGTGGGTTCATGTGAGAAAGGGAACCAAAAATGATGAGGAATTATACCATAATTGTTGGTTAAGCAAGTGGAAATGTAATCATGCAGACCCAAAACAATGGGTTGAAATATCTTCTATCACGTTTTCTTTCTCAGTTAGAAGCAATACAATTCCATTATAAGTATTATTACAACCCATGCATCTAAAGCAAAAGCTAGTCTTGATGCAACTAACAATAATTCCTTTGTAGTTGCAAATTGAATTTTTTATGAACATGAAACAAAAATGTTGGTTTAGTCTTTTTTTCAAATGGGATTTTCATGTTTTCGAATATATCAATTTGCATGTGTGCATTCATTGAGAAAAATATTGATGTTTATCTTTTTTATAAACATTTCAATTGCCGGCCTTTTGTTAATATGGACATCGCTTCTTTTAAAATGACATCTTAAGTGTGCATGAAAAACAACCATAGAGATGATATATTTAAATTTTTCTTTTTAATGTCATGGGCGGATGAAATTTTTGTGGATGTTTGGTGGCATTAATGATAAATACAAAAAAAAGTGGTAATCATGTACTTAAGTTTATGATTTGTGGTTGGCAAGGTCTAACTTTCATTTTAGCCAACCGGTTTAGTTTCTATTGAATTCAACAAATTTTAATTTGAAGATATTGTTTGCAATTAATGATAGGAGGATGGAAATAATTATTCGAAATTTGTTGAGCACCACATTGGTTAGACTTTAGTTTACAAGTTTGAACATGTTTGAGTTTACACATTCTTGTGCAAATTTTATGCAAATTAATTAAAATATGTTTCAAATTTTAGGAATTCAAAGGCTACTAGACAATCATATTGAATTTGAATGGAAATTCAAGTTTTTAATGAAAAATTATGAAAATGTGTGTTGGCATGGTGGCAATTCCTCCTATTTGGTGGCCACTAGATGGGTAAATGTGTTCCTTAACATGTTGAGTTTGGTTTCAAATTCAACTTTTTGTTGAAAGTTTATGCAATTACATGAAATATGGTTGAAATACGTCATATTTGGTGCCCACTAGATGTGTTTTGGCCTCCTCTTGCATATTGTATTCAGTCCATAATTAAAGTTAAAATCTAGAATTAATTAAATATGTGTTGTTGCCAACACCCATCACAATTTCATTAGCCATCATTAGTAAATGATAATCAAGTTTGAAATACTAATATTTGGACGACAAATGAGGATGGGTATAAATAATTTTGAATATTTTTATCTTCCAATCATGAATGAATTTCATCCAATGATTTATTTATTTAATCCAAATCATAAATGAAATTCATCCATGCAAAAATGACATTCATCCATATGAAATCATTATCTATGGACATATTTATCCATGTAGGTGGATTAAAATCACATTAAATTTTAAGTTTCATGCTTCAAGAAATTGAATGTTGTTACAACAAACCCTACACCTAAAACAAGATCTACCTGCAACTGAGAAAGTTTGAGGGGAAAAAATGATGTGAGAAAAAACGGATTGAGTGATATTGAGTTTGAATCTCCAAAGGGACAAAGATAATGAAGCTCCTAATGAAGAGGGGAGCTAAAGATGGCTTTTATACAAATCCTGCAATTGCAAGAGGTGGTGATGGAGAAAGGTCAACAATGCAAACTTGGTGTAAGGAAAAGTGTAACCTGACTTTTGTGGGAAATTTCCCAATTTCTTTCCTTTATGCAATTTGCAAGGAAGTGTTGGATTTTGCAACAGTGCAAAATTTCTCACAAAAGGAAAAACCTCTAGTCATGGATACCTTTCACAACATTTATTACATAATGAAAATGAATCTTATTAATGAAAATCACAATATCGACCAAGTTAACAAGATGCATGAAAAAAAAAACACATAGATGAAATTGATCAAATGATGAAATTTGGATGAAAATTATTGTTATCCATGTTTATGGATGTATGTTGATAGGATGCATACATATTTACCTTTCTCCTTCCCTTGTGAATCTCTTTTGGCCTCCCCTACCACGGAGGATTACATAGCTAACTTTTTCCCCTTTATAAACAAGTTTCCTTACCTCCAAACTAACCTTCAAAGTAGCTAGTGTGGCCTGTGCTGTTGTCCCAAGTGTTACCATGTCCCCAACTGATTTTTCTTTCCAAAAACCTGGTTTTTTGGAATTTATTTGAATTTTCAGTGGCAGAAATCATTTAAAAATCAATATCTCCCACATTCTGAATCCAAATCTTACCAAATAAATTCCATTAAATCCTGCTCATCAAGATCTTTCCAAAAACACCAAAGGCACATTCCAATTCTTCCAAAATTTTCAGCTAAGATTTAATTTAATTTTCAGTGAAGAAATCATTCAATATTCAAGAACTTTTGCACAACAAGTCCAAACACCATGAAACCAAGCCAATGCACCCTCCTCCTCAAGGGATTTCCAAAGAGACCCAGAACGTGATCTGAAGTGGATGTACAAACAAAACAAATTCAAACAAACAAACTAGTACCTTCCTTTATAGATAGATTACCTTCAACCTTCTTTCATTATATTTTACTCATGATTTGCCAAATGGTATGAAAACTTTTTTTTCTTTCACTTATTTTCAAAAAGCTTACCATTGTAACAAAAAAAAAAATTGTGAACAATTGGAACATCTATGCAAATTACCATCAGTTTCCCAACTAGTGTAAATAAAATTTTAATTTATTTTAATGTGCACCTAACCTGGAAAAGGTTCCAATCATTTTGACAATATCCAAAATGGAGTGTATAATTTTATTTTATTTTGTAAATATTCATTTTTTTCAAATTGAACCCCTGGCACATCATTTATCCCTGTTATGTAAAGTTCATAATTGAACAAAGTCAATGGACAATTTGCATGAAACAAGATACTTTCAAATATGTACTTGAAATACATATTTTTATATAATGTTATTGGATGCAAAAAAAAAAAAACAAAGTTGTATAAATAAAATTAAGAATTTAATTGAAAAATAAATAAAAGCAATTTTTTTGCATTACAACTCAATGCAACAATAATAATTCATGGAATTGTATGTTTGGTGTGAAACATTCATTTGGCATGTGACTAGTTTGTACACACAACCATGCTTTCCATGTGCAGCAATATGGATATAAGGGCTCATTGGCTTATATATATACTTACGTCCTAATGTTCTTTGTTTAGATATTTTTTTCAATTTTCTAATGTTGCACCAATTGAAGCATCTGAAGAGGAATGTAGCATTAAATGATGACATGTATCTAGAACTTGTCCAAAAAGTGGAAGACTGCTTTGAAGAGTACCCCCAAACTAGATTCCAAGTGAAAATGTGGCAATAAATTTTATTTTTAAAATTCTGGAATTTGATGAGTTTTCCCAGAAAAAAGGGAATATGTGACCAAATTTTTATTAAATTTCGCACCAAAAAAAAGGTTGATCATACCCAAAGGTTGAGAAATTCAGAAGAGCAATAGGCTGCGAAAACAGAGTGTCAACTACTTGAAAAAGAACAATAGCACCCAAAAAATATCTGTAGAAACAAGTCATTGGTTTAGAACAACTTGATATTATATATATATATATATATATATATATATATAGATATATAGAGTTGTACAATGGTTGTCTTCAAGTGATGTGCTTGGCTCTTTTCTTATCATGCAAGTCTTAGTATATGCATTTTGGAAATAGGTAGGTACCTTTGCAACATCAGTTGATGCCAATATGAGAACTGGTTTCCAATTGGGTATGAACTATACCAAAAATGTGATTAACAAATGTTGTTAGGTTTCATTGTTGCTTTGCTTATGATGGCTTTTTATTCAATTAGTTCTTTAATCACAGGATGGGTTTTGGGTCATTGAAATCATGAGACCAATCAGTTCCCTTTTGTTTGTTTGTGTGTGTGTGTGTGTGTGTGTGTGTGTGTGTGTGTGTGTTTTCTGGTAATGATTCCTAGATAGTTTAAAGGAAAGAGCAGAGGCAATTGGGGTTGTGGACCAATGCAAGAATTTTGTGAACTTGATAAACAAGTCTCATCGCATATTGGCTCTGCCCTTTAAATGATATTCATAAGGATTATAAATATTCCGCTTTGAAACACTTGCATGAAACACTTGAAGCTCAAGTGGACCCTTGAGTTATGCTGGAGATGGATTTTTCTATTGTGGGACTCCACATGACCCACAAATGGAGACTGAAGGGACACCAAACTTTAGCTGGTTTCTGCATCACAATGTCTCTAACCTGAAGGGCAGACCAGCACCCACCAGAGCACCATGCAGGATGGATGGTTTATGGACACACATTTTCATTCTATTCCTATCCCATTAGCTAACCTACCATGATGGTAAGCTCTGTACGAACCATCCACATGCATCTACCTACCTACCCTAGTAACCACAATTGTCTTACTTACCCACTTCAATAGTAATCACTTGCATACCCTACTTACCTACCCACTTACCTAGGTAGTTACCCAGGCAGTGGGCAGTGGAAGTAGGAGGGTTTACAAGATAAGTTACCAAGGTAGAACCTTATTGGCATGAACAACAACTGTGTTACCAAGCTGGTTCCACCATGGTGACCTATCCTCTGAATCCTCCTACTTGACCCCCAACCCTAATGCAAATAACTAACTGCCTCTGAAAGTGGGTAAGTATCATAGGTTAGTAGGTGGGGAAAGTAAATGGTTACCATGTTGATGGGTGAGTATGTAACGCACTAGATGGCTATTAGGTAGGTAGATGCACATGGAAGGTTGGTACATAACTAACCTTTGTGGTTACCTATGGGCCAAGAACACAACAATTCAGTGTTTACTGTCCAACACTCCCCTCTATCCTGCATGGTGCACTTGTGGTGCTTGTTTACTCTAGCAGATGAATTTAAGGGTTCCCTTTTATACTATTAAAAAAAATTCATGGAATAGCATTAGAAATCAAAATTATTTTTTCAAATAATAAATATCAAATAAAAGAATGAGAAATTTTAGTATATAAATAATGCCAGGAATATTGGTATTTCATTACTGGAAATTGGAGAAAATATATCAGGCTTTTCAGAATTCTTATGATTCTGAAAAATTGAGAGCCTTAACTCTGATTAAATATTTCCTGTTTCAAAAAATGACCTTCTGCCAAGGCTCTTAAGATTCAGTTCAACTAGTGTTGTGCCTATAAATGTAAACGGTTGTATAACACAACATGTATAATTTTTGGTAAGTGTAAATCATTTACATTTACACATTCAAGTTTTCACACTTACACTTTCTTATCTTGTATATTTAAGGTATTAAACTTACATTTGCATGGTCTGCATGTACATATGTATATATTTTGAAATACATTTATAGTAACCCATGTATATGTTTTTTGGGCATGTAAGGCCTTGCAAGTGTAAATTACATTGTGATACCCTCATTTTTATAAAAAAAACCATAATTGTTAATGACTATGCAAGGTGCAATATTCTGATTTTGTTACAAACCTTAATTCTTTGTGGGAAAATGAATGAATGGACACATTATCTTTTGCATATATATATATATATTCTATTTCCTCTTTTGTTGCTCTCTCTTCACAAGATTGAAGACTATGGCTATGGAGATGGAGCTAGTTCAACAAAGTGAGAAAGAAAAAAAAGGATTCAGGGTTCAACAAAAAGAGAAAGGGAAAAAAAGAACATTTAGGGACAAATGGCAAGCACAAAAAAAAGAGGTAAGTAGGTAGCAGAGAAGAGGGAATTATCTAAAAAGGAATGATGTTTCTCAATGTCCCTTTCTTGTGATTGTCTTGTAACTCCCTTATATTGTTGCCTTGCATTCCAAGGTTTAGGGTGAGCTCCCCCTAGGTTGATCCCATGCATCTACAGTTTTTACAAGTGTAAGTGGTGGCTTCATGCTTGCCTTGCAAATCTTAGCATTGTTATGAGTTAGCTTCATCATATTTCACCAGAGCTCCACCCTTTGTCATCTTGCACATGCTTTTGTTGTGTTTTGGCATAACAATACCCTCATTATGAAAACCAAAATCATCAACAATATTGGGAAGTGCAATGTCCTCATATTTTTACAAACTATAATTTTGAATAATAGGGGAAGTGTAGTACCTTCATATTTTTTGCAAACCATAATCTTGTATTATCTTGCCAATGGGGAAAGATGAGATGTAATACCCCCATTCTATAATAAACCTTAGGGTAAGTGTATGAATAGGTGGACCAATTTTTGGACTTTTTAACAAATCATGTAGAATGGTTGTCATGGTAATGACCATATGGGAAAGGATAAATTTAAGATTTCCATCTATGGACTTATTTTGAAAATATTAACTTGATTATGTATTTTTTTCTACATTTTATATTTTCATAATTACAAAAAATGTTAGAGTTATGGACTTTCGAAGTTGAAAATTATGGATTGTAATCCTGGCAGCAACTTTTAAAAGGATTTTGCCATGGTCCTATCATTTGAGGTATGTTTGTTAAGGAATTGATTTTAAATAGATAACATATTAAAGAAACTAAGTTTAAAGTTTTTTACAAAATGACATTATAAGATTTTAATTATGAACTTTTGAATAGGCTAAAAGGTGTGGTTTTTTCAAGAGTCCCTAGCATACTGAAAAAAAGAGGTTCTTGAGTTATTTTTGTATACACATGCTAGGAATAGAGGCCTTTAATTGGGCTCTAGATCATATGGAATTCTTTCTTTAGGAATCAATGGGGAATTCTTTCTAGTAATAACCATGTCTGGTTGACTAAATGATGTCAGAATACCAATGTGATGTCATTTATAAATTAGGGTTCATTGTGAGAACGTCAAAGAATTGAAAGTTTGCACTGAAATCAAAGCTCCAAACCTTTCAGTTTTGCGTTGAATGTGAGGAGAATGATCACCTCCCGCCTTTTGATTTTGTGTTGAGCACAATGGGAGCAATCACCTTTTCTTTCTTTGCATCTTGAAGCTTTTGTGCTTTTTGTTGTGGATGTTATAGAGCATGTTTTCACATCCACCATTGTATAAAACTCATGGCCTTGGTTTCTTTCTCTACACTAGCATTGGCTAATCACTTTGGAATTGCCAACATGTTTTGCACCTTTGACAAACTTCGGCAAGGTTTTAGGTCATGACCCTTCACTAACCTTTCTATTCAAGGTTTTTGTTCTATTCCAATGCATTTTGGAAATCAAACAATGTAGTTTGACATGGGTTGTTTAAATTTTAGGCTTGCATGTGTGCATCAACATGCAAGAAAGTTTGGCCATAAGTGCATTAATTAGATGCATATGTTTAGGGTGGGACATAATGGTTTAGGTGGTTGTTTGGAGGCATCGATCTACAACGATTTCTGCTCACTTAATAAAGTGTGCATTTCGTCTTTGCTTGAAGCTGTAATGGGTAATGGTAGAAACTACAAAAAAAGGTCGAACATCATAAGACTTGGACATGCCCAATGAATAATTGAATGTGATAAAAATGTGAAAAAACAATGAATATGAAGGGTCCGGGGAAAGGCAAGAAGATTGTCCATAAATGATCTGGTTTTTCATATTGTGCAGCCATTAAAAACATTAATAAAGGAGAGGGAGGTTAAGAAAGTTATAGCTAGTATTGTTTAATACATTTGATAGGCCTGGAATCACCTTCCTCTTGAATCCAAGAGAGTAGTAATGTCAAAGGTTCTCTCTAATCCTTTCATATATGACATAGTTCCAAAGACTGGTGACATCAAAGTTGTTAAATCCATTGTAGTGCAAAATGAAATGTTGCAGGTTTGGTGAGAAGCTTGGAAGAGGTGAAAAATTCATCTTTTGCTGCAAAATTGGCTACCAAACATGCTTTGTTAACTACTGTTGTTAGTAGTACCATTGGGAACAATGTGTCATGTAGACAAAAGCTCACACTCTAGGTATTCACCATCAAAATATTTTTGTTGCAATGCAACAGCAAAGGCTTATGAATTTGAATGGTGTTTTTTTTGTGGACTTTGTCTATAAAGAAAAGAAAATATGATGCCTTGTCACCCGCCACAAAAGCTACAATCATTACCTAGTGGATTCAAGAGACAATAATGAGTCTTGAAAGAAAGAAGCTAATGCCAATTTTTTGATGATAAGCCCACCCAATTCTTAATGGAGACACATGTGAGTGGCTTGATTTTAACTCCTTTGTTTTCTGTAATATGTCCATGAATTGTATTCTTAGACTTCAAACTTCAGTGGACATCATGAAATGCAAAAAACTTTAAATGTATAGGTAATTCTCTTGCTTTCAGTTCTCTTGGAAAGAACATTGAAATTGGTTGAAGAGAGTTCAAGACTTAGAGATGTAGATTGGAATTATAACTCTAGAATGAACACATAATGCAACTTGGAAGTTTAGATGTTCCTTTTTGTACAAGTTTCATGAAAGTGTCATTGTTGAAATGAATATACGTGTCTAGTGTTTAAAGTCTATAATGAATTTAATAATTTGGCCATTTTTTGTTTTGCTATTGACCTTTTGGAAGATACTATTATGTTGTAGGAAGTTTTTTGGATTTTAAATAAGAGTTGTGATAGAATTGAATTCGTGTCGTAAAATTGCAACTCATGATAAATTCTAGAACATCATGAGAACTTTTAAAAAGTTTCTGAATTGCAACAGTCTTTGGAATGGAAAAGTTCTATTGATGGACATTTGGGACTTTTTGTTAAATCCATGGACTTGTAATGTATGTGGATAGTTTGTTTGCACATGTATTTGAAGTTGTTTGATTTGGAAGGGAAGTATTGAGGTCAATTAGGACTTTTTGTTAAGTCCATGGACTTGTTATAGGACTGGCTATGGAAAATTCATGGTCACATTTGAAGTTGTTTGATTTGGAGGGAAAGTATTAATGACAATTAGGACTTTTTGTTCCATGGACTTGCAATAGGACTGTTTGTGGACACACTTGAAGTTGTTTGATTTGGAGGGGAAGTATTGAAGACAATTAGGACTTTTTATTAAGTCTATGGACTTGTAGTAATCTCATTGGACATTTTGTGTACAACTCTTATGGTTTTAGATTTGGTATGGGACTAATGATGGATGTTTAGGACTATGTGTGAAGTTCATGGACTTGCATAAACTCTGAAGGATAGTATGTGGACTTATGTGTTTTGGAATGCACATTTTGATGGACATTCAAGATTATCTATTGAGTCCATGGACTTATAGTGTTGTAGCTGTCGGCAATTTGTCAACATTGGTGAGTTTTTAAAATTTGGAATGTAAGTCTATTGACGGATCTATCCCTAAGACTTTTTGTTATGTCCATGATTTGCAATAATTTATGTGGACAATCTATGGACATGTTTGATTTTGAATTTCGAATGGCAATATTGATGGGCATTTAGATTTTAGATTTATTTGCTAGAATTTGTACACTTTTAAATATTCCATGTGGGAATTATATTGTAAGAAAATTAATTAATTTATGATGTTTTGAATTTGGATTGGATTTGTTGATGGACAATTAAGATTTGCAAAATTTTGTGTGGATATCCTATGGACTTGCAACAATCTTTGTGGCCATTTTATGGACTTATAAAATCCATGTGGGCATTTTATGGACTTGCAACAACAGTATCTATGGATTGTTTATGGATAGACTCAAATTAATGGACATTCAAATTTATTTGCTGAGTCTAAGGACACAGTGTGTAAACATTCCATCTAGGAATTATTATATTGTCAAGTTAATTTGTTATAGTTTCAAATTGGCATGGATTTGTTGATGGACAATTAGGATTTGCAAAAGACTATGGATATATTATGAACTTGCAATAGTTTAAATTGTGGCCATTTTGTGGATTTACAAAATCTGTGGGCATTTTATGGACTTGCAGCTCAATATTTTTTATGGACAAAATATCCAATTTTGATCTTTGTTATGTTATGAGACCATGAAGACTAAGTTGTTTGTATCTCCAAAGTGCTCATAGTTTACAAACATTTCAGTTTTCATGGTCTATTGTTGATTTTGTCTTTTACATGTAATCTGTGCTAATGGATTTGGGTGGTTGGACATTTGGACTTGTAATAGGTGGCTTCTTTGATATGTTGATGATGTCAAGGTTTATAATGGACATTGGTAGATTGGGCTAAAAGTGGGTTATGCTCTTGGATTTGCAAATGAAGTTCTATTTATGATTCCAAAAAACACATCCTAGAATTATCATTGGGAAGAGAATGTTTGATGCGCAATGTCCATTCTTGGTTAAGAAAATGAAAGAGCATAATGTTTGTTGTTGTATTTACCATGTGGAAATGAATAAATTACAAATTGGTCTAAACAACATGTGCACCACATCTGGTATTCACTCAAATTGTGGCTGCAATTGTGAAGAGGTCTGTCAATCCAACAATTTAGACTCCTTTATTTGTGATGGGCTTGAACACATACCCTAACCTTACTTCACTTTGGGAATCAGTGGTCTACCCTCATGAAAAATTCTCTAAATGGCATGCAAGGGCGTGCTTACTAGGAGAATGTGAAAATTGTGGAGTAGATAATCTCCCAATTTCTCCAATTGAGGAAGACGCCTTGTTAGATTTTCTAGTTTCTTGGAAGCATTTTTCCCTAAAGACCATTGTAATCAAGAAAGGAGAGGAAAAAAGAAACTAAAACTTGTCTACAAATCTACTTTTTCAGTTGAGCTCATTAGTTATTTAAAGCCAAAGTTTCAATATTTTCACTACTACAAAATGTGGGTGTAGTTCATTAGTCCATGTTCACTAGACCAATGAATTCACTCCTTCTTCACTGGTCCCCATTCATTACAACTAGTGAATTCACTCAAAATCCAGTGAAATCACTTGGCGTATAGGGACACCTTTTGTTGTTGTGTTTGTACACCAGAACTTTGTATCACGTTGGCAAGACCAACAGTTCAAAGAGTGTTTAAAACATTTTCCTAGTGATACAATTATTTCAATGATCGATTTTGCTGAAAATTATAGCTTTGAAATTCAAAATGAAATGCAAAGTATGCACTGGCACTCATATCAAGTGACAATCTTGGTGTAGATTACTTGGCAGCGAAATCTGAATCCAGATCCCAATGATGAAGATTATCAAGTACTCATGAAATACCACTTTTATATCTTAGACAATAAGTCTCATGAAAGCTATTTTGTTCAATATTGCTTGTTATTACATTGACAGAGTGTGTTGGATAGGGGGTTTCAACCCACTCAACATTAGATGTGGTCAGATGGGTGTTCTTTTCAATTCAAAAGCAAAACCCCATGGTATTTTGTTAATAGATACCCATATTTGACAGGTGGGTGTACGATGCTTTGGACTTTTTTTTGGCACTGGTCACAGTAAAGGGCCCCATGATGGGGCAGGTGCAGTTGTGAAGAGATTCATTAGACACAGCCAGCTAGATCCAAATGGTCTAACACTACAGAATGTCGAAGATGTTGTTTTGTTGCAGAAACATTTATCCTCATAGCCAGAAACCTGATATTCTGGAGTGTAGAAGGCAATTATTCATGTATTCTGGCTTGTCAAGATGTCAAATGTTAATCGCCAAATCAAGTAAACTTGTGATTCAATTAAAGGGAGTCAAAATGTGCATTCAGTTAAATCTGTTCGTGTTGGTGATATCAATAAACTATTCAAAAGAGACCTTGCTTGCTTTTTTTGTTTATTCCCGGATTCAAACTACAAGAAATGTGTGAATTTGGTGTGGACAAAAGATTGGGATGTAGAAGTCCTCATTCCAAACAATGCTACGTATGTGTGGTCTGCCATTGAAGTTGTTGCCATTGAAGATGTGGTGATTACTTAGCAAACTGCTTGGAACTTAGTGATAACTTTGCTGTAAATGCAGAAGAAGGTAACAGTGAAGGTGTGGATTTCTACGTTGTTCTTTGTACATAACTTGTACATACTGTGGAGAAGGATTTCACATGTGAATGGGGGACTGAATTCAAGGCAGGCAATGTAGTTGTTGTAGGGAAATACTACCAAAACTGGGGCTCTAGTGAAGGTAGTGATGTTTTTCTCCTAACTTTTCCAACAATTTTTCTACATGTGGCGCACGTTAGAGCCATCAAATTCCCTGTGCTTCCATGTGACCATAGGGTGCAAGGCAATGATCTTGCCTATACCTTACCTGATTATTCTTTGGCTGGTATTCAGCAAGCAGTTGCTATATCTTCATTTTGATTGAAGATTGAAGATTTTGAATAATTTTTTTGGATTTTGGCCACCAAGTGCAAATTGTAGTGAGTTACTATAAGGATTTAATGTAATTTTTTAATTGATGTGAAGCTATTCTTTTAACATTATTGAATAAGCTAAAGAAGTTGAAGGTGATTGGTGTTTTATTAAATGCCTTGGAGTTTGAGATTAATATTGGATAATTTGAAATCATGATTTTTTTGGGACAGATGCTAGGTAACATTCAGGTATATGTACCATTCATCCTTAGTAAGGCTCATAGCCTGTTTTTATGTTGGAGATGAGTGATGTAGAAATGTGGCATTCTAGACATTCTCATGTACAAGCTCCCCTCAATTTTGTGTTAAATGTTAGATTGGTAGCTTTCACATGTGAGATAGTCCTACTACTAGATTTGTCCACATCTATTTTATACTGATTTAATGACGTAACATATTACTTCCAGATTTATTAGTGTTTATTTTCCTTCCTATTTGATTCAACTGGAACGATTTACTGTTATTACAAGCAATATGGAATGTATCAACAAGAAGTGGTGTGGTCAACTTGGCTGAACAGATCTAGTGGGTGTTAAGTCTTTTCAGCCCTCTGTCTACGTCCTTTCAAGTGTTGGATGGGTATTTTGATTTTTTGAATAACTGTTGGTTCTGATTTTTTGAAATTTTAGAATCAGAGAAGCTTGGGTTCTGGGTATTTGATTTTTGCAAACCACTTGTTTTTGGTATTTGATTTTGAGAAATGTAATTAGGAGACATCAAGAACCACCCTGGTACTCAGCAGGGGTTTGATGAAGGTTCTAATGTCTTCCCAACACTCGTCTTTTTCATAATGGGCATTATTGATGGTTTGTAGGGTCAGCTTTTCAGGAACTGCTAATGTCAAACAAGGATCCCAAGATTTGACCCAAGAGTCAAAATGGTGACTAGGTAACTACATCAATTCAAGGAACAAACATAGCTTAGCAAAAATAAAATTGACTCCAAAAGAAAAACCAAATGGTGAAAGTTCAAGCCTAGGTTTTGTAAACTCTGGATTGGTTATTATATGATCATGAAGAAACAAGTTAGTAGGGTTAGGGCTTGGGTTAGGTCAACTCTTATTTTGCTCTTACTCATTGTATTATGCTCCCACACACATAAATCACTGACTGAAATTTCTTGGTATATTTGCAGGGGGCCATTTGTGTGCCAGTGGCAAGTCTAGAACAGAAACTCTCATAAAGGACAATCTGGGGCATTGGAAGTTCAATACTATCAAGTATGGAGGCATGCCATCAAAGAGCTGACAAACAATACAAAGGCATATAGTAGTTGCAAATGGGACTATTGGGTGGCCTTTCCATGGCTTTTGCTCTTTCTATTCATCCAACTAGTGTGAACCTGGTGCATAATGCACTTGTCGAGCTTCCCCTCGCCCGGTCCTTCCTCACCCGTGCCCCCCACCTCGCTCGGTCCTTCCCCGCCTGTGCCTCCCCTCGCTCGGTCCTTCCCCGCCCGTGCTGGCCCCCCCTGCCCCATGCTTCACCGGTCTCTCCCTTCCCTCACCCCCCAAAACACTCCACAGGGAACAAGAGCCAATGGGCTTACGCCAAATAGGTAATGAAAGCAAAATGACGTTAAAGAAAAAGAAATAAG
>Ga0116231_10001597_pt1 | contig 46676 bp, 18 predicted proteins | sample S1TSphgellanicum_2_FD_89695 | JGI IMG/M metagenome (GOLD analysis project Ga0116231, IMG submission 89695) | Host-associated microbial communities from peat moss isolated from Minnesota, USA - S1T2_Fd - Sphagnum magellanicum MG | ecosystem: Host-associated > Plants > Peat moss > Unclassified... | reverse complement strand
TCTCCTTTCCTTCTGTCCGACTCTACTTGCCTTCTCTCAACATCGTCGGCTTCCTACGCAGACAGATGCTTCTGCTCCAAAAAAAGACCGAATTTCCAGAGCTCCTATCCTACTTCACTGACCTCTACACACTATCCTTTCCTAACAATCGCTCCATTCTTCTGCAGACAGAATATCTCTTACATCAGACACCAAAAATCCTCGCCTACCTCGGTCTTCCTAACAACGCCTCTCTTCTATCCGATTCGATCTTCCTTCCCAATCGCCTTGGCTTCCTCCTCACGCTTCCAAACCGCCATCCTTCATAAATGCAGCACAATCCTTCATCATAATTCGGAGCCGCCATACAGACTCCATGCCCATTCAGTCAGCTGTCACAAATCCTCAACCAAGGTGCAACCCATGTAGATGTAATGCAAAGGTGGCCGTCACAGACACAAAACGGCTCAAAGAAACGTCAATTAGGCTCCTTGATCAGTGGGCGCTCAAAAGTTAGGGTAACCCCATTTTCCATTACAATAATTCAATATTGCCTCTTCAAAATTAAATGTAGGTTGTTCAAAATTGAACTCGTGACCTACAAAGAAAATTCAATAAGCTAATCAAATAATGCATGTAAAAAATTCTATGAGACATAACACATTTGCAACTAGTTATATGTTACAATTTGATGTTCACTATGAGAAATTGCATTCAACGAAACCACACTACCTTGCAACTAAAACTAAAAAAAGAACTCATATATAATTGTTGTGCCATTATCCCTTGGGTATTACAACTATTGTGCAACTATCCCTTGGAAATAGAAGGTCTAATAAATAAATTACCATGTAAGAAAATCAATTGGTTATATTATAGTTGCAAGTGAATTAAAAATCGGTCTTCTATATGATAATTTATACACATCATACATAAATATGTAATCAACCATGTTAGAGTTTTTTAGGAATTGCGTTCTAGTTACATGTGGCAACTACTTCAAAACAATTGTAAATGAGTCATTAAAACAAAAACTATGTTGCAACTAATGTATAATGTACATACATTTGATCATGCTACATGTCCACATTTCCACCACACATTATAAAATGTATAATGTAAACTAGTTGTTGATTACGATTCCCATTTATATAGTTAGTATGGCCACGAGTGCGCCTTACTAAAATATTATTATTCAACTATGTTATGATTATAGTGCAACTGCTTATAATTTAATAAGGATACATATTAATATGTAATGTTTTTATAAAGAATTTATGTTTCAATAATTTGATTATTAGATATTAACTATGTTTAATACACTTAGTTATTATGAACTTATTGATTATATTAAATAATTGACTATTAATATGAATAAATTTACATGTAATTCATATACTTAATTTTACATTAACTAAAAAACTAATTATTTATTAAATAATAATCAAATAAATATTTATCCAAGTTGGGGTACTTCATTATGAATTAGATCGATTATTTAAAATAATTATTAATTCATCAATAATTACCAATTCATTAATTACTTAAATTCATTAACTAATTAATTATTTGGATACATATAATTAATTTAGATGTGATATTAAAAGCAATGTGTATATTATATTAAAATTTGAATTTGGTGTAGACATGGATATGCCTATTTATACCCTGATGATTTCTACCCAAATTCATATTTAATATTTAGTATTTACAGTGAATTTTTTAAAATAATTGATTAACTATAACTTACTAACTAATATGTAATTTAAGTAATTATTATGCACTAATTAATTAAACTGATAATAAATTATTATTAATTGTAAATAAACTTTATTCATTTAATTAGTTAATTGATTAAAATAACTAATATTTTTTCTCAAAATTCATATGATAAATGATATGAATTTAGATCATTAATCATATAATAATAAATTAGTTGAAGTCAAATAATTAATTATTTTAAATAATTAAAAAATAAATTAGATTGACAAATAAATCAAATAATCAATCCAAATAATTATTTATCATATATTTAATTCAAAAATGTATGTTTCAATTAAATATTTATCATAAAATCAGATACATCCACTACTACAAAATGTGGGTGTAGTTCATTAGTCCCCGTTCACTAAACCAACAAATTCATTGTTTCTTCACTAGTCCCTATTCACTACAACCAATGAATTCACTCAAAATTCAGTGAAATCACTTGGCGTACAGGGACATCTTTTGTTGTAGTGATTATTTTGATTAATTGATTTTTAAATTATTAATTCAATTTAATATTTTAAATAATTTTTTCAAATAATTAAATGTTAATTATTTCACATATCTAATTATCTTATAACTAATAATTTAATTGTATAACTTACATAATGAAAAACAAACACAAAACATGTGGAAAATCTTTCTATAATTGCAACTCAATTTGCAATGAAAAAACAACTAAAAAATTGAACCCACATGTTTTGTCTTTGAATCTGATGTTATAAACTATATAAATAAAGCATGTTCTCTTATGTTCTCACGTTAAAATAAATGTGTTATTTTGGGATGAACTCAAAAAAAATTTGCTCGAAAAGCAAAATGTAAATTGTTTTTTAAAAAAATCATAGTTATTTTTTAGTTCACTTAGTCTTGTGTTTTTCTACCTACCTAACCTAGGTAATTAAGTAGGTTTTACTTTTGTACCTACCTAGGTAGGTAAGTACATAGGTATGTAGGTCCTAAGACCTACCAACCTATTTACCTATGGTTATATACAACCTACCTAAGTACTAAATTAATATTTATATTTATTTATATTTCCAAAGTATAATTAATATGCCATGTGAAAAAAAATTATTGTGCCACATGTCACAATCTTGGACCATCATTAACATTCATAATGGATGATGGAGATCAATATTTCAAAAAAAAAAAAAAATTGTGTCCAAAAATCTTCATACATTACTACAACATGTGGATGTTGTTTACTACTCCAAGTTCACTAAACTAATGAATTGATTACTTTCCAACTAGTTCCCATTTATTAAGACCAATGAATACACTCAAAATCTAATGAAATCACTTGGCTTACAAGGACATCTTTTGTTGTAACAATATTGCGACCTGTTAGATTTTAATGGATGGATGACAATTAATGACATCAACATGACATGATGGGTGCAATTATAATGGAATTGCATAGTAATTGAAAACCATTTGTTTTAACAAAGTTATAATTGAATTACAATGAATTGCAATGTATATATGGTGAGTTGCAATTTTGCAACTCGTGTGATTTGTCCATTAACATTCACAATGTATAAATATAGTGAGCTGAAAGGCTAGTTGTAAAACACCCCTTTCTCTCACAATGGTTTCAATGCATTATAACATTAGGTTCACATACATGATGTCTAATCTATAAAGAAAGCATTTAAAATATATGTATATCAAAATGTTCACAAAAAACCTCATTAAATACATTTGCTAGTAACCTACTCAATGTTCATAGCCTAGTGAAATGGTTCGAATAACCTAGCCTATTAATTTAGTCCCAAAATGACTATAATACATATGTTGATGGCATGTCAATGCCGCAACATATCAATTCAATTTGGATTTCCTTGGATATTTATACATCTTATTATAATATATATATGGCTATGTGGCCATACATTTCATGAAATGTGGCTAGAATAACATTATGGATAGTATTTACATTGGGAAGATTATTTATTTGATATTAGTTCAAGGTGCAAAAATTGTATATCTTTGTAAACAATTTTTTTACAAATATGTGCTATAAGCATAAGTATATGTGGTAACTACATGTTACATATATTAGAGATATTTGATTTACAAAAAAATTAAAATGACAAAAGTTATAACCTATATAATTCCAAAAAATTTAATTACACCACTTGATGTAACAAACTTATTAAAAGCATAGACAGATATCAATAAACCCTAAGCATAATTATTTGGTAAAATTTGCATCTATTTATTTTATCATTTTTCTTAAATTTTAAATTTTTATGCTATTCCAAAACTTCATTCAATTTTAAGTGTCATCTTTATTCTTTTTAGCATACCACTTTCCCTACCATTCAATGTTGTTAGCATCCACCATGTCCATCTCAGGCAAAATGTTTATTTCCTTTGCCATTTCCATGGCTTGCAATTACTAAATTCTATAAAAGGTAAATAGATATATTAACAAATTTCAAATTTCAAAATATCAATGGAAGTAACAACAAGGAGACATGATGTACAACAACACATTACTATCACAATTTACAAAACAAATCAAAATGTGAAATATAATGGATTGGTCATATATATGTTGTGGGGGGAAGGTTTCTTCTTAGGTTTCGATTGTCTTGATTCATTACATGGAGCCATTAAAGTCAATACATTTGAAGTTTGTTTTGGCAAATTGTATCAATAGGAATCAAATGTAGAAAAAATTTCTTGTTCAAATTTTATTATTATGTAAATTTATTGTAATTAATCTAAATGATATAAGGTTGATGTAAATATTTGCACTAGTCTTACCACCTTTGTTATGTTAAATTGTAACTTTAATTATAATTTTAACTTACCTATCTTACTCAGCACAACTCATATATTCAAATATCGATGTTAGTTCATTCATATTATGATGTCATTAACATAATTCCATTATCAACTCAAGCTTCAAGTCATAATTAAAAATTAAAGCAACTAGATATGACTAAATTACAAGTTCATTCTTGGCCATGTTACCTAGCACAATAAGTTCAATCTAAATTTTTTAGGGTTTAGACATGTTACAAAGCTTCCAAACATGTTACAAAAGATTACATACATGTTATAAACATGTCATGTGCAACACAATGTAATATATGTTATGGAGCAATGTCAATGTAGTTTTGAACATTTGTAGCATGTAGTTTTGTGAGTCTATGGAACATAACTTACATGAATTGAAGTTTAAAAAAATAGATGACATTTGCACATGTAGATTATAAGTAAAAATGTTACATGGCCTAAAGTTACATTTTCAACTAGTACATGTGCATATGTTATGTGTGGGTAGAAGTTACATGGGAGAATGTCCATGTACACAAAACACAACTATTGAATTTGTAAATAAACATATGGCATAGTAACATACCTATGTACATCTGCCTAATAGAAAATATTGTAAATGGCAAACTGTTAAAGGTCCACCAACTCCCCCATTCTTGGAGCTTTAGTTTATTCCCAAGTTGGGGTCTCCTTGCCTCCACAAATAGAACAAACTTACATGAATCAATGGCGTTAGATATTAAGAGTCATTGAAAATAACTAATCTAAACATGGATAAATTGTAACATTCAAAATTTACTAAAATATGACACAAAATAAGGTTATATATATAATACCATTCAATTAGTAAACACAATAACTATAAAGATCCAATTTCCTATGGAAAAAAATAATAATGGTCACCTAAACTAGAATTAACCTTATTTCATGCTTGAACCCTCAAGGTTGTTAACTTGCAAAGTTAAATGCACACATTACTTCATATACTTTAATCATGACAAACAAAGAACATAGAGGTCCTACAAATCTTTCAATTTCACCAGATGATGCATTACTAAGGTCAAGACAATGCACAACAATTTCATATAGTCTAAAAGAATGTTTAAAATATTACATCACACTGTAACTTACAAAAATGCTTCAATCAAAGGATGCCTAAGAATCCTAAAGGATTCTTATGAAGGTGTTTAGTTCAATGTATGGTTACCCTCTTCCTTAACAACTTACGCCTTCTTTAGCTCCACGACGTATAAGTAGTTGTACTTTATATGTAATTTCTCCAAAGCAACATCAACAATAATCCAAATACAACATTGAAGGTCCAATATAATTTTTTAGTAACTTGCAAAAACATAACCACAGTGCAAGAGAAGACATGCAAGTAACAGCATACATTACATCGGATTACAAATGCCACCACATGGCAAATGCAAAATATAATTTGAAGGTGCTAAAAATATGAACTTCCTCATTTTCTTTTGCAAGGGGCATTACATTTTTTGACATCTACCCTTATCTAGACCCTTTTTTGATTTGTTAGCTTGGCTTTTCCCTTGAATGTCCTTTAAAATGGCTTCTTACACAACTACATATGTCACAACAATTATCACACTAGCACCAAATTGTGTGTCCTTTGCAAGCAAAACACGTGGAGGAACATAACTCTTACTTTCATTTATCACACATGATACTATTATCAATTTCCCATTTTGAAACATGAAGTCATTCACCTTGCCATGCACATTATGAAGCACTATTATATAAAACTCTTGTTTCCAGATTGTCAAATGTTACTAATGGAATAGGGTGTCCATGTTATAGATTTGGGATAGGGTGGCATGTTACAAGGGGAAAAAATGTCATTAATTGTACTAATTTTATGAAGGCACAAGATTATGTAACTAGCTTTTTGTCTGGACAAACACTCACATAAAAAAATAGGTGGCATGTTATGGCAAGGGGAAAAAAATGGCATTAATCATCTTAATTTTCCAAGGTCATAGGGTTATGTAACTGACTTTTTGTCTCCACAAACACATACATGTTACATCAAAAAATAGGTGGCATGTTACAAGAAGGGGAAAAAAAATGGCATTATCATCTTAATTTTCCAAGGTCATACTTCGATACGTAAATTTGTCTTGATAAACAAAAGTTTGTCCCTCAAATTAGTAAGTAGGTAGCAAAGTTTGTAACAACTTGATGCCCACATTCCCAAACACTTCTTGATTATACACCTTGGGAATACAAAACTCCACGTTCATGGAATCCTCAAAGTTTGCATCATTTGCCAAAGTCCTTAGAGATAACCCAAGCTCTACACACATTGTTTAAAAATTGCAAAGTTGGCTTGTTATTATGGTGCCTTGATATACAATCCAAGTGAATGGTTCACTTCTCCTTAAATATGAACAAGGACCAATGATTTTGAGCTAGATACGGGGCCACCACAATATTATAAAAATTTGTTCCCCTACTTAGCCACATGTGTCATTTTTTGCAAATGTATGTACAAACATGAAATCAAAACATGTGTTATTTAATTGTGCTTGAAATTTTGACACTTTGAACATCATTAAAACCAATGTCAATTTCCATACTCTTCAAACCCTTGAAAAATACAATGTAATCAGTTATTTCCACATTCACACGTTTCTTCAACTCCATCAATAGATTGTTGACCTTGCAAAGTGATCCCATTATACTACAATGTAAAAGAGCTAGATGCCATATGTGGTAGATTTTCTTAGCAAATTACATAGTAAGTCATGGCCCATCGTTATGGTCAATGAACACATCACAAATTGGTGTAGTAACATGGCTCAGGACAATAATGGAAACATGGTAAGGCATGAATCAAGTAATATCTACATGTATAATAAGAAATGTACACAAATTGTTGTAACATATTTTTGAACATGCAGACTATTTCAATGTATGTTACAACTTTTTTCATAAGCAACCCATACATTCAATATGTAATTCATACATTACATGCATGTGAAACAACTTTTTTTGTAACAAGGTGTAAGTTACTTGGATTCCAAAGTAACTACTATAACATATCCAAAATTATTCAATGTATGTAAATCAAGAATAACAAGTAGGGTTCATTGCAAAGAAACATATAATTTTTATAGCTGATCATCCTTCTTAACTTGCATAATTGATTTAAAAGACTTTGGCACCATTGTCTTTGATGACTCTTTAGTTCCTTTGCACACATCCATGCTGGTAGAAATTGGAGGTAACTCAATAAAAGTGAGGTAGATACCTTATCAATTGGGACAATTAATACGTGAATAGAAGGTGAAATTGGTACCTCAAATGGTGGTGGATCAATTAACACCTTAATAATGGTTGGAGTTGGTACCTCAATAGGAGGTGGGTGTAAGATTGTGGTAGATGGTGGAGTGAGGATGTTACTTAGGGGTTCCATGGGCACCTTTGCATGGGAGGGAGTTGCCACTTCCAATGGGAATTGGGTCATCTCTTTAGCTAGCGAATGAATGGGGGGTTGCTCAATATGGGATACAACTGTCATAAATGGCATCTTTGTTTCAAGCAAATGTAACATAACAAGGACAATAGTTGGCTTCCCAACATGTGGAGATGAAATTTGAATTGGGGGGGAGTTATTAAGACATGATTTAGTTTTATTATATCAAATTGTTGACTCAAGTTTTGGGGGGGGCAATTTTTAAGGGTGGTGAACTCTCAAACTCTTGGGCAAGCACATAACCTATCAAAAATTTTAATTGGCTACAAATTACCCCTCCTCCCAATTGGCTCAAAGTATGTAATTAGCTCATGTCAAAATGTGGTGGGAGTTGGGATAATGGGATTATTTGTTCAAGGCGAACATATAAAATGCTCTTTATTGTAATTATTGGGTAAGGGGAGACAACATCCTCTCATGTAGGTTTTGTGTTACCTAGTGTGTGGTAGTGATCGATCAAGGTAGAATAAATTAGGAGAATGGTAGGGATTAAACAAGGCAGTGAATGAGCTTGATAGGATTAAGACTATTGGACATTTGATTTTGAATTACTTTTGGAAGGAAATGACTTAGGATGTAATTCTGGAAATTGTTGAAGTGGAGAAATTATTTTTTTTACACATAGAGTGAAACTTAGAAAGTTGCTAAAGTTAGACATAAAGACATAATATGATTTCAAAGTTTTGTTGATATTTGAAACCACAATTTTTTTCATGTTTTCAATTTTGAAATCTACTTTTAAAACTACAGAGTTTGATATGATTCAATTTTGAGTAAAGATAATAGTGTGAATTTGATGTTTGTATCTATTATGTTTTGGCTTTTTGATAATCAAACTATATTTTGACCACAAATGTTTTTTTTATAAAAGGAAATATAATTTGAATAGAATGAATAATAGTTATAAAAGAAAATTTGTGTGAAACAATTTACCAAGATTGTTTTGAACAATTGAAACCACATATTTTAAATGTTGAAATGAGTAATTGAAGTGAAATGTGTATTATTTTAAGTAGACATAGAACAATTATAGGATAGAATCTACGCCTCCCATCTTACCATAAAATTATTGTTACCAATATTTTTCCTAGTTTTTTCAAATGTTTAATTGTTGGGTCATGATTTTTTTGAGTGTCCAACTTTTTGTATGTATTCATAGTCTTTTAGTATTTTCAAATGCCAGAAAAAATTTACACATTTCCACCAACCTTATCACTTAAACATATGAATTGCACAAATTTTGATGTGTCAAAATTTTCAAACATTCAAACCATATGACATGTGACATTAGTGTACCCACTTTGGATTCAAATATATGAAAGTTATTGGTATTTTATGAAAAGAACCTCCTTGTTAACACCTTCCAAATTGGTTTCATTTCATTTTTTAATAAAATAAGGTATTTTCTTATGAGACAATTTTCAACAATTTCAAAAGGATCCAAATACACAAGGTTGCATAATCACTATTAATCGATGGGCTAAATTGGTGAAAGGATGTATCTAATGGATATTGATGAAAATACACTAATTATTTTTCAAAAAATATGTATATACATAATAAATCCATACATGTATGAATTATTTGTTTTGCGGGACATAAATTTGGTGTTTTTACAATACTACCAAAATACCATTTATATTCATAATTATAGATATGTCTTAATATTTTTGTGATGTGTTTGTTGCATATTACATTATTGTGAGTTCAAATTTTAGAAAACACCTAACATTGCATTATATGGTATTTTGTTCGAAAAATCACATAGAAAGGTATGTGGGACAATATTTTCTAAGCATTCAAGCAAACCGTGACCTGGTCATCTCCTCCCATTTCATTTTCATTAGCATCAAAGGTGTTCAAGGAGGTATTTTGAACTAAATCATGGTGAGTGGCAAAAGGTTATTTTGTTGCAAGATGCTTTAGTAAATGGTGATTTTGTAGTTTCTTCAAGGCAACCACCCTAATATCTTGTTCAGTTTTTTCAAATTTTGAATGCCTCTTGCAAAAAGGTATATTTATTTGTAAGAACATTCATAACTTGTGACAAAGCTAATGTACAACACTTTCCATGTTATAGGGTACTTTAACAAAATGATTATTTAAAGAATTGTCCTATAATTTACGTTACAATTATAGGTTAGGGATTATGCATATTTACCTATCCCAGTACTAATTCAACCCAAGCCAATGTCTTTTATCTGTATTAACCAAATAGTGAAGGTTACATCAAAAGTGTAATGTTTTGGATCTAAATGAAGTTGTTGCCAACCAAAAATAAATTCCTCCCTATTTTGCAAAACAAATTCATGGACAACTTGCAATTGCACACGATGCATCCACTTTTTAAACTCTATTTTCCACTCAATAGAAGAAAACAAGCCTTCATATGCATTGATGGATTGGGTTTGCCAACCTTCCCCAACTAACAACCCCACCTCTCTTGCAAACAACACTAGTAAAAAAAACATCATTTGTGATTGTCATTTGCAACTAAATTTAAGTCGCAAGTGACATAACAACTAAAAATCAACATAGTAACAAACGACAAGTTGTAGACAATTATTAATCGCAGACGACAAATGAAATATTTTTTCGTAAAATACGAGTAAGATAAGTGGGACAACACAAGCAATCAAGTTACACTGAATAACTAATGAGGTATAATGCATGAGGGAAACTCTTACAATGATATGGAATGTTTTATGGGAATCACATAGGATGAAACTTCATATAGTAATACATGTTACAAGAATAATTTCATTAATGAAAAATGGCCAAAGGAAAAATGGGGAAAACTATACATAATACATGGCATGTTACAAGGGAAACCCTAATGCTAAATGGAATGAATACCTTGTTCAAATGACTTGTGGGTTACAAGTTGTGGCTCAATTAATGTGTAGGGGCAAAAAATTTGTGAAATGTTACAACAAATTGAAATTAGCATATCAAAACAAGTGGAATTGGTTACAACACAAGCTTGATAAAATTACATCAACTATCTAATGATGTACAATGCAGAGGGAACCTTTTACAATGATAAAAAATGTTACATGGGATTCACATAGAAAAGGATTTCATCAATAATAAAACATGTAACGATTAGGATTTAGTGATGCAACAAGGCAAAAGACAAAGTTATAATTATACCCAGTCTATGGGCATATTATCAAAGATTTAGCCTAAGCCTTCATTGAATGAATGGCTTGTGAAAAGATGTGTAGGTTACAAACTGTGTTGCAACACAAATACATAGAATTATACACCATTTGTGAACATGTATAACAAGGAAAGCTTCATGTTACAATATTATAAATAGCTAGTATGCTCCAAAAATCTATACCAAGCAAATAACCACTAGTAAGTTCAAAATAATAACAAATGCCTAAGGTTTTTAACCAAGTATGTGTATAGACAAGGGTTATAGGCTTGACCTTAAGCCTTTTTTAATAGGCTTCCACTACTACAAAATGTGGTGCAATTCACTAGTCCCTATTCATTAGACCAATGAATTCACTACTTTTTCACTAGTCCCCGTTCACTACAACCAATGGATTCACTCAAAATTCAATGAAATCACTTGGCGTACAAAGACACCTTTTGTTGTAATGTTCGGGTATATAACATATTAAGACAAGTGGAACTAATTACAACACAAGTTTGATTAAGTTATATCAACTATCTAATGACATACAATGCAAGAGGAACCTTTTACAATGATATGGATTGTTGCATGGGATTCACATAAAAGGAGACCTCATAGATGGTAAAACATGTAACAACTAGGATTCAATGATGCAACAAGACAAAAAACAAAGTGGGCAATTGTACTTAGTTTGTGGGCATGTTACACAAAGTTTGTGGACATATTACAGGGGATTTAGCCTAAGCTTGCATGGAATGAGTAGCTTGTGAAAAGATGTGTAAGTTATAAACCGTGCCACAACACGAAAAGATAGAATTATACACAATTTGTGTGCATATAACAAGGGAAGCCTAAAGCTACAAGGAATGAATGCCTTGTTTAATGTCTTGTAAGTTATAAACAACAACATTAAAAACAAGAAAAGTCGTGAAAATGAGAAGACCCTAAACACACATTTCAATGGCAAAAAAAAAACTTAGGATGATGCATGAACCAATAAAGCAAATGGAATTGGTTTTTATAACTTCAATCGTGAAGTCCCACAAAATTAATGCCCATGTTACAAAAATGATCAAAAACAAAACCTATGAGTATGGACATGTTTTAAAGGTAGAAAATAGTAAAAATAGATTACTAGGGTTAATGCAAAACAATGTTGTGCATACTTGAACTGAATAATAGGGATGAAATCTGGAATCAAAGCCTAGTAGAAAGGAAATTGGAGTTTGAAATAATGCATGTAAGAAACAATGCAAATACACATGATCAAGAGGATGATAACTTATCAAGATACTATTCAAGAGCTAGCATCTCATTTGGAGATGGAACAAGTTAAGAACATGGAACATGTTTGATGAATGCAAAAGTGAAGAGAAACAAAACATATGCAATGTAAGAAAATAAGACGCGTTTAGTAGCTTTGGAAAAGGGGGTGAGAAATGATGTTACTACTAGCAATTTTGCAATGCAAGAACTCTGTGAATTGGGAAATGAAAGCACTTGAGGGTGGATCGGAATTTGTAAAACCACCTACAACAATTAAACAACTAATGGATGCAATTATGCAATTATAAAGGCAACGAGAAGAAGGATGGGTTTACGTGCATAGAAGAACAATGGAGATGGGGGAATATTGTGCAAAATGGCTTAAAACAAGCATGTCAATGAAAGGTGACGACAATGTCCTAAAAAATAATAATTGGAATTTTATAAAAAAATAGTGTCTAAAGCAACCTTTTTTTCAATTTGTGATGTAACTTAGATGAGGACTATACATAAGTTGCTTTAAATTTGGCTATAAATGAAATACAAAAGATTTTTTCTTAATATCCTTATGTTTTTGGCTACTTATTTGAACCATGTATAGAAATGTGGTGATTTTTAAAGATTATTTTATTTTTTTTCAAAAATTGAATGATTTTTGGACCACATTTTTCCAAAATTCTATACCCAAAAAAAAGCTTGGTCCAAAGTTATCCCAAGATGGAATGTATTTTGTTATTTTCAAGTTCATGTTTACATCTTAAAAAGCTTTCATGGCTTTTTATAGTGTATAATTTGAGATACACTATTCCTTTGTGCTTGGAAAAAATAATTGCAATTTCAATCATGTATTGATATACCAATTCAATAAAAATGAGACAATGTACACAAATATTAGAAAAACATGGATGGCAAATTGGCAATTGTTCATAATAAAAGTACACTCATTGAATAAATTGTTATTATATAATTTATGTTTAACTATTTTATGTCATTCATAGCAATTCCCACCAATAGCAAGTCGATTTTCAATATGAATTAATTTGCACCTTAAACCCATTACACGAAAGTTTAAACAATATTTAACAATTTTTTTGGTTTGTTCTAGGATTCATATTCAAATATACACTTGGCACAAGTGTGATGAGTTGAAAAAATAGTTATTCTACTAGTATTATAATAGAACTAAATCATTTTAAACATACAAATTTTCATAGGTAACATTAAGTGTTTCCAAGAACTAGATTTTTCTTGCCATAATATCCAAGGTATAACATGAACACCATTGATAAAACTTCAAAACATATATCGTAGTACCTATTTAGGTTTGGCATAAAATAAATTATTTTCAAATTTGCCGAATTTTTTGGATATAAATAGTTAGTTATGACAAAAATTTTAAAAATTCATGCAGCCAACTAAGTTTGATCGATGAACCTCTCCAACTGGCTTTCAACAACAACTTACTGACCACCTAAACACAAAGCACTAAACTTCTCTTCTATTAGCATTTGGTTATAGTAAATTTAATACAAAATGCCAAAATTTTCAGAATTCAAATTTTAATCGCCTAATTAAAAATTGAAAATTAAATTAATTATTCGGCACTGAGGTGCCAAACTTTAAAAGGTACTACAATAACAAAAGGGTCTAATGTCAAAACATCTATCCTTTTCCCTTTTCTATTCTTCTAGGGACATATTTTTAAAGTTTATTTTTTGCATTTTTTTATGGCACAAGACAAGTATACATTTACTATTATGCTTTGAGCTTCAAGTTTTATCAAAATTTTAAAGGAAATCAATATTACTTAAGGGCAATTTTTAAAAAAAAAATGTGTATCTTTGTTAATGCAATTTCCAATCATTTAAATTTATTCATTTTGAACATCCTTAATTATATTATTTTTCCTCTTTGTTAACTTGAACTTAGCACAACATTGGACAACCTCTTTATAGTTTATGAACTATAATAAAGAAATCAAATTTAACAAAGGCATAATCCTAAAATTAAACCTTGCACACAACCATATTTTGGCATTAACATGATGAGTAAATATATTAACCTTGATTGTGTGATGTACAAATTATTATTGTTTTGATTTTTTGAAAAGAAGTCACCATTTCTAATTGTTTTTTTAATTTGAAGGTTTTTTGTCACTACTTTGTTATTACTATATTCCCTAAATGGATTAGGCATTCATTTAATTTAATTTTTATTTTTTTTAAGTTTTTGAAAAAAATACTTACCTCAAATGCCAAAAATCAATATAATTAATTTTTGTTGGATGTAAGAGTTGAACCTAGGTTTATGGGGCTATGCACCCCACACACATGGTTTAAACACATTGCACATTTATTACAATTTTTTGCCTCTTGTTAATGATATTGTATAAATTAGAATGTTCAAAAACTCAAAATCTCATGCTAAAGTTTAAAATTGCAAATATATTAATTATTCGGCAAACAATTATCAAATTTGTTGAAGGACTACAATATTTGGAAAAAAAACTTTGGACAATTTTTTCTATCACTAATAAATTTAAAACCTAACTTTGGGATGTTTATCACCTCCTCTTACTTTATAAATTAAATAAATAAATAACAATCATGAGATTTAGGGCATGGAACTAAAAACCTTTTACATTTTATGAAAATCACATTTTGATTTGTTATACTTATAACATTTAGAACACCTTATTATGTTATAATGATTTTGAAATTCATAACATGACATGATATATTATTTAAAAGTGACCTTATGCAAGTAAAACAACTTTCAAAGTTATTTTAAAAATTAGACCTTTCAAATTTAATCTAAATTATTTACATGAAATATCTATTATATTTTAACTTTGTGGTTACTTAGATTCTTTAATATACTATATTTGATGGACAAATAGTATTGTAAAGAATTTAATTACTTTGATACACCCAAATGGGCCATTAGTTGTGATGCACCAATTTAAGAGAATTTTTTTTATAGTTGCTTCTAAAAAATCAATATGATCTTGCATAAACGTTTCACCAAAACATTTATTCATGTTATTTTTAAATGTGTTGTCAAAAAAATAAAATGTCACCAAACATAATAAAAATAATGGTGGCTCTTTATTTGTGTTATTCAAAATTACTTACAAACTTAATATGTCTCCCATGAATCTACTATGTTTACAACAAACCTACCATGCGCCTTTTTATAATTTTTTTGTAAACTTCATTGAAAAAAAACCATGATGAATCATTCAAATTATTTCCTTTCACTTAAAAAATAATTTCATTCACATTTGTACCAATTAAATTTGGTACGAGTAACAACTAAAGCAATGGTAAGGAAATGAAGAGAATGCCATTACATATATGAAATATTGATGATAATGGAAAAAATTCCAATGGTGGCTTGCATCATATTTTGTATGAAATACAACACTTATATGTCAAATTGAACTAGTAAATGTCATTTGTGCTAATAAATCTACACAAGATCTTGTGCTTATAGAAATGTGATGTGCAATAAAATGATTACTATTAATTAATCAACTATAATTATTAGTTTAAATTACTGATTTTAAATAATGTATCACCTAATGTTGTCCCATTTTCAATGTTTATAGTTGTGGATCAAGAAACAAGTGTATATCATGATGTTGATTGTGATAAAAAAAATACAAACTATCCAATATAAAGGTATGGGTGTAGTATCTATTATTACAAATAATGCATTGAAAATAATAGGTAAAAAGGTGAAGACAGATGCAAAGCCTTTTTTTTAAATGACCACTAGTTAAAAATAAAAATAAAAATAACGGATTGATGAAAATGATGAAAGTGATGACAAGATAATGAACAAAATTAACAATTCACATGAATTTATTTTGTCATAACAATATTAATATCTTGTGCAATGGTATTCCACTTTCTTTATATTAAAAAGTTGATGATTGGACAACTAATCCGATGTTGGCAAACACAATGAAATTATGATAGGGCTTTAGGGGTGATAGCTTAATGGTATGCCTTTTTTTAGTAATACAAAACTATCCAATTCAAACCTATTAATAAGGAGAAAAAAACTCTCCCATGTCTTTTACAACTAGTTTAACTTGGGGTTTGACGATAGTTTGTGAATTGAGTGTGTTGTGTTCTTAAAAACATTTGTGATAATGGTGATGAAAAAAAACATGGGTTACATTTTTAAAATTGTATTTTGATTGTATAACCATGCATAAAAATCATATGAAAACTTTAATTATTGTTTTTGAAGGAGCAAATAACAGTTCTTGCTTGAACTTTTGTTCATAACGTTGATAGGTAATAATGAAATTCTTTCAGTATTTCAAATATGTTAAATCATAATCAAGGTTTATTTAGTACATGATATGCACAAATCTTATTATGAAATGAGTACTAATGCATATTTGGGATTTCATTTTGCACTTTAAAATAAAAACACAATTAGGTGACTCACTTTTGACATTTTGAATAATTCACATCATACATTGTTTGAATTCATACAATCATAATAATTATCAAACTATAAATCCTATAATTATTTGTTATGTTGTTGGTCACAAATATTGATAGGCCACCCTATTAATACCTTTAAACATGTGATTTGTCAAAAAAATTGTTATGAAAGCTTGAAGATTTCAATGTAAAATGGACCCAGAAAATAATGAAAAAAATCATAACATTTTAAATCTTTGAAAATGAAATATTATTGTATGAAACAAGTTTCAATGCATTTTACTCTTAAATTCTTCATTTGATGGTCAAGTTTTTTTCACATTAATATGATATATATTTTGTGTTCACATTTTTCATTTTCTTTTTGTGACAAATGTAATGTCATCATGATTTCAAAAGCTCATTATGAATTTCCATTATGAATAATGTTTTTCCTTAAAATTCATCTATAATTTTTAATATGATTTTCAGTAAACTTTATACTATACAAATCATTTTTAAAATGACAATGTTAATGTTAAAAATGGCCTCACATTTTTAAGTTCATTTGTAATCCCATAAAAACTACAACTATGACAATCCAAACTATTCACTTAATTGTGCTTACCCCCTTTAAATGCATAATTCTCAAAGAAGTCAACGTAAGAAAATATTGTGTGAGGTGACAAATTTGGCACAAAAGACTTAAAAACTCTTTTTCATGTTTTAATGTAAAACTATGTATCACAAACTTTTAGAATTTAGGCTTCAAGTCACCTATGAATTGACTTGATTATGTTTCACAATATTCTAAAGTCATAAAAACCTTTTGCTCACATCCATTTGCATTTTTTTAAACAATGTAATTAATTTTGTGTCAAAGTCACAAGTTTTTATGAATTCAATTTAGATAAGGAAATTCTCAAGGTATAAGCACCATAGTTTGGAAAATCACCCAACAAACATTTCTTTCTATGAAATGATGAAAAAACATATATTTGGGGCATAAAATGGACATGATCACAATGTTATTTATTTCTGAAGTTAACATATATGGGGTTTCACAATAAATTTTTGCACATGAAGAATGAATGCACTACCCATGAACCCCTTTCCCATGACTTATCATACCATTAATTTATTCCTTCAACTCATCGATTTTAGTGTGATACCTTCAATAATAAGCATTCCATTCTTATAAAATTTTGACAAACCAAGGCTTGAAGGATTCAAATCCTATTAGCTACATTTAAACATCAATGTGCTTCTCTTTAAACAAGGTAAAAATATTCAAGCTACAAAACAAAATCATAGCACATGGTTTTGAATAATTATTCAATAAGCATGAAAGGCCCTAGTTTTTCATAGAGGACTTAGTCATAGAGGACCACTCAAGTACCCATGGGCACCATTTATTTCATAAGCACCAATGACAATTTACAAGCATGCATACAATTTGATTCTAAACATCCATACATTTATCATAACATTGTTCACTACTTCACATTAGAGGCGACGCCTTTACTTCAAATGGATAAAATATTTTAAAAAGACCCTAGCTTGTATCTGTTATACACCTAACCATCACTTCTTTTATTAGCACCACTTAGGATTTCAACACATCCAATCGATGCAAAATAAAATTAAACCACAATCTATTCAAGTAATTATCCCAAAAGGACAATCATTTCAAATAACACAAAACATTGAATCTTCTAACAAGTAATAAAATTGTTATAATCTTTTTCTAACCACTCCTAGCCCCAAACATGTATGAAGTGTGGAGTCACCATATGTAAAGGCATGTTAACTAACATAATCCAAAAGTTTTCATCTACAAAACTTTGGCACAACACAACTATGTCACTCACAAACACAATTTTTACCATCCCTTCCTTAACGCACTATTGCAAAAACATGGCTTTTAACACCCCTTGCTTTTTTACTACAATGATTATGGATTTAACCATATTTATCCATAATCACTTATTTCATTTATTTTCAATAAATAAAAATGTAGGTATGTACGATTTGGACTAATTCCAAATACTATTATAATAAAATCAAACATACTAAAATATATTTGGAATATCCAACACATATACATGGACTATATAAGCGATTAAAAATAATCATACACATTTTGACATGGACTATGACATGTCAAATGTGACTAAATATAGTCATAAACATTTTGATGTGGAATATGATGTGTCACACATGATTAAAAACAATCATAAACATTTTGATAGGAAAATAAATATGAATTTCATGTTCTGATTTATTGTTTGTAATGTTTAATATAAAAATAAAAATTGAGAAAAAAGGAAAAATAAATAAAATGACATATGAATTTGTTTCCATATTTTTAATTGTTAAAAAAAACAACACACCTAATATGCATGTGCAACTTGGATTAATTTAACATCTTTAAATTGCATATTAAATTTTTTAATTTAAAAATAAAAACTTGAAAATTAATTATATAATCAGAAAATTGAAATTCAATTCAGTGTGAATTTCTAAAAAATAGAAATTTTCACACATTATTATTATTGGTTTTTTCCCTAACCCTACATATAAAAAATATAATATAATATTTTAATATTTTTAAAAGTTAAAAATTATTAAATATATATTTACGGAAAATTTCAATAAATTAATTGGAATTAAATACATTAAAAAAATGGAATACATTTTACATTTTCAAATTCAATGGCACTATAATTTTCAATGTAATTAGAAGATTAAATTATGAATTAAACTAAACAATGATGTTCATGTGTGATCAATTTCATTACGAAATCACTTTATTATATAATAAGATTTCAATGTGAAATATTTAAAAAATGATTCAATTTTAAAGTTATATTTGAATGGCATTCCAAATTGAATTATATAAATTTAAAACAGGAATTTATTTCTTTATGATATTTGAAAGAAAGAAAAAAAATTCACTCAATGAAAAATATTAAAAAACTGAATGTTTTACAATTTTGGAAACTGAAATATTTTGGAATCTAGTTAATTGAAATTTCGACTAAACTAATTGGAATTAAATGTATTATAAATTTAAGTAATCAAATTTTCATTTTAAAATTTAAATGCATTATAAGTTTCAGTGTAATTATGAACTTACCTAATTGTGTAATAAGCTTGGAATGGGAAATATTCAAAAAATAATTTAATTTAATTTAAATTCAATGACATTTGAAGTTGAATTGTATAAATTTCACAAATGAAACTCATTTCATTATGAGTTTTTGAAAAAAAATTGACTAAAATTATTATTCTTGTTTTTTGGCTGAAGTCAATATATGATTTTTTTTTGTTTTAATCTTACTGGAAATTTAGTTAACTGAAAAATTGAATAAATGAATTGGAATTAAATATATTTTAAATCAATGTAATACATTTTATATTCTGAAATTAAAAGGCATTATAACTTTATATGTATTTATGAAACTAAATTATGATGTTAATGATGTACATTTGTAATCAATTTCATTATGAAATTAGTTAAATATTTAGAGAGCCCATAATGTGAAAATATTCAAAAAAATAATGATATAATATTTATGATAAAAAAAAGTTTTAGCATATGAAGTGATGGTTGGATGGTAAAAGCATTAGGTCATGGTTGAGAAGGTGAAGGTGTAACCAAAAAGGAAGGCTCATAGAACACCCTCACAACTTTTGTTGAGTTTCCCTTCAGATCAATGAGGATGACTCCTCTTGTCTGTATAGACAGACTTACAATTTCCTAATCAAAGTCCATAGCTTCTGCACCCTTAGCTCTGCTAATTCCCAAATGCAGGCGCACATCCAATGCTTCCAAAGATGCATTACCAGAATTCCTACTAACCTCATTTTGACGCACGACTCTACAGACTCAGATCACCTTCTGTCCCTCTCCTTCTTCCATACCTAACCTTCCTTTGTCCTCCTCCCCTCAGATCAAGGAGCTGCCTTCCTGTAGTTGCTAACGCAGCGGAAGATAATCAGCAACCAGCAATCCTCTAGGCTCTCCTGAATTCTACCAAATCTCCTTAGCTCTCTGTTCTACTCTCCCAAAAAATCTCCTACCCCTTCTCTATACAATTTCTCCACTCACTAGCACATTCTGCCCCTACCAAACTCTCCGGACCAGACCTCCATTGCCGCTCACTTCCTCTTCCTACCTCCCGCTTGCCTTCCCCATCGTGCCGTTCTGCTTAGTCCTTCCTGCTCCTTTTTGTCCATCAATGCACCACCACACCTCCTCATCATTTGCGCTGCCATTGCCCTGTACACCCTCCTTCACACCCCAAACATAGACCTTCCATGCATCCCCATGCAGCTGTCATGGAGAGTTATCCGCCACCAAAAATCAGGACAACTAATCATACTCATGGCAAAGCCCAAGTCCCTACTATGTTCACACTGTGAGCCACCCGTTTTCACGTTACACCCTAACTAACTTTGTTTATCCCAAGATCCTCTTTTTCAATCCAATAAGACCATTATAATGAAACCTATTAAAAAAAAGTTGCAACCAAATCACTCAAGTCATCTCCTCCTTTATCATCTATTTAAAATAGCTTAACCAACATAAAGTAAGGGTTTAGCCTTTTGTTGGGTAGAATTTCCCTTCCCTCTTTATAATTTATGTTCCACCTTTCCCTTGTCTGCTCCAAACAAAGCCTATTTCCTTGTTCACAACACCTTTTCTCTTACTCATACTATAACCAATCGTAAACTTAAACAAGTAAATTAAAAAAACATACACAACATCCATTAATTGAAACAAGGGCTTTTTAAAATCAATCCTTCACACATTAAAAGAAAAGGAGGGTAGTTAGACTAGAGTTTCTAATCCCTAGCTATTGATCTCCTACTCCAACCTAGCTTCTACCCATGATTTACCAAACCCTCTCCCTTTCCTACAAATAGTCCTACCTTCCCCCTTTTTCTGCTCCTCAACACAACTCCCCTTCCTTCTTACTTTCCCTTGTTCTAACACAAGAGAGTAGACCTTCCTCCTCACCCCTAGGTCAAACACCCCCTCCTCCTTTTCTACTCTTACCTTACTAAGCTTAACACTAGTTCTTTGTACTTTTTTCTATGTTTGTCCTTGAATGGAATAATTCCAGAAGACCTCCCTTGAGTAGCTGCCACCATCAACTTGTGATGCTTCCACCTTCATATTTATTGTGTTGCTTGGTTGGGTGCCCCTTGAAAGCTCACTTCTTTATGTTGCAACAACTTCCTCACATTATCTTGACCTTTCATGATATGTCCAGCTTCCCATTAGCCAAGATCTCACATCTTCATCATCATTCCTCACTCCCTCCACTTCCTCACACAATACTCATCACTCTTGATGTGAAGGGGTAATAAAAATGTTTTTCCCCCTCTCAGTTTCAAGAAAAAAATATTGTTGTTGTCCTAAATTAAACTTAATTCCTAGCACCTTCCTAAAAGCCACCTCCACCATGTCCACACCACCCTATTTGATAGATTTAGGTGACATAGGTGAGAACATGGTAACCTTACTTTAATATAATCCAACTATCCTACCACCCACCTTATCCTATCTAGGCCACCCATCCCCTAACAATCCTTTTGGGATAATATCAAACATACTACCCTATCCCATGAACCTTGGGTTAACCCCAAAACTCCCTTAGCTAACTAACATATGTTTAACTAAATCAGATTAGGCTGATTGGGGCTGAACACACAGGAAAAAAAAAGTTGCTTGTAGGTGTTCATTGGTGTTGTAGCTTGATGCCTTACTTTTTGGTTGGTTCTTATCTCTCAATCAATGTTGTTTTTTTTGGGGCAAAATTTGGACCTGCAAAATATGACTTCAACAGATACAAAGGATTTTTCATAGAAAACAAGAAACCCAAATTTGCCAGATTTCAAAGAAAAAAAAATCCAAATTTTCAGATTTTTATCATAAGTTCCAGGAGCTAGCCAGGAATATAGAAAGATTCTGGTTTTTTTCAGCTTTCATATCTAGTTTTTAGCCAAATCTGGCTAAATCATCTTACGAATGATGGTCACTTCAGCTACATCACAAAATTGAAAAAAAAATCCCTCTCAATATCAACACTTTTCTCCTGCAACTCCTAATGGGCTTTTAGCATGGCACTATTGAACATTGTCCAAGAAAGGGGCCTTTAAATGCTGGATGCCAGTCCGACACAGAGATCAGCCGTTTCAGAAAAATCAGAATTTTGACATTGACAGTAGCATCCCAAGTGGTGGGCCACTGCGCAGTAGTCTCTTAATAACAGCTTCCAGATTTGAAGAAGGCACGGGGTTGGACACCAGAGTTCAAGGTCGTAGTTGCAATGCTTCTTGATGGACTTGCTAAAACTCACGATAAGCCAAAAATCATTTAAAAACATTTAATGGATTCATGAAGAGGAATATAAAATAAAATATGTCTATTATGCCATTGGCTCCAAATGGCATGCTGAGCAGGGAAGTCTAGTTGGGACCTCTAGGGTGAGGCGGGGGAGGAGGGTGTTTGATTAAAACTAAGGCATGGACACTTGAGTTATCTCTCAAGGGAAGGGGGGAGGGCTCCAGGAACTAATCAGGTCGAGGACAGTATGAGGAGAGCTTACAGCTATATTTGGAGGGTAGGTGAGCAGCACTTATTATAGCTAATCCACCTGTGATTAAGTAATTTAACTGTCTACTGCACAATTGAGTGCATTCGAGAATACTTTACAACCTGACCTGCTGTAGTGTTAAAAAAGCCTCCAAAATGTTCTGGTGCTAAATGCCATCCTTCCAGATGTTTAATGGTGAAAACAATTTCAGCATCTTTCCTTTAAATTGTGAATTTCACTTTTCCAAAGTTAACCAAAGCACAAATCTGTAGCACCACTAAACTGTACATTTGGGCTTTGAAACTAGAGATCACCCCATACATATGTAGTCCATAACCCAGGGAGATATTAAAAATGACAACCAAAATACCTGGAAGGGAATGATGATTTCCACCATGCAGTCAGGAGGCTGCCACAACCTGTGTTTCTAGACTCAATGGTTAAGCACAGAGAGTGGAGAGGGCATGGGCACATGGATCCTTACTAACTGGAATAATGCCAAAAATGAATGAATATTTCCTAGCAGCCATGATATCAATTTCATCTGGTGGCAAGCTAAAGACATATAGACAGACTCTGTGCCTGCAGGACTGGTCCTGTCAGTTCCATACCTCCAAAAGAAAAAGGCTAAGCTAGTGCGCTAGAAAGTAGGGGACCCACATTGCCAGCTTCTCCAAATACCATTGAATATACTTGAGTGAAATTTTCATTCAAGAACAAATTTCATTGTTAACCTTCATTCACTGCAGCCTGTCTGACATACATTCTCCCGGAGCCTCCATTAGCAGATATGTCCTGTAGCTCGCAGCTAGCTGCTAATGTTGCCTTGTCAACTCTGTACGTCCTGTGGAACAGACTCTGTACCATTTAGGCAGGTGCATATGATGCTCGTCAGCACTTGTTTTTTGTCCTACACTCTAGTTTCAAAGGCTACTTCCAGGAGGTTAATTCTTCAACAAATTATGAAGAGGAGCAGATTGCGGGGGTTTCTGACTAGTATCATTATCACCGAACACTGTTCATAAATTTTGCAACAAGTCCTTGTTAGCATTGACATAGATTCTTTCCTAGGTTTGTCAACCTTTTAGGGGTCCTGCCTGCCTCTTCTTTCAACCAGGTCTGCACAGAATGTAGAACTATTCATCTAGTTGATCACCTTTCAACAGCATAAGAGATGGCGGAGGTTACATAATGAGAGAGTATTTGTTTCCCCGATGTTGGGGGAAATGGTGTAGTAGCTGGTTGTCTGGTGGTACATGATTTGACAATCAGAGTGTGTGGGTTTTGAACTTGTTTTGAGAGAGCAATCAACCTGATGTGGTTTGTAGGCTTGTTGTTTGGCAACAGATCCACCACCATGAACTTGGCACAGTACTAGAGCACGATTGGTTTGTCTGCTGGTAGACCCACCCTGTCCCAACCTCCTCACTGCGATCTTCCTGCCCTAATATGTAAATCAGGGTGGGTCATTAGTCATTACACATTTAGACTTCAGACTTGTTTTTGTTGGTTTGAGTGAACCAATAGGCCTCAGTGCAGCATCCATTGGAAGTCTGTTATGACTCAGTTGTGGATAAACCCCAACTGAATCAACATTGGGTTTCATCTTGGTAGCCCATTCTATAAAATGTAGGATCCCTAAGTAGGATAAAACATAGTTACTAGGGTTTTATGTGGACATATGAATGATAAGTACATAGGTAAGGGCTAGTTAGTTGTTAGTTGGTAGGTAATAAAAACAGAAACTAGTCTACCACTGTGGTTACCTACAGAACTAGAACCCACGGATAATTGTTTACTGTCCACCCACTATCCATCCGTCATGGTGCACTGATGGCTATTGGTTCAGTATGGCAGTCTTTTGTTTGAAGTTCAAAGACCACAATCAAAGTTAGATGAGCAGAAAAAAATGTAATCAAGAGACAAAATTTGGATACGTGTTGAGTGCTAGTGTCCTTTCACCAGTGAGCATAAAACTGCACCTAGGTATAGGTTCCCATACTGATCTTCTTAGAAGAATAAGGGCTCCCTAAAAGGAAGCTTTGAACTTTGAATCCTTACAGGCTTTTGTTTGTTCTTCCATTGGTTCATATTGCCAAACATCTGAGACCCCATTCCCTGTCCTTTGTTGGGTGAATATAAAGTTCTCGTTTGTGTAGCCTATGTCACTATAGTCCAAGAGAGTTGGAACTTGAGCCAGGCTTCTGTATTCTAATCCCTGATGATCTCACCACCCTTGAAAAGGCTTTACCTCAAGAGAACAATACTATTAGCACATCTTGTTTTTTGAACACATGGAAAATATTTGTGATAATGAAAGGGAGCAAACCTTAGGGCCCCACAGTGCTCAGTACTCAGTGCTAAACAGAAATGCCCCATATGGAGGGCCACAGTGGACCAACAGCCACGAGAACACCATGAGGCTGAAGGGTTCATGGATAGGAAAAACATCTTGTTTGAGATCCGGTTCCCTAGCTGACCATGGTGGGTACGTCACCAAAAAGAGAAGGCAAATGGAATCTAGACCTAATGTATTAAGAACATAAACAAACAAACAACTATGAGATTTCACAGTAAAACAAAATAGTGGAGCTATTGTTTCACATGAGTCCTCTTTACAACTTGCCACAACAATTGTAAGACCTATCATAAAATCTACGGATCTAAGGATTCAAATATCTCTGGCTTCTCTATCTCTCGAGCCCACTTACTGTTTTATGGCAATACATCCACCCGTCTTTCTCATCAAAACCTAAGCTCGATTCCCCTTCTCACAAGTCTGTCTGAGGAAGTTGCACAAAAAGAATTGAAAACCCACTCCCTCTTTCTAGTTTTCCTTGATAACCCAGGGTTATCCAAGCATAAGGTAGTCCCCTTTAGAGCTCCCACAAATGTGGGTACTCCTTCCCATTCAAACAAATCCCACAATATCCCCAAGAACCCAACATTTCACTTTGCCCATCCAACATATTGTCACAGACGTCACTCTTGAAACCCCTTTAGATCATCATCATCTTCCTTAATCAATTCCTATTCCATGCATCTAGCTTGACTACCTTCTGATAGCTATGGCATAGTGAAGATACAAAGCTTTGTACTAGAAAGTCCTACAAATGTTTGGGCATTTGTTCCTCACACAAACAATTGGAAATCAAATCCTTCAAAAACATCAAAGCAACCGAGCAAAAAAATGTTAGACTCCTTCAAAACAAATGCATGACCCAAAACTTAACTTCTTTGCCACAAAAGCTCCTCCTTATATTGCACATCCGCACTCCCCTAAATGCACAATGTCCAAATGTAGTGCAAAGCTCCAATCGTTTACCACCAAGCGCCGCCCAAACAATGAAGAATGCAAAATCAAAATCCATGACCTGTAATCAACAAACAACATTAAAAATAGAAAAATAGAAATTGAAGATTTGTGGCTCCCTCTAAGCTTCACAATGATTAATCATTTTGTCCTTTGGCACTTCTTGCCAATACAAATCTATGCAACACTTCATCCTTTCAGTCATTTCTTCATCCCACCTTAATTTGATCCTTGTTCACATAACAAAATAAAATAGACATAGGTTCAAGTCACATGTTTCACCACTCCTTTGAAATTCCACCATCAAGAAACTAAATGGTAGATTTGTAAGTCCTTTCTTGCCCATTCCTAACGCTTGTTATCCATGTCTTTTATTATATAAGTCCTACTTCCTTCATCTTGTTCCTAAGTGCCTTTGCCATCCTTATAACCAACAAAAACATAAAGGCCTTCCCAACTATTAACAATATTTTTCTTTTTGCCGAGCTTACACATTTTGATCTACACACCCTTTCTCTCAAAACTTGTAACCCCTTCCAAGAAGCATAAACATTAGAAAAAATCTTGTCCATTCTAACCATACAGTTACGACTATAAATGCAACTAATGTCAAAATCAACTACTTTTATGACTATAACTGGTTGGTCCTATGTGTCATTTTAGTCATATATGTGATTATTGTAATCACATATGTGATTACAATGTTGATATGACCAAATGAAGTCACAAATGTGATTATAGTTTATGATTATTATATGTCTGGATGGAAAAATAATGAAAGTGCACATTTTTATCCAATATTGAATGGATTTTTGGATGAATGGAAGACTTAATTATTTTTACAACTAGTCATAGTTGTTTTAACAATTTGGGCCCAATAATTTTTCCATTTACCATACCTTGATGATTAAAACATATGTGGCATCTTTGGAATTTCAATATTTGCTTGATAATTAACTTGTGTCTAACTTCTATTGATATTTTTTTACTGTTTATTGACATTAGTTCAATATAAATTATTATATTTCTATTAAATATATTTGAATTCTAATATATTTATGAATGTTATATATGATGATTATTTAATTATATTTCATACATTTAAATTACATTTTATTTGTAAAATTACAACATATTATAATCCTAATCAAATAAGTTGTTTAAGACATATATCATTTATTTGATCATAAAACTTTTATCATAATTTTAGATAAAATTTATATATTACATTTGTAAAAACATAAAATTTTAAATTCCATCAAATTCATTAATTATCTAGCATTACTAAATATATTTTAGATTAAATTTTAAAATAAAAAAAAACTAATATAAAGAATTTTTGAAATATTTTTTGAAATATGATTGATATATTATCCATTTACAGAAATTATATGTCAATTAATTAAAATATGATATATTATATTCACATTGTATGATTTTTTGTTAATGAAATGAGGGATGAAAATGTGGGAGATAAATAAGAAATTAACTGTAAGATATTTTCATGTGCTTGAACTTGTTTTTCCAATGAATCATCATTGAAACATAAAATTCAAAAAAAAATTCAAATTAATGTAATTTTTTGAAAAAAATAAAATTGTGCACATTATTGAAATTACTTTAAGAATAAATAAGGTATGAAATATTGAAGTCAATGTGTGTGCAATGTTTAAAACCACGTATTGGCTAAATAAAATGCATCCTACTATGCTTTCACATTGAGTGGGGTGGTTTGATGGCAAAGGGGTTGATATCCATCCTTGGGGTTTAAGGATCAAACTTAACAAGTGACATAATTGTGATCAACGATGGTATGTTGATCATATATGTCCCATAAAAGTAGGATACTTAACCTAGGTGCCTACCTAGGCCTATTTAAGTATCTAGATTACTAGGTGGTCTACCTAATTACCTAAATTTGGCTTTTAGCCTAGCTTAGGTCATGACACATGTCAACAATTCATACGATGAAAATTATGAAATTAGCAATGACATGAATAATTATATTACATCATTTTTATAAATACAGATAATTTGTTTAACATATTTGATTTTTAAAATTATATTAAAGCATTTAAATTTAATTAATTTTTAATGCTACCCAATATTATATGTAGTTGTATATGTAGTCACAAGTCCCACATGGAGTCTTTTACAACTAGTTGTCTTTTGTCACTTGTTTAAAGTGACTATAAGGTTTATAGTTAAATACATTCACAAAATATAGAGCAAGAGGTGCACCCTTAGTAAGGCCTTCAATGATTGCTTATTCTAAAAGATTTTAAGTATATGCTAAGAATATTCCATTTGTAAGTTGCAAAAAGTCATAAGAAAGTCCTTTTGACTCAAAAATATGCTACATTATACTTTTACGTGAATATGTGTTTTAAGAGTTTTTTCAAAATTATGTCATTTTCAAGTTCTTTAAGAATCATTTATGATTTTTTTCTACTAAAAGCGTTATAAAACATTCATTACAATGATTAATCAATGTTTTTGAAAATTCAAATTTCATTAAATTCATTTCAAATTATTGCACATGTTTCCATAATATATTAATAACATTATCATCAAAACATATAAAAGAAATGTGCAATATTAATATAATTTTTGACATGAGAACATGAAAAACAAAGCATTGGTTATAGTTCCTATGATTCTTATATTTGTGAATGTACCTAGTTGCATGTGTTTGTTGTGACTAAAATTTTGTCTTTTGGAATTAAAATTGAGTACAAGGTGTCCCTTATTAATGTTTTTTGGAATCCTAAGGATGGACCTCCAATTTGATTATGGCAAGTGGATAATTTAGGTCATCCCAAGCCGCCACAAGGATTTTGAAATCCTATTCCTTTTTGCCTTATATGGGGGAATGATGCCACCAAGTCCATTGACAAGGAAAAATTTATCAATGGTGGGCTTTTTAAATATGTGGAGTTTTGGAAGATGGGGGGGGAGGGGGGGGGGGGCGGGTCCAAGAATGAAACCTATGCAAAAATCTTGGTCCATATGTGGCTTATTAGAAAACATCCTGAGTTGTTGTCAAATCCTTTGCCCATTCAAAATTCAGCCCTATTGGAAGGTTTTTGGCCTTCCTACAATTGGAGGTTTAATCATGTGTAAGGTGCCATTCCTCACATTATTGATGTTGATCTTGAAGACCCAATTGTCCCTCCATATTATGGTTCTAGGGTCAATCATGGTTGGGTGGACCAATTTGCCACAAAACCAAAGTCCCTTTTGATTCAAAAAATGGTCAAATTTGGGAAATTACAACTAGTTTACATTAGAACTTTTAGATTGATTTCCTTCATATTTTTTTCCATGTTGTTAATGGCACATCTAAAGTTTCTATTTCTTTAAGCATCCAAGCAAAAAATCATTAAATATGATATGGACTTATGAAAAAATGCTCTTGATTAGCCCATTCAAAAGTCCATAAATGTAGTTTTGAAATTCAACTCATTATTTATTTTGTTCCTATGCTTCTTTGATATGTTATCTTACTAATTTCAAGTCCCTAACACACACCCCATCAATCAATGGACCATAACATAGTCCACATAGAAATGGAAGTTAGAAGTGTAGTCCATGAGTTTTGAGTTCAAAAGTCCATGGCTTTTACAATTTTTAAAAATTTGGAAAATGATTTTGGGCATCATGTAGATATTTAGGTTAAGATTTTTAAACCAAGTCCATTCTAATAAATTTTAAAACCTATAAAACGAGATGGGCATCGCAATGGCAACCATAAGGCAAAATTGGTTGGTGTGACACCCAAATTGGTCCACCCAACCATGCATTAACCCCCTTGAAAAACATGCAACTTTTTTTGAAAATCGTCATTTACAATTTGTTTCAAGACTTGGGCTTTAGCGATTTTGTTCTAGTGCGGCTTGTAAAGTGACCACTAAATAACCCCATCAAACGTATGAAAATTTCTTTTAAATGTGTAGACTTTAAGGTTGCAAATATTTGGTTATTAGTTCTATATTTGGTTTCCTTAAACCTTTTACAAAATTTTCTGAATATATTTGTGTTAGACTAACATTGTACATATATTGATGATGTTTTTTATTATTTATGTGATTATATTGTGTTTGGCATAAACATATACACCTCAAGTTGTTAAATTTACCCAAATCTAGCACAAAAGATTAAAGGGAATTTTGAAAATGATAATTTTTTTGCAATTTTGATTCAAAATTGTTTGAATATGATGTCCACTAGGTGGCCTTCCTTGCATTCACAATGTTGACGTAAATCTGAAATGAACATTTTAGTTCAAAATTGATTAAATACATGTTATATGTTGAAATATAGTGAATTCATCAAACGACTTAGTGATTAGCAATTCTTTGATATGGACAAATGAATCCACTAAAATCAATCAAATTATAAATTGCCACATGGCATTTATTATTTAAATTAAATTATTTATTGAAAGTTGAAATATTTTATTTAATATTACTTCGAGATTTTCAATTTATATTCTTCATAAAAATATTGTATATATACATATAGTCAACATACACCATTAACTGCATGGAAGTTTTCTCCAAGATTTGAATCTTGGACTTCAAGGTAATTATCCATTGCTTTTGCCATCCATTCACCTCATTTGATTTGAAACTAATTTGGTGATGATTGTATTTAATAAATATTTTATTCCAAATTTTTTGCAAAAGCTAATTTTAACTATTATTATCCTTTTCATATCATGTTCAAATGAAAAAATTTAAAGTTCAATCTAGAAGATTTTTCCAAGATGCACACATCTTTAATATTTTAAAAAATATATATATATTTAAGTTGACCAGAAATTCATTTGAAATTTGTAATTCAATACATTTCAACAATGATTTTTGAAATATTTTTATTTATTTATAGCCATTATTATTTTTTCTCATTATTTTTCAAGTAAAGAACTTTAAGTTTGATTCTAAAAGATTTTTCCAAAATGTACACATCTTTAACATTTTTAAGAAAAAAAACTCCTTAATTTCACTAAAAATACATTTGAAACTTGTAATTTAACACATTTCAACAATGGACCTTTTTCAAAGCTTTATTTCTCTTTAATCATTATCATCTTTTTCATATTTTTTCCAAATGAAAAAAATTAAATTTCATTATATATTTATATTTTCAAGATTTTCACACATAAAAATATTTTAAGGTTTATTTGATTAAATACATAATCAAATGACATACAACTTTACTCAAAACAGCTAATCATTTTTTATCAAGTTGAATATTTAATTTAAAAATGGTCAATAATATTTAGTCAAAATGACCAATGGTTTTTATTCAAGTGGAACAAATTTTAATCAAAATAACTAATGATCTTTAAGCAAATGTGACATGGTTTAGTAACCTATGTATCTACTTCCTACCTATTTACCCACTTATTTATCTAATTAGTTACTTAATTACTTATTATCACCCACCCATCCACCCACCTACTATTTCCTTACCTATGTACATACTTATTTAATTATACATCCTCACCTATCTACTTACATACCTTCTTTTATTTTTCATTCACATACAACCTACCTACTTACCTACCCACCTACTTACCTAAATTTAGTTACTAAGTGTAACCATTAGATGTAATCATTATGTTTAGTCATTAGGTTTACCCAAAGTTTAGCCATTAAATTTGGCATTAGGTTTAGTTTAAATTGAATCATTAGATTTAGCCACTGAGTATAATTTAAATTTAGTCACTAAATATAACATAGGTTTAACCATTATATTTAACCATTAGGTTTATCCTATGTTTAGTTAAGGTTTAACCACTAGATTTAACCATTCGGTTTAACCTAAATTTGATCATTATGTTTAACCAAAGTTTAATCATTATGTTTAGGCATTAAATTTAGCCACTAGGTTTAACCAAAATTTAATTATGAAGTTTAACCATTACATTTAGTTATTAAGTTTAAATAAAGTTTGACCATGAAATTTATCAACTAGGTTTAATCATTAAGTTTAACCACTAAATTATTAAGTTTAGCCAATGTTTAACCATTATGTTTAGCCTAATTTTGGCCATTCATTCTCACCTAGGTTTAACCAATATTTAACCATTAAGTTTAGCCATTTGATTTAACCATTATGTTTAGCTTAATTTTAGTTATTAATTGTCAACTAGGTTTAACCAATGTTTAGCCATTATGTGTAGCCATTAAGTTTAGTGATTGGGTTTAATTATTTGATTTAACCATTATATTTACCTTAATTTTAACCATTAATTGTCACCAGGTTTCACCACTATGTTTAATGATGTGAAATAAATATGAAATAAAAAACTTGACAAATGGTAAACACCTTTGATGGTGTAGTCCATTGGTAAGGACTTGGTTTATAATTGTGAAAGTTTGGGGTTCAATTCTTTATATTTGTAACCTATGTGCATGTATAGAAGGTTAGGTTAGGTTAAATCAAGTAGGTTAAGTTAGGCTAACACTTATTTATTTAAATGTTTTTTTCAAACTACTTAAATTTATTTATTACCTACCTATTTACCTATTAACTTTTAATATAATAATCTAAAAATGATTTTCATTTAAATATAAATTTGACCAATCAAATGGTTCATTGTTTACTAATCAAATAATTAGTCATTTTGTTAATCAATATGACAGGGTCCAAATTGACTATTGTCCAAAATTGTGTAATGTTTTAAATGAAATAAAATAAATAAAATGCTCATTACATCTTTGCCACAACAAATGGGGTGGCTTGGTGATAAAGGAATTGATCTCCATCCTTGGGGTTCAAGGATGAATTCCCACCCATGACATGGGTTATGGTCAATCATGACTTGTTAATCAAATATTTGCTAACTAGGTGGCTTACCTAGTTATTAAGTTTTGTTTTTTGAATCTAACCTATGTAATGACAAGGGTCAACATGGTATAAGTTGAATTTAATGGAATTAACAATAATACAAATAAAAATTAAAAATATATATTTTAATATCTTAATAATAAATATTTAAATAAATATAAATAATGTGATTACATTATTTAGTCATTAAATTAATCACAAAATAACAATACCACATAAGCTGGTTTGGATAGATGTAAAGTTTATGTAAATCATAATTTTTTATGTGACTACCATTACAACTTGGTGCCATATTTTTTCTTTTGTAACTAGAATTTTATGTGATTTGTCCAATGTATTAGGTTGTATATCAAATCGTATGTGATAATTACGATTAAAAATTAATTTTAAATCCAATTTTCTATTTGCAAATTCCTTTTAGTGACCTTGCTAATGCTTTAAAAAGAGATTCCCAAAATTTTATTTTTCTTACATTGGTATAAATTGAGAAAATTTTCAATTCCCAAACAAATCGAATTAAAGCACATTAAAGGTGTGCAACTTTTCACCCAAAAAATTGATGTATAAGTTTTAACAAATATCATGATACATAATAAGTTGAAAATTTGATAATATCCTTTGGTTATCCTAAACACACTTCAGCAAAAAACTTAAAAATTTGCATGACAACATTTTGGAACTCAAAATTCAATTTGAATCAAACTCACTTTTGTTCCAATGGTTAGATGCAAAGGATTGGATAAAATCAATCTATACATAATATATAATTTATGTTCTTTTGATGGCCATAGGGCCTCATGTTTATGATTCATAAAATAAAATAAAACTAAAAAAAAAAAATGCAAAACTCATTTATAAGATCTCCTTTCTTTCATTAGTAGTGATTTTTTTTCCTGAAAAAGACGTTATTGTGCATTTATTGTTGAACAAGTATTTTAGAAATAGTCTTTGAATGAATTTTAATTGAAAAATTTTAAATTTTAAATGGTCTTAGATTTAATTGATGTATATCAATGTCATTTACTACAAAAACATCCAAAAACAATTCCACCCACAACTTTAATTTTGAAATATATATGTAATTTTTAATATTTTTTGAGATGTATTTTTTCAGAACATGTATACTGGGTCATACGTTCAAGTTTTTCAAAGTTTGTTATTTTATAAACTATGATTAATTTAAATCTAAAGCTAATCAAATACACTTAATTTTTTTAAAAAAAATCTAATATGTGATTTCCATACCTGTACCAAAATAACTAAATACAAAAATATTGTATTTGTAAAACAATTTTGGGCTTAATGTGCTTATGTCCAATCAAAAAGGGCATGTCTATATATTAAAAAAACCCAATTCATTATCCTATTTAGGAAGATATTATAGATTTTTTTTTGTGCATTCATTGGTTGAACTTAGAGGGCAATATGTCTAACTTTTCTTGGGTAATGTGGGAGTGGAGCTCAAAAATATTTCTTTTGTTTTCTTTCACAAATTTCTTTTCTTTGAAAAACCTTCTTTTTTTAGATTTTCAACATTTCAACAAATAATATAATAATATACGGTTGAAGCTGCCAAGGCACTTTGGTAGATTACCAAGGCTTTAAGATCTGAACCATTTATATGTGAATGAATGTTCTTGATCTAGAGATTGAGGTAAACATACTAAGTGTACAGATCACATTTACATGACATGTATTTCAAGTACCAGTGCCTAACCTGCCCCCGGCAATGTGTTTTTAGACCAGTTACATTGATTGATTATCATTTAATGTCATCACCAAATGCTAAACATGTTAAACTTCAAAGTTTATTGCTGATCTACGCTGTCCATCCTTGCTATGTCACAACTATGCAAGCTCTATGTTCGTGAGACAAAGTCTTCTGGACGCAAAGGCAGGACCAGGGTTTTTTTCTCACAATTTGTGAGGTACGTGGCCTGGCGGATCTCCAGATGAGGACCTACCCAAGTTTGCCTACAGTACACAGAGCAAAGTAGAATTTTTTGGAAGCCCCCTAGATTCTGGCGAAATCCTAGAACCTATTGTCTAAATCTGGTGAACTCAGCTTTATGTTTTTCTTTTGTCCTCGAAATACGATGACTTTGCGCCATTTTTCTCAAAAAAATAAATCCTATGTAGGATTGGTGCAGCCCCTTTTCTTTTGTCACCAAGTGCAAAGATTTCGCCCCAAAAAAAAAATTGGTACCCAGGACCATCGCTTGTTTTCCTAGTGGTTTTCAAACTGGAAATTGTGAAAAATAAGTGAGTTTGCCCAGGTTTTGAATCATCATATTTCTACAAAATTTAAAAAGAATTATATCATTGGATATATTTTTGTAATCTAGATTCTCAATAAGTAGCCAACAAATATAGAAGGATGCAAGCTTAGAACATTTTAAACCCAATTGCGTGCAAAAAGACACTAACCAAGAATGCACATGTCTGGCTAGCCATCAACCTCGCCAGAGGAGAATCATTATGGATCAATGAGATTATGGGAAACAATATTTTCTAAAAAAGAACTCGAGAGATTCACAAATAAAAATATGGATTGAACCGCATCATCAGATTGGCTACAAACAGTTTTGCCTTTTCCAGTCGAAGTGTTAAGATAATAGATCTCAGAAAGACAAACATTGGGCTGATGATCTTGTGGAAATGTTCATAAAATTTGTAAAGCTCTGGAGAATGGTAAGCTACAGCTTTAGGTTATATATATACATATAGGTACATTCTCACAAAGTGGAACAGCTTCACAATGTATATAGAGTCTGATTGATTGCTATGGATTAATTCAAAAGAAGTACTAGCTAAAATTGTCGGGAGTTTAATGCAGTTTTGGTGGTGGTGGTGCTGCTGCATTGGATAATCAACCAGTTGGTTTTAAAATCTGAGCTAAAGCTACACATCATAATTTAGAAGTGGTGCATATTGAGAAGAGTGATTTGCAGATCGACCTGAAAGCGCCAAGTGATTGCAACTTTACAAGACTAGAGGTCTGAATAACAAATTACATACGATCATGTCTGATCGAGAGATCTAATAGTTTGCTCTGGGACTAGAACCGTTTAGAGGATGAGATCATCTCTGCACACACGAATAGTAAGTACTAGTCATATAGCAAATCTAACACTAGTGTGGAGAATCGAATCGTCGACAGACAGTAGCTTCGAGTAATATGGTCTCGAGTACTCAGCTTGCTGCTGCATCAGCTTCTCTGCAATGATCCCTGCACTCAGGCCGCCGCGCATGCGCGCCTACAAGGATTATTGAAGCTGCAACTAGACTTGAATCAGTCACTAATTACTAGAGACAGGTTTAGGATTTTATTGCTGGGGAAGTTAACCTCCAGCAACTACGTCAGCTTGTTTTTTTGAAGTGTAACTTGAACCAGCTGATTTGCAGACACTTTATACCTCCTGAAAATGTCTAGACGAGATGCAGATATAGTTAGCTGCGAAGACGTCCAGGCTAATTATAACCAGTTGCAGGCAGCTAGCTCGCGGATGTCCACAACTGGAGCTGCATGATGCCATTAAGCTAGCTGCGTATTGCTAAAGAGATCAGCTTGAAGAGAATGAAGCGCAGTGTACCTTGCTATTGCAAGGCAGTAACTGTTCTAAGTCGTGATTGATCAGTCTAGTCGACTCCCCAGTAACCAGCAGGCTTCTGCATCACGGAGCTTAAAAACTCGATGTGACTGCTCTCCAGTTTCTGATGAGCAGGGGTATAATGATTATAGCCCCCTGCAGTTTCATTTGAGAATCCCGCGTGAATATTTCCTCCGCCCAGTTGCAGCATGCTTGAATTCATCGGCATGCTAGTCGACTGAAGCTCGTACATGGCGGAATGTACAGTGGAGTGCATATGATTATCCTGCAGACTCATGAGACCCGTAGTAGCTGCTGCTGCTGGGTTCTTGCTCAAACCCCCCGCACTATTTCCAATCTGTACGGGTTCCAAGCTGCTTGACAACTGCAAAAAAGTAGGCAAATGTGGTGTCATTGTATTGGGAGGGATTTCGTTCAAGCCTGATTGCAGCAGAAACCGGTTACTGAAGGATCCTAGTTTGTCTCCTGTCATTTGCGAGAACATGGAGAGTCGCTGTTGGGTCGACGCCATTTGTATCGTATTTGGAATCTGCAGAAAGTTGGGTTGTAGCGTCATGTTCACAAGCCCGGCGCCCAGTAACGGTGCTGGCGAGTCATGAGATTGCAGCTGCCAATCACTGCGCTGCCGAGTTCGAACTTTCTTGCGAGAACCACCACCTACAGGAACGTTGCGGAGCGTGCCGCCTTCCGTCCAGTAGCGTTGGCAGTTGCGGCAGAAGTATCGCGGTTGGTTCACGCTGTAGTTGTTGTAGTAGCAAAACTTGGTGTTCATGGACTGGCAACGGGGGCACGGTATCGTGACTCTCACGGGCCTCTCACGCATGCACCCACCGCTTCCCCTCGTTGCGGAACCCGGCGAGTGCTGATCTCCTGGCGAAGCCGAGTCCCCGGAGCCTTGATGGATTACATCCGGGTCCAGATCCTCTTGACAGTGGTTCATTCTTAGATGCATGATTGCCATGTATAACACCTGACTGGCTACCTTGCTAAATCTTCAGCAAAATTTCTCGCCCGCCCGGATTGACGTGCGTTCATCACTTGATCAGTCCTCTAGAGCCAAGTCCCTGTAAGCAACCCCAGACAGTACGAAAGCTTCCTGATCAGGACTAGAAGTTACGAATGCTATCTGTGAAGGAAAAGACTTGTTCCAAGGCTATGTAGCTTTCAACTGTTCAGGACTTTGAAAAACAAGCTAAAGTTTTTTTGCTAAGCAACTGCGAGCATTAAAACCAAACAGCAACTGGGAAGGAGTACAAGAAGTGGAGGCAAATAGCGACCTTCAGCTAGCATTCAGATCTACTATTGCAGAGCAGGGAGTTTATATACGCTCCTCGAACCAGGCATATATACGAGTACGTCCAAGCTTTGATATCTTTGACTCACACAAAAAAGCCAAAAGGGGCCCTTCAGGATACAGCTCTCTACGAGATCTATTGCACATTAAGCTTGAGATCCAGCAGACGTAAAAAGCAAAGAGACTTGCTTACCAGCGGTGCACGATCAAATTGACCCCATCTAAGTACCACTTGTTACGGTACTGCAGGTGCCACTCAGCTGTGCATACTGCTACAAAGCTTGACAATAGTTAACATATGCAGGGATGAACCAGCGTTATGCGAACTCGCGGGATTCTTCAAAGTTCTGATTTTCCCGGGTACCTAAGTACCAGTAAAGTGGCGGACGACATGAGGAACAAGACATCGATAGACCGAACTTCGACCTGTACTTCACTTGCAAGAAGTTGCTGCAGCTCTACTATAAAACATACTTGTGATCCAAATTTTAGTATGATCTCGGAAGCTCCGAGACAAGGCACAGATTATTACACCGACCAACAGCTAGCTAGTTGTGCAGGTCAGGGAAAAAAAGGCACATCTAGACAGACAGCCAGACAGACAAGACAGAGAGGGTTTTGAAGTTGAAACTGGAGCCAATGATGAGAAATAGCTGGATAAAAAGTTTAACCCCGCAGCTGCTTGCAGCTAGCTCCAGCTCCCGCAGCAGGTTTAAACTCAAGTAAAGAGCTAGCTTTGGAAAATTAGCACATGAATGGATTCTTCACGGTCTCTGAATTTAGCCATCACCCTGGGGAGGAGGAAGCTGGAGCAAGTCTACTTAGAGCCAGGCTGCAAGGTGCTTGAGGAGCTGCCTGGGCTGCTGCTTTTCATCAATGTACTTGTTTAATCCAGGCTTGGCAATCTTGCGGATTTCTTTGCATTGGGGTTAAAATAGTTCTCCCAGCCTTGAGGTTACCTTGCAGGGTCATGAGCTGGTTTAGTAGAGCTAGGTCTACAGCTGATAATTGCTACTAAGGTAAAAAGCTTAGACTTTGCAAGTTCCTGTAGTTCCTCCAGGTACTAATTCCCCAGTTCTAGTGTGAGCTGTGTGTGGATCAGTCGAATCCCACTTGAAACCAATCCAGTACTTCTTACTGGGTCAATTTGTTTTTGGGCAGACTGTCACATGAACTGCTGCAGTGCTAATTGGTGAACTCACGTCATGCAAGTTGCAGCCAGGTTCTTCTACACGTCCTGCATGTGTCTTCATGAACTGTTTCATTTCAAAACTATCATTCTCCTACCCGTCAATTGAATACGTGCCAGGAAAAAAAAACAAGTAGAAACTTCCAATAGCTCTAGACATGTTGTGCTCTCCCTGTAAATTCGCTGCTGCAGACTTGTAATTTAGGAAGAATCATGATTTCTTTTGGGGAAAACAATTTTACTCCTGGGAGAGAAAATTGTAAATTGTATTTTTGGACACCAAATCTTGTCCATCACTATATATATTATTCTCTACAGTTCATGTTAATCTGCCCCTGAATTCCTAACTATGGGTTGTCATCTAGGTCAAAGCACGATTGGGGTTACAAAAACATTGTTTCCTTTTGAATCTAGTGGACCCCTCACTTAAAACATGTTGTTCTAACTTAATGGCACATTTGTATTGAAAGTTTGATTTTTTTAATGGATATATACATTATCAAGGTATTATTTTATGCATAGCATGTCAAATTTGAATAAGTTTCAAGATTCTTAACCACGTCCTTGATAAAAAAAACTAGGATTTTGTCTTCATTAAAAAAAAAAAGTTGAAAATTCATAAAAAATCTCTAAACAAATATTTTTGACTCAAGATTCTTACCACAAACACCTTAGGTACTAATGTATATAAAATGTATGAGTGTGAAAAAAACCAAGTGTTCTATGTAATGTAAAAAGTTTCAAAAAGTGAAATTTCTAGGAATTTTGGGCCATTCATAGAACATGGCCCACATTTAATAAATTTTACTATTCTTACTTTTATAAGTGAAAAAAAAAGTAATCTAGATACCTATATAAAATTTGAAACAAAACTATTTCATTTGACATGAGAAAAAAAAGGAAAATCTGAAGCACCTATCATAAGAAAAATGAAGAAAAAGGAGAATTTGAGTCCTTAGGAGTGAGTCCCTAATGTTCTTGGGGGTTACCCCAATTGTGCTTTGACTCATCTAGTTTTTTCCTAAACAAGGAAGTGCATTCAAAAGTTTAATTCACAATGGTAGATTTCAACAAAAGTAAGCATGTCAATATTTTTTATAATCTATTTCAAACCTTCAATGATACATTATACATTGAGTTTATCAAACATATCTTTTTTTAACATCATTCCAAATGGAGCAAAACATATTCACAAAAAAACAAGTAATGTTATATAAGACATTCAATATTCATGAAAATACAATTTTGCCTTTGTTTATACCAAGATATATGTTTTTTGTTTAAAGAAATTTTTCAATCTATTATGTAGTTTTAATGATCAAAAACACATTTACACACTAAAAAAAAACTATCATGGATAATTAAAATAGAACATATATTCAAATTTTTAATGATACCATGCTCTCATAATCATCAATATATGGTCATCCACAATTTTTTAGAATTAATGGTTTGGTTTTACATAAGATAAAGGACATTCAAATTTTAACACCCTATACTATCCACTTCTTATTATACACTTTATGACCAATGAAACATATCAAAATTGCACAAAATTCATTGTGATGAAAATTCATAAATATACAAACATTTTGAAAATGATTTCATTAAATTATAATCCTTAGAACTCATGTATCATTTTTCAAAATCATGAAGGTGCAAGATTTTATGCATGTACACCTAGTCTTTGACTCCTTTTATTGTGAATGCACCCTTGACCCCTTTTGGGATAGTGCTAAGCTTAGGTGCATTCACAATAAAAGGAGCTAATGACTATGTGTACACACATAAAATCTTGCACCCCCATGATTTTGAAAAATGATTACATGAGTTCTAAGGATTATAATTTAATGAAATCACTTTCAAAATGTTTGTATACTTATGAATTTTCATCACAATGAATTTTGTGTAATTTCGATATGTTTCATTGGTCATAAAGTGTATAGTAAGGAGTGGATAGCTCAATGTGTACAAGGTGCTCAAATTTTGAATGTGCTTTATTTTATGTAAAACCAAACCATTAATTCTAAAAAATTGTGGATGACCATATATTGATGAATATGAAAGCATAGTATCATTAAAAATTTGAATATATGTTTTATTTTAACTATCCATCCTTAGCATTAGAAATCCCAACTAGGTGCATTCATAGGATTAAACTCAATGTACCTTTACTGAATCTCTCAATCACAAATGTGAACTCTTCTCCATCACAAATGTGAACTCATCTTCTCCAGTCTTTGACAACATCAAATATACAAACTTATAAATTAGTACCCAAACTTAGTTTACTAGGCCCTAATTTTGCTAAAATTAGAGGAAGTCAAGATAATTGTTAAACAATACATTGGGAAAAAAAAACGGAGGAAGGGGTAGGGGGGAACCCTATTGATTGGTTTTGTTGTCTAAAGGTGAAAACATGAAGTAAGAAGCCACAACAGGTCTAGATAATGCTTAAAATTTGTTTTCTAGACCTTTGAAAAATCACCATGGGAATAATATATCAAGAAAATTAGTTTAATTGTTCAAATAAATTATATTCAAATTTGCACTCATAAAAATTTCATGTAAATTCAATATTTTTCAAAAATCATGTGGACATGTGGATCTTTTGTTTCAAAAGTCTTTTTTTTCTTATAAAGTGTGCACTAAATATTTTCAATCTTTTTGGTGAGTTCTAATATACTTTAAAAAAAAGGTTCATTGTGTTCAAATCATTCAAAATGTTTTATACATGCACCTTTTTGGATTTTGATACTTCAAGATCCTTAATCATTATTATATAGTTCAAAATTTGTGATCAAAGTTCATTTAATAAAGTTGTACATTTGATTAATGTAAAACTTGATGCAAAAACAATTAAGTTTTTATCATCTTATGGGTCATATTTAGATTCAATTTTTTGAAGGTGTACCACCCAAGACAAAGTAAAAATAGTCTTGGACGTAGTCTTGAACTTTATCTTATATTTTGATTCCTATGCACATTAATGAATTTTTTTAAAAATATTTTGAAATATGATAGTTTAAACACCTTATATCTAAAAACATCATTATTTAATCCATTTTGTGTCCATGTTGATCAATGGTGAAAAGGGATTAATAAATTATAATAGAAAAGGGTGACAATTTGACAAAGTTCTTGGTGTACACTTTCAAAATTGGATCCATTTGGTCTCAAAATTGATGTCCAATTTGAAAATTTGTGCAAAAAATGCATTACAAAACAATAGAAAATGATCACATGGAAAATGCAATCTTTGGAAAGGACTTCAACCTTGGTACCATTGATTTTTTATTTCACATTTTCATTTTAAATTGGTTCCCATGTAGGAATAAATCATCTTTAATTTTGGAAGTTTTATCTTGCTTTTGCTTTCACATTCTTCATTAAATGTGAAAACATGCCCAAGGTGGACACTAGTTAAAAAAGGTATAAAATACTTGAGTAAAAATATAAGGTGCAATATATTGGTTGTTGGGTAGAAATAATAAGTCAATTAGTCAAAAAATAAAATACATTTTTTTCAAATAATCAATTTAATTACAATATCTAGAATATGTAATAATTTTTTTAATGTATTATAATTAATATAGGGTGGCTTTAATATGTATATATAGATAATTAAATAATAATAGGGTGATAAAAAATAGGTTGGATAATTATCTGATACCCCCTTTAAAATGGTTGTTTAATGCACATAGATCCCAAAATTTACACCCAGTGTCCCCCCCTTGGGAAAACATGATGAAAGCTTGCTATAGTGAACTATTACGAAATTCACATTGACAATTTGTATGGATTAATTTCAAATCTTGTTCTAGAAAATCAAGGTGAAAGCACATGAGGGTGAAGCAAAATGTGATGAGAATTTAAATGCATTTGAGAAATTTAGCAAAAATAGATGAGGAACTAAGACTTATATTTCAATCCTCCCAAATCGAAAAAAAATATGCAAAAAACATCAATATTCACTCAAAGATGGTCTTTGCAATTTATGGTACATTCAATACCATCATAGTCCAAAATATTATGATCATGGACTTTTGCTTCTCTAGAGCAATTTGAAAGCATATCTACAACTTTTTATCATCACATATTAAAAATAACATAACATTTAAGTTTAAAAAATCAAGTAAGTAAAGGTCTCTCATTCTTTTTAATTCAACATCGAGATCTTATGATTATAAAGTTCATTTAGATATTTAAATTAAATTTTTTCAAGGCCTATATTTTTAGAATTTTTTTTAAAAAATTAAAATTAGGATAACATGAGTTGGGACTTTTTTTATGAAAACTTCAATATTATTCAGATGTTTTTATTAAAAAATAAACTAATGTTGAACTTTAAAAATGAACTTTCAACTAGCCATTTTGATCTACCCTAATGTGCTTTCTGCCCAAAGAAATTTTGCAATATTTCTTTTGAACTGATATGTAGTTTCATGAAACTTAATTTCACTCACTCAATGGCTACACAGAAACTGGGGATGAAACAAGGACTACAGAGTCAAATGAGGGCCCAAAGAAAAGATGACTAAATATGGACCTGTATGAAAATTAATCTTTCGAAAACAAGCTGTTTTGTAGGTAGTACACTACACTATGAATATCAAAACCATGCAATACCTTGCCATTGGACTTGCATAGAAAGCTCAATGGAAATAGACTTATTGAAGTGTGAAAAGATTGTCTGCCTGGGTGTTAATATTAACTACTTAACAAGATATGACTCATCTTAAATAAGATTGTTTGTAATTTTCTTTCCATGGTATCATGTTTTAACTTTTAGATGGTGTGTGTTAACGCACCTCACATCCTTCACTTGCAGAGGTAGTTTTTCTTTCTGTTTCCATTGCAATAACTCTGTTGAATTTATCCGTGTGTTGTGCAATTTTCAATAACAGCTCTATCATTACAGAAAGCTGGAGAAAAACTGAAAAAAGTTTGTAAAACTAAACTCATTTTTGTGCCCATTTAGTTTAAACTATAGAAATAAGGAATTAGACATTAAAAGCAGGTCATTTTTATAATAAAAACTCTAGCTAAGCTGACCTTAGCAGGGACTCTTACTTTTTTTCTCTTTTTTTCTTTTTTTTGGGGGGGGGGGCACAAATAGAATAGAATATATCCATTGCAGAAACAAGAGAATTCACCAGGCCCCAGGCACCACCAGAAACTGGGTGATACTTTTTTACCTTGCCCAGCAGACCCCACCCCCACTCATAACCACTTATAGTATCTAGTACAGACTCCAGATGAGCACAGAAAAAAGAATTGAAACTGCCAGAAAGCTGTGATGAGAGTCCCACAGAGGGATGATTAATAATACTACAGTATAGAACTGAAACTGTAAGTACGTAAACCTGCTGCTCCTGCACAAATTTACGTCCAATTGAACAGGTTTTACTTCGTGCATATAACGCTGGGTAGATGTTTGTTTCCAGTAACTACTAGATTAATAATAATACTAAAAGAAGTCGTCTCTGGCAGAGCAAGCAAAGCCAGCTCAGGGCTATGGGAGCTAAGACACACACACAGCCTTCCTTTTCTGCACCCTCTTATTTACGTGATTAAAAAATTATGCAACTGACTTACTAGACTGAGATACTTTCAGTATTTAGTATTTACAAACACCATGCACTGCTTTTATGCCATCATGTTTCCGGCCCACAATTTCAGCATCCTGCAGTTCTAAACTGATGAGGTTGTTCCATTCTAGTAGGACCCATGCATGGTCTGTCTTTTGCAGTCATATTTATGAAGGGAAAAAGTTCAGACTAAACTGATCTGTTAATTATTTCACTAAATCTCTTATTTATGTAATATCGGCCATTTAGATATAAAGTTTCGCTACTTTCTTTTGTTAAACTTTCCCTTAGGATCAGATCTTTTTATAATACAAATTTATTGCGATGTAGCATAACTGGTGATCATCCAGGAGAAGATTTAGCTAAATTTAGCTACAGATCACATATGAACATAGAATATATTAAGAATTTTATTTGCTTTTTGACTAGTTGCTGGAGCTTGTTGCACAAATATAGTGATATCAATTTTGTTTTTTGGAAGTCTGGTGAATAATTAGGGCCATTTATTTTGCAAGAACCCTTCATAGGTGTCAAAATCATATTTTTCAGATTGAAAATCCAAAAGCTTGCACAAAAAAAACACCACCTAGGATTAATGTTTTACTTTCTCAAATTTGTGACATACCGTAGCCTAGGTCAGTTTCCACATTGACAAAATGAATAATTATCTTTTTTCAAAAAAACAAATTGTTTTAATTTTATTTTTTTTTTAAATTTCATCATCTACTGAAATATTGTGATATGAATAGTGAAATTATTTAGAGTGTAGCCTATGATAATTATGATGATTTTCAACATGTCATCTTGATATTTTCACAAAATTTCATTTTACTATTTTGAGGATTATTTAATGACCAAACTGACCTTAGGGTAAGGTAGTGGAAGTGTGGATCAGCCATTAGATGATTTAGCCAAATTTTGCAATGAACTAAATACTAAAGTCCAAAACTTTCAACATCTTGGATATTGTTTTTGGTGACCTTTGGGAACCTATAATAGAAATCTAGCAACGTGTTTGATTTCACAAATTTTGTGGAATGACCTACAAATTTGTGTTTGATTATGCAACCTATTACCTAGTATGTTTGGCTAAGTGTGGTTTCTTAGGATGTCATGGATGACCTCCTTAGAAAACCCATTGAAATCTATATTTATTAGGGAAATTTTTCCCAAAAGTAAAATCAAAACTCCTAATGCTTATTTCGGAATAAATAATTAAATAATTAAATAAATTATATTTATATTTTTTATTTTCATTTTTGGCAAATTTTCATGGATAAAATATTTATGTGAAAGACACTAAACACAACCCACCCCCCCC
>Ga0116231_10001596_pt1 | contig 46686 bp, 34 predicted proteins | sample S1TSphgellanicum_2_FD_89695 | JGI IMG/M metagenome (GOLD analysis project Ga0116231, IMG submission 89695) | Host-associated microbial communities from peat moss isolated from Minnesota, USA - S1T2_Fd - Sphagnum magellanicum MG | ecosystem: Host-associated > Plants > Peat moss > Unclassified... | reverse complement strand
TGGGAGGATCCACCCCAACCTCTTCCCCCGATACCGTGAGAAAAAACATCGGGGACAAATCAAGGGGATCTCGTATGAAAAAAAAAAAAAAAAAAACTGAAAAAGAAAGAAAGTGTGAGTGAACCCATGAACTAATTATATGTAAATCATTCTATATCCGACTGTTTAAAAGGAAATAACAAGGGCATGGTATCATGAACATCTCATGGTTTAGAGGAATTAGCATATGGGTGACTTTTAGGAATCTATTGTATGATTTTCCTTGGACAAGTTCGGAGACAATTTCTATCATATGGTAGTCCAAGAAAATTCCAAATATCTCATACACAACTAACTACTCATTTTCAAGTTTAATTATCTCACTTCTTTTCCTAATAACTACCTCACTCCTTTTCCTTACCCACCAACATGAATATGAAAAAAAAAATTAACATGTGTCTTCATATCCATGACATGTATGTTAATTCAAATTAAATTTGACATTGACATATATAATGGTGAAGTATTGAAAACCATATGAAAACATAAAAAAAAAAAAAAAAGTTGATCATCACTTGTAGGGCACTCTAAGTCCAAATTAAATGATTGCTAACATTTAATTTAATTTATGAATTTTTTTTCAAAGAGTACAAGACCTATTTGAAGAATTAAACTCTTTAAATTAAAATACTAGCCGAGAGATTATCCCCATGCAACAACTGGAATATTAATCCCCATTTATTTTGTTGAAACAATTAATCTATACAAACTGTAGTGTTAATTTGAGACATTGTGACCCATTGATCAAAACATTTAATTTTTGTCCTCTACTAATTATACAGTGTAGTGCACATATAATTATTATTCATGCAATTGCAAAATCCTTGTTTTACAACAATTGAGACTGATGGATCTTGAAGGCAAAAATCTTCCAACATTGATGAGCTATCAAGTTCATAAAACTCCAGACTAATTTCATCTAGAGAAAAAGGAATATATATTTTGAGGATCAAAGTGGCAGACAGAAGAAAAATCTCTTGAAGTCTACATGTATGATCTGACAATAACATGATATTTCATACATAGGTTTCTAAAGATACAAAGATTCTTGATGCTCTTGATGATGATGTTGTTGTTGTTGATGATGTTTACCATCAGAGTTATTGAAGAAGACACAAGACACAAGACACAAGATTCAAAGAACTAGAATACATTTTTGATCTCATGAAACAAAATCAAACTGGCAGTCTAGAAGAAACTCTCTTGTCAAAGTCTACTACGTGAAGATGAATTGTAGTCATAAATAATTATGTATATGTATATATAGATATATACATACAGATATAATATTATAGATTTTCCAAAGATACAAAGCTGATTATGCTCTTGATAATTGACTATGATCAGAGCTTTTGAAGAAGTTCAAGAAGAAAGAAGATCTGGAACAAAAGTTGTAGAAAAAGATTTTGAGATTCAAGGATCAAACTGGCCAGCAGAAAAAATAAAATCTCAAGTCTAGTTGGGTATGATTTCTAGAGATACAAAAGTGACGATGGTACTAATGATCAGAGTTAGTATTGAAGAAGAAGAAGAAGAAGAAGGAAGATTGAAGAGATTGTGTGATATGATGTTTTCTAGATGGCTTGTAGTTTTTGAGATCTCTAGTGTTTGGATGATGTAGAGAACTTTCCTAGAGGTAGAGTGATGTAAGAAACTTCTTTTGTCCAGAGGGTGGCAAGCCCCAAGTACCAACCAATCAGAGCAGTGAAGATGCCGACGAAACCTCCCGCCTGCATGCAGCTCCATCGATCCATACATCCATGCAGAACGATCCCGCCGCCACACACACAAAACAACAACAACAAATCCACACACCAAAACCACATGCAGATCATGTTCAAAATCAGACCCATTTCAAACATCGATCGTCAAACAATTCACACAAGAGCTCTCCCAAAGGCTAGCTGCTGCACAATATGTTTCGAAATTGCAGAACTTGATCGTTGAGAGCTTGCAGTGATGATGATCAGCAAGTTTGCAGCGAGCTTACCCTTCTCAGTCTGTTGCCAAGGAGATTGGCGCCTTGGAATTCTGAGCTGCAAAGGAACATAAAGGTGAGCGTGAGGAAGAAGAAGAGTCCCGATAGCACCAAGTTGCTTTTGAAAGTACCCAACCACATGAAGAACGTGAATATGGTCCAGGCAAGTAGGAAAATGCCGAGCGCCGGGCCGACGTTTTTCAGATGAGATGGAGTGGCTTCGTAAGCTTCCAAAATCCCGAAGCTCGGAACCGAGATAGCGGCGTACGACAGCCAGTAAGCGCCGTAGGAAGTGAAGGCGGTGGCGCCGAATGTGTTGCCTGAAGCGAATTCCCACATGCCTGCAACCACCTGTCCGGCTCCGCCATAGAAGATCGCGAGACCCGTGATAACGTTGCTCGGTGAGTCGACCTGAACTCCCCAGATTCCAGCGTTGTAGCACGACGACACGAACGTGGTTACCGCAAACGCGAACAAACCCACAGGCGCAGGGTTGGCAAATCCCATCGATGACGGTAGAGGTATCACCGTGCTCTTCGACGATAAAACTGTTGTGTTGTTGGGTTGCGACCCAGGTGCGAACTCGTCTGCGTACGCCGTGGCCATGCTTGTTGCCTTGTAACTTGCAGTGTGCAGCAGGAGTCTGTGCAGAAGATCGATCGGACTCGTAAGCGAAGACGTACTCACGCGATCTGCAGCTACGAGTTTACTCTGCATATAGCCCACGCCCACAAGCAGCAGCTGAGTATGCATGTCAGATATTCAATCTCTGAAGACTGCAGCTTCTCAGAACAAAGCTTAGACGTAAGAATTTTAACACAAGGAGCTCAATCATAACACAAGCTCACAAGGAGCCGATCTTTGATGATCAATTACCTTGTGGGAAAATTTTCTTGTCTAACTTTACCACCAAGGATAGACTAAAAATGCAAGCAACAAGGAATTGTCCAACACAGGGAGTTTTGGAACATTCCCAGGGTGTCTGCCTCACAGGGAACGTTCAATTATGCCTTCTACCAAGAAGGGTACTGTGAACCAATGTCAAAGGGGAAAGTTGGCAATTTTTCCCTGGTTGGAAAGCATCTATATATTGGGGGAAACCAATGATTTTTTCCCTTTGACACTGGTCCTAGTAGGGATTTGTAACAGGGATAACTGAGAGCTTTCCCACATTGCACATAGGGAGTTGTAAGAAAACTAGTTGTGAATCAAGTTTCGACTAGTACTGTGACCAAATCAATCTCACCTTGCAGCAACGTCACTAGATCAAGCTTCTCCAGCAGTCTGTCTGACAAGCTAGCTGTGAAATCCTCCCACCAGCTTGACACATTCCAAATGCCTCTCCACTAGACTGCAACACAATTATTTATAATATTAAAATACTGGCAAGAAATTAGCAAGTGGCTCTGACTTATACCACAAAAATCGGGTTGCAGTACTGCCACCCCCTACAGCTGCTGCTAATGTACAGGATGGTGGGATGGTGGGATCATGTACATGATCCGTTGAATTTGTGCACAGCTGCCAGAATATTGGACACTGCGCGGCTAGTCGAGTGTGTCTTGCATGCAGCAGACTAGCAGCAGCAGCACGAGGAGGAGCATTCAAGTACAAAAGCGAAATGAAAAGTGGGATTCTCGGATGCACATTCAAGGAGAAGTGAAAAGTAGGATTCTGAGGATCTGATTCCCCAATACCCTTCTTCTTCCTCCTCCTCCTCCTCTCTAGGTTCTAGTGCTCCTAGACTGGTGCACCAATACCCAGGCCATCATCACCGTGACCGTATTGTTCTTTTCTACAAGGGGGTTTCAAGCAGCATTCACACCTAGTGCTAAGTCTAACATTTTCAATGATATGGTATTTGTTAGGTAGCATTTCCAATGATGTGGCATCCTTAGTGGCAAGTGATCTTACCTTCACGTTACCATTTGCCATACTTCATATTCAAGTCTAGCCCAAAAGCCTAAGTTTTGAGATCTTACCTCAATGTTATGCAAAGAGGAATACAAACAAGGGTTTCAAGCCACATTCACACCTAGTGCTAAGTCTAGCATTGTCAATGATATGACATTGTGTTTGGTAGCATTTCCAATGACGTGGCATCCTTGGTGGCAAGTGATGTTGACTTCACATTACCATTTGCCATACTTCATATTCAAGTCTAGCTCAAAAGCTTAGTTTTGAGATCTTTAACTCAATGTTATGTAAAGAGTTCAAAAATGATCCTTTAACTTAGTTAAATATTAAATGATCCTCAACTTTAAACCCTAGGGTTAAACTCAATGTTTACTATATTTAACATTAATTGTAATAATCAATATTGATTGTAACTATTAACATTCATCATAATGGTCATGCGAATCCATCTTGTCATGTAAGTTGCTTTGTGTTTTGATACCTTAATTTAGCTTTAGATTAACCTAAGTGTGAATGGACACTAATATTGATAATTAATATTTTATGTTACTAGTAACTTCAACATAGGTTTTACAGATGTTATGTTAGGCTACCTAACATTATAAACCTTAACATCAAGTCTAAATGATGCTTTCGAATCTATTATCGTAATATTTGAACAGATTCGACATAAATTAAATTATTTTTTGTTTTGCGAAAAAATTTATGAATCTTGGAAAATTTATTTAGTATTTGTGCTGAAATTTTAATAAAATCAAAAGTTAAGTTTGAATTGTAGACCTCCAAGTATTGAGACTTGAAATTGAGACAATAAAAAAACACATTAAACTAGTCCACAACCTTGAAGAGAGATTGTTTATTATTTTATATGATCATTACTTGCCAAAAATTTCAGAATTACAAAACCAAGTGCCGAAGTTAAGATTTAAAATTTAATTAATTATTTGATAGTTGGTTGTCAAAATTGTTCAAGTCCTACAATAGTTTAATAATAGGTATATATAGGTGTTGAATAGGCTTGTTTGTAGGTGTGAAGAAAAAATGTTACGGTCAATGAAATTGTTTGATTTGTGGTTTGAATTTTATTTTTTAATATGTTGAGTGAACTAACAATTAAATGTGTAAGGTTCGGTTGGTTTGTGAATTTTTTAAAAAACCATTGAAATGGTATAAAGACATATCATGTTCAATATTTAGGAGAATAGGGTTTAACACATGTTTGAAGATTTGTTTTCAGGTCAATGGGATTGTGAGATTTAGTGATACAATTTTTTAAAAAAAATTTATCTTGAGTGAACTAACAATTCAATGTTTAATAGCTATTTATAGATAGGGTTTCACATAGTAGGCATGCACTTTGTTTTTTTTTCTATGAGATATTTTTTGCACAAAATCTGAACAACAAATCATTAGCTCATAAATTCCTTTTGTTTTCTTCTACCATAATTTTTTTGGTACAAATCTTTTTAACAAATTTTAGGTAGGTCATGATTTTTTTTTTTCTTTTGTTAGAATTTTTTTGGGTAAAAATATGAAGAAAATATTTTTTAAAATGTAAATTCAAATTTTTTTTTCGTTTTTTGAAAAAGTAGTCAAATTTTAATATCACAAAATTGAAAAAAAAGATCCCAAAAAGAAATTTGGTGGGTGTGTGGGGTCATCACCAATGTTGGTCGGATAAGTGATTTTGTCCAAATATCAACATGCACATTAATCGGATATGCATAAAATCATATTAAAACTTTATATTTTTTTCCTAATTGGCCCTATTCGCAAGCAATGGAGTTTATTAAGCAAGTAACCTTACATCAGTCATATTTGTAGGGATAACCTTGCAGTAGATAACCATGTCCATTGATTATGGTAGATAGATGATTGGATATGATTTACGTCTATATAGTAAGGTTTATGAGTGGAAAGAATGTGAAGCTTTTTGTCATTGTTAAGTAACAACTTTATGCAAAGTTTTGTGTCTTGTCATCTTGTTACAATTGAATATGTTTCATGTGCTACAATTTGAACTTACTACATTTCAAGCTACAAGTTTTGTGTTGTAGCAAAGAGCTATGTGTTTCATGTTGCCATGAAGAGCTACATGTTTCGTGTTGCTTCATTTTGAGCTACAAGTTTCATGTTGTTACTTTTCAAGCTATGGGTTTTGTGTTGTTGCATTTCGAATTACAAGTTTTGCATTGGTACATTTCAAGCTATAGGTTTCGTGTTGTGTGTCATTGTTACATTTTGAGCTTGGAATCATTTTATTATTGTTGTTTGTCTTGCACATCTCATTTGTGACAACAATTCCAAAGAAAATTGGAATCAAACTGTCAAGTTTTCCTTCTTATTTCATCCTTTTGATCAATCTTACATTTTTTTATGGAATTGTTTATGAGCATTGTGTGCAACAATTGCTTTAACAACAATTGCTTTGAATTTTGTAGAAGTTTCAAATGATAAGTTATTCATCCTTTTATCTTGTGATTTTGCATGTGTTGGTGTCTTTGGCCTTGCAATTAGGGTTGGTTTCTTGTGATTTCATGTGTGTGTGTTTTCAGTTTTATAATTAAGGTTTTTTGTTTGAGGCATTTTTGCAATGTTTAAAAACAAGGTTTTTGTACATGAAAATGTGGATGGAGTGGGTGAAATAGCTGAAAACGTGAACATGAACCCAACATGTAACTTGTCTTTGGACATTTTCAATTACTTGTTAAGTACATGTTCACCTCATATGCAAAGGAGCAAGAAAAGGCATGCATTGAAAGTGGGATGTGACACCACAAATTGAAAATTCTTATCAAAATAAGGTTTGCCAACAAAATTATAATGTTTCAAAGGATTCTAAAATTTAAACAAGCCATACTATTATGTTATGGGAGGTAGAAAACACTAACTTTAAAGCAAAGAGTTTCAAAGGCCCAAATGTGAAACATTGTAAAAACTATCATTCAATGCTCAAATCTTATGGTGATTGCATGTGTGATGAACTAGCTAAAAGATCATTGGCTACTAATAACTATCAGATGTTTTGGTTACAACAATAAATATAATTGTGGTTATGAAAGCTAAAAAAAATCTCATTGTTGATGGGCATGAAACATTAAAACTAATTTTATCACCACTACGAAATGTGGGTGCAGTTCACTAGTCCTCATTCACTAGACCAATGAATTCATTGCTTCCCCACTAGGTCCCATTCATTATAACCAATGAATTCACTCATAATCCAATGAAATCACTTGGTGTATAGGGATACCTTTTGTTGTAATGTGAGCCTCCACCTCTAGCTTGTAAAAATCTGCAATAAAGGTTGTGAAGGTGATCAAACATTTTTTTAAGCTTTTCATTCTCGACAAGTTCATAATATGTTGGCCTTAATGTTAAATCCTTGTTTCAAATCCTTACGAGTTGTGCAAAACTTTGTGGGGTGTGGAAATGTAACTCACCTTTTGCATTTGATGTGAAACTCAAAAGAGGTCATCCCCCTTTTGATGACATTTTTTATTGTCCAAGCAATATACGCAATGCCAATTGATGGATTTAATGGAGCTGCTATTGAAATTGAAGAAAAGGTACTAACATATTTGGTATGTTGGAACGTCCATGGAAGAGTCAACAAGCACACTTGTTATTGGAAAGGTGTTTTTGTCTTAAAGGTTATTTATTCCCTTATTTAAGTGTGTAAATCCTTCTGCTTAACATCAAACCCATAAAAGTCAATTTCCAAATGTTGGCTTCCTTGCCAAACAAATTATTGGGATTCTCAATGTTCAAATTGAAATATTAAAATGTTTAACCTTCTTACTAGTGTCTTGAAAGCTTTGAAGTGTTGTTTGCAAGTGGAGAATCTTGATCGGATTATCATTACGATAAAATATTAACCAAATGATTCACGCATGAATTGTTTAGCAAATGCAAGGCTTCAAGGATTATTTTAAAATTGAAGTTGATTTACCTAAGATAATTATAAAATAATTGAAAAATTAAGTACCCAAAAAAAAATTGTCCTTCAATGCCAAAAGTATTCAAATAAACACTAAAAATAACCTCCCTCAACTACTTACCTATTTAATGGATAATCATCATCCTTATTTGTTGTCAAACCAAGATGCATGAGAAGAAATTAAATTAGTGGTTGTTGGATATTTAGTTCATCATCATTGTTTAGATGTAAAATTACATGTTATACTACTTTTAATACAAGATTAAGATTACTATATAATTTTTCTACTTATGATGCAAGATAACACAATAAATGATATTTTTAATGATTTTTATGTTAGCGATTATTTGAAATACGTAGTATGTATTTTTAAAAGATTGGGTTTTGTACTTTCAAATTGTGGTCTCAAGAATGGCTCCTCAGTTTTAGTCAAAGGCTTTTTGACATTTTAACATGTGTTAGTTGGCAAATTATGCATCTCCCTTTTCTTTAGCTTATTAGTTGACAAATTGAGTGTCTACTTTTTCGTTTTGTTGCCTCACTTTTAAGTTTTAGTTATTGACAAATCGTGATATTATTTGTGTAACTCCCATTTTATTAAATTTAAAATCCCATTGTTGAAAAAAGAATGATGGTGTTAGATTTGAATTGAAATTTGTGATTTTTCTTCACTTTATTTTTGGTTGGATAATCATTGAAATGTTTTAGCACAACTTTTGATCTATCCAACTTTAATTCCTATTGTATTTTTTCAATTGAGAATTTGAGCTTTTTCTTTTACTTTTTTTGCATTAATCAAGACTTCCACTTTCGGACATTTCCCCATCGGTACTAATTTCATAGGGGTCTTTATGTCATCTATTTCAACAATGTGCAAACTTTGAATAATGGATGGGAATCAACATTTTTTTTATGCAATTTTTTTAAAGGAATATTATGTGATGATATCGTTTTTTTCCAAAATAATCACCAAAATTTAAAAGAAAATTTTATTTTTATTTTTTTTTGTCACATTTAGACTTTGATTCTAGTTTAGTAGCATTTTTTTTTAATAAAAAAATCAATATTTAAACAAGTTCTAAAAATAAGTCACCACTTAGTGTTAAATCCTTCTTGGGATGCTAACCAATGATGCAACATCAAAAAGTTGAAATAAAATCATTGATGGGGATTGAATGGAAAAATAAATAAATTCTAATGGCACATGAATGATTTAAAAAAAAACCCCACACATTTTGGACGCCACTCAATATAGAAATGTTTATTACAATGTGAAGTAAGAGTGAAAGGAAAACAAAACTTTTGACAATTAAAACCCCACACAACCCCAAACCCCACCCCAATAGGGTGGGAAAACATACCTCAAATTGCAAGAGACACACAAGGAATAAACAATTTATGAACTAAATGTTATTTATTAAAAAGTACACACTTTTGAAGGCCCTGTAATCTACCTATAAATTTCTATTGCAATGCCAAGTGAGAGTGTCATCAAACATTAAAAGTGGCAAATGAAAGTGCTAACAAACATTGATGCACTATTATATGGGTATGCCTCTCTTGGCTTACATGAAACAAAAAGAATCAACTTTGTTTACATAGCAAATGAAAATGCACAACGTGTATATTTGTTTTGTGTTTTTTCAAATTAACTTTTTCTTGAGTATTGCACTCTACCTCGCAAGGTCGCAATTTATTTTGATAGGTCCCATCAATGGTCATTTTGTCTACGTGGTATCTATGTCATTAATTTAAATCTTGTGGTCTTAGTTTTATGTAAGCTATAATCTATCACAAGTTACCCATGATGTTTTACATGTCCCCTATTGAAAACAACCCAAAAAAAATAATCTCAAACCCCACACCACCTTCCTTCACCCCCAAAACCAAAATAAAAATAAAAATACAATACTTTCTTGGATGCATGTCTAACCCTCTCATTGATTACATGAAATTGCTACTCCTAAAACTCTTTGTCACCTATTTTTTATACCCCAATTATGAGTTGGGTATCTTCAGGGACATAATTTAATTCAATAAGGTAGAAACGCCTATCACCAAATGCCCACCTATTACCAAACACACATTTTGAACACTACCAACCCTATGACAAATTAAAGTATTCACATATATATGTACATCTTTTACCCTAATACAAAATGATTGGTAAAAGGAAAATAGTGTTTGGTCTTTCCATTTAATTGTCCATGGATAAGGAATAGACGTTTGGTCATGGGCATGATCCCATTCGATTTTAACCAAATATTGCATTTTTAATAAATTAAAGTTATTGGTTGTGGGGGTGAGGACTTTTGGCATGTCCACCTCCATGAACACAAATAATCAATGGGGATACAAATATGGGTTGGTAAATGTTGGGAAATAAGTGTTTTTAGGTTCAAGATTGGGGTTGACAATGTTCAATATACAAATGTGAGCACCCTAATTATAAAGAAGGGTGTGGGACATTTCTAGATTGTTGTGGGGGTTGGGTGTTTGGTGAAAGGACTAATCTAGGTCAAACTTGTAAACATGTGTAATTCATTATGGGGTGAAGATTGTTTAATTGTGTGGCAAGAGAAGCCTAACCCCTTGTAACTTGTTAAACTTTCTTGCCAAAAGTTGCACACACATGATATTTAAAAATTGTATAAATATGCTAGCATTGTGTAGTTTGGGTTTTCACTATCAAGAGAGAAAGCATGTCCAAGATTTTGGAATTTTGTCCATGTTGATTTTGGAATTTTGTCCATGTTGTCCATGAATTTTGTCCAAGATGTCCATGTTGAACAAGAATTGTAAAGTTTTTTTGAGCTTCTAGTTCCTAGTGCTATAAAGTTAAGGTCTTTGTTGTATGAAGGACAAGCTAGTTCTAGCAAAATAACAATTCAAAAAATAAAAGTAGAGAAGGAGACTACGGCCAACAAAGTTGTGCTTCATCTAGTGAAAATCAAAGAAAAGATTACAGATTTAGAAATAGATCTTATAACTGTGAGGCCATATTCTCATACATAAATAAAGTTTACATAGAAAAAATTAACAAGTATATATATTATCGTTGGGTTGTTAAATCTATGAACAATCCTTTGGTTCAAAGGAGAAAGGGAAATCACAAGCAATGGGTAGTAGCAAAGTTGCATAGCCAAAGATTCATTCCAATTGCTTGCACAAAAACCAAAGATGAAACCTTGGTTTGGTCAAATTTTGAAGACTGGTTCCATTTCATTTCAAGCGTTGGAAAAAAATAATAATATGCACAAGTTATTTACCCGAAACTAACTAAATTTTTGTATTCGTGGTCTAATTTCAAAAAAACGAAGGCATACCTCTTATTGGTAATGCACAAGAACCTCCAATTTGGTGGAGGCTTGGTCTTGGGGGGTCCAACCAGCGATGAATTTCAATGTACCACAAAGGAGGAGGAGCAACATGTTAGATCAGTTAGCACCTAACAAAAAAACCATGCCTCCTCAACCTGAATCACAACCACGACAGAAATCAACAAAGGTTATTAGGCAACTGATTAGTCCAAAATGCAACTAGAAAACTAAAGGCTTAAAAGAGGCCATGGAGGCAATTGAAAGAGAGTTTATGTCGTTGAAAAAGGCAAGTCGGTATTAGAACATACCTTTGACTAACCTATCAAACCATCTCATAGACAATACTACATCAAGAAAACATGGCCCACTTGGAGTCTTATCAACTGATGACAAGGTAATACTCATTGAATGGGTATTTGGCATGCAAGAATGTGACCTGTCAATTTCATTACATCAGTTGAAACTCAAAGTGGCAAAATTAACACAAACATGTGCGACACCATTCAAGAATGGCATCCTTAGAACCTCATGGTGGCATTGGTTTAAGCAAAAACACCTTGAAATATCCATTCGCATGGCAGAAGGATTAGATATTTCTAGGGCACAAGGAATAACCCCAGCTACCTATAATTTTTTTTATGATAATCTACAATCACTATACAACAAACATAATTATTTTCCAAATCACAAATGGAATTGTGATGAAATTGGTATTCAAGCTAATAAACAATCTAGCGCATGAGTGCTTGCAAAAAGGGGATCACAACAAGTTTACAACACAATACCGAAGTCAAGGGAATGGATGATAGTCAATTGTGTAATAAATGTAATTGGAGGCGTCCTTCTTGGCTTCTACATTTTCAAAGGTGAAAGGATTAAAGAGGATTACATTCAACAATATAAGCTAGGATCTTGTATGGCAATGCAAAAAAACACATGGATGACATGTTATTTGTTCAAGTAATTTTATTCTTTCTTTATTCAATTAGTACTAGGAGATCTATTCTATTAGCATATGCACCTTCTAATTCTGGACGAACATGGATCACATTTTACTCTAAAAGCAATCGAACAAGCATATGAGGTAGGGCTAGATATGATTACCCTTCCATCCCACATTTCCCACACTTTTGGATGTCAACTACTTTAGGCCATTCAAATATGCTTTTAGAAAGGAAAGAGATGTTCAGGAACAACCATAGAGAGCTAGACAAGGTTAAATTAGCAAGTTGGGTGGATAGAACATTCAATCAGTTGTTATCTAAGCAAAGCATCAAAGTAGGGTTCAAAACCATAAGGATATGGCCTTTAAACCCTAAGGCAATGGACAATTGAAGTAGACCTAACGAACTATATACAGCAAAATCAGATCTAAACATATCAAATGATGAAGATGGACAATTAGAAAGAGCAGTAGATGGAACCAATGGCGTGAAAATAAAGCTGCAACAAAATTAATCAACATCGCTACAACTTCACAAAATGAAAGTGAATCTACCCAAGATGATCTTGTGTAGTCAACAACACGATACTATATCCATGAACCTGGATATGAACATGCTACAATAGGAGTACACAGGTCAAGTGAAACCAACATGGAAGATGAAGTTGTTTGCCTTGCTAGCCTTACCCAAGAACTAGCAATTGAAGCCAACCCTACCCAAGAACCAAAAGTTGAAGCCAACTCTACCCAAGAATTAACAGTTGAAATAATTGAAGTCCAAAATGTAATAACTTGAACTCCACAAGTGTTCCCTATTGCCAACATGTTAATGCTACAAGGAAAACAAGATGGACAGAACCATTAGTAGACTACTCCAAGTTCCATGTTGTTACATCAAACCAATACTTGGGCATTTTACGTCAAAAAGTTATGCAAAAAGAAGTAGCAAACAAAGAAAGGGAAATCAAAAGGCAAGAGAATGAAACCAAGACCACATAGAGAGCAGTTATAGCAGCAAATGCAAATATCATGAAGATCCAAAGGTTGAAAGATGAGAAAGAATAATCTTCAATAGCACCTGGTCTCTTAAAAATGTGAGGGAAGCAGGAAATAGATTGCATAGGCAAATTACAGTTAATGTGTTAGCCCAGGTGCCTCTTTCCAACAATTTGACTTTTGGTAATAAAACACCAAAGTAGAGGGAGGCTAGAGCAAAGGCAAAAGCTCAAATGTTGGGTAGGAGATGTTACAATAAGAATGCAACAACCAACTATTGTTGGAGAACATGAACTTCTTGTAGAAATGCAACGACAACAACAACAAAAAGAGCAAGAAGCTCAAGTAGGAAGGCAGTAGCCAAGAGAGTAGCAACCGCATGCAAGAGAATGTAAAGAGCATGAGCTTGTTGCCATGAATGCATCAACCAATCTCTAAGTTTTTGAAGATCACATCAAGTGGCTTGAAGACCACACACACACACTTGGTTTTTTGGAATTTATTTGAATTTTCAGTGGCAAAAATCACTTTAAAATCAATATCTCCCACATTCTGAATCCAAATCTTACCAAATAAATTCCAATAAATCCTTCTCATCAAGATCTTTCCAAGAACACCAAAGGCACATTCCAATTCCTTTGCAATTTTCAGCTATGATTTAATTTAATTTTCAATAAAAAATCATTCAATATTCAAGAACTTTTGCACTGCAAGTCCAAACATCATGGAACCAAGCCCCTTGACCCCTCCTCATTGAGAGCTTTCCAAAGACACCAAGAACATGATCTGAAGCATCCCGGTTTGGTGAATCTCATAACTACAAAATGAAACAAACTACCTTCCTTCATAGATAGATTAAGCTTGTGAGGTACAATAAAAATCAATTTTCCTTGCAAAGGTTGTAGTCACTGCCAAATTAGAACTTTCAATCATTATTTTAAAAACTTCATGTATTTTTGCCTCTGTGTTTCCTGACCAAAAAGAACACAAAACAATGATAGGATCTTGTTCTGCAAGGTGGTCACTTTCTAACCACCATCACAACAACAACAGCCACAGTGCTAAGGGAGGTTAGACCTCAGTTCCCCACATGCTCTTTGGTGATGACAATATAAAGGGACTAGTTCACATCATGGGTTAATATCCCCCACATGGGCTAATGGCAGTATATAATATGAGAACTTGGGTACCTAATTGATGGTCCTATTACTTAGTGAGGGGGTGCCCCCACAATTCTTCTTTTTTTTTTTCAAAAGAAGGAGCCATTTGATTGGTCCATCACCAATATTTTTGGAACATTGGGGCACTCCCCAACCTAGAAGCCTAAATTTGTTTAGCTCCCTGAAATAAAGGTGTGCTTTGTCATGGTTACTAACCTTTGGCACCCCCCTCCCTAACCCCTTTTCAGTTTATATACATGGGAGTTGAACTTTGAGCAAACCATATGGGATAAAACTGAAGGCTATTGGAAACAGTTGGGGAATGTATTTGGGAACATTTTGAGAACTTGAGAACCCTTTGGGAACTTGATGGGAACAAGAGGGAAAAAAAAAAGTCCCTCCACCCCCACCCCCAATTGCATGCTGCCTCACCTCATTGGTTGCAAAAAAAATAAAATTGCCTAATTATGTTCTTTGCCATTTTTGGCCGAGGCTAATGGCAGGGCCATGAACTATGAGTTTATATTGAAGTGAAAGGAGGCCCAAAGACAGGGTTCACAGGGTGAATTTGCAGATATCTCTATTATATATCACGAATCTTTCAAGTCAAGCAGAATTTGCCCGTTTCAACTATTCCTGCAAGAAATTGTCACGAAGCTGTGAAATCCAGAGCATGAGTGAGTTAGTAGAACAAAACCTATTTCAAACATGTCGAACCATTAGGTGGAACCAGATATGAGACCATAGCTAGTAAAAGGTGGGAGGCACACAATTTGCTCATGTTTCATCCAGTTTATGTCTGTAGTGCAGAATGCATATCTCACAAAAAGAGTTCCAATCATTATCATGTCTGTAGTGCTTACCATTACCCGAGTGTGAATCCCCTGCACTAGGTACATTTCCAGAGTTGGCAGCTTCAAAAGCTCATCATCCTGTTGTCTCGGGGATAAGGGCCAGAGAGAACCAGGAATCACAAAGCTCAGCATTGCAGCGTAGATGGTACCTGAGCAGGACACACCTTTTTGGCTGTTTTGGCTGTTTTGACTGTAGTTAGCTATGTACTAAGCATCCACATGCATGCACCTACCTAATAACCGCAAGTGCCTTATCTAAGTAGTAACTGTGTTGATGATGGTGTTGATATCTGTGTTGATATCTATGTAGTAACCCATGTAAATACCCTACCTACTTACCTATGATACTTACCCACTTACATAAGTAAATTACTAATTATGTAGGTAATGTGAGGAGGAAGTCTTACCCCAACATTACATGTGCACACAGATGTTATTGTGAGTACTACTTTTCATATTTTTGATGACTGCCCTTTTGCTTATTCATGATGTGTCTGGTGTGCCCGTACACACATCTTAGTGCTGCCCATACACACTTTGAGTCTTGTTATGCACATTTTGGGCTTGCAATGGACAATGTTTAGAGCTTGTAATGAACACTTTGAGCTCAGCAGGTCTTTACCACTAGACCAAAAGATCTCACCACAGTTAAAACAAAAAAAAACAATACAAAGAGGCCAACGGTTGAGGAATGGCAACACCAAAAAAGAATAGTTGGGAAAACCCAGCAAAAATTAGTTGAAAGCATATTGAAAAAGACCACTAAGATTAAGAGGGGAAGAACCTTGGAAGCTCTTAGTGAACCATGTCCTAAGATCCTCCTTAGATAGGAGTCTTCTCGTAATACCTTGCTCCAAAGACTCTATTCAATCAATTTGTTGAACCAATGTTTGAGTTCTCTCCATAATGTGGCTATAAATTTATGTCATTTGCATCCTTAAACATCCTAACAATCTCACTAGGATTTAGTCCCTTGTAGTTTTCCTGAAGGTGTTTTTTTTTTTTGGGCTGCATTTTTTCCAAGAGGGCATCTCAAGTAAGTAGGATGTTGTGATTCGAGAGTTCTTTCATCCAAAGTTCTTCCAAAGCTTCAGTGATGTCATCCACAATTCTAGGGCCTATTGTCCCTTTTCTTACCACTCCTTAGCATTCCCTCTAAGCTTTGAATGTATTCCTTGTTGTGGTACATATGTGTGCCAACTTATGTGTTTCACTTTCATCTTGTGGTTATGCCATGAGAACTGTTTTTTTATGCATAATGTCTTGTTGTACAACATGGTGGAGCTTCACTCCATGTGAAGGTCTAGCACTCGGCTCAGTTGTTAGTGATAGTATGTAGGAGCGGACATCTAAAGCTGAAGAAAGTAAGTTTCCTCTTTTTTTCCTACCTTGTTGGAGCTTGCTTCGACTCTCTTCTTGCTGTAAAGCAAGTTATCTCCATGCTCCCTTTCTATCTGTCCTATTAGAAGTTGTGAGTGGTTGCCTTCCTTTTGATTGTTAGTCAATCAAATAAAGGGTTTAGGGTTTACCCCTCTCCAACCTTTCATTTACTTGCCTAAATAAAGTTTCAATGGCTACCTCGAATGCACTTTGTTGTGAGCTATTAGAATGTATATTAGATGTGGCAGAACTTTCGATTGCTTGGGATGGATGGGATCTCCTACTACTAGGTGTTGTGATAGGAAGGATGTTGGTAGTGTGAGATGTCATATTATGACTTTAGCACAATTGTGAGCAAAGATATTGCCTTGTGTCCATATTGAGGTAAGTTGAAATTTCTATTGTGCCATTTTCTTGAAGTCTCTTATGTGATTACATGGGTCCTTGTATGCCTCCATACCAATTTTGACTATTAATTATTATTTAAAGAAAACAAATCCAATGTGCAACCTCCCTTGACTAAATTCATGTTCACATTTCTTGTTCTAAATGTACCATATAATTCCTATTTTGAGTAAGTCCCATTAGGTTTCTTCGTGGACAACAACTAACTTTGTTTCTGTCTTTGCAAGTGGGTTTGTTTGTGTAGTTATGAGTGTTGGGAGTCCCAACCCACTCCTAATGTTGTGTTCCCAAGTTTGGAAGCATGGAAAGATGCTTGTTGAGGCTCTTTAGTAAATCAAAATTACCCCACACCAGTATCAACTTTTGAACATACCACTAGCACTGGCAGTAGGTCTTTTTTTTTTAATCATATTCATAGAGGATCAACTAATAGGGTTCAATTTTTTTACCAAAAATCTTGTCACACCATCACTTTTTTTTTTCCCCTTATTTTTATTAATCATTTTTCACCATAACATGTACATAAAATGGATGAAAATGATGTTTCTAAATATAGGGTGATTTAAGCCATCATGCATCAAAATATGATTTTTAAAAAATTATTAATGTGTATGAGAATCAAAACATGAGATAAAATTAAGGATTGTGTTCAAAATTATTTTTAATTCATCCTAGGTGCTACACGTTACAACACTTGGACACAGTAATGGTATTGAATTTCGTTTTAAAAATTCGTACCACTAAGGTAGAATGGCCAGTGACCGAACATTTAAGCGCTCAGGGCAGGCCAGATCCAAGGGGAGGGGTCTGTTGTTTCTGGTGTCCAAACAAAATTTGAACCTCTCCTCTTGAAGCATCTGGCACACTAACGATTGTCAAAAACGGATCAGAAATGAGAAAGTTACAGCCCCCCAAAGTACAGAGGGTCGAAAATTCAAAAAAACAAACCACCTAACACTACAAAGGCCAGCTCCCAAACATCCAAAAACTTCTTTGTAAGTTGCCTGTTACTATTAGAGTTCGAAGATGATTTGTAGAACTTCAGGTGGCACTCCTATAGAATTTTAAATCGTTTAAAATCAATAAGAAAGAAGAAAGTTATGAGATTTGAAAGTAAGAAGGATCAAAGTGGAAAAAAAATGAAAAAAATCGTTTTTTGCAATTGAAAAAAATCGTTTTTTGCAATTGAAAAAAACATATTCTTTTTACTGCTCTTTTTTTTGGTTAATCCCTTGGCTTTGCATTTCAAAGATGATTTGTTCAGCTTGAGAAGGCACTCCTATAACATTTCAAATCACTCAAAATGGAAAAGAATTGAGTAAGAGCTGCCAAAGTGTTCGGTCATAGGCAGGTGATCGGTTTACCCTAGGTATATGAAACCCCACAAATTCATGAGGTTAACAAGCTCAAGTTGAAACGGTCTTGGGAATGGATGCCCAATAGTGCTATCATACAGAGGCCACCTTCAAGGGGACTAGGTAATGTATCTATGGCATAAGGATGAATGATAATATGGCTCACATATATTGAGCCCACCGTTGAATGGATGCAAACATATAAGACAATAACCCAGAGTCCACCTTGAGCCTATCAAATGAGTCCACTATCAAATGGCTCCCACCAATGTTGAGGGTTACCCAGTTTGGAGGGCTAGAATCATTAATTTCAATTTGCAAAAAACTGAACTGAAATTGGGTCTGACTTTTGGAGCATAAACTGACTTCCTTTTTTCTTTTTGAGAAACCAAACCCAGAACTAGATCACCTACAAACTGAGACTTTTGGAAAAAATTGACTTCAAAATAGGGCTAACCAGAGGTTAACTGACAGTATACTGTTGCTTCCAACTCAGGTTACCTAGAACCAGGTCTGATTTTGCATAAGGGTAGGTTATCAAGTAATTCGTTGAAATTCACCAGTTTATCTGCTGGTTATACACTGGTTATAAGATTTTTTTTTAATTAAAAATTTAGCTTTTACTAATATTAAAAGATTGCTAACCTACCTGGATGATAATCAAGTCATCAAGGTAGGTTATTAGATTTTGAAAATTCAATATTAAGGAGTTATCAATTTAACCAGTTATCCAAAAAATCAATAACTAATTGGTAGGTTATTAATAACCAGCTTGAAAACTGGGTTGAGAACTAGGTCAAAACTGTTAACTGGCCAACAATGATCCCTACCAGGCTGGTACTGGTTAAAAGCTGGAATTACTGGGCAATATCAGCTTAACATAGGGTCCTTGATACAAGTGTTAATAGTTAACCCATTCTCACAAAGCAGCATAATAAAAGTTTCCCAATGGATCCTTTGAAAAGAAGCCATTTATGTCAGTTACAATGTAACAGGTATACATATATATAACAAGTATGTAAAATATGTGTGTAATTTCTCTACCAAACTACTTTGCTAACTATGCTAATCTTTTGATCTATAGTTGATTTTCAGCTACATCTTGGATTGTCTATAAAGAAGTCAATGGAACAACAGAAGTCGTTGCAGCTAAGTCATTGTTAATTGTCCATTTGTTACGTCCAATCTATTCAAACTTCAACCCATGAACTTGTGTAGAGTAAGCTTTAAGGCCCCAGGCAAATCCCCAAAATGACAGGCCTACTACAAGGTCGTAACCAAATCTGGAATTCAGGAAGTGTAAGTTTCTTGGTTTTGTGAAATATACCAGAAGGTGAATATCAGGTTCAGCAAATCTCTGTCAAATAATTAATAAAATTGAAAAAATAAGGTTTCACACATAGAATATTCCAAAAGATGACTCATTTTTTTCCCCAAAAACAATTTTTTTTGAGAAAATTTCTATAATTAAAATTTAGGCACCTCCAAAATGATATAATTTTAGATGAACCTGTTATAGAGATAGTGTATACTTAAAGTGAATATCATCCTTAAGAAGATTGAGCCAAATTTGGTTATAAACGAGGCATGAAAGTAAAAAGAAAAATTTACAGCCCACTAGAGGACTCTTAAACCCAATAATCCTCTTGTAGGGTTGTCTATTGTCTTTTAAGAGGCACTATTGATATGTGTTCTCCAACTACACTAGGATCAATCAACTTTCCAACAACAAATCTACAACGATCTGGCCTGCACACTTAACAACATTGCATGATGTCATTTTACAAAGTATAGACATTAGTGTGAAATTCAATTTCCCTAAAAAACTGATTTGTCAATACTACTTAAATTTCAATAACTGCTGCACCATAGATCTAAAAATAATAAAACCACCTCAATGCCCATTTGATATGGGTGCCCCCATACCCATCAAAGGCTTTCCAACATTACCAACAGCACACCCCCAATTTCATTAAAATTTTAATTTTCGATTTTTACTGAGTTTCCAGTGACGAAAATACTCAAAATTCAATCACTCCTGCATAGCAAGTCAGAACATTCCATGAAAGCACCTCAGTTCACCCCTATTCATCAAGGGCTTTACAGGAACACAACTGGGATCCCCCCATTATTTTGCAAGATCTCAACGTGACAAAACAAACTAACTAAACAAACTACCCTCCTTAACATTAAGATGGCAGATTTTCAAATCACATAAATCCCACAATACAGATTTGTGTGATTGATTCCAGTGTACTTTATTCCCTACTTGAGTTTTTTTTTTCTTATGAAAGGAAGATGTTTGGTAGATGTAACAGTGCCAAAATCAACTGAGAAAAACTGCACCAGATAAAAGCAGAATTCTTTGGGAAATTGCAGCTTGCCATAAGATTCCCACATAACCAGAAGACATAATCTTCAGAGATCTCTATTCACAACCATAACTGCACATAGAAAAATGTTGTGGATTTGGCACTAAACATTTTAAACACACTACTATTCCTCTTGTACTGCAAAATAGAAAAACCACCACCGCACACTAACCTATATGTAGATAGACACAATACTAGTGCCTAGTATAGAGGGCAGCACTGCTGTCAAATACTCTCGGGCATAACCCTAATGTAACTCTGAGGACAGAGTCGGAAAGAAGAACCCTTTCCCTTTCTACAGTAATTGAAGTCTTCCCCCAGCAAGTATATGGAGGAGAGAAAATTAAGTATTGTATCCAGTATTTTCTAAGGCCTTGGTACCATAGAAAGGTCTTCATGGTATAACAACTTCATCTGATCAAAGAAAAAAAGGTTTGCACAGAGAGAAGATAGATTGCAAACGTGGATCTTCCTAGAGATTGCACTGATCAACTGAAAAGTCACTCCCTGACTCCAGCCATAGATTCTGGAAAACATGTGTTTATAAGGTAAGATTGCTGGAGATTTCTCCCCACCACTTTAACTTAATGCTCTGCTAGTGCTAAATTCAGACAGATGGACTGAGAAACTAAGTCTGTTAGTACAAGAATATCAGCCACATCTAGTAGAACATGGTTTTAAAAGTGAGTACTTTGATGCAAATTGTCACCTCAAGTTATAGAAGAACTCAGGGCTGGGGTGTAGACAAATACTAACCTTGTGTACACTTGTAACACTCGTCAGGTGCATCCCCCTTGATATTCAATGAAGACTACTGATGATCCAGACAACTTCGTGCCTTTGTTGACTACAGACTGACTGCTACTAAAACTTCATCCCACCAGTATGGGTCATCAACCAAAAGCACATCCATTGTGCAAGAAATGAAAAAAATGGTTTCAAACTTCTCATCATGGGAAGAGTTCCATCAAAAAAAATTGTAACCTTCTTTCTTTTAAGTATTTTGCAACCATGATACATCTAGTGACAACAAACTACTATGACTTGGAACATCCAAACTCATATCATAACCCTCCGAGAATCGAGGCAAGCCTTGTTCTTCTGATGACAAATCCAGTATACCATGCTCCAAGTGAAGGCCCCTATCTCCATTCTCCCCAGAGAGATCACCAGATTGCACAATAGAGGAAGTGATGGTTGATATTGGGAGTGAGAGGGTACTTTCCAAGTTGGAGGGGAGGGACACTTCTAAATCTTCCAATATGAAATCTGCTTCATTTGCCTCCACCATTGGCTTAGGTAGTGGTCCCAAAAATCGCACTGGACCAGCTGACGTCCCCTCCTCTTCAGGAGATTGTCTAAAGCCTTTGTCCTCAGGAAGAGTGTTCAGTGTCAATGTTGCAACTGGTTGTGATTTCAGGGATGCAATGATACCCTCTGGTGTTGACCCTGAATTTGAGTCGAGTGTCTTGTGTGTCTCTTCTTCTAAAAGGGAGCTTTCAATGTGAGAAGGGTCCAATGGTGTGGATTCCTGGGTATTTGATTTCAAAGTTTTCTTAAATTTGATTGTTGCAACACTGGTGCGACCACCAGGTCCAGGTTTTTCCCTCTCCACTTTGGTCCTTTTTCGTTGATGTGATTTTTCCAATGAATCCCTCTGAGAAGACTGCCCTCCTTTGCCTAGCCTGCACAAACCCACAGGTGTCTTAAGTTTAGGAACTAAACTTCATGAGTATGGATACCCCAAATAAAATGTAGACAAGGAGCCGCTCATATTAGCCTAACAGAGGTCACATAACTAACCTATTCATCTGTGTTGTGTTCTTAAGTGCTTTGCTGGTCACTTCAAAAACTTTTGTACACTATCATTGGAGACAACATCAAACCAAACCTTGTGCTACTCTAATCTGCTCAAGGTCTAACATTTAACAGTGAGAGATTACTCTAAACATATGTGCCAAGGGGCCTACCGATCACGAATAACTTTAAATGCCTCCTTGGTGGCATAGGGCAGGCCTGTCTGGGGGTCCCGATACCTGCCCATCCCACCACATGGCAGGACAGAAGATTCAATGCATCAACAAAATTGAGAACTAAAGCCTTGCCATTGTTCTTGATCAATGATTCTCTCAATTGATGGATTCACAATGCATCCAACAAGCACAACGAGTGAACAAGCATAGTGTTACACAACAGATGCAATACATCAGTCTGCAATAAGTTGGACACAATATTTGTCTGTTGAAAATTTGGCTGTCAAGCAAAAGATAATCAGTGAAACAAGTGTCTGTACCTAGCAGGAAGCCCAGTAACAACACAGACAGCACGCTTTGGATCTGCATGAGCATTATCGAATCCAGTTCTAAGATATCTCACCACATAGCACACAGATGGTAATGAGAAAACTATATATCTTGTAAGATGAAAGCTGTTTTAATGATAGTCCTAATTGCCTATATAGTAAAGTCAGAGACCCCTGTCTACTGTCAAGAACATCCAAAGAAGGACACAAGTATGTGAATTAATGCAACTCCTTTTAATACAGCATACACAGATATACTGAGTAGATAAAATGTTTCTCCAAGGAACAGACGTATTGTGGCATGATAGGAGCAAAAAGTTGTGACAGGTGTTTGCTACTATCATGCTTTTAGACATCAAGCAAAAGACAAAGCACACTCAGTATCCAAAGGTACGATACACAGTCTGACAAAGCAACCAGTACAGGGTAGGTCTAAGAGGGGTGTAGACTTCGATTTGGAGAAATGGAAAAGGACTGCATTATTGCTGACAGAGCTTCTACACTTTAGTGGATGAAGACTTCTTAAATGAGCCAGTCATGATAGATTCAAGTCTGGGGATACCCTCTAGTACTTCCATAGATGTTGTTCCAGGACTATGGAAAGAACTAAGAGCTATTTGGGTAGTCAGTTTGCTGATAGATTAAAATACAATAATACCTACTGCTTCTCCAGGGTCCACCAGAAGTTTAGAAGGTTTGATGATAAATTTCTCATATTTGCAAGAATCAGGTTCTGACAGTCTAGTACAAGAGACTTTTTCACATGCTTCCTCAAATGAGATAGACACACATACACAGACTAGAAAGGTAGTAAGTCCATGGAGAGGTAACTACTTCATGTGAAAAAATTCAGAAGACATGAGCTGAAAAGATATGATAATAACATACAAGGTTTCGCCTCTGCTCTTATGGTCTCTGGAACAGCCAGCACTTTTGTGAACTCCATAATGTTGGTACCTGGCAACAAATTCAACAAAACAACAGCTTAACTTCCAAAACTTGAACTGACCTAGTGCCTCATAATAACATCTACGATGTCCAGTTGCCAGGAGTACTACACTGTTTGTCATATCTATGAGGACAATACACCCTGTTGCATGTGACAAGAGAAGAACCAACAAGTGCCACAGTTTAGTACACAAGCAAAGCAACTGTGCAGATCTGTAAATTGGTACTAACTATTCACATTTTTCCTCCTTCAGGATGGATGTGTTCACCCACCATTTCTGGAAATGTAACGAATTTGAGGACCATTGTAGATTTCCTTGTGTATAATTGCTCTTCGCTTGACCTCCTCTTCACGTGCCAACATGATTTCTAGTGATTGTCGATTCTGAATCTCTACCACCAAGTTAACCAACATATACAAGTCATTAGATTAAGATGAAGACATCTGCAAGAACTTAAATACAGAAGAATATAAGACAGTTGCCCCCACAGAGATCTGCACCCTCTGACCCTTAAGACTTGTGGTCGGACAACAAACCAGGAACAACAGAGCCAACCTGTTTGAGCAGCTTCCAGAAGCATCTCTTCCTGACTCATCTTGCGCTCTTCCTCACCCTTCTTCTTTTTCATGGGCTGCATCTCTTGTAGCCACAGAAGCACAGTGATTAACCACAAATTTTAACTGACATCCTTGATTGTCACCATGTTACAAATAAATGATAATCTGCACAGATCTTGCAGAGAAGCTACTGTAAAGGGACAACGGTTCCATATAACAACATCACAGTTCTATGTTGAACAAGAATGATGCAGACTCCATGAGGCCAAAACTGTCAGAAGAGTCTAGTGGGTTTTGTTTTCAAAGTCATCATTTGCACCAGCCTTTACAACAAATGGAAGAGGGAATCAGATGTTGAAGTGCAAAATTGCACACAAGATGAAGTTTTGGTCTCTACCCTGGGAGTGGCCTGCAGAGCAACACGTAGTGCCTCCCTCTCAGCTTGCTTGACAATCACTGCAGTTCGAGTGGACTTGCGAACTGTCCTCTCTCCATCTCCATCCACTGCTAAAGTTTCACCATTTTCCTTGTCATCTGGACTCTGCTGATGAATAATTTGACGGGCTGGTTCTACAAGAGAGAGTGGGGTATCCCCAGCAGCTGCTGCTGCCGCAGCTTCTTCCACAAAGGAAACACCTTTCTTGCTTGTGCCTGATGAAGCAGCTTTCTTAAAGGGCTTCCTCCCAGGAGGCAACTTCCTCCTCCTTGTTGGATGCCTGGATAATAATCCAGCCTAATGTCAACAAAAGAAAACTTGTTCCCTCTAGAAATCAAATGGTGGGACTAGGAAACAACTGCCCGTTCACAAACAGCACAACAATCCAAAGACAGAAGAACACACAGACATCCAAACTAGAATGAGGGAAGTTCGAGAGAAGTGCCTTTCTTCCTCGTCGGCTTCCCCACCATCAGAATCTTCTTCCTGCAGAAAAATAAATCCATGTACAACAAGGTAAACACAGAGTGTGCTACAGTCAAATACACCCTGTGAGCAATGATATAGTCCATTTTCAGATCAGATTTTCCCAAGCAACATTTAATCCCATGGGAATCTACATTGAAATCCAGGGAGGATAAAGTACAAAAAAATGGCTACAACATTTGAGTCCATTGACATGCATGACTGCAAGAACTTGAGCAATAGTAGGCCAATCCCATACATGACTCCATATCAGAGGAGAATAAAGAAAATGGAACTCTAATGTGCTTGGAAACCAATGTTTGGATGGTGGAAAGCATTAAACAGTTGCATTCTCAATTTAGACTTACTTCATCATCAAAGTCACTGTCAAACTCATCATCAAACTCCAGTTCTTCTTTATACTCATTGTCTGCATCATCCTGCAATTCAATGCCACCAATTGACAGTGTCACTGATTGGTCTGATTGATAATTTGCAAAGTGAGGACACAGAAGGGTGCACCCAAATTCAAAAAAAGATCATGTTCTTTCATTATTACATGCACTTCTTCACTGTCTAATCAGAACATCAGCCACATTCAACTGAATCTGGCTTCCTAACCCTCTGTCTGAGCAACAATGGTAGCCTGGAATTGGATAAATAGAAAACACTAAAGCAGCAAACAGGGCTGGGAAGTGGTGTACTTCTTTAAATGCATCTTGGTTCCAAAACTCTTCATCAGCTTCTACCTCCTCATCCACCAACTTTGACAATCTGTTGCACCCTCCACAACAACTCCAATTACATGAGAACTCACATGTCTGAGCATTTGCTTAGGGGGTTCCAGGTTAAAAACCTGTACCACTTTTAAAAACAGGTGACATTTTGTGCTCCCTTCTTGCTGCAAACGCACTGATTGAGAACCAGACCCTAAGCAGGAAACCTGAGTATGCAACCAGCAACCACACAAAGACCTAATGGGATTACAGCAATCAGTTGGCCATTTGGTGCATGCAATGCATTGAGATCCAGACCCTATGAGGGAAACCTGAGTATGCAACCAGCAACCATACAAAGACCTAACATGATTGCAGGAATCAGTGAGCCATTTTGTGCTCCCTTTTTGTAACATGAGCATGAATTGAGAGTGAGATCCTAAGAGGGAAGCCTGAGTATCCAAATGCCCAAAGACCATACAAAGTCCTCAGTAGGATTTTGCAGCAGCTGCTAGAACCAGAGGAGAGGAACTGGGGAAGACTTCCATCCAGACCCAATCCAACTTGGAGAGAACAGATTCAAGAAAATCAAACATAAAAATGCTTCCACTATTATCATCTAGATGAGCTGTGATACAATACAAATTCCAGCAAAAGCAAAGACAGGAACAGTTCATAAATGGTTCACAAAAATGCCAGCTCTTGCTTCAAGTAAGTGGCCAGTACCACTCTAGTAGAAAGATGCAACCATTTCTGAACATTATGAACCTGATGTAGCTGAGAACAAAACCTTTGAAGTACCTTTTGCCCCGTGTAGAACGAGCAGGACGCTGCAAGGCAGCCACAACCTCCATCATACTTGGTCTAAGGAGCAAGCAACAAGGTCATCTGCTATCCACATCATTCCCACAAAGTGTGCACATAAAAAAAAGCAAGAAGAATGAAAAGCATCCACTGAGTCAAAACAAACATTACCAGCTTCTCAAAACCAGAGAGGGAGAGGGAGGGAAGCAATCAAGTCCAAGAAGAGATTTGGTCCAAGGAGGGCAAGTCTGAAAAATTCACTCCAACATGCATGTTCTGCTCTTTTATCGAAACCCTAACCAGATGAGGAGACCCTTCCTCGTCACTGCTACTGCACACCGAAGAAATATTCACGCCTTATCAAGTCTCATTCTAGAAATATGTGAAATACTGCAGAAACCACTACCCGTTACCTTTGATCGCTCACTGCAAGCCCTCTCTAATACCAAAGTCATCTATCATATGTCCCTTTGCCAAACCGGCTCCACCAAAAACCCTAACACGAAAAACACAGAAATCTTTTTTTATTGTCGAACAAGGACAGCGTACATGTCTTTTTCTAGCAGATTCTCCATACCAAAACCATCTATCATAGGTCCCTCTGCCAGAGCGGCTCTACTAAAACCCTACCACGAACAAGAGAAAAGCATGCTTGTTTTTTTGTGTTCCAGAAAACCGAGACATCGATTGCATTAAAAAAAGACGAATTCTATTCTAGTCTACTGCCGCGTCCCCTGTTGAACTTCTTTCACCAGAAATGAACTTCGTTGATTTGTCTCCTCCAGCCATTAAAAAAAGGCGGGGGAAAAACCAGGGAAAAAGATGAATCTACTACGTACCTGCAGTCCGATGAAGTCGATCCGTTGCTACAACACTTGCACTGAACAAATTCCCCGAAGAGTTCCCTTCGCTCCTCCTCCTCGCCACTTTTCTGCCGTCCCCTTCCTCCTGTCTCTCCTAGCGCACCCGACCAGCTAAACCCTAATTCCACTTCTCAAGAAAGGGAACCACCCCATTCTCGTTGTCCCGTCGTGGATTCGTCCCTTAATCGAGGTCCCGTCCTTTTTCGTCCCCTCGATTCATGTCACTAAGTAGATCCCATTCGGGATCATTGAGTCCTCAGCAGTCTTTTTCTCTTTTTTTCCTAAAAATCGCCGAAAGGCCAAACAGTACTCTAAAATCGGAATATTTTGTCACAAATTCCTTTTTCTCCTTAAATTCGTCTGAAAGTGGCATAAAATTGTTCTCTTCAAATGGAATATTTGGTCACAAATTTCCTTTTTCCAATTCCCTAAAAGGCGACTCAAAATTGTTTTATGAGGAGGGTGTCGTCAGATTTATGGCTACTGCGAACAGTTTTAAAGAGTTCCTTAAATAAAGTCGCCAGTTAATTCAAAATCTGCCTAGGTATGCTCATCACCCTACCTCATCTCCTACAGGAAATTGAGAAAAAAAACTCTGGTCCTCAAATGAAAAATACTTGATGTTCCCATTGTGGTTTGCTCTCTTACGTGGTTCTTTTGTCTTCTTGGATGTGGGTCCTTTCATTTTGTTCCTTGTTTTCCCCTTTTCTTGGGTGCTTTGGTTTATTTCCGATTGGCAAGGTTTCATCAAAGAAACACAAAAATATCTCTCACATAACATGAGTACAAAGTGGGCTAGAGGTAGGTTCTTGCATTAAGAGCATCTCCACTAGTGCTCAGTATGTCACTCTGGATAATAAAATTAAATGTCTAAGTTTAGATGTTTTTTATTTTTTGGCAACCCCACCAATAACACTGTAATAATGCTTACTTTATTTTGAGCTTGATGTTAGAACTTTGAATCTACCTCCTGTGCATGCAGATAGGACACAAGAGGCTCAGGGTATATGTTAGGTCCAAGTTTTATGTCCAATTCTAGGGTACGCGGCCCCAGGTCCACAGTTTTGCTAGAAGCAAATCTAGAATCCAACCTTGAAACCTCCTTTCTACTTGAACCTGGACCGAGCTATTTAGCCATTTTAAATAGGTCCAAGTTTTCTTACATGATAAATATAATTCTAAACAGAAGAATGGGAGTCAAGGCCTTATTTTTTAAGCAAGTGGCTACATTTAAATGGTTGTATAATTTTTTATTGTTGTTGTAGGAGCACAAACAAAGTGAGGGGCCAGTGAAGCAAGTGTATGCATGCACATGTGATATCTAATAGGGTAGTAAATGGAGAATTTTGAAGCCCTATTCTTGGGAATGTGAAAATAGAGCATTGTGTATTTGTTGGACAAACTAATGTCACCCCAAAAATATAACTTTTAGTTGTGTGTAATGTATATGGAATTGGACCCTCTCTTACACTAGATCGATTTTCTTTTTTTTTTCCTAAATCATTACAACTAAAAGTTTCATAAATCTAAGGAATTTTTTTAGGAATTGCCATAAAGTTTTTCTTTTTAAAAAATCAAAAATCAAATTGAATGTTTTCTTCAAAATCAAGAAATAAACAACATTGGATAGGTCATGTCATATATTTTTCTTTTCATGGTTGCAAAGAAACATGAGATGCCAAAAAATCATATGGTCCAACTCGGTTGTAAGCATGCATTAGCAAATAGTTTGATGGGGTAGTGTATATCAAGCTATTCTATGCTTCCAAAAATTGTTGCATCCGAGCTTTGAGGTGATCCCTAGTCAAAGATGTTGTTCGAAATTAGGATTGAATTTTTTTGTTTACCAAGTTCTACAAACTCTAAGAGTTTTTGTTTTTGTTTTTAGCTTAAAACTAAGAATCCAATTACAAAACTCCCATTTCCCCCTCTCCATCAATACTTTTCAGTCCTTCCTCATTCATTCACTCACTTGTTGCAAAGAAACCACTCTTGTTCTTGTTGTTGTTTGTAATCTTGGGTGGGTGTTTTTAATTGTGTGCAATTGTTTTATGTTTGCTTATTGTTCTTGTTTTTTTATGATGATATTGTTGTTCATCTTGTGTTGAATGCCAATTTTTCAAACATGTGTTTGTGTTGATGTTGTATTGTAATCAATGCATTATTTTATTTTTGCATGGATTGAAACTTACAACAAGTAAGGGAAAAAATGTGAGATATATAAAATAGCATTCATAACATGTTGATGAAATTTTCTTAATGAATTTGTGGAATATTAGTCAAGTAGTATTGTTGTCCTCATTGTCAAGAGGAGAATGTATGGTTTACAATTTGCAAAGAAATGTCAAGCTTTAATTATGTGAGTTTGAAATTATGCGCATTTGGACATCTTGGTTGAAAATAATGTGTCTATATATAGATTTATTTTTTTCCAAGATTCCAATTTGGGAAAATACCCAAGATGGTGAAAAATGGGGGTGAAATTGCATTGGAGCAATTTCTATGATTTTGTCACAATATCCAATTCAAAATACTCATTATTTTTTTCATCATCATTAACAGCCTATTGAAGTAAAACTTTGAACCCAACATTGATGGTTTTTAATGCATTTTACATCTTCAAAAAACAAGCTTTAAAATAACATTATAAAAAAACATTAATAATATTTAAGAAATAAGAGTTTATGGGAGATTTAATAAATGTGTTATGTTAATTCATTTCCACCAAGGGGCTCAATATATCCATCTGTGTGTCCAAATGGAATGAATATAAACATTCTTCAAAAAAATATTAAGTTGTAACCCACATTTGTTGTAACCCACATTTTTTCCCATCAACATTTTTGTTACATTTTTTGGACCAATTTAACTTTGCAAAACATTTATCAATTTTAACATTTATTCAATCAAACCATTGTTTTCCACTATAATTTGTTAATGTCACAACCTTAACTTTGAGTTACAACCAAAGCTAAACCCCCTCCCCAAAAAAAACAAATCAAAATATTATCTCAAAACTCAAACACATTTTCACAAATGTGAAAAAATGAGTCCCGCATTCCCAAATGGTTTTCCCATTTTGAAATTTGAATTCAAAACATTAAAATAAAAGCGTAGGTAGTAAAATTGATTCAAATTGAGCTCCAAGTGGAAATTTCTTGAAGTGTAAATATTGAAAGTGTATCATATTCTTCATTTGGAGTTGTGAACTACAAATTATGGTTTAAAAAAAAACTAGAAGTCAAATTGATAACACTTTTGACCACTAAAATTTAAGAAACACAAGCCAAATGACCTTTGAATCAAACATGTACTATGACATTGAAAAAGTCTTTTCAAATAATACAATTTTTTTTAATTTTTTAATGAATGCTTGTATGAATGAATTATGAACCTACAAAGTTATAAGATTCGTAACTTGGGCAAAACTAAGAATCTTTGACCACAATTAAGAATTTTTATCTTGGGAATCTCAAGAATTTTTGCCACTTTGATGCAACCCTCACCATTTGTGATAAAGTATATTATAAGTAAAAAATGGTGAGTCATCTCCAAGTTTGAGACATGGTGAATTTTATGAAAATTATTGCTTGTGGTTCATTCATGCACCACTTTGGCTCCAACTTGCACTAATCACCTTTTTTTTTTTGTTTATGTAGATTTATCACACTTTGAACTTTTATGTGTGAATTAATCTTAACCCCATCTTGAAATTTTTTACCACATTTCTTTCTTGGGAGCTAGGGAATGCATCCTGGGTTTCCATTCCACTACAAACTTGGAAATTGACATTTTTTTTGCCCTTGATACCACTTGACAAATCTAAAGGTGTATAAGTTGGGGTTTCACATTTGTTTATTTTAACATCTTCATCTCTTACACAAAATGTTGTTGTTCAATTTATTTTCTTAAAATGTCTTGAAAAATAATTTTTATCCAATGCATTTTGATCTTGTGGCTAAAATACCTTTTTTTTCATCAAAGAAACATAAAGGGATGAAATCAAAACTCATTGAAAGACTTTTTTTCAATTTTATTCAATTGAAATAAATGTGTTGTATTATCCAAAATAAAAATTTGTGGTGAAAAAATGGTTAATAAGTAGTGAAGGAGATTTTGCACTAGATCTTGCTTTCATAAGACGCATTTTACAAAAGGACCATAAGTAAGTAATTAACATGTGGTGAAAATAACATACAATAAGCTTATAAAATGTATGTAATTAATTTTGATTTTTTTCTAATTTAGTGGTCGAGATCAAATTTTCTATTGACATTGAAACAAATCATTATTAACATATATTGTTGAATCATTCGGTTGTCCCCAAATCAATTTTTTTCTCTAATTTGCCAATTTTCAAATGTGATTCAATTTGGTTAATAAGATCCATTTTGATGAAAGATTACATCCTTATAAGCATAATATTTTACAAAATGTTTTAAATATACTTTAAATCATGAATTACAAATCAACGTTTTTTTTTAACGCATATGAGTCAAAAAGATGTTGCATTATGTTATAATGTAAAAATGTACCAAAAAAATTCCCATAAAAATTATAGGTGTTGGTATATATATATATATACTTTTTAAAAGTTTTATTTATTTATTTATTCAAAAAAAGTTCAATACAATTTTTTTAATCCAAATCAAAAGTTATAAAATATCCAAGGTAGTATTGGTTGAATATAGGTTTTTAATCAAATTTGGGTCCATGTCTAAGTTTGATTTTAAAAATTAAATATGATTCATTGACATGGGACAAGACTTGCTTCAGGTGAAATGTTTATTTTGTGTTGATTTTTTGGTGTCACACTATAATTGGGGTATGTTGAAATTTAGGTTTATATATCTTTGAACTATGATCAAATGTTGGAAATGACTCAATTTTTTTAGGTGGCTCAATCATATAATGAATGTAAATTTAGAATGGATTAATTCCATGAAAAAAGGATCTTTTAAATGATATTGGAATGTGTGATCTAAATTGTTGAATTTTTTAACATCACATATTAATAAAAATTTTAATTTTTGAAAACATAATTTGGTAATGAATGAATTTTCAATGGATTTTTTAAAAATCTACATTTTTTTAATTTTTAAAATAATGATCATTGATTTGAAATAATGGTTGTTTATTTTACAATGTGGGAAGGATAAAATATGGACTTTACATTTATTAGTTTTTATATTACCTTAATGTGCCTAAAACCTTGTACCTAACCCAAGAAAAACCCAAGAAAAGATACTTCTATTTGGGGGAGAGAAACATATTTAGGCTTTTGTTAAGGAGTGCCCCATTATTCAAAAATATTGATGATCCATCAACCAAATGGTTATTTTTTAAAAACCAATTGTGAGTGCACCTTCTTACTAATTAATAGAAGCATGAACTTAACATGAATATATGAACAAGTGGAATTTACAAATCTAAAACTTTAAGGTCTTCCTTGTCGAAAAAAGAAAATTTCAATAAGTGTGAAACACAAGAATTAATGTGTTATGACTTAATGAACACAAATTGGGTTGTTAAATATCAACAAATGGATTTTAAAGGTCTAAGATTTTAGAGTTTTCTTTTCTAAGAAAAGCAATTTTAAGTTATTGTAAAGCCCAATAACTTAATTAATATGTTATTGCTTAAAGAATACAAACTGGGTTGTAACACTCATGAACTTTAGGGCTTTAAGATTTACAAAGTGGACCCTAATGCTTTAGGGCTTTGAGATTTTAGGGTTTGTCTAAGTGCTTGAGATAAGCCCCTTGTTAGAATTGTTGTGAGACCCAAAACTTGTGTTTTATGGCTCAACGAACACAAATTGGGTTGCAATATGTAAACTCATGAACTTTAGGGCTTTGAGATTTTAGGGTTTTTCTACGTTCTTGAGAATAGCCACTAATCTTGTAGAATGGTTGTGAGGCCCAGAATTTGCGCGCAGTCGTCAGTCGACATTCGAACGACGCTTTCGTGGCTCCGTATTGAACCGTGCAACGCGGCGTGTGGGGAGGGGGCGAACGACGTCCGGTTGCGGTGGTCCCGAGGACCAACGCAAAAGCGCATCGTCGAGGGCGAACGACGTTGGCGATGCCGAAGAGGACTCCGTACTTCGTGTACAATCGGCCAGGGCCCGGGGTGTGCCGATGAGCGATGGCAGTGTTGTACAATCGAAGTCGTGATTCAGGCCGTGGAACAAAGTAGGTCCCACAACATGCGTGTGACTGCGGCCGTGGATTTAGGCTATCAGCAGGGGATTTCGCAGCCCGATACGCCACGCAGAAAGCTGCTCTTTGTTCCCGGGGATTCTGCTTCCAAGCTTTTTTTTCTTTCTTGCTTGCTTTCTCCTGCCTTTTCTTCTGTCCGTTTCCATATCACGTGCAGCCGGATGCGACGGCTCGCACGAAAACCAGCATCAAGCAAGTCAGAAAGCAAGCCACAAACCAAAACAAACACGAATGATAGAAAGAACGGGATATACACAGCAAGCAAGCAGTAACAGCAGCCAGCAGTCGAGCTCGCTCCAGGACGGTGCAGCTGTACATATCACAGCCATCTTGGAGCACAGGTAATAAATCCTCTCTACTACTAGTTCTGTCGCTGTCCTTCGTTTGTTGCGGCTTGCATCTTATTGAGGTTTCATTTCAGTAGGAAGGGAGACACAATTTGGACCATCGCACATCATCTTTTTTTGGTTTCGTTGTCGCTTTTCTTCGAATTTGATCGCTGGAATTTCGATTTGTTTTCACGCTACAGCGATTCGCGGGGTTTCCCGTGGCTTATGACTTCTGTTTTTCGCTCTTTTTTGTTTTCCTTCGCATTCTAGTGCAGCTGCGAATTTCTTTCGACAAATGATGAATTTTTGCATGTAGTTTATCCATCTAACAGTATGTCTTTGGCAAGAAATAAGAATTATGCCTCTCAGGCTTTTGTTGCTGTTGTCATGGTTTGAACTTCGTCAATGACAGTGATGCCTTCAGTGTTGGTATTTTTTTCTCTGACGGTGCAGTCTCTATCCATCCATCTCCCTAGTTCCATTGTATCGTTCTTCTTGTGTCAGAAAGGATTGCCTTGGAGTTCATTCTTCCCCAGTATTATTATTTTCAACCATTTAATAAGTGTTTGAACAGAAGCTTGTGGAACTTTGTCACTTGTGTTTGTGAAGCAAGGTTGCTGTGATGACCTGCAGACTCAAGCTCAGGTCTGGTAACATGTAGTTGTCCCAGGAGTGTTACAGCCTAACCATAATGAGCTTTTTATTTTGCTTCTCTCAACAACTGTACTTCTCTCAATTAAAATGCAAAGACAAGAAGTTCTTGAGCTGTACACAAGTTCACATTGTGACTTCAGGTAGCTGTGTCACCGGGTCTGATGAATGACACAGTAAGGTTGACCCTCAAAGAGAACTTCCTTTGTCCATGCCAGATGCTTCTCAAGCAGTAGGATTCAGTGAGAGAGATGCATTCCTTTCACCAACATCTGGTTTTTTGAAGCTGAAGACTTTGTGTTTGGGATATCTGTCTTTGGCCTCTTGGCAGTAATGAAAAGATAATTATGTGTTTTTGGTTGTTGGAGCACTGCTCCACTGTTTTATTGATTATGAAGCTTCAGGCAGGATGACTAGTGAATGTGCCATTGGCCAGAATGCTGGTTCTGCTGTCTCACTGTTGTAAACTCACAAGATGTTTTCAGGGTACAGGAGCCCCAAACCCTACCCTCTATGTAGGCCTTTCTTTGCCTTATGCTTATGTTCTTGCTTGCAAAGGGGAAAGTGAAATGAAAAGAAGCTTATGTTCACAAGCTTGTTGTAGCTTGAATGATGATGTTACTGACTTTTTTCCTTAGATATACCACTTGAGTTCTAGCTGACATCACAACTGACTTCTCCAAGCATTTCTGGCAATGTGACAGAAACCCAGGATGCAGATTTATGTGTAACTGGGCCCAAAATATTGAGCAGATTATTGGTTATACTTATCTTCACCTGCTGATGAAGTCAGTGGGTAGTCATGGCAGCTAGTGTCTGGCACTCATGATGGTGGTGATGGCCTGATATATTGTAATTTGTGAGTGACACTCTGAAGGCTATGACTGAACTCATTCTTGTCATGTTAGGTTTGGTTTTGAGAGATCTGATACAACAGTTAACTTCAAGTGTTATAGTGGAGTTCCTCTGCAGTCTCTATTTAGTCAAGGTTTGACAGCTTTATCTCTTGCTTGCTCCATCTGGGTAAGACCATAAAGCTACACAAGCAGAGGTCATCAGAGCCAGCTACTTCAACACACTTTTTGCTTTGGAGGATGCATGATCTCACCTGTTAGACAACCTGGAAAGGCATAGACAGTGGGCTTCATCTGTATCTGCCAAACAAAGTTAATGCAGTTAGTTTGAAGAGGTTAACTTCAGCCCATAGTATTTCTACAGTGGTTAGGGTGAGGCATTGCAGAGGACTTTTGGTAGTTTGCATTTTGAGTTATGACCACAGGAGCTGACACAGTACCAGCTTCTATTTTGGGTATTCAGGTGATCCAATCATGGCTGTACCTGTTACAAGAGGCATTGAGAGGACAAACCTCATGCTTCAACAGCAGCACCATGCAATGATAGACAGGATACGACCCTCTCTTGCTCTGCTACAGCGAAGCTACCAGGTATACATTAATCCAAGAATCTTGTGAGCGTTCCAAAGAACACCTTTGATGGCATGAAGAAAAGGCATCTAAATTGTTCCCAGGTTTGCAGCAGCAAATGCAAGGTAAACAAAATTGTTCAGGGTCTTATTGATCTAGCAATTTCAGTATCAGCATCCAGTTTGGTCCTGATTCTGATTTTTTGGATGCTTGTTTCACTTTTCCAGGCTGGGCTGTTGTACTTCTTCAAAATTGCAGTGCAGCCATTGTTTCTCTACACCATCTTTTGGACATTGATGCTAGCAGCAACAGTGACAGTGGCTGCTCTTAGTTTGGAGATGGGATTCAGCTCTAGTATTTCACCCTCCATGGAGATTGCAGAGGCATGCTCCCTGCAAGGGAACAAGGTCTCACCTTCCTGTAGGCAGTGTTTCTGGTTGCCCCTTGATGGTCCCAATGATGGCCTGTGTGTTCCTGCAAACCTTTTCAAGAAGTCGAGGATAGATATTGCAGTGCCCCCCATTTTTGCTGCTCTTGTTGTTGCTGCATCAGCCTTGTTTGTCCAAGGGCTGGGATTATGGAACTATTAGCTCTTTTGTTTAGGGTTTGGCAAGCAGGCGATGCTGCATCTCTAACTCAATATGTGGGACAGCCAGTTTGATATGCTTGAGGACACTTTGTATTGTCAAGAAGTGCAGCTTCTCCAAATCTGAAACCCCATAGAACCCATGGAGTACTCAACAAAGGCAATGAATGCCAACAGTCATAGATTCTTGCTACAAGGTGTTCAGTGAGCCTTTGGAGCAGTGGGATTGTGGCTAAGATACCTGGGTATTTGGTAGGTTTAGGATTAGAGTTGGTGCCCTTGGCATATGTCAATGCTGCCTGTGAAGATGTCGTGAGTTAAGCTTTGTGGTTGGGACCATCTTCTTTGGTTTGCTGGAGGAGAAGGCACTTGAAATCCTTGATCATGGGAGGCATCGGAAGAAACAGCTAAGTTGATTCTTCCCTGATCCTATCTTCAGTATCATTATAAGGTTGAAAAGGCTTGTGACCTGATAGTGATGCTTCTGTATTATAGTCATCCCTGCATGTTGGATGCTCCATGTTGGGAAAAATGAGTTTAAAGCATCTGATTGTAAGACATGGTTAGAGGCAATTTTGGCAGTTTTGGAAGAAGGAAATGTCAGGGTTTTAGTTTACCTGTTGTACTGCAGTTCGAGGCAGAGGCTTACTGAAAAACCTTATTATAAGGAATCATTTCTGGCGATGGCAGTATTGGACTTGGGAACATAGAACTGCCTCTGGTTTTAGACTGTGCAAATGAATCAAATTTACAAGCTCTTAAGTGACAAGCTGTTGCACACCAATCTGTCCTTAGATTGAATTGGTTTCTCCTTCTTCATGAAGTATTTGGTTCTTGAACTTGTTCTTGAGCTGGTTTGCAGGAGTTTTCTCTGTAGCATTTCATTGATTCTTCCCCTCCTTTTTCTGTTCATCTGGAGAAATCTGCTAAAACTTCTTCTACTGAGTTGTGTCTCAACCATAAACCCTAAACCCCAGAGATCAATCCGTGATGCCAATTTGTAATCAAGTTTTTGCATCTTTATTTATTGTTCTCTTGCATCCAAGTATTGTAAGTTGTACAACTTTCATTTGTAGTGAGATATGAAAAATGTGGTGCACTTGAGAGAAATGATCAATTCTTCTCTAATTGATATTTCCTTTTGTACATTTTTTTGCATTCGAAAGGTAACCCTACAACCATGCCCCAAAAAGATGGATGGATATGGAACTAACTTATATGAAATTTACTGAATGATATAATGCAAAGAAAATTATCCATGAAAAGAATTGGATGAAATTATATGTACCAATGCACAACAGGTAACCTCCCAAGATGGCTCCAAAAAAAAAAAGATAATTTCAAAACTTCAATTAAGGCCAACATGAACATGAATCCTAACTTTGGTTAACATTTTAACAAATTAAATGAGAAATGATGTTACATGGTAATACCACCAGGTGCACCAAGCTTTTAAGGTTTCTAAAAAGTAAAAAATTTAATTAAAATTTGTCATTTACTTGTTTTGGGCAAGTGCATGGGCATCACCAAATTGAACTATTTGAAAAAATATTCACATGGTGCCATTAACCTACATAACGATTGGTGAATCCTGGGCAATTTGAACTAATCCAAATTTGAAATTCTCAGGCATCAAAGTATTACTTATGGTTTAGTAGTGAGCAAAACACATGGAGCTCTTGGCAAAAGTGTTCACATAAGTATTGGCTTGTTTCAAATGCAAAATAAATGTCAAGCATGAATTGATTCAGGCTGGTCATGTAAAATAAACAGAACTAGACCGATGGTTGTTTTCACTTCTGGATGTTTATATTTGCCAATCGTGTTTTTTAATTGGAAAATATTGGATACCCTTGTGTGGATTGCAGAAGGCCATTGTGACCAGAATTTGTGTGTCGCAACCCTACTTTGAGAGATTGTGAGAATGAAACTCACACTCCCGAAATGGGGACTTGGGAGTCCTCCGGGACTCCCAAAACTTCAGAATTTGATTGCAGAGGTCAAAACACCTTACATTGGGGTGTTCTTTATATCATTGGAAAGCTATTGAAGTTTAGATGTCGAAAATGGGCTTGCATTGACCATTTGGACATCTATAGCATACGTTATAGCAAAAAGAAAGGTCGGGAGTCAAACTGGCAGTTTGACTCTCGACCACTAAAAGTCGAGAATCGACCCGACCCCGATGTGTGTAGGTGGAGTGCAATACACTGTTGAAAAGCTCTCAAGGAGAACTACAAGTTTGCTTCAGACCTCATCCCAATCAGAAGTTTGAGCAAAGAATTATGACCTTGCAAAGTCCCAAGGAGTCCAAACCGGGACAGTTTCGGGACTCCTCCTTGGGAGTCTTGAGACAAAAAGTCATTCAGATATAGGTGCCGCGGAGAGACATAGAGAATACTATATGGGGGAAGGTGGTGGCTTCCCCTGAGTCCGGGCCGTGGTGAGTCTTGTGAATCTAGAGTCGCCCGTGGCTTGTCCTAGCACTAATGGTGCTCCAAAAAGTGTACTAACCAACTTGTTGGTTGGCTTGATGCAGGTTTGAGTAAATAACTAAAGCTTGTTACTCTTCCTAGTCCCATCCCAGAGCTTCAGCACGCCCCTCTACCCCTTCTAATGTTGAAAGCTGGGAGCATGCCCCGAGTTCTTCACAATTCCGTTGTTTGAGTAACTTAGACCCACCTTGGGTCTAACTAGGAACTTGGGAGCGCGTCATTGTGTCAACAAATTCTTTGGATGACTAAGCCCTAACTAGATGAAGTGGGGTGAGATTGCCCTAATGGATGATTTATTGTGTTGATGGATATATTGGCAAAAAATGTCAAAAGAGGGGACAATTGGCGATCATGAATTTTAGAGGAACCACATTTTGCTTCTTAATGTCTTTGTTATTTTCTTGTGTTTTTGTTGTTTGCGAGTTATGGAATTTGGTGTGTTGTTCTTCATGGAATGTCGGCGCTCGAATTAAGAATTGGTGGTGAAGCGTTATTTCTTAGATTTTCTTTGGTTGTGTGATGATGATAATGCAAAGTTATTAAATGAAGGAAGGAAGTGCTTGGTGGGGAAATGAAATAAATGCGCAACAATGACTAAAGTTAAACATTCTAGTTTTTTTGTTCAAATTCATTTTCAGTTTCGTTTTGTTGCTTGGAAGCTTTCAAGAGGAATGCTTAAAGCTTGTGATTTGAACTAAACTGTTCATGTTTGCTTTAGGATTTCTGTTATGTTGAAGCTAGATAGCAGAGCATTAGGAGCTAATGTGTTAGGAGTTTTTAAAACAGAAGTGATGAGAGGCTCAAGGGGTTATTTAGACTAACCTTAATGGGGTTCTTGCTCAAGTTGAACATACTTGAGAATTATGTTGGGAAATGGGAAAGACCAAATACCTAAATGTTTGGGAGCTCTAAGTGAGTTTTCTGTAGTGGGAAAGTTCCTAGACAAATCTAAAAAAACTATTGTAAACACTACTTGTCCATATCTTTACTTCTCCAAACCAATATCTCTACTTGGATTTTGGGAAGACTATGTGCAGAACTTGTTTGTTATTGGCATACCCCAATATAAAGCCATGATAGTCCACAAATAGAAGAAATCCAGAGCATGCTAATCCATCAAGGTCCATAAAGTCATTTTCACTAAGTTTTAAACATATGTATTGCTACTACATTAGTTGTGTGTTTTCAAGATTTGTTATATTAATGCATTCAAACATTACTTTGTTGTGATCAATGTGTATACAAACTTGTATGCACTTTTTTTTGGTGACAACATAATTAAGCTGTTGGAGCATTTCAAACTGAATTATTTAGGTCAAATGGAAAATGTATTTTTATGTAGGATTGATTCAAATATAATAGTCTTGGCTTGTACATGATTGAGGTTTATACACTTGATGAATTTTATATCAAAAATTTCAATAGCTTGCATTGTTCCTAAAGGGTGGAGGGAGAAATTTTGGCTAGAGTTTGGTTCAGATCTTTCACAATGGTGGGATTGCAAATCAGAGAAGGTAAATAAATTTTCCACATGTTTTCTAGGAGGTGTAAAGGTTCTTTTGTTTGTCATTTCGTGGCTTAATATTTTACAAATAACATGTTGTGATATTTTCGGTGGTGAGATAATGTGCTTGTGAAAATAAATGAATAAATGAATGTTTCCTCAATTTTCTTGTAAATGTAACAAGTCATTATGACTTTCTATGATTTTATAAAAACACAATATATGTGACCTATGAGCAATACATGACTGATATGTTTGATTTGGATTTCTGGTCATAAACGACTGTAAAATATGATTTCAAGCATAATAAGACACAAGAGGGAGTTTGGCTTGATGACTGACACAAACTAGGTCATGTGTGGAAGCAGAATTTGTTGCAATGGCACCAAAAACAGTGTAATTGAATATCTTTGCATGGAACAAAAAGCTTGAGAAATATTTCAAGGCTAGGAAACCAAAGAAAAGAATTTGGTTATTTTGAAAAATACAACAAGAATAGACAAGTCATAGCTTATGAACACTTGAAGAGGGCAAGTTTGTTCATCAGCAGATCATTCAAAGTAGCTATGAGTCAAATATCTTTGTGGATAATAGCTTGGTTGATATATATTCCAAATGTGGGAACACGAAGGAGGCTTGGAGATCATTCAAAAAGATGCACTCATGCAATTTGGTCTCTTGGACTGTTATGATATCCTTTTGCCATGTTGCTTGCATTTCACATGTCCCAATATCATAACTTCCCAAGAAACCAAATTTTGTGAATGCATCTAGAAAGGTTTGTTGCCAAATCGAATCACTTTTGTGGGGGTGTTGATTGTGTGTGATAATGTATTGGCACTTGAAGAAGGTAGGTTGGGTCATGAACAGATCATTCAAAGTGGTTATGAATCAAAAGCCATGGGGAGTAACCTCATCCACATGTATGCCAAATGTGAAAGCATGGATGGAGGAGGGTTTGAAAGTGTTCATTCTTATACAACTATTGGCAAGTCTATTTAACATTCTTTCATGTAGGCAACAATGTTAGAGCTTGCCAAATGTTTGGTCACCACATCCTTGCTTTAGAATCAAATATGAAGGTTTTCGGGGAAGTGTTGAAACCTATGGTTGTAATAGCCATGTTTGAAGCCAAACCCCCCACCTACACAACTTTGACATTGAATTTCTTGTCAAAAATCATTTCAAGAGGATCCTTGAATGTGAGTAAGTTTGCCTCTTGTTTCATGATTCTTTGTTGCTTTCCTATTTTTTGTGTCGATTTTCCTTATAGTGTCATTCAATTTTGTTTGTAAAGGTTAATCACCACCTAGACCTAGGAGTCTCCCTTTCTCCAAGAGGATAGGGTTTTTGTAAATCATTTCCAACAACTTTATGTTGCCATTATACATCGAGGATGTACCTAAGGCCATGCCTTCTTGGCTTTCACCTATTCTTGTAAAGGTTCATGTCCTTATGATCATACAATAAGAAGCTATTTTGATGATGAGGCATTAGAGTGATGCAAGATTTGTTTTTGAGCTCAAGGGTGGATCATGGGGTTGATGAACCCATTGTGTGGTCATAAGGTTGGGTGGAGAGCTCTAATAAAACTTTGATTTCTTGTGCCACAATTTGGTGCCATTGGAATTATCAAAACCTACCCTTGGCCTTCATGTTGATTTGTATGAATGTTTATCTCAAACATTTGGACTCCAAAATATTATTGTATACATCTAAACGCTTTAAGCTAAAGAATGAGGTCAACTTTTTGGATTAGATTAACGGAATAGATTTTCACATTTAATTGTTTTTAGTACAAATGAAAGATAATGTGCTTTGATTTGTTTTCAAATGTGTTATATACATACATATATGTACCTTAATTTATACCTTATTTAAAGAAACAAAATTGTTTTATAGATTGCAATCTTGTGTGGAAATTCTAACGTTTTAATAAGGTGCAAATGTGTACATTTAATCATATTGAGGTACATGTTAAGGTCTTTTCTTATTTTTAAATTTGGGTAGAGATTAATGTCGAACCATATTCACAAAGCATAAATCATGATATAGACTTAAGTTTGATTTTTTATGTAATAAAATGAAAATATTTTGCATTTTAATTTGATTAAAGTCCACATTAATGTCATTGCATATTTTCATATTAAGGTTTGTACATATTGCAAATTACAAATCAGAATAAGGTATTTTAATTTATAATCTATTTAAAGATTCAAGATGATGTGTAGATTAAAGTTTTTACTTATTTCTATATTAAGGTATAGAGTAAGGGTCATTTTCAAATTAAGGTCTCTACAAAATTAGAGATTGCAAATGATTGTACAAATTCAAAAATAATTTTTTAGGTTTTAATAAAATGCTTATATGTCCATTTTCATTTGATATGATTAAAGCATTTGGGGTCCTAAAAATTAGTTTCATAATTGAATATATGTCCTTCCCTTTCATTTTCTTGTTATGGGCAATTCCAACACTTATGTGGGCAAACTTGATTATCAAATAATCCTACATTCCTCAAATTTTATTTTCTAAATCCTAGATTCTAGATGTCAAAAAATTTGTATTTCAATGTTCTATTATCATATTCAAGGCCTCTACACATCACTTAATCAAAACATCTTGATTTCATCCCAACCTCATTTTGTCATTTGAATTTCCACAGTGGAATATTTTTTTTGCTCTTGCTTATAAGGTTGAGTCTTACATTCACAATCTTATTCTTTCAACGTCTATTCACCAAATCTTTCTATATATCCTTCCTTCCTAATGAAGGATCCGATCTACCATGCATTTTTTAAGTTTCTGTTTCTCACATTTTAAAATAACCAGTCTCACACAAAACAATGTAATCAAGCTATCGTGCACAAATGTTCCATGACACATCCTAAATCAAAAACTTAAAAGTTTGGCTTCTTTCACATTCATTTAGAGCTAGTTGATGTGGCCTTTGCGATGAAATGAAGAACTTGTCACACTTTATTTCTACATAATCCTTTCCACAGTCATACTTCCATCCTTGTGTTTTGAGATTTTCAAAGTTTATAATCTCGTATTCCCCATCGTCAAACATCACGATCCATTTCTCTACTACCCCAACCAATACATTGATTTCCCATCGCACATATTGATGTTAAAGATGTGACTACCCTTCCTTTCATCTTTAAGAACTAATTTACATTTCTAGATTAGTTGTTCTCTTCATGTTAAAGACAAGATAATGCACTTCCTACATTCTCCTTACCTCTTTAAATTTCAATCTTGTATAATTGTGTGATGAAACTTACATTGTTTCATGTCATTGTTTTTGTCAATGGTCTTTTCTATGAATGTACTGAGGTGAACTTATTTCTTCAACTTGTGACATTTCATCATTGATATAATTATAGGATCCATGGGTGTCATCTAACGTGTTTTTCTTTTCATCTATGAATTCTTTGGCCCTTTGGAATATGGTGGATTAGTTTGGTTTTACACCTCCCCAAGTCCTTTCACGTCTTAACACCAACATATTTTACTTTTTGTTATAGATTAAGAGGGGTGTTTTATATGAATTGTTTTATGGGTCCACATGGTTTTTTGGCCACTTCTTGCACATTGCATTTTTAAGACCACAAGTTATTTCATTTTCAATCCCCAAAAGATAGTGTGATTACTTCCGAAATTATGATATATAAATTCGGTTGGTCAATCACATTGGTTGTGGATTGTTTCTAGAAGCTTGTTGCAAGTTGTTTACTGATGCACCCCCAAGTTCCTTGTTAGACCCAAAGTGGGTCCAACTACATTAAAGAGCAGAAATAGTTGGAACTTGGTGTCGCTCCCAGCTTCTAACACTAAAGGGGGTGAGAAGGGCATGCTGAAAGTTTCGGGATTAGACCAGGAAGAGGGACAAGTTATTTAGTTATTCGATCCTGCATCCAAAACCAACCAACAAGTTGGTTAGAACTCATTCTGCAAACTTTTGGTGTTGGGACAAACCACGAACAACCTTGGACTCACTTAACTCACCACGGCCCAGACTCGGGGGAAGCCACCACCTTCCCCCATATAGTATTCTCTGTGTCTTTCTACCACACTTGCATCCAAATGGCACTTTTTCCCGGGACTCCCAAAGTGGAGTTCCAAAACTGTCCCGGTTTGGATTTTCGGGACTTTGGGCGTTCATAACTTCTCACTCCAACCTTCGATTGGGACGAGGTCTAAAACAAACTTGTAGCTCTCCTTGAGAGCTTTCCAATGGTGTGTTGCACTCTACCTGCACACACCAGGATCGGGTCGATTCCCGACTTTTAATGGTTGGGAGTCAAATTGCCAGTTTGACTCCTGGCCCTTCTTTTGTCTATAACTTGTGCTTCAGATGTCCAAATGGTTCATGCGAGGCCATTTTGGACATTTACACTTCAAGACCTTTCCAACGGTATAAAGAACACCTCAATGCAAGGTGTTTTGACCCCTGCAATCAAGTTCTGAGATTTTGGGAGTCCCGGAGGACTCCCAAGTCCCATTTTCGAGAGTGCGAGTGGCGACCTCACACTTCCTTCAAAGTGGGGTTGCGACAACTAATGCGACAACAGGCGTACCCCACTGATTAACCCCTCCAAATGGACTCTAATGTACCATTGATGTATTGTAACCTGAACCTGAATTCCTAATAAGAGTTGTATTAAATGACGGTGGTGTTGTAGACGCTTGATGGTACCATCGTGAAGATCATGAGCTTAAAGAAATCAGTTCAAATGATCGTGTGTTACTTCATAGTTGATACCTTGGCTCTGGCTGAATGGTAATGTTCTCATCATGCGAAGACATGGTGTTGTCCCATGCCCCAAAATTTTGTAGCAATATAGAGCACTAGCTACAAAATTTTAACACAACCTATGTAATTAAATGCAACCATAATGGAAACTAAAATGTGATGTACTTAAGAAAACGTACCTTAAGCAACTTTCAATTTTTATAATCACTAGTGTTAAATGATGAAATAAAAGAAGAAAAAATTATATATTTATGTATTAATAAGATTATTAAATGTGTGTATTAATATAAAAATAACATAGATATACATATTAATACAAAATACGTAAAAATATGTATTAATATGAGACTATGTATATGTATATATTATTTTTTAAAAACATATATATGATCTTGAAGAATATGTACATACGGTTTGAAGAATATGATATTGTATACATATGTACGTAATACATACGATTTGAAGAATATGATATTGTATACATATGTACGTAATACATACGATTTGAAGAATACAGTGTGTCAACGGGGATGAACAACAACGAACGAATGTCAGTGGATGGAAGGGGCCGAACGGACGGAACCAGATGGACGGACGTCGAACGAAAGTTGACGGACGTCGGACAGAATGATGACGAATGGTGACAAACAACAACATTGACGAAATTACGACAGATGGCGATGGATGGTGGATGACGACAGATGGTGAATGGAAATGGATGGTGTGTGACGACGGATGGCAACTACGACAGATGGCAATTACAACGGATGACGATTGCAATGGACGATGATGGTAACAATGATGGCGATTATGACAACGATGATGTTGCAAAGCGATTCGCATCTATAAGCTTTGCAGCAATGGCGTGTAGAAAAAAATAAAAATAAATTATATATATATATATATATATATATATATATATATATATATATATATATAATTTTTTTTTTTTTTTTTTTTTTTTT
>Ga0116231_10001594_pt1 | contig 46701 bp, 28 predicted proteins | sample S1TSphgellanicum_2_FD_89695 | JGI IMG/M metagenome (GOLD analysis project Ga0116231, IMG submission 89695) | Host-associated microbial communities from peat moss isolated from Minnesota, USA - S1T2_Fd - Sphagnum magellanicum MG | ecosystem: Host-associated > Plants > Peat moss > Unclassified... | reverse complement strand
TAGTTCTTTTGTGAGCAGTAAAGGTTCTTTTCAGTATTGGAAATAACAGAGACCAGAGGTTGTCTGATTCTGATTGTTTGTTTCAAAAAACCCAAAACCAGAGGTTCCTTGAATTAAAAACCAGAAATTCAAAAGGTTATTATCAAAATCAAATACCTGCACAACACTCAGACAGGTCTGGAATCTTTCCCTAACATGCTCAATAACTTAAACCTGGACAACAGTAAAGAAATGAATTGACTTTACCAAGCTTTCTCTCAAAAGTGCCCAGATTATGATTCTTGGGATCACACCTTGAACATGGCATTATGAACATGGCACTTACTACAAATGCTGGCATAGAAATCAACTTCTTTCTTCAGAAGTGTCCTTGTTTGATATGATTTGCTAGACATCTTTGTGATAAATAGAACCATCTGTATCGTGTAATTGTAAGATGTACAGGGGGTCATAATTGGAAAAAAGAAGTGTCAGTGGCCATTTTACACACTGCCTAAGGCCTTTTCCCATTAGGCTAATGTGAACACAAATTCTGCCCTCACAATAGCTTTTCATGATTTTTTGTTCTTTTTAAGTCACCTCAGAGTTCCATAGGTCAAACATTGACCCAATGTAAAGCTGTGTGAGCTGTGAGTAAAATTGTGAATCATTTGAAAGTGGCATCTATCATTTACAATGGGAGTATTTGTTTTTAAAAATTCTTTAAAAGTTCCCTATGTATGAAATGTTCTTAACCTTCCTAACATCGATTACCTACATGCCTACTTGCAACTCTTCAATGAATAGTGCTTCTTCATGCAACAAGAAATAGGGCTCCATTTCTCCATTTCAGTGGCTTTCCATTAGGCTGCCATCAAGTGAGCATATTGTGTGTAATTGTGAACACAACAGCCTAAGGAAACAGAGCCTTACTGCAATATACACAATTACTTCCATTTTAGAGGTCTGTAAGTTTACAATTGCCTTATGATGGGACTGAGGTTTCCCAAACTTAGCCATTGTGTGACAATTAAGGTTTTTGGTGATTGAGATGTGGTGCCTTACACAACTTGGGCAACTTGGGTTGGTTATTGCTAGGGTCAATACATTTTTACAATCCTTTGAATACCATTGACATCTAGAAGGGCATGATGATGTATTGAACCCACAATCACTTCCAAGGTGGGAATGCATCCCAACCACTTGGGCTATTAGCTTCATGCTAGTGAAGATTTGAGATGCCAGTACCTGGATTGACATCAAAACTAGAAACCTCAAAGCATTTTGCTAGTCTCATCTGAAAAAATTAATATTTTATATATGCACAACATATTATCATCAAACCTAGAGTAGAGTAGCTCCTAATAATTTGTATGGAATCCAATAAGGCTAAGACTTGGTAGGGCTTTGAAATCAAAAAAACATTTATAGATGACTGTCTTCTTGAAAAAGGCAAGGCATATTTTGGAGCAAGAAGGAGAAGTTGACTCCATGTACAGGATTGGAGCAGATTCCATCTAGATAGAACCCCCATCCACTATAAAAGAAATGGTTCCCATCTAAAAATGTTTGTATTGGAGCTCAAAGGGCTCGCAAAATGGAGTGAAGCACACCTATCATGGACAAGGTAACTGGCCAGAGTGTGCACATTAGTGGGAGTGAGCATGGAGACTATTCACAGTAACCAATGCACTGAAGTTGGTACTGGACATAACCATCCCTTGTAAGAATCAAGATACCCTCTTTTCACCTATACAGAGAGTGCTTATGAAATCTTCATTGAAGCTATGAAAGGTTATCAAATCATTGGGCCAATGAAAGCCCAAGGTGGCACCTCATGCTCACTAGTAGGACACTAATGAAATGGAGGTTGAATGTTACGGGTTGTAATTTGTGACCTGACAGCCAACTAGAGCATGGAGAAATTCTCCCAAGGGATGGTTATGGCGAGATGCTAAATACCCTCTAATGAGCTCCATCTGGCGCATTTATAGGCATGTTGCATTGCACCCTTATTTTTCCTTCAATGGTTTTGCATGAAACTGCACTATGTGGTTCTCTTTGTTCTGCAAAAAAAGAAATTGTTTTTATTTTGCTGTCCCAAATAGATTTAAAACCCAACACCTCTCAAGAGAAGTTGAGTGTACCAACCAGCAGCAAACATTTCAGCTTTGAACAACAACAGCTATGTTTTTAACCCATGAACACAAGATTATCAAACTAGTCAAATCCTGTAGCAAAACCAGGTGACTTTGCGCATGGCTAAGCACACAATCAACCACTTCTTGTGTGGGACAGAGCTCGTTAGGGGTGTTAGCATCTTCCATGGTTTTGTATGAGGAGTGGCCAAGTTGGGAGCACCTGACAAATTGGGGGTTGCCTACCAGCTAGATGGGTACTAAATTGTAAGCAGATATGGTGATTTGTTTGTGAGTGGGAAAATTGGAAAAGTGTTTGTTTGTATGCTGAACTGGTGTGACAAGATGATGAAGTATCCCTCTCTGTAAACCTAGGCTACCAACAAGGCACCCGAAACTGATGATTTCTTAACGTCAGCCTTTGACTTGGAAGAGGAGTGCGCGCAATCAAAAAAATTGCAGCACTGGACGAAGAAGAATCAGGCAGCTATAGCTAGCTACCTACCAATGCTACTACTTTAGGTACTGATGATGATGATCATTGCTTCTCTGTCGCGCCCAGTAGCAGCAGCATGGACAGCAGCAGCATGAGCAGCATTTCGTGCTCAGCGATGGGCGCCGAAAAGTGGCCCGCCCGGCGCTCGCCCTATTCTCGGCTCATTTGACCCCACCTGCTGCATCCGCCTGCACCCACTGATGTAATGGGGTGCAGGGAGCTTGGAACCGACCACGCACATAGCAGCAGCATCAGATCACACAGCGCCTCCATCCCTGACTGTCGCAGCAACCAATTCTCCTGTAAATAATATAACAAGGCTGGGCAAGTACCAGTGTTGGGTGGGTGGTAGGTACCTGCAGGGTTTCTCTTAAGGATTTTGTGGTGTAGCCAAAGTAGCAATCATCCAGATTTAAATAATTTAGCTAAGCTAAATTTGGCTCCCCACTACTAGATATATGAAAGTTGAAAAAAGCAGAAACCTTCTATATTCTTGGCTAGCTACTGGAATAGATTTCTTTTTCTTTAATATCTGGTGAATTTGGGTCCTTTTTTTTTTTTTTGATGTAAAGTCCTTTGTGTAATTGGAAAGCATATTTTTCAGGTCAAAATTTGGCGAAAATTTACTATGAAAAAAATCTATGGGTACCTGGTTTGGAAGGTTACAGTCACAGGTTCTGGTTTCGGTTAGTATAAAATGAAACGGAGCTGGGTTTAGAACCAGAATTGAGGTTTTTGTTATTTAAAAGAATCTAAATTGGGATCCCATTTTGCTAAAAACAGGATCCCAGATTTTTTATTAGAAAGGGTAAAAGGACTAGAACTGAGGGTTAACTGGAGGTTAACTTACAGTTAACCATTGGTTTTGGTCCAGGTTATCCAAAACCAGACCTGAACTGGGTTTGATTTTCAGAACCAAATCCAACACTGGAATTGAGATTTTGCTTTTTTGTGTTTTTAAAAAAAAGAACCGCACCCAAATCGGAATCAGGATTCAGTTTTTCTAAGAACCGGACCTGGAACCAGAACTATTCTAACGTATTTTCTAGAACCAGAACCAGATGATCTTCATCAAAGTCAAAAACCACCCAACAGTGCAGGTCAGTAGTAAGTACTTGTTTGTAGTAGCCTGGGTTTGTCTGACTCCACATGGACGTCGTTTGTGCGACTGTCATCACCAGATAGATGCCAGTACTGCTGGTAGTTTGGCTGGGTGGAATGTTACTCATGTGTGAGGATCCCTTTCATCTCCATCTGACTGTCAATGTCTTTCATACATTGCAGAATGTGGTAAAACGTTATAGAAAGTTTTAAAGGATTGTTATGGCCTCTCATGAGCGTCGTCACTGACTGGTCACTAGTTTTTATTTCCCTCCCTATAGTTTGCATGTCAGTTTTGGAGTCTAGTGGTCACCCAATTCTTAACTTAATTACTACGGTCCTTTTGATGCTTTTTGCATTTGCTTGTGTTGGAAGGGAGGGAGGGAGTTGATAATCAATGCTTCCACCTGCAAACCAGCAACTCATATTAACTTTGCGGAACCAAATGAACAGATAACTATGTATTAACTAGTGTTGTCTTGTTATCACATTTTAGGCTTGTCCTGCAGGTACCAATAGAGTATATTCTCATTTTTAAAAAAAGAAGGATATATATTTTGAAAAAACCTGAAATCTACTGCACCATCAGATTTCACCATCTGGTTACAAATTATTTTACTTTTTTCAAAAAAATTCTGATTATGATTATTCCAGTTTTCAATTTTCACAAAATGATGGATATGCACAAAAGTTATGCATACTAATTTTTTGATTTTATTATCCAAAAAAAATGCAACAAAAACAAAGAACTTAAAAAGGTAAACTCCTAGAACCAAACCAAAACTTGTGAGGGAATTGAACCCAAGTTCTACGAAGAACCATAGAACTCTACCTAATTGCAACACAAGTTCCTTGACCCAATTGCATCCCACACAAACCCACCCCAGCCCACAAAATTAGTCACCATCAACTTGTAACCCTTCAAAAAAATCGTGTTTTTTAATCAAATTGTAGTTATTTTTTTGCCAAAAATTCTTTTATTTTCAAGCATTGTTTAAAGTCAAAATTTGGCTTACAATTGGCACATGGATCATCAAGCCAATTCTTCACAAGAATGCTAATTTGGTCCATATTGTCCACTTACAAGTGATAGTGCCTTAAAGTTGTCAACACCCCAGCAAATTTTTAAACCTATTCAGATTCTATTTGTGAACCCACGATTCCAAAAATTTGTTTTACAAAAAAACCGGAATTCAAAAATTGGCCTTCATGCATATGCCATCAAGTTAGTGGATCTGCACATGCAGATGAGGAAATAGACAACCTCCTAAACAAACAACTCTCCATTGACTAATGTTCAAGATGAATCTTCAATTGAGACCCCCACCCCAATATATTTTCTTCAAGTTTCAATCTCACATCATCATTTGCTATAACAATTGTAACAATACTAGGGTTTAACCATTCAAGACACACCATTAGAAGTGGAATCACAATGTTGGCATCATTTCAAATGCCAATTTAATTACATTTCCACGTCCCACCAAAATTTTCACAATGTGCAAAGCCTAGAAACGTGGATCCAACATGATAACATCATGTTGTGAGCCTATAGGGCATCAAACAACCTCAAGAAATTCAAAAAATGTTTGATATTCCATATGTAGAAGCGAGATTTTTGCTTCAAAAGGGTCAAAAACTTCAAAGGAACTAAACAACTACAACAAGATAGCTTCCATGTTCATAGTCAAGGTGATAGTTGTTGTCAAGGTGTTTGACAACAACCAAGGGCCCTTGGATTGACTTAGCACACGTTAAAACAACAAGATTCAAGGTAGATGTGACTATTTTAGTAATATCCCACACTTGGGCTTTAGAAACCTTTTATTGTAAAGCCACAAATTGTTGCCTATCATAATAGAAAATAATGGTATTTAAAAACCCTAGAGTTTTTTCAAACATAATGACCTTGCTAGCAAACCTTGTTTTCACAAGAGTTTTTAAATTTTAATGTTGCATCCCACTTTCAACACAAGCTTGTTCTCGTTCCTACCTCCTTTTCCTTCATTTTGGGGTTTAAATAATGGTTTTTTAAAAACCTTATTAGGCATCCTTCACACTCACATGTTGTAGCTTAACAAAAACTTTGTTATCATTTGTATCAGAATGATAAGCCCTAGACATCTTATGCCCAAACCATGTGCTTTCATAAACCTTAAGACTTTTCAAAAGTTCATAATCAATAATAAAATGTAAAGTTGTTGCCATAGTTGCAAAATTAATGCTTTCATTTTTTACAAAGTCAATTACTTGATGTAACAAACCAATTTTTTCCAACAAAATTGGAGTTGTGTAAACCTTGGATTGTCCAATAATTTCATTCATTTCAAATAACCCCAAAGTGACATGCATGGGGACCCAAATGTCACTCACAAAATTGATAACCAAAATAAAGATATCCACATCACCACAGGTCATCCATAGATCAAAACTAACAAACATTACTATTATAGATGCAAGATTTGACACAACATGTTAGTCCATGGGAAACTAAATCGAAATGAAATGGGAAAACCACGTAAGGACATTGGTGTAAAACTAACCTTCAAAGCCAAATGTTCTCACAATTGGACAAAGGTTTGTAACCTTTGTAAGTTTAAAGAACCAAATCTTCCAAAACTTGTTGCTAATGTTCATCATTTTTTTGTATGGGTTTGTGGTACCAAAAAAATGAATAATTGCATAGTTAAAAGGACCTGTCCTTTTTTTCCTTAGTTGCCATGATTGAGTGGCAACGAGTCTTGCCACCATACTAAATTTTTGTTTTTTCAAAGTAAACAATTTTAGATGTGCAATTTGCACATGAGTAGTCATGGGATTGATCCCATTAACTTTGTTGTACTTGATTAAACCTTTATGCAAAGTAAATTTTTGAGCCAAAACATTGTTAATTACTTGTTCCTAAATTTATATATTATGCAATGCAACAAATTTTCGGATTCATCAAATTTACAAGTAGCCCATTGTTCATAGTAAAAGATCCCCAACATATAGACATGTAGTTGTGAAGTTTCCAAACCATAACTTGTGCTTTTATAGTCGTAAGCTATGAAACGTTAATAACATTTAACAATGTCACATTACCAAATTCCATATGCATATTCTCAACATTTAAAAATGATGAAAATATGATCTGATTAAGGGTAATTGATATATGTAGCATCTTTGTCAACTCTTCCCACATTTTGAACAAAATAAGGTTGTTGAAGCCTTTCAGCCATTGAAGATAAAAACCTAAACAAAAAAAAAAAAAAACAAAACTAAACCCACATTTTCAATAAAACAAGGTTGCTAAAGCTTTTTAATCATTGAGGATAAAGACCTTAACCAAAAAACAAACACATTAAATCTTAAATCCACATTTTGCAGTAACCCTAAAGCTCTTTAGGCATTAAGATAAAAAGGTGAAAATCTTTTAAGGTGTACCATAGATGATGAAAAGGGCTTAGTCCTTACTACAATCATTTTTTACCTTATATTTTGATCTTGATAAAAAATAATAAATCAAAAGTTGTCAAGAATTTTAGAAGGATTATATTTTAAACCATTACAATTATAAATTCCATCATAATCATCCATAAATGTGTCATTACATGGTAAAAAAAGACTAGGTAAAAAAGATAGAAAAGGGTGATGTTGTGACAAGATTTTGGTACACCTTTAAGAATTTGGACCCAAAAATCTTAAGAAAAACCAAACACACTAATATTCTAAATAACATTTGGAGTTGAGTTCCCAAACACAAAAAAACAAAAAAATTGGGGCTTATCTCTATTGATTTCTTGAATTTGAGGAGTAGACCAATAAACGCATGCCAATGCCAAACTTGCTAAAGTAGATGTTCAACACCAAACTCATAGTGTGAGCATGTAGCATTGATATTGAATTCTTTGACAATGTACAACACCAATGCCCAATTTGCCAACAAAGAAATTTGCAAAGTTACAAAGTATGCACATAGTCAAGTGCACTCCAAGAAAGCAAAGTAGTGAAAATCAAGGTGCACTATGTGTGCATTGTGCATTGAAAAAAAACAATGAACATGTGCACAATGCCAAGTAGTGAGCATGCATGCAACATTAATGTTAAATTCACACACAATGCACAATGACAATGTCAAGTTCTTCAACAAAGAAATTTGCAAAGTTGCAAATAACTATGCACCCATATAGTCAAACAAATAAGAACAATGAAAAGGCCAAGTTCCACTAAGTATTCAAATTGCACTCAAAGAAAGTAAAATAAATGTTAGTGCAATTTACCTTTTTTCTTTTGGTTCCTCTTGTTGCCCCTTTAGGGTTCCACCTTTCGAAAGCCCTCAAAGAAATCTATATGTCTTTGTATGTTGTGTACTCAAAGAAAGCAATGAATTGTTGTAAATCAATTCCACTCTTGATGTTCTTACAAAGCACTAATTCCTAATAATGATGGAAATGAATAGATAAAAAGATGCTCTCAAAGAAAGTAATGCAACTTAGAATCAATGTGTGTGTTGTGTGTGCACAATGCACTCAAAGAAAGTAAAAAAGATGGAATCCATATGTTTGTGTATGTTGTGCACTCAAAGAAAGCAATGAGTTGTTGTAAATCCATTCCATTCTTGATGTTCTTGCAAAGTGCTAATTCCTAATAGCGATATAAAGATGCACTCAAAGAAAGTAATGCAACTTAGAATCGATGTGTGTGTTGTGTGTGCACACAATGCACTCAAAGAAAGCAGTGATCTGCTGCAAAGTACAAACACTTGATTGTGCTCTTGCTTTTGCAAACCCTAATTCTAAACACCTAAACCCTACATGATGTCAACCCTAAACCTAATGCATATTTGGATTGTCAAAATGTGACATCCACAAATATCTATTCTATCCGAATGGGCCGGTCTGAACCTTAATGAAACTATAGCGTTGGGTATCCAGCAGTTGTGTATAAGGCTGAATATCAAACTGAACCGAAAACCGAGATATGTACATATACATATCCAGCCATTATCCGGATATATATCTGGATTTTTCTACATAACCGGACAACACTGGTATTAGCTTAATACTAGCGTGGAGGGCAGTTTGTCTTGTTTTTTATTTTGCCCCTGACTGTGTTCCGTCCCAGTTTTCTCATACACTTATACACCCACTCCATAAGCACATTGGGTACTTAATTTAAAAACTCAGGTTGATGGATGCTGACAACTTGTCATGTAGCCAAAATTTGTCAGATAGCTAAGAGATCAACGTGTGTTTGTTCTGTTTGCTAAGGCCGTACACACAGAGGAAAATATGCTGGGAAAGTAAGTGGAGACCTGTTGCGCATAAGTCGTGAAGGGTGTCAGGGTTTTGAGCGGTGACTGGAAACTCTAGAAGTCGTTCGTATTTTGTTGCCTTTGCTGTTGGCTGCTATATATTTACATAATGGCAACTGGTTTTGGAACTCAGATTCATCCTCTTGGGATTTTGGTCGTCAAGGGAATTATGTGCTCTGCATTTAAAAGAGTTGTGATGCGAGTAAGTACCACTGTTAGCCAGTTTGTTCAATTTTAAGAGAACCTCCAGTCTCAGTTTTGCCTAGGGGTTTGTTTCTGTCTCTGCTAATGCCACAACACCCGTAATGGTCCTTTTCATTACCTTGTTGGGACTGTTGTAGTTTCACATGAGAATGAGAACAAGGTATTGAAAAGTGACTGAAATCCTTTTTTGAACAATGAGCTTCCATGGGAAAGTGCAATTGTTATGGAAATGTGTATGTTATGTTGAGAACATTAAAAGTTTCAATGTTTCCATAAAAACTATACAGATGTTAACTTGTAATGAGTCACAATTTGACTTGTGGCTTTGTATATTGATGAAGGCTTGACCTATGAGGCTAAGGTAATTATGATAACAACCAGAGGGCAAATTATAGTTATTGTTGTTGCAAATTCTGTCATTGCATATGCCTAATGGAAAGATATCCTAAGTACTCCCACAACAAATTTGGTTGTATTGAATTACCAGCACCCACCAAGACACTACTTGGACGTTCTATCCATTAGATCAAGACCATTTTTTAATCTTGTACTTACTTTTACTTAATCACCCTTAGTTAGCTGAGTTAGTCAATTTAAAGCCCTACCTAGCTATACTTTTAAAAAAAATAAAAATAGTACAAGTTCCTTCCTTTCTTCCATTTTACCCTACTTGACTACCTACCTACTTGAAACGACATACTTACCTAATCTTTCTACTCATCAACATGGACCTACTTGTATAGGCCCATCTACTTACTTACCTACATATTTCACTATCTACCTATTTCCCCTAAACCTAATAACCTACCAATGTCAAAAGATCGTATATCATCATCATCACATGCAAGTATTGCAAAAATCTTGGCATCCTCCACTTAAGTAAAACCTTTAACACTCTAATGATAATATAAGATGGACCTCAAGTGCATGTATTGCACATAGTTCTATTGGAATACTTGCGTCTAGAATACCTATAAAATTATCAACTATTATTTAAGTAGGGGCTTAAACAAGGAGAGAATAACAAAATGCAATATTTTCATGTTGTTAGAAATTATAGTTGTAAATATAGCAATATGTTTAAAATGGTTATAACATCTTCATGTAATACTAAAAACTTAAATTGAAAATGGGAAAACATTTAAGGTGGTGCATTGTTAAGTCATTTTCTTGGGGTTTCTTATTGTTTTGTAATGTTTTTATTTACATTTTAATTTCTTCTTCAAGTCTTTTTTAAAAAATAATTCTTTTTCTTTTTATTCTTCTTACCTGCTAGAAAGAGAGAGGAAGGGGGAGGGATTAGAAACTAACTGGGTTAAGGCGTTGAGGTTGCAACTCATCCAAGAATGGCCATAATGGCCTCAGCCCAACTATTATGTTGGTGGGTGTTGGTTCATTTGGGCTAACAAATTCCTGAAGGAGATTGTGAACCAGGTGTCACAATATTTGTGGCCAGAGTGAATCAATAGCCACCAGTGCACCATCCATTCCAAGCTTGCTAATGACTCCGTTGTGGATGAACCCCAACTGATTTTGAGGTCAGGTTTCACCTTGGTAGCCTATCTTGTGAAAGAATAGGTCCTGTAGGTTGGTATCTAGGTAGGATAATATGTGACTAGTAGATAACTAGATGCATCTAGATGGTTAGTACACAGGTAAGGGCCAGTGGGTTGGGAGTAGGCAGGTAGTAAAAATAGAAACTGAGTTAACCACCATGATTATTAGGGAATCATAACCCACTGGCCATTAGCTATGGAAAACTTTCTCCTGTAAACTGATTCTGAGAACTGGTAAGCTCAAGTATGTAATCATTCTGCAAGCAAGCAATACTCCGAGCTCTCACCAAGCTAATTACATTCTGAATGACTTCTGATACGTGCCATTCAAGTGTAGTGTGCTAATGACATCAAGATTTTCAATTCTCCTTTGGATTTTAAGGGAGGCCACGCACACACTATTTCAGTGTTGATCTGCCTACTCATTGTTGTTGGGGGTATACCTATATTCAATGGTAAACAGAGGGTCCTCAGATGCATTATTTCAGCCTGATTAGCCCTGTGATGATGGCTGAACACCGCCTTTCTAATCTTCCAGCTCAAAACTTCAGGTGGCATAAAAATGTTTCTGCATATTGGCATTAAGTGAACATAAGAGAACCAGGCTAGGGACCTAAACTAGGTGGCCATTGGTCAGGTACCCATTATACCAAATGAAAGGTTTGATAGATATGAAAAGCTACTTTTGCTCTTTTTTTTTTACCATACTTCATGAGGTTGAGGAGCGTTCCCCCATAGAGTGAAGAAGTTTAAAAGACACATGAACCCAGCCAGTTTGTTTATTTGACAATGTCAAATAAGGTTGAAATAGTGGATGGGTCACCTTTCATGGAGTTGGGTTGAGCATAAATTTTATGTTATCTTTGAAAGGAACTTTTCTAAAAAGTTCCCTTCAAAATAAAAGATTCGCTGGATAATTGTCCTTCAGGTTTGAACTTTGACGAACTACTAAGCTATCATTTGCTATGAGTTAGGAGGATTATATCCCTCGTTTCCCCTACCTTTGAAGGACAGTAATGCTCTTGGGCTCACTTTCACACAAGGTCAGTCCTTTGAAGGACAATAAGGCTTCAATTTAAGCCCTGGGACTGAGTGTTCCATAAATCATCAGCCTTCCAGGTTGGAGGTATCTGCATTCTCTATCCCAAAAGAGAGGGAGGGGGAGGAGGGGGGGTGGAGGGTTAGGGATCCACTCAAGCACTACCAAGCTGTCTTTGGTCCAGCCCTCCATGTGAGGTAAGATCAATTGGCGCATATTGGCAATAAGGAACTTGAATGTGTGTTGAATTAAGCTATTGAGCGAGTGCCAATTGGTAACACTCAACCTTGGTTTTTCTTTTGGGGGAGGGGAGCAGTATTGATGAGTCTCATGTTACTTTGGCTGACTTGCAGGGTTGGATCCTAAGCTTTCATCCAAGGCAGCCCGAGCTCCCCCAACAAACATGAAGGCAGGCTAGCTGGAGATGTATATGTCAACTCCTAACTATTACAATGTTGTCATTTGTGTCTCTGAGCCAGTTGTGAACTGACATGAGCATACACCCAATTAGCATTGAAGGGTGTATAATCCACTTTTTTTTACTTACATAGAGTATCAGAGCTGTGAGTCTTGGCCTGGGGTGCAACTCATGTTGTCTTCTAATAGATCTTTTGAAAATTGCAGCTTTGTTAATGGTTTCTGGTCTGTGGGTGTGGACTCAGCTTGACAATCATTCATAGCCAGACTGCAACATCAGATCAAAAAGCAAAATTTCCATTTGGAATGCAAAATTTTGCGATGTTCACGTTATGGCTTCTTTGGCTTCTTTGGAAGATCCCCCATCCACCCCACCCACCGCCCCCTTTTTCCCTTCTTGCATTTGTGTGCTTGTATATGACTGATGATGTTGTCTTCTTTCAGCTTTTCTAATCTACTCTTTATTCTTTCCCTGTTTGTAAGAATCAAGACCTAAGTCAAGATATGAACATAAGGTTCATTTGTTCCCTTTTATTTCTATTTTTCCTGGTGGGGAATTTTAGACCTGAGGTATCTCTAAGGTCTTGCTGCTCCCTTTTGAGATTTGGACTGGAAGTTTTTATCACATGAAAAAGGTTTGACATAAAAAGAGAAAAGTTTCAACCAAAGACCAAAGAAAGCCATGGCCTTTTCACCAGTGCTGTGCCATGGCGCATCCTTTGTCTTTCAAGGGTTGCTGTTTTTTCTGGAAGATTAAGGATTGTACCAATCATTTTGAGTTGTTCTCTTTGCTTAAAGACTGGACATGTTTCTCATCCCTTTGGGTTGCCTTTTGTGCTGAAAGCCTGATCATGATCAATCAATGAAACCCCTGTATCTGCATGTAATAATCATATTGGTATTACCTACTTTGGCATGAGTGCACACATTTCCTGGGATGAACAAGAAAGAAACTTGAGCCCTGCACAAAAGTAAGGGAGGAACCTAATGACTTCAAGTACATCTGGGTTACACTTACAACAGCAAATTACATCAGGTCAGAACATTTCTTACACAAGTTTTTAGATCACTTCCTGAAGTAAACGTAGTCCCTGACCTGAAACAAAAAAGTTCTGCACTAGCAGAAAAAATCTGTATGTCACCATAAATTCTAATTCTACACCCCAGTGTTTTACATCTTGGATAGAGGCATCCTTAGCCATTTCTAAGTTCTAGATGGGCTTTTTTTGGTTTGGACAATATGAGGGGACAATGGGAAGACAACAAGGGGTGCCAAGGAGTCCAGAGGACACTGGGAAAACACCAATGGATGGCAGGGGAATGCCAAAGGATGGTGGGAAAGGTGAGGAATGACAAGGGACAGTAAGAAGGAGGAGGAGGGGGATGGTGGGGAAGGTGAGAAATGATGGGGGATGACAAGAAGTTACAGTTCAGGCTACCTTGTTGTCGCCAAAGCCTGCTGTTGCAATACAGATGCTAACTTATCTTTCCCTTCCGCTCTCCGAATTGAAGCCATTGTTGCAATGGACACTCCTTGACAAACACAATTGAAGCCATTGTTGCAATGGGCACTCCTTGACAAACACAATTGAAGCCATTGTTGCAATGGGCACTCCTTGACAAACACCACGTTTGTGCTGGGGAAATGGCCGACAAAAACAGGATATTGGGGATGGTGAAGAAGGAGGCTGTGGATGCTGGGGAAAGGGCCGAGGAAAATTGGACATCAGGGATTGTGAGGAAAGAGGCTCTGGACGCTGGGGAAATGAAGGGGAACGTCAGGGAGCCAGAGGGGGATGCTATGGAGCCAGCAAGGCTTGCCAAAGAAAGAAGGGGGACAACTATCCCATTGTTCTACTGTTCCCTGGCATTTGGGTAAGTCCAAACATTTCCCCAAACCTGAATAGTAACTGTCAGTTTTACAAAGGGGCGTGTAACAAAAATAAGTGCTCACAAGGATGCCATGAGAGACCCTTGGGACTAGCCTAAGGACATCCCTTTTGGCAACCCTGATCCCAACAGAATTCAGTGGCAGACTTTCATCCAAACAACATTCAAGGGCAGATTTTAGATTCAGGTTCTCCACAAGGCAAAGAGGCTCCACGCCTAAAAAACCTGGATATATGTGCACCAACCTCTATAATATATGTGCATCCAATTAAAAAAATAAGAATCCCACCTGAGAAATGTGTGAAGAAACAAAAACCCAAGAAAAGACCCACAAATTGAAAAATAAGAATCCCACATGAGAAATGTGAGAAAAAAAGGAGAATAGAAACACACATATTAGATGTCAAAAAAGACCAAGAGTAAAATGAAATAAAATAACTTCAAATCCATCACCTCGCTCAGGATGCTTCAGCACTTAAGGTCCCAGGGCTTGCGTGTGTTGGTTTCTCTATATCTTGATTGGGGGAAAAGAAAAAATGCATTTACTGGAAAGTGTGAGAAGAAACCCAAGAAAGAATCCATGCAAGCACTTGGGTGCGTTTGTCCACCACTCGATTCACAAAACTCAATTGTAGGTTACTAGGTTTTGGAGCAAGTCTTTCCCACTGGTTTAGAAACTTCCACATACACCAGTTGCTGCTCCTGCCGACCCATTCAACTAATTTGAGCCCCACCGGATCTGTAGGCATGCAGCAGCTCTTGCACTGCAAATCCCATTTAACAACAATCATTTGGCCTATGGAGAGTGCCAACTTCATGAACAGTAGTAGAAGAATGGTGAACACACACACACACACAAAACAAGAACTTGCAGCAGCATCCCAACCATGCAGAAAGAGGAAGTTTGCTCTAGCACCCATAAAATTCTCCACCATTCACTCAAAACAAAATTTATCAGAACAAAACAAAATTGCATGGACAAGGACAAAATTGTCCAAAAAGTCTTTTACAGTAATTTCCACTCACTAGCTAGCTACCTAGCTCTCTCCCAAAAACACCGAAGTTCCTTTCTAGAGAGAGTATCATAGTTACAAATCTGCTATCTTAAGTCTCATAGATCATTCATTGTGTGAATGTGTGTACACTCAATTTCGTGTCCTGTAACTTCCTCTCCACTTACCTGTTTCTTGGATCTTGCAACTTTCTTTCTTCAGCAGCAGCCGGGTAATATTGATCTTCCACAATCTAACAAGTTAGCTTGTGCTATAGCTACACCAAAACTGCACACTGCCAGTGCACATGTATAAAGGACATGTGATCAGTAATGAATGATTAGAAAACAAATTAATTAAGTAGTGGCAGTTTATTAAAACTCACTGCTGGACGCATTGTTGCTGCAGTTTGGGGACTTTAAAACCGGGTTCAAACCTCGTCATGACTCATACTTGCTTTTGTTTTTATTGCAAATTAGAACTGGATTACTCATCAGACTCTTCAAGACTGTATTTTTACAGCAAAGTTTGATGGGGGTGTTTAACGTTTTGCATTTTTCACATCAGAGACTTAAACAGCAAGCAAAATATAGTGGGTGGGTGGGGAGGGGAAAGCTACCAAGGTCTCATGACAAGCCTTTCCGCTTAAGAGATGTCTTAAGTGGATGCAGGCCTCATATCAGGATCACCTTAGTGGGGCACTAATGTGATGTGAAAGTTAGGCCAGAAATGGTTTTGCCAGGTTTGACTCCTCTAGGAGTTGGGTTACATCTGGTCCGGGCCTCAGGGTCTAGATGGGCTAAGGCAAGAGCTTGGGCTCTCACCGGCTAAGAAGATGATTGGGGGTTGTTGGACTATAGAGTGGGGCACTATCTCCTTAAAACCCTCAACGGACGATTAAGCGTTGTCTTGCATCGCTAAAGGGGGCGAGCTTGCTAAAGCACTTGGGACGATTAAAAGTTTTCCCTTTAAAGCTTTGAGGCCGCCAAAAGAGGCTTGGTCCTAGGACAACCCAGGTCATCTCAACTTAAGTCCTTTGGACCGATTCTAGGAGTTGGTCCTGAAAGGCTTTTGAGCTGGCCTAGGGCTGATTCAGCTTTAAGGCCAAATGGGCCAGCTTTCAAAGTTGAGCCCAGGCTTGCTCCAAATTAGACTAAGACTTAGCTTTGAGAGCAAGGTTTAGCGAGTCTAAGTAGTAAGTCTAAGTCTGTCCTAAGTGGTTGGGACTTTTGGACTAACCAAGTGTGTCGTGGGGTGTGCAAGTAACTAGGAGCTGAAGGAGTAAATACAAGAGAAGCTTTGCGTGGCGGATGGATTGCAAGGCAACAAGTGAGAAAAGGTGTGTCACCTTGACTCAAGCAAGTGTGAATAAAGGGAAGGGTACAACCTCAAGATGAATGTTTTTGAATGTTTTTTGAAAATAAGGGACCCCTAGGTGGGAGCCAAAGGAGTTCCCAATTCCCATAAAGTTATCATTGTCCATGGGCTTTACATGGTGTAAAAATCTAGTCTCTTTTTATTTTTATTTTTTCCCTATGATGTCAATTGAATCCCCATTGGGTATCACAAGGAAAAAAATGGTAGCCAAGCTTTATGAAAAATAGAGGGTGGGTGACCATTACAATAACAAAAGGCCCACTTTCGCACCCAAGTATGCCTTGTCATTATTCTAACATCATCTTTATTCCATTCTTCTGCCTTTCTAAACACTTACACTACCTGCAAATAGTAAACCAAACATTTGGTGAAGCCTCAGTGTTTAGATTTATTTCGCAACCTTGGGCTATTTTCGATCTCTAAATGGGTGGGACTAAAATTCACTACTAATTTCCCAAGTGGTTCAAGGCCTTATTGCCTGGGATTATCATCTCCTATCTTTTGGCCCAACCATAGACTTCGCTTAATTAAAAGACTTAGCATGTTAAGGTTAACATCTCAAGCCCCCTTCTTCAAACCTTCACTCATCAACACCTATGCAGCTTGTGAGTCTATCAAACTGCGAGTTGAAACCAACCCAACACTTAGACTCATAACCCAAGTTGCCACAAAAGCCACCCCACAGTGGTTTGGATTTGGGCCCTGACAAAGTGAGCCCCCACACTTGAGGGTTCATCTAGAAGGGCATGTCACTCTCCCCCACTTTAAAGATGTCAACATCTTTGTTGATGTTTCTACGAGATGAACACCCTTGGTGTTTTCACCAACTTTTGTTTCAACTCTTTTTCTGGGATTAATTACTTCTTGATCAAAAAAACCCATTCGTGTTGTGTGTTTGTGTTCTCAATGTAGGAGGTTTTAACAAATGTGTTTTCTATTTTCATCCCATGCACTCATTCAACGTCTTCCCCAAATCCCCTTCATTCAACCATTTCTTCTTCATCTTTAAAGTGCACTTCAAGTTTTAGTTCAAGAATTCCAACCACCACATTAGGAGGAAGGTTACAAACATGTCAATTAATGGTGTTGGTCCAAATCCCCTTTACCCAAATGGGACATGATTCAGGAGTTCATGTGCAAGAAGTCTAATTTCTCCACTCTAGGACATGCCACTTTATTTGCACACACCACCACCTTGATCTTGCCTAATCGAGCTTTGAAGTTTTTCGAATTGAGTTCAACTCTAAGTCAATTTTTGTTGGTTGCCATTCCTTTGCCTATATTAGTGTTTCCTCCTTTGTGAATTTTAACCTTTTCGTAATTGACCATGTTCACGAAAACCCTTAACCCTTGCTTGATGAAAATAATTAATTATGTGGGCATTTTCCCCCACTTTAAAGGTTGATATCCTCATCAACATTTAGGCCATTTACGGGTGGGTTTTTCTTTTTTTTTCTGAGTTTTTTTTTCTCTAAATTCATGATCCCTTTCCTATTCAAACTTGTTTACCGTTTTTGGCAAGTGGTCTAAATGAACAAGCTTCATCCACATTGCCTCCTTATGATGGTGGCCTTTATATTTCACCAAGCTATCCTTGCCTTTAAGGCATGTCCGCCTTGTGTGGAATATGCTTTCAATTTTAGTGGCAAGTTTATGTTCAATGGCATCAATTTCCAGTCACACCTTTTGTTTCCAGTCTAGCATTTGTTCATCATGTAAAAACAATTTCAATTTCAAAATGTGGAAGGTTGGATGTGACACAAATTTAGCTAACAACTTGTACATGTCAAGATGTGGCTTATGCAAAATTTCATAAGGCCCTGCATACTTGGCAATGAAACATGGGCCCAATCCATTGGGCATCTTAAAATCCTGAATGTTCAACCTCACATGTTGCCTAACTTCGAACTCAACATGCTTTTGTGTTTTATTGGCATGGTTTCCATATCATTTTTGAGCTTGCTCCAAGAGCTTTTTGCCTCGGGCATATTTCTCTTTGCGCCTTTTGACCATCTCCATAGCTTCCTTGGAATGATCTTTTTGTCCCATGGGAATGGTAAAGTCCATAATTTGGCATCTTGGTTTCTTTCCCCAATGCTAATTCAAATGAAGACATCTTTGTTGTCAAATGTGTTGTGGAGTTATAGCATAACTTTGCTAGGCCTAAATGTTCACCCCATTCCTTCTAATTAGCACTCACATAATTCCTAAGGTATTGGTTTAACACTAGGTGAAAACACACTAAGGTGGAACAAAAACGACACATCATGACAATCCATTTTTAGTCCATTATGAAATAAAATACACCATGAAAATATGACAAAAACAAGCAAAAATAGGATATTTTGAATCAAATGGATATTATGGCAAGGTGTCATAAGATATTTTTCTATAAGGACTTAAACATTTTTAGTTTAGTTTATGATAATATTATATTTGAAATATGAACATTTAAATCATTATTTTCAACAAATGAAGGACTTCTTTCAAGAGCTTCATACTTGATATACATCTCAAAATTTAATCATCAAATCTTTTCAAATTGTTTTATTTACTTTCAATTTGCCACAATACTATATTACCATTGAATCATTTATTCATAAAAGACATTATGTCAAGGTGTATTGAGTCCATTTAATTTTTCCTTGATGGACATGTGTTTTTGTACAACTTTAAAAGTCCATAACAAATTAAATACCAAAGATTTGACCATGAAATTTTAACATAGTGTTTTGATATATGAGTTCATTTTTGACATGAGTCCCATTTCATCATTTGCACATATCAATTGGAACGAACTACTATTGAAAATTTAAATTTTTTGAAATATGGACTCTTGGACATCCAAAAGTGTAACGCCTTAGTGTGATTTCACCCCACCCCAACGACCCTTTGTATTTGGCCATCAATTTATGGTTGAAATGTTATATTAAATGATAATTTCATCCCCACCTTCCGAAACAAATTCTTCCAAAAGCACATTGTAAATTTGGCGTCCTTATTATTTACGATTAATTGTAGCATTTTGTGATGCTTGACCCATATAATGAACAACAATTTTGCTAAGTTGAAAGTTGTTATGATAATTTGAGTTGGAACCACTTTTGCCAACTTGGAGAATTGGTCAACTACCATGAGGATGGCATCCATTCCATTCCATTTAAATAGTTGGGTCATGAAGTCCATGGAAATGTTTTCCCATGGCTCAGTCAAGATCGGTTGAAGTTTATATACCCCATTTTTTTTTTGGTATATGGATTTCATGCTTTGGCATTTAACATAGGTGTGCACAAAATGCTCTACATCGTATTTCATTCCGGGCCAATAAATTTTTCCTACAACCATTATTATGGTTCTTTCCCCACAATGCTACCATGGGCACATCATGCTTTTCATGCATGATCTTCATGCACAACTTCCCTATTAGCACATAGATTCAATATTGTTTCCATTTGAACAACCCTTCTTTTAAAATGATACCTTTCATTTTTTTTCATTCGCACAACTTTTTAAAATAATGTTGAATGAGCGGATCTTACATGTAGGCTTTTTTTATTTCCCTTTCAAGGTTGCTTTTGCTTTAAAAGATAGCCTTTGATGCCTTGATTTTAGTCAAAGGTTTTCCCCTTTATAATATTTTTCCTATTTAATGCATTAGGGACCACATTGTCCAACCTGGTTTATGGATCAACTCTACATCCAACAATGCCAAGGTATCATGTCATCTCAATTGTTTCACTAAAGTTGTCAATTGTGTTTCAAAATACCACAAGGAGATGTTGTCCATAAAGACTTTGGTTTTATGCATCCCCAAACAATGTTGCCATGTTTTCAGGCAACACGCAATGACATACAACTCCTTCTCATGAATTGGCCATTGTAATCGCACCCCACAAAGCTTTTCATTTTCAAATGCAATCGAATGTCCATTTTACATGAACACCCCACCAATATCAAAATCATTCGCATTAGTGTGGACTTCAAATGGCTTAATGAAATTTGTGAATCTTAGCACAAGGGCATACAAAAGCTTTTCCTTCAAGTCCTTAATTATTTTTTGTTGTTCCTCTTTCCATTCGAAGGACAACTCCTTTTTAAAGAAATCCAAAAGTGGCTTTATTAATTGCGAAAAACCTTTTATAAACTTCTAGTAGAAATAAGCCATGCTTAGGAAAGATCATCAATGTGAGGTAAAGGATAATTGTTTTTTATCGTTATTTTGTTTAAGGCATGGTAATTGATACACATTTTCAACTTATTATCCTTTTTATCAACAAACAAATAGGTGCTCCAATATTGCAACTTGTTTTGTCAAATATACCCCCAACTAAGGAGGTTGTTTAATTGTCTTTTAAGTTTTTTCAATTCCTTTTGGTTTAACCTATAGGGTGCCTTGATGGCAAAGCCACTCTAGACACCACTTCTATCTTATGGTTAACTTTTTTACAAGGTGGAAGGGCATTAGGGAGTATTAGAACCTCCAAAAATTTATTGAATGAATCCAAAATATAAGTAGGGGGATGCTTCGCCCCTTGTGGTTTAGGCTCCCCTTGGGAGACTCTCAAAAACATCAAAATTAAAAAACTAAGTGATTCCAACTCACTAGTTAAAACAACTAAAATCATTCCCATTTTTACTAATATAGAATTATAATATGCATTTGAGTTCATTAATTTAGAGCCACACTTGGCACGAATTTTTAACTTACCTCCGCTACAAAAGATGTCTATTTTGTAGGCATTCAAAAATGTGTTTCCTGAAATTACATCAAAATTATCTAAGTCACATAAGGTGAAGTTTTCAAAAAATTAAACTCCTTCACAAAACAATTCGACACCTAACATTACATTAAGCAAAGATCTAGCTATGCCTGTGCCAATTGCACCATAATGGGGTTTGTCACTAATTCGATCTTAATTCCTAGTCATTCCACCATTTGCAGAGTTATGAACAAATTTGTCACTGTTGTTCAACATTTATCTTATAATTCAATTTTAATAAATTAAAGGTTTTGCTTTCGTGAACCCTTATTTAAATCACAAAGCCCCCTTAATTTACCTTGGGCAATGTAATCACTTATTTGAGGTGGCTTGGGGCACTCCTTCACCAAATGTCCGTTGTTGTCACAATTGAAACATTTAACCTTGGACAAGTCCCATTTAGTCTTCTTAATTAGTGGTTCTTTGTTGACCAACTTCTCCTTATTATTTGGAAGCCTAAGTTTCCCTTGGCCCCACTTGCGTTTATTGCAACCCTTGCTTCCATTGCTTGGGTTGGTTTGGTTCTTTTGGGTGACCTTGTTTCTAATTTCACCCTTGGGGTATGTAGGACCTTCATCCTCCATGCACTCCACCATCTTCATCAACCCTTAGCAAATCTCTAGAATGTGAATCCTCTTGTAGACTATTTTTCACACCTAGGGCTTGAATCCATGAAGGAAGATCAACTTTCAAACATATTCATTTTTAAGGGGGACCATAGTTAGCATGCGATTAAAGTCCTAAACATATGTAGCCAATGAGCTTTTATCATCCCCTTGGGTGAGCTCCAAAAGCTCCATCCCATTTCAAATTACACAAGGTGGTGTAATGTGAACCTCCCATCCAACTACAACTTGAATTTGTCCCACATGAGGGTTTCAAGGAAGTCGAGAGTGTTTTGCTTTTGTGATATCCACCATTCCCACACATGCTCCTTTAACAAAATTTGAATGAAATGAAATTTTTCCTTATCAATTTCAAGATGTTATGTTTCCATATATGCTTTTATTTGATGCAACCATGGCTGCACTCGTTTAATTTTCGTCTTTTTTTTGCGAAAAAGTTCGGCAACCTTGCCTTGATGGTTGCTTTGGTGAAACTCATGCTTGGGGCATTTTTGATAACACCCAAACTTTCCACAATGCGGCTGATAAGCTTGGCTATTTCCTGGTTTCGAGTTGTGACTTCCCTTGTTGGACCACAAACACATAGAAGGCATCCACAAGAGCCAAAAATTCTTTGGATGATTTTTCCACTTTTGGAGCCTTTTCCTCCTACTTCTCAAGAAATTCATCCACAATTGGATGCTCCAAGGCTTGCTTGCCCCCTTTTCCTTTCATTGGCCCATTCAAAAGGAGAATTAAGGAATGCACATCCCCATTCGATTTGGAAAACGAATGAAAATCGATGTGCTTAGGTGATTCCATTTTGGTTCAAGAACTTTTTCTTTCCCTTTATTCTTTTTGGGAACTGTGGGAGTTTTTGCACATAGCCCACTTTCACCTCGTCTTCCCCCCTTCTTCGTGTGACAAAAGAAAGAATTCTTTCATGGGCCTTATTCAGGCTTGCTTCATCTTTCCTTGTCTTCTTCTTTTTAGTTTTTTGTGGAGGGGCCTTCGCAGCTTCCTCCACCAAGTCTCTTAGACTTTGAACTTCTTCATCATGAAGCTCATTGCCCACCATGGTTTAAGCTATAGCCATCAACTCTTCCATGGCGACATCCTTCTCCTTTTTGGTCTTATACTTGTTTTTGGATTTAGGTTCCACCATAATCATTGTGCTAGGTATCACTTTGTTGAAGCCATTTGCCTTGGATTGTTTATCTCCCCAGTTTATGCCTTAAAAGATTTTCCAATTGACCCAAAGAGCCTGATCTATTACCACATTTCGCACCCAATTACACCTTGGTGCCATTCCATTGTCGCCTTTGTTCCATTTTTGTGCCTTTTTAAACACCTCCATTACTTGCACATGGAAAACCACACACTTGGTGAAGCTTTGGTGTTCAAATTTACCTTGCAACCTTGGGCTATTCTCGACTTTTAAATGGGTGGGACTAAAACCCATTGTGGACTTTCCAAGTGGTCCAAGGCCTTGTCGCCCAAGATTACCATCTCTTGTCTTCTAGCCTAACCACAAAGTTTGTCTAGTTCGAGAACTTAATGCACCGAAACCAACACCTTCAGCCCCCTTCTTCAAACCCTCATTCGCCGACACTTGTGTGACTCATGAGTCTCTCAAATTGAAAGTCGAACCCAACCAACCCAACACTTAGACTTGTAACCCAAGCCGTCATGGCGGTTGCCCCACAATGGTCCGGACTTCGGCCTTGACTAGGTGAGCCCCCACACTTGACAGTCTGCGTAGAAGGGTATGTCACCCACCCTTCATGTACAATGTAAAGCCTAGTGGCCATACGGTAGTACGCTTTGTAAGAGTATATCCAGATACACTACAAAATTCTGGCCAGGTTTTTAGGTGGCGGCCTAGCTAGCTAAACATGCGGGTGGCCCTGGTGTGGGACCCTAGTTAGCTTGTGTTCCACCTGCAGGCCGCAACTGGGCCGACCCCAAAACCAGCTCGGGGGGCCGCACTTCGCCGATGCCACGCGGATGCCAAATACGCTAGCTAACTGGGGTGAGTCAGTGAGTCAGTGAGTAGACGCCAACTGTGGTGGGGGTACTTGGGGCTACCAATTACAGCAGCAGCAGCTTCCGGTGACGACAACGGACGGCGGCCATTGGCCGAATTGGAGGGTATTTCTTTCATTCTTTCGTAGCTTAGCTGCGATGGAAGGAATCCTGGACGTCACGTGAGGAAATTTATTGGATGGCGAGGTAGCTAGGCTAGGTTTACTTGGGAATTCCATTGATAACCAAAGACTCAGAAGAAGCGGAGACGTCGCCGGTGGATTAATAAAAGGTGAACTAGAGAAAGAAAAACAATTAAAGGACAGCCCCGGAATAGCAGCTAGATAGTAAAGAAAAAGCACAGAGAAAACACGACTATTTACGGGTGGTGGGTGCACGCCGGCGTGAGGAGAGAGAGAACTTCGGGATGATCTAGCTAGCTAGCTAGGCATGATCGTGGCCCTGCGTTTTCGCTTTTTGTTTTGCCCTAGGAGTTAGTGGTGCCGCCAGAAAGAAAAGGCTGGGTGGTGCGCCCTAGCTAGTCGTCCCCCTGCATATGGGTTTTGGATAGCCCCGTCTCTCTTCGACTCGCATTGCTCGCTGCTTCTTCTTGTAGCTTGGTGAGGAGGAGGATTTTGGGTTCTTGCTGAAGAGCGCCGGGGAGCTAAGCTAGCTAGCTAGCCCCGCTGCCGGGGGTTGCCGTGCAGCAAGGACTCGTCGATGATGCCCGCAAGCTACTTGTTGCTGATTTTGAAGGATGTTTTTTCGCGATAGCAGCAAAAAAGGCCATATGCTTGCAGCAGTTTTGTAGGATAGTTTAACAGCAACTAGTTCGCAAGTTTGCCACTCGTCGTGGTCATGGACGTGATTATGGTAGTCACTGTAGTACCTGCAGATTAGGTTGGGTGTACCAAGGGTGCGTTCGCTTTTTATGTAGAGGTTTGAGCGGCGGGAACTTGTCTTGCTGCAGACGGATCTGCACACGGCACGCGTTTTTGTCGGCGGCGTTGTGTGGATTTGTTTGTTTGGAAGGTCAGGGTTCTGATCAGTTTCGAGTTTGGCCTTGCAAGCGGTGCGTTTTTTTGGGGGCGGGGAGGAGCGGGGGTCGTTTTCGCTGCTTTCTCGCTCGATTATCATGAGGGTAATCTGTTGCCTGCTGCTTGATTTCTGCTGCACATCGCCGCCTGTTGTGTTGCATTAGCTGTTTGCAACAGCTGCAGCGAAACAGCCGTGTTTGCTGCAGCAGTTAGTCGCGGTTTTTAATGTGCATAAACAAGCAAGGATGACGCAGTACTGCAGACAGGTTGTGTCCTGCAGGGTAGCCGCTTTTCTTAGACTCCAGTTTTCTAGACCTACAGATCTTGCAGCGCACCCGGGAAGAAGGAGCTCGTAATTTGATTCAAGTGTTTTAGCAAGCATTCCTCTTTGACATAGTCCCAACATCTCCTTGCTGTAGATCTGTTGCAGCATCGTGCACGTGTGACGCGAGGGAATCTTGAGAGGAGGATGATCGAGCTTCAGACCTGGTGATGCTAGGACACGCGGGGTTGAGTTCTCGGGATTAGTGTAGTTAGGAAAGTCTCGAAGTTGGAGCTGACTAGCAGCTAGGGCACTAGACGAACCTGCAGGCAGGCACGTTATGGCGTCGTCTTCGAGCTCTTCTCCCTGTGCAGCGTGCAAGTTTTTGAGGAGAAAGTGCACATCGGAATGCGTGTTTGCGCCTTACTTTCCACCGGACCAGCCTCAAAAATTTGCCAATGTTCACAAGATTTTTGGAGCTAGCAACATCACCAAGCTACTGAACGAGCTTTCTCCGCATCAACGAGAGGATGCTGTGAATTCTCTGGCATATGAGGCAGATGCACGAGTGAAAGACCCCGTGTATGGATGTGTGGGAGCCATCTCTTTGTTGCAAAGACAAGTTGCCCAACTGCAAAATGAGCTAGCAATCGCACATTCAGATTTGGCCAGATACTCAGCTGCAGGTGCCGCCTGCGGGCCGATGCAAGTAGCTGTAGGAGTACCGCCTCATCAGGGATCACAAGCTGGAGCCGGCCATTCCTCTTCCTTGCAGGGCATCGCAATGGTATTATCTCAGGGAAATCAATCTCGTGGGGAACAGCAGGCGGCTCAGCTTTTGACGAGAGAGCAGCTCATAGATCTGGCAAGAGAGCCGCCACAGCTGACGAGAGAACAGATCATGGAGCTTGCGAGAGTCGGAGGAGGCTCTTACGACGCTGGTCTGGCTGCGCTCGGTTTGCAGAGTCATGGAGCTCGTGCTCATGGTTCATTAGCAGGATCGTATTCATCAAGTCGAACAGGAGGAGCGGGTGGCGATCATAGTGGAGGCGGTGGAAGACATACGTCTCCCCAATGATCTACCGCGTGCAGAACTACAACACAAGCTAGCTAGGCTTGTGGGTACGTCGTCGTCCTTAGCCACCGCGTCTGCAAGATTTTATGTATGTTTGTTTGTTTTGTATACACAAGGAGTTTCGGTACAACTCCCTCTGTGCAATGTGGGAAAGCTCTCAGATATCCCTGTTAGAAGTCCCTCTTACTTAGAACCAATGTCAAAGGGAAATTCGTTGAATCCTCCAATAGGTGCTGCTTTCCAAGCAGTGGAAAACTTACCAACTTCCCCTTTGACATTGGTTCACAGTACTTGCCCTTCTAGATGACATAATTGAACTTTCCTTGCGAGGCTCGTTCCTTGGGAAGGAATGCTGCAAAACTCCCTGTGTTGCACAATTCCCTGTTACTTGCGTTTTTAAGTCTATTCTTGGAGGTAAAGTTAGACAATTTTTCCCACAAATGGAATCAGAGCTCCTTGTGTGTGCAGGATGCACTAGTTTCTTTGTGAGTCCTTCATTTTACTGATGCGATCATCATCCTACTGGTGGACTGTCGTCATGTTGGCCCATGCATCCCCTGATACATGTATAGAGATGCTGCCTCTTCCTGCAGCTGCCAGGAATATTGGGTTTACCGCTGCAACCGCGAGCAGATGCTGCGCCCGGTGGAGCCGGAAAATCTACAATCGGACCGAGACCACTCGTCGTCATATTGCAAGCTGCTCCTCATGTGCGTGGGTTATTGCATTTTGCAGTTCATGCTTTAGTACTGGAGTCTCCTTGTTACATGGATATCTGTGTAGAGCAGCGGCGGAGAAGCTGGGATCAATTCATCAAGTGATGTTGCAAAATCTTAGATACTCGCATGATAGACCAGGGATTTAGTCAAAATACGTAGCAAAAGATATAGGACCAGTTGAACTTGTATCTCAGGAGCAGCTCCAGTGCCAGGTTCTCTTCGGGAGTTTTCTTCCCGCGAGCGGTACGTATCTGCACGGGTCGAAGAATGCATGAAAGTGGGTTTCCACAAGTTGGGAGTTTCTCACACATTAGGAAGGGAGACGGCGGATGATTTGGGCAAATTAATTAGAAGGCGGCTAGCTGGAAATTTTTCCAAGGAATTGTCCAACGCATTCAGCATATGGTTAGTGTTACGTCTGATCAGTTGTGGAACAACGCGGGTGGATTATCGACGAAGCTGTGAACAGAAGCAGAGATGTGATCATATCTGCTGCTGTTTTCACTCCCATGAATTCAGATCAAGCAATGACGATGTCCAAGGGATGACTCTGTCATGGGGTCCCTTGACAAGCTTCGTAATCGACGACGTTCTGAGTCCTGATGACGTCCCGTCGCGAGGACCTTGAACAAACCCGATCAACTGGGCCCCGACTCTTTGGTTGAATCTGACAACCGTTCAGAATGTTGAGCTACAAGTCGAGAGGTTGTGCTTTAGATCTAGATTGGACCCACAGCTGCTTGTCAACTAGGTGCGGATCAGTTTCCTGTTTTGATCTGCTGCTCCCTAGGACTACTGCAACTGTGCTCAATTCGGGAGTCGCACGAAGAAAGAGTGGAGTGGTGTAGTACTGGATAATTCTCGTTCTCCGTCATCAGGGGTTACCGCGTCGGTCACAGACCGTTGCAGCATGATGTCCTTCAGATGGGAACAGCTTGCACCGTTCGACACTTCGCCTTCTTCGTGCTTTCTAGTCTACTGCAGAGCATCTACGTCGAGAAAGTAATCAATCTGTCTAGACTGGATTTGATTCACAGATCTCAGCTGCTGAGACCGACAGCCAGCTGGATACGAATTCTATGGTTTTGCAATTCCAGTAGAGATTCTAGAATCCTGCAATTGATCTGATTGATGTTTAGATTCCGTGTACACCCAGTCTGGGCCTACTCCCTGCAATCTTCTTCTGACGAATCCCATCATTAATGCCGAGAGCATCTAATTTGGAATACATGAGTTGCTTCCGGACTTGATCCCCGGGATCATACTCATGGAGGTTTTCTCAGTAAGCAGGGAGAGCCCTGAGCTGTGCAGTAGTTGCGAGTATAAGATAGGACTCTAGATACGTACTTGAGCTAGCTCCACATAGTCATGATGTCGAGGTTGCTTTGTTTGCTGTTCACGTGGTCACATGCTGAATGGATCTGTGAGGTACTAGCCTGTGAACTCGCCTGAAGAGCTCCACCCAAAGAGCTAGCTGCGTCCAACAGCTTGGATACACATGATCCACGATCCCCGCCCGGCAATTGCCTCCCAAGGGCCATTTTTTTATTAACACGCATTCTTATAAGAATTTTTTTCCAGATTGTTTGTGCATGCATGCACATTACATGTGGCTTTGCGAGAATGGGTTCATTGCTGGAGATCGGCTTCGAAGTCCTTGATTGATTAGAAATATAGAATTTTCTTTTTTGCGTTGTTGCGCAGCACTGTGATATAATTCTGTACATATTGACTGGGTGTCTGTGCAGCTGTACTCATATTGTGATCAAACTTGTAGAACATACAGATCACTGGTAGACATATTATATACAGAGCTCTAATCACAGTCTCGACTGTATTCGCAGCTCTGTCTGTCTGTCTGTTTGATGAACCAAGATATTGCTTCTTACAATTGTCCGTGAATATTGGAGCCTTTGAAGAAGTGATCACCTGCACCAGCAGGCCGTTTGAGATAACTGTACGGTTCGTCTTTTGTCTACGCAACGGAAGGGACTAGCACTCTTGTTATTGATAATGGTATTAACCAGTCTCATCAAGCGCCCGCGGGGGAGGTTTTTGCATACGCGGGAAGAATATTAGCTGCTTCAACTCTGATAAAAACACGAGCTTTCTGGGGTTCCGAGCTGCACATGAGCTATCCGAAATATAATCATATTGCTTTCGTGAGTGAGTACCTGGAGAGTTTTTGCTCTTGCCCAGACGTGCGTATCCACATGATCTGCCCGGCACATGAGTTGATGCTTCCACGGACAGTATAGAACATTGTAACTCGCCATCCAGTTCCGACAGTACTTACTGTCTGTTACTGCACGCGGGGATGAAGACAAACACAACCTAGCTAGCTGGTGTGGTTTTCTCCTGAACTTTGCTGTAATATTACCAGTACCCGGGCGTATCTGATGCCAAAAGAGGTCATAGATTTTTAGTGTTGCAGGCACGAAGTTTGCTGCACTCCAGTAGTAGCTAGATGATCTGCGGCAGCTTAATATTCATTTATGTTTGATGTCAACTTGATCCGGGACTGATCTGTCGCTCATGTGCAGAAGCTGCAGGCAGCAACATTTCAGTTCTAATAAATCATCAAAGTACCATCAATTTATACATCGCTCTGCTTACAACTGCACACAAGAAACTTTTTTAGGATTCCAGGGTGTGGAACCAACAAGAAGAGCTTGAATTTCCCCTATGCAAACATGAAATTGGCTTCTTTGACAATGGGAAAATACTATGATTCCTCAGTTTCACAATGGGAAAATTCAGATATTTACCATTATTGAAATATTGGTCCCACGATTCCTTGGAGAGCTTTCCTTATGTTTTGTTAATTCAGCTGTAAACTCGAGTCAGCGGCTCGTCCCAGAATGGTTCTGCCCTGTAAATGACATTCATAAGAATGATAAAAATTCAACACACTAAAGTATGAAACACATGGTGGTTAGCATGGTGAAGCCCAAGTGGATGATCCTTCACTAGTTATGCTGAAAATGTTTCTATAATACACTCCACAGACCCTTATAGAATGCTGGGATAGCAAACTTTGGCCGCAGTCGCTGGGTGCGTCCCAATGTTTCTACCCTGAAAGGCAGAGCCAAAAAAACTGTGAGATCGATAAGTTAATAATTCACCGCTAAAAACTTCGCAATCAATCTAGACTGCTAATTCTAGGTCTGCAGTAAAAGAATTAATTGCATGAAATCGAACATAGCTAGCTAGCTAGCAAGTACTCCAGCAGCTGATGCGACTACTACATCATCAAAATGCAAAGATCTCAGGATGTCGAACTTCACACGACTGCACTAGTGATCGAACCAGCTGCAGCTTCAAACGTGGAATACATATGTTGTTGTCCCCAGTGAATTGATCTCATTTGAATTCGCAGATCTATCAGCTGTAAAATTGCATGAAAAGGCGGGGTCTTATTAGCTAGCTCGTACTACTCCTCCGCAGTGATTTTTTCCAGTGGGCAATTTTCGCCATTTAGCCAAAAATATTTTGGAAAAAAAAGATTCTGTAACTAATTCCCTGTTTTTTCTAAAGATTCTCCAAGAAATTTTTTTTAAATTTTAAACAATATTTTACTTTTATGTTTTGAATATTGCCAAATTTGGCTAATTAATATACTTATATAGATGATTGCCACTTGAGCAACCTCACCAAGTTGGAAACAAAATAGTGCTCATACTCTGACTCCTAGTCTCAGATCAACTAAACTAATGCATCATCAGCACCTGGAGCTGTGAACTGGTGACCATTTAATAAAAAACAAATACCCATCAGCTGATAATTAATCATGATGGTGATGCTTGAGAATTAGACCAACTAGCTAGTAGATGGTCAGCAGCTAATGAAATTTAATTCTCATAATTTAAACTTAAAATATTGAATAATTTCTGTGGATGATCTGCAACTGATGATTTGTGGAGCTAGAATTAGCCATATTGCACACTGAAATATTGCAGCAGCACTATTATTAAAAATAGTCTATTTATTATTATTATTTTGCACATGCCAAATGTAAATGCCTGTGAATTATAAACACACCCAACTCAATTTTATTTTTTTACTCAGTCGTGCACAGATTAATGAGTGCTGCACTTAATAGATCTAGTATCAAAGAGTTACAACTTACATTGTGCAACAGGCCTGAAATGGCATTAACTATGGGACCTTAATCATTTGACATGCTAATATTTGCTGCAGTTAAGTTGTGCTTCGAGGCTAATTAGTATAAACTAGAAGAACATAAAGCTCTTTCCAAAGAAATTTGCAACTTACATCTAAGCAAGGGGTGTGTCACACTGTGGCCTTGCCATTTACATTAGAAAGTATCTTAATGCAAAAGAAGAATTATGGAAACTCAAATATTTCACCATGCAAAAACATAATCTTCAAACAATCCTCTAAAGGAAACCAAAATCCTTCAAGATATTATTACTCTATAACTAATCTCAAGTTTCAACACAAGCCAAAATATCATCTTTCAAAAATCCTTGTATAAAAATAGACCTATTACCCAGGGGCCAAAATCCCTTAAGCTACTATACTCTATAATGAATCTAAACACAATGTACTTGCCTTGGTAGACAAGGCCAATCAACTCTGAGGCCTACAACTGGTCTAGAGCTTTAGAGCCTTAGTATAAACTAAATAGCAGTATACCTAGTTCTCATTAGAGACTATTTAATATACACTTGGCTAGTGCCAATTCCAAATCTAAACAGAATTTCCCAGAACAATACAATGTCATTCACTCCATTTTACTCTAATTTTAGAGATCCAGAAGTTAGAGTTCTAGGGTTGTCTTTTTGGAGTTTTATTGGGACGAGATGATTTCAAGCCTCCATTTACACTACACATCCAAAATAAATAAGGATTCTTCCTTGCCCATCTAGTCCTGGCTTTGCAGCGCATTCAATACATAAGTACTTTTCTTTAAATTCTAAATGAGAAACAAGGACTATCACATGAATTTGATTTAGCAGGCAAATATTCAATATATCTCCTATGTACATGTTCTTGTTTTGACAAAGGAGATCTTCTTTTTCTTTCAAATTTTGGTTAGTGTTATTATTCTACATTGATGAAATTCATTTTTATTTTGTCAATGAAAGTCTGATCTAGGTAGCACGTTCCACAATTAAGTTGCACAAAAGTACTTGCTTAGAATATACATTAGATTATTTTATAGAAAGCGTTCAAGTTTCAAGGGAAAAACCAAGATAAAGTAGACACCCAAAAAAAACAAACGTCAGACAGTGCAAACATCAGGGTCAAGCTAGATTAATATGCAAACAATTGTCAATTTAAAGCAAATTTTGGGTCAATGTGAACAAGTTTAAGTACATCCAGCCCAGGTGCAAACATTGAAATAATAACTAAACCTGGTACTTTGGGTAACTATTTTTGATTGCTTAAATAGCAGTGAGAATTTTTGCCATGATGATGTGGTAGATTGCAACTGGTTACAAAAGGCGATGGATTATCTAATCTCTCAGCAGTATTTAATTATATTTTTACCAAGGGTGGGAGTTATTTCATGCAGTTAGTTGATGTGTAGGATGTCCTTGCACCAAGCTGAAGACAATAGATAAAATAACACATTTGAATTTAGATATGTCCAAGTGAATGTGTAGGCCTCTAAGAAGGCTCAAAAGGAAGCATGTTTCATTGAGCAATTGCCCTTCACATTTGACAAGAAACTTGATTTCATGCACCATTGATGTTTCATGCCCATTTTGTGATGAAAATGTCCTATACTCTTTTTTGCACCATTTACATGGGATTGTGTTCAACATATCAAGATTACGCAACCATTATTCTGAACACACTTCATTCCACAAAAAGATGTTCAAATTTTTGTAATGTTTTGATAGTTGATCAATAATGTAAAGTTTTTTTGGTTATTATGTATAATAAAACTACATTTGTGACATTAGGTGAGTGGTATTCCTTTGCCTAAAAACACCAATTTTGCAAGCTTCTTATTTGTCCACCTATAATTATTATAGTTAAAATCTTTTCTTCTCAATCCATATGAACCAAATTGTGATACCATGAAACAAAGTCTAAATTGATTTAAATTGTTGAATTATCTAGGGCAACCTTTTGTTAAATAGGCAATGTTTCATTTGTAGCCCTTTCCATTGTCTTTACATGCACGGGGATACCTCAACCAATACATACAAGTTAGTGACCAAGTTTAAGCTCTGCATAGTTTTTCACACTCCCAAAATCTGTGCATGATAGTTTTTGAAATGTTTAAGTTGTAGCATGAAATGTCAAGCTTTGAATTCGCTTTTGTTCTTCATTTATTGATTGTTAATGTTTTGTGCCACAAGGATTAGATGAATCCTAATTCCTTTTTTGCCCTTTTTCAAACCAAACGTCTTGCCATTGTGATGTGGAATGATGATTAGGATTTTTTAAACATGATGTAAAAAGGGAAGGAAATCTTCATTATCTTTTTTGAAAAAAAATCATAAACTAGGATGGTTAATTAACATCAAATTTCTAGAAGATTATCATGAACTTGCATTAAAAACAAAGTTTATTGGCTTCAAAGTTACCAATTTTTTGAAGTTTGGTCATTTGTAAGGTATGAACATAATAAACTAAATTATTTTGTCAAGGTTGAATGTGAATACATTAAAAGTAATGAAAAAACTCATGATATAAAATTGATATACATTGAATGTTTTCATTTGAATGACAAAAAACAAGATAGTTTTTCACTATTGTGCATTGAATTTCAATATTTTTGATTTTTTAATTTATTTTTTTGAAATTAAAAAAACTTTAAAATTTACTTTTAACAATGAAAACATGTAAAGTATGTGTGAAAAAAGTTTTAATAAATAAAAAGTAAAACAATTTTTTGATGGGCACCTCAACAAAATAACTTTTTAAAAATCATAACCAAATATATACAATGTTCAATTGAATATATACAATATTCAATTGAATACATTTTGTTAACTTATCAACAAAGAATGATTTTTCATCTTATTTGGAATTTACATTCGATCTACCTTTTAGGTTCATTTGTTTCAAATTTTTGCAAGTAATTTTTTTAAAAAATTTAATACAATCATACCACCTTTTTTATATCAAATTTTCACCAAATATTGATGTTAGTTCATGTTTATATATGCATGACACATGATAAAATCAAAGACATTCATTTTTTGCATGTATATTTTATGATGCTTCCATTTTAAAAGGAGTAGCCTTGAATGCAATTATTTTAAATAATACTAAATCACTTGATCTATGAATCAAGTACATAAGGTTGAATATGGGGAGGCATTATCAATTATGCAAGGCTTCAATGGCAAAAGATGTTTTCTCATAGTAAGCAAGTGGGAGTTGATTATAATGTGCATTACTTTAGAAATTTGATAAAAATGTGGGGCATTAAAGGTGTTTTTTCTACCAAAAAACTAATATTAGCATTTGCCATTAAGAGGTTTTGGAGGCCTTTGAATGGTTAAATTATGTATTAATTCCATCTTTGCTTCCATCTTAAACCATCTTCAATGGTTAATGGCTACAAATGTTAAGGCCCAATGAATTGTTTTTCATAATTTTTGTAATAGATTCATTGCATTTATTCCAAATACAAAGTTTTAATTTTTTCTCCAAAAATCAACTTATATAATGGTACATAATACCATTGAAATTCAATGATCCCCAAATAAATGGGTCAAAAAAAAATTAAATTCCACACCTTTTCAATTGAAATCTTGGCCCAACTAAATTTGACACACCATTAGATTTATTCAATGATATCAAGGGTAGAAGAATAGTTGAGTTTTAATTTTGTAACAAAATGAAAACCCATGGCACACTCTTTAATTCCCACAATGAAAGAAAGCATGGGAGTTGAACAAAATGGGATTATGACAAACTCACATGCAAACATGAGTTTAAGGTGAAGTCAATTTGTACACATGAACAAAAAATGTAATTTGTGCAAATTGAAGCCAAAATGGTGCACAAATGAACCATGAACAACCCAATCCACAAAACACATCATAGCTCAAATTTGGGAAGAACTCATAACTTTCCACCTTACTAAATTGTGTGAATTGCAATGGTTTGATGTGATTATTGCCTAAAGTTAGGGTGGCAAAAGTCAATTTAACTCTTAACCTTTGACCATAACTTGAACTTTAAATCTTCAAATGGAAAATGTGAACCCATTTTCAATATGTACCCCTTAAAACCTTTTTAATGATTTGAAAAATGTCCAATTTGGATAACTTTGCTACTTGCATTTTTGTCCCAATTTTTTGGCATGTTGTAGGATTCCAATTCCCAATGTGGAATAACATAAAAATTGTTTGGATTCATTCTCCCACACTTGTGGGAATTTGTTTTAATCCTAGAACATTCCCCTAACTCATTCCCCTTTCATGCCTTAACCTAGGTTTGTGAACCTAAGGCTAGGGTTGTGACAAAATTTCAATCTTTAACTTTAAGATTTACCTAAATTATCCATATTATCATGTTTCCAATGTTGTTATATGCACATTTGTTCAATTATTACATTTTATAGTGATTATAAAAATTTGAAATATTCAAATTAGGGTTGTAGAACCTCTTTTCCTTGAATATGTAATTTTATATTAATAAAAAAATACCAATTATCAATAGTGTATACAATAACATTAAACAATGATAACCTATGTTTATATGAAACCTACAAATTTACTACCTTCATCCCACATATAAGTTTATTTCCAACCTTGGCAGGGTAAAAGCAAGCTACAATGACCTTTTTTATGTAGTCACATTGTATTGTTTTGCTAAATGAATGTTTTTGAACTTAAAACATGTCACATTAAGGATTTTCATATTAATGTTTTTGAATATTATGGTAGACCATAATGAGAATAATAGAATAGAAAAATAAAAAATAAAAATTTATGTATATCATGTTGGATTGGGTGCCTTCACAATTAAGGTACATAATAAGAATCCTTCATCTCAAAATGATCATAATCTTCAACTTCAATTAATTGTTACAATTTGTATAACCTACAAGTTTTATTGTTTTAATTGTTTCATTAATTAGATAAGAATGTACATTAAGATCAATTGTGGGAGAATGATAAAACCTTAAACCTAATTTTGATGATTAAAACATGTTTTTAAATGTCTTGACACATGGTTCAAAAACTATGTTTTAGTTTCATGTTCTATCAATTATAAAAAATATATATATTTGTTCAAATTGATTTGTATTTTAATCATAAATAAATAAAAAATATGTTGTACATGATGGCATAAATCTTTAATATTATAAACATCAATTTTTTTAATTAATTCTAAAATCTTGATTTTTTTTTAAAATTGCTACATTAATAAGGACAATCATTTTTTCATAAAAAAATATTAAGTTGCACTCCAAAGGTTTGGAAAGAAGTACAAAAAACATGAATATGAAAAACAAGACATATTTGGGTGCAATCATAATCAAATGAGTCAACGTTGACAAAGGACTCAACCACAAATAGGCCTGTTTTGAACATTTTGACTTTTTCATAAAAAGGATTTTTTGAAAGATTTTTTTGCAACATGTTTTTTAAAATATTTACAATCCCTCAATAAACTACATTACTTGTGTTAACGTTTTTTGAATAAATATGAATTTTCTAAAAGTGTGCAAATTTTGCCAAATTTTACATTTCATCTTGAAAAATCATCATAATTTCAAATCATGTTAAAATATGATAATTATTTCAAACTTTAATTTTTTGTATCATAAGACACAACTTTGTTCATATGCCATACACATTATGACCCATTTACATTTAGCAAATGACTCTTGAAATTTGAACATTCTGAAATTATATTTTCAAAATTTCAAAATTTCAAATATCACAATTTTCAAGTTATGAGTGTTTTTCATATGTGAATGGTAGGTTATCATCATTTCAATTTTTTTCTTATCAAAATTTATTGATTAGAAGAATCTTTAGTTTAGTGCTTTATAAAATTGATTTTGGGGTGTTAAAATTCAAAAGTCCCTTACTAAAACCAAAACTCAATTTATTAAATTAAATTCTTTTTTTAAAAATTCTTCAACATTCATATGAATCATTTAACACAAATTTACTTGATCAACATGACATTAAGGTGACAAATTTACATAAATATGTTTGAAAAAATTACTAGTTTTTTGGTCATTTGACATGGTTTTTGGCTCATTTGACTATGATCACACCCATTTGATGTTTCTAATAATACTTTGACATTCCAAATTAAAAACTATCATTTTAGAAATTTCTTACATTCCTCATTGGTTATACTTCAACAAAACATTCAAAATTTGCTCAATTATTTCATCTTAAACATTTTTGCACTTATTGGTTAAAGGACTAAAGACACATAAGGTGAAAACACATTAAGGGTGAGCCATTTTTGTTAAAAAAATGTGATGTATAGGAAATATTATAATATGTAATAAGCTAAAATCTTGATGGCATCTTTTGGTTGTTTTAAACATAAGTAAAAACCTTTAGAAGTTGCACAACAACATTTTCGAACTCAAAGTTCATATTGAGTCAAAATTAATCTTGATCCAACCATTAGATGAAGAGGATTGGATAAAATCAATGTACACAAAGTATATAATTTATTGTTTTTCAATAGCCATAAGGCCTCCTATTTATGATTCATGAAACATCACCAAACGAAAGAAAATTGAAAAAGTAATGCAATGCCCATCTATAAAATCTCCTCCTCTTTGATATGGTAGTGGTTTTTTCCTAAAAATAAAATATTATTGTGCATTCATTGCAAAATAAATGCAAAAAACACATTTTTTGAATGAAATTTCATTCAAAAACTTTAAATTTTTATTTTTTTATAGATTTAATTTATATATATCGATATCATACACCATAAAAAAATTCACCCAAGAATTCCATCCACAACCCTAGTTTTGAAATATATATTTAAAATTTTCAAAATAATTGATTAGATGAAATTTAAAACTAATCAAATATACTTAAAACAAGCAAAAATAGTCTAAGATGTGATGTCTATACATTATCAAAAAAAATTAATTGTAAAAAGATTATATGTATCACTACAATTTTGGAGGGGCTTAGTGTGTTTCCACCCCATATTAACATTTCATTGTTTAACATTTTAAACATTCATTTTATCTTAACACATAGTACACAAGATAGGATTGGGTCATGGGTATTATTATGGTAAGCCACTTATTAATGTATCCAATTGGAACATAATTTGTATAAGGGTTTAGGGTTTAAGGTAGAGGGGATAAAATGTTGATAAAATGTATTCCATCTAGATTTTGGGTTAGGAGTTCTCCTAATCATTTAAATGTTGAGTGAGATGACCTTATTTACAATCTCCATACTTTACATGTTGAGAGTGGTAATTAATGATTATTCAACAAATTTATGTTAGATTTTACATCTTGATTTATCAAATGTGCATGTCAATAAAATGCAAATATTTTATGAATGTTATCCCAATATTTAGAAATCAAAGGTTTATTGATCCATGTTTTGATTTGTTCATCATTCTCTTTTGGTTACACTAGTGCATCCCATTGATGGATTTCATTATGGCAGTTTGAACTTTTATTTCTTACAAATTGAGATTATTCTGATTCTTGAACACAAACTTTTGATCTTGAATGCATATTAGTTGATGGAATGGGTAGATTTGGATGAATTAAAATAACTTGTTGCCACCTTATATACATGAATGTTGAAAAGCTCATCAATCAATATATATACATGAAAGCTAAAATGTTTAAAGTATAATTTACATGATATCAAAACATCATGTAGGTGATTTTCCATACTTTTCATATTCACGTATTACGATCATATTCTACCAGATAGTTGCTGTGAATGCCATAGTCTAATCTCCATCTAATCCAAGTTGTAGATATTTCAATTTTCATAATATGACTGGTTTTCAACAATGCCTCCAATTGCCCATATCCATAATCACACAAAAGACCAAGGTTGTATGAAAATTACTTGTGCTACTTTAACCTTGAAACAACCTTATTTTGGCTTTAAATGACCTTAATTAGCCTTGATCAACCTTAATCATGCCTTTAACAACTTTAATGTAATCATCATCAACATGTCTTAAGGCCATTTTAGACAAGGAGATAGGGATCAAAAACCTAGGGACCAATTTGAAGTAAATTGAACCTTGAATTGGACCCTTTTTCACATTAAAAAAAACATTTTTCCTAAGGTACAGTGAGTGTGCCTAAAGGCATGGGATCCAATTCAAAGGTTGTGATTGACATGTGAAAGGATTAGGTTAACCTTTGGTCTTTTTTTTCTTTTTTTTCATGGTCTATTCTATTTTTTCTTTTTCTTCTTTTTTAGTTTTACTACACACAATGGATGACCATAAGCACAAGATATTGGTGGCTTTTGTTTTTACTATGGCCATCCATTGAGTGATTGCACAAGCGGTTGCATTGTAATGAGTAGGTATTGGACAACAGTGGAATATGATGAGTGGAATGTTGTGTTTTCATGGAGTTTGTTAACATGGCATCAAGAATTCACAATAGGTGGAGGTATGAAAGGGCGATGAGATACATGAAGAATTAACTTTTTGGGAGCTTTTCTAAAAAGATGTTTCAGCAATGGGCAAGGTTAAGCTAGTATGACACATTTTGTTGATTAAATAAGGTTGTGAGTCCAAGTTTTGAGCAAAAATTACACACATGAGAGAAAACAATATCCTTGTTGAAATTAAAGTAACAATGGTTCTTACATGAATAGGTAACAAAAATTCTTTGCAAATGTGTGGAAAGTTCTATGGCATTATAAAAAGTACAACATCAAATTTAATGACAAAATTTTATTCAATAATTAGAAAGCATTTGAAACCATTGGTGATCCCTAAATTGACTAAAGACAAGATTTTTAAAATCACTACTAATTTTGAGAACTTGCATGGAATTCCATACATTTTAGTTGCCATAAATGGTAGTCACATTCCAATTGTTGCACTTAAAGTAGATCGAAAACCATATTACTATAAAAAAACATTTCCTCCACATTGATTCAAAGAATGTACATAAATGCAAAATGGAGTTTTTGGGTGATTATGGGTGTGTAGGAAGTATCCATGATTAGGTTTTTTTCCAAAAACTAGATGTCAAAAGCCATATGATGAAGGAAAAATTCTTACATTATAAGTTGATAAAAGATGCCACTTATCCAATGTGGGGTGAAAGCACACTAAGCCCCCCAAAAATTATAATCACAAGTATAATATTTTTTTTAGTAATGTATGGACATCACATCTTGGATTATTTTTATTTTTAAAAAGTATATTTGATTAATTTTGAACTTAATCTAATCAATTATTTTAAAGAATCTAGCAAACAATGAAAAAATTGAATTTATGGAATATATTTGCGACAAATAATACTTGTTAGAAAGTTTGAAAAAATTGCATATATATTTCAAAACTAAGGTTATGAGTGGAATTCTTAAATCAATTTTTTAATGATGTATGATATTGATATACATCAATGAAATCTAAGACCATTTAAAAATTCAAAGTCTTTGGATCAAATTACATTCAAAAAATGTGTTTTTTTTGCATTTTTGAACAATAAATGGACAATAATATCTTTTTTTTACAAAAAACACCTCTACCATATTAAAGAAGAGATTTTTTACATGGGCATTGCATTATGTTTTTAGTTTTCTTTTGTTTAATAATGTTTCATGAACCACAAACATGGGGCCCTATGGATGTCCAAAAATTGTAAGTTATGTACATTAATTTATCCAATCATCTTCATTTAACCCTTGGATCAAAATTAATTTTGACTCAAAGTGAACTTTGAGTCAAAAATGTTGTCATGTAAATTTTAAAGTTGTTTACTTGTGTTTAAGATAACCAAAGGATGCCATCAAGATTTTAGTTTACTACATATTGTGATATACTCATTATACATCATTTTTTTTGGGTGAAAAGTCATTCACCTTTAATGTGCTTTCACCTTACGACCATGGTTTTATTCTTTCTTCAAAGGTGAGAAAGATGGACTACCAAAATACAAAAACAAATTGGAATTTTATACAATTTAGTACAAGGATGTTAATGGAGAGAGCTTCTAGAATGTTCAAAAATAGTTTCAGAATTTTATTAAAGAGAGCAAACATTCCATTATGCCACATGCCAAACTTGGTCATGGCTTGCATACATTTACACAACATGTGCATTATTAGATTGGATGGCTTTGACATGGATTAGGCTTTGGAGGCTCAAAAAAAAATGCACAAATTGAAGGAAATACAACATTTGGGAATTTGATTTTTTTTTTTTTTTGGTGGCTGAAAAAACAGTCAAACAAACGAAGAGGTTACAAAATCCAAGGATGGTAGATGGAGATGATAGAAATGACATGGTAGACATGGAAGACATGGAACATTAAAGTGAAAATGAAGACCATGTGTTGAAAACCATGGAAAACAATCCTAACATGAAAACAAAAGAAGAAAAAATCAAGAGGAGGTGCAATCATGAATCAATGAGCCAATTTGTCTACTTTGTTTCAAAAGACTATAATCTTTTTGCCAAAAAAACTTTTTCATAGAAAGTAATTTTTTAACAAAATATTTTTGAAATGACTACTTTTACATACTATAGTAATGGTGCACTAATGGCCATACTAATTGTATCAATGGGAATCATAATCAAAAGTTAGTTGCAAGTGTATCCTTTAATGGGTAATGGAAATGTGGACACGTGGCATGATCACATGTATGTACATTGTACATTAGTTGCAACATAGTTGTTTATTTAGTGACACATTTATAATAGTTTTAAAATAATTGCCACATGCAACTATAATGCAATTCTTGAAAAAATCAAACATGGTTGTTACATATGTATGTACGATGTGTATAATTTATCATATAAAAGACTCATTTTGAATTCACTTGCAACTAAAATATAACTAACTAATTTTTTAATGTGGTAAGTGATTTATTAATACATTGCAGTTTTAAAGGGATAATTGCACAATAGTTATAATACGCAAAGAATAGTTGTATAACAATTGCACATGAGTTGTTTTTTGAATTTTAGTTGCAAGGTAGTGTGGTTTCAATCGACGCAATTTCTCATAGTGACTTCTTTAGTTTCATTGGCATAAGTATTCACATGTTTCATCACAGTTCCATTTCAATGCCGCCAACTATCCAATGCATCATAGAAGGGACATTCATGATTATCATTATTTGAATTTTTTTTTGTAATTTTGTCATCCTTGTATTGTTTGTAAATTGCATTAAATTATCACTTGTAAACAATTGGAATCCTTGAGAATTTAAAGATGGAAGCCAACATTTGGGTGTGGAGCTTCAACCATGTATCCACTCTAAAAACAAACCAAATGAAGTAAGAAGCCATGAAATACAAACTGAAAATAGTTCATGAAATTTAAAAATTTGAACTCCAATACATGGATAAAATAAATGGAAAGCATTTCAAATTATTTGAAGTAAAGATGGCTTGGTGGTTAGTTATTTTCCCTTCCCCTAAGGAGATGAGAGTTCAATCCTCATAATGACTGAAGTAAAGAAAGGTGAATGAGGGGAGAGGAGGGCAAGGGCAAGAGGCAAAGGTCCAACTAGCCCAATTTGAATATGATTTTTTGCAATTTTTTCTTTTACTTCATGTAAATTTCAGACCTAAAGTCAAATTATGTTGACATGCATAGCTAGGGTTTCAAAGTTGAAAAACAATTTCAAGGATGAAAACAAAATTTAATTTTTTTTTGTTATTTTGGCAAATTCAAGCTCCATTTATTCTCTTAGAGCAATGAGGTGTAATATTTCACCATCCACCCAATTTTTTTTTAGCTATTTCACTTTCTTCATCTTCATCTTTCATTACAACTACCTTCTTCCTTGGTGTTCTTTTCTTTGGAATGGGAATTGGTTTAGGGATTTTTTGTAAATCCAAATCCCCTTCCACTTGTGAAAATTAGCACTTCAACCTTCCACTTTTTGCCCCACCTTTCAATTCACCTCCATTTCATGCACTTGGAAGTACTAAAAATGCACCATTTTAAGTAATCACCTTGTGAGGATCTATAAAACTAGCCATATCAACTTTAAAATTGGTCAAAAATGGGGGAGCTTGTGTGCTTTGAACAATGTCCTCAATCCATAACATTTCTTCCAATCTCATAGAATTTGAGCAACAAGAGTAAAAAACAAGCAAAAAATGAAAAAATGAACAACTTTGGACCCTAGCTTGCACTTTGCTTCTCCAAACCATGAGCTCTCCGTTAAGCTTTTTCTTGTTTGGTCTAGACCAATTAATTTTCTCTCCAAAATGATACCATGTAGATTAAATCACGATTTGATTTGTCTTGGTCTTAATCCTTGTCTAAAGGCCTTGGGATCAATTTGACCAATAGGAATGCTTGATTTCATTGGACCCTACTCCTTGGACCCTTGTCTAAAGTGGCCCTTAGAAAACCTTAATCAAAGTAGTTGGCCCCATCATGGGACCAACAAGTATCATTTATCAAATTATTAAAAGTTAAAAAAAATGTTAGGCTAAGTGGTCGGGTTGGCCCATCATCATAAAAATCAGTGCCATAATTGGTGTGCAGAAAAATGAATGAAGACTAAAGCTCAAACAACCTTGCAAGAAATGAATTAAAGGTATGGCCACACTTGGTGTTAAGGGCTTCCAACTTACATCACCTTAACATCAACAAATTGCCATGAATCACAATGCTACAATTTCTAACGTTGCAAGTTATTATCAATTTCCTAAACATTCTTTCAAGATGATGTTAATTAATATTTAGTTATCTTTTTGGAGTTTGCAATCTAGTCCACACCTACTAGGATAATCTTTTTTTTTTTTCTAAAGAGAAAAAAAATGAGGATAGGTAAGGATGTTTATTAAACGTAAGGTTAACTTGTGAATTTTTGAGACTTTAGTTAAAAGTGATGTTAGGCTCTGAAATCTACTTTTTTCAAAGATTTAATATTAGTTAATAATTATGGCTACTAACATCAATACCATGTGATATGTCAACTTAAGATTGTCATTCATTTAGCCTCATTCAGGGGCTTTATTCATCTTTGTATTAATTAGATGGGGGTGCACCCACAGTTGCTTTATAATTTTAATTAGAAGGAGCCACATTTATTGGCTATCATCCATTTTTCTAGAACATTGTGCAGCCCCCCAAATTAGAAGCAGAGATATGCATCCCTTCAGCATACCTTTGGCATATAAATAAATACATGGGGGTTGAGCTGTAGCCCAAAAATATGGGATAAAATCGAGGTGCTATGGTGAATGTCTTGAGGAACACTTGGGGAATATGATGAGGACCCATGGGGAACTTAATGGGAACACAGTGAGAACACATTGGGAACAGAAAAAAATCCCCCCTCCTTCCCCCATAACCCAAAACATACAAAAGAAGTCCTCCATGAGTGCATGTGGAGCTTTCTCATTGGCTACATGAAAACTGTTTGCCACCATTTTCAACCTAGGCATGAATTGGGGGGGTAATAATTGTAAAAGATATGTTTTTTCTCAAAAAAGAAATAGTCACCCAACACTTGCATTTTTTGTGCCAAATTTCACCAAAATAGATATGGTGTAATCTCCTCCTTGGGGCTGGTTGGGGCTGGTTACAAGAACTTAGGGCCGAGGATATGGAATAAAGTAAGGAGCTATTGAGCACATGTTGGGGAACTCATTGGGAACTTGCGAAACATATTGGGAACCCATTGAGAATTCTATGGGTACACACTTGGAACTTCATGGGAACGCATTGCGAATGAAAAAAATCCAACAACCCGACCCTCTCCCCCACAAGAAAGAAAAAAACGCGGGCCCCCTGGGGGCATGCTGCCTCACCTCATTGGCTGAAAGAAATTTTTTAGGCCTACCTGTGTAATTTGCCATTTTTGGCCGGGGCATGAACTATGGGTGTATATTGGGAAGGGTCCGACCCCAGGCACCCACCACTTGGCCGGGTCCTCCTGGGAAGGGCCATGGTTGTGGCTTTTTCTAAATGGAGTCTACTTTGGTCTATTTGGCATCACATTGCCGACACCGGAAAATACGACACATGGCAGTTTCCTCCGCGTTTTTATCTCACTCCCAACTACCTCCCCTTGGCAAGTTCGCTGTCGTAACTTGTGGCGCAAAGTCTTCAACGCTCCAATCAAGAGTTAAAACCGAGTTCTTTTGCACTCCTTTTGCAACGCAACACCACCACGTCGTCCTCTGCCATCAACGACCCTTCTTTTTTAAACTGGCGAACTTTCGCCGAAAAGAGAAATTAAGAATCAGAAATCTGAAAATGAAGTGATTTTTGAGAGTTTCAATCGCCAAAAGTGACGGAAAAAAAATTATAAAATCGCCAGATTTCTATTGTTGATTTTCAGCATGTAGCCATGAATATAGAAAGTTGATTAAAACATTTGCACTTCATATCTGGTTTGTAGACAGATTTGGCTGAATCTTACTACGGATGATCGCCTTTTTTGGCTATATGTTCCAATGGATGATCGCCACTTAGGCTACATTAAAAAAATCATTAAAAACATCACCGAGTTATATAGCAAATGCTTGTTCTTCTTGCCTGCTTTGCGCGTAGGTTTTGCAATGCAGCTACTGAGATTTGTTTTGGATTTGAGTCTCACCAGTACCGTCGTTGCTGCTGGTGGTTGCATTCGCCGAGAGAGTGGTCAAGGTGTCTCCAAACAATTTTTGGTTTTTGTTTTGGATTTGAGTCTCACCAGCACCGTCGTTGCTGCTGGTGGTTGCATTCGCCGAGAGAGTGGTCAAGGTGTCTCCAAACAATTTTTGGTTACTGGTTTGCTTTCATGCCAGCAGCAGCAGCCGATCAGTTGGACTTCTGTTGGGTAAGATTTTCTGAGTCTTTGTAGTAGGTCAATTGGAATTTGTGTCTCTTGAGATTTAGGGTTTGTCGGCTCTGTCCTCCTTCAATTTCAGGTAGAGAGATTGTGATGCGCCCAGAAAATGGGCCAAAGATTGGTGTCCTTACATTCTAGGGTCATGTGGAGTGCACTATAGAAAACATTTCCAGCGTAATTGAAAGATCCACTTAGGCTTCCACCATGTTAACCACCATGTGTTTCCCATTTTAGTATGTTGAATATTTGTCATCCTTATGAATGTCATTTAAAAGGGCAGAGCCATTATCAGACAAGCCCCTTGTTTATATTGTGGTGGTGTGTCGATTCGAGCTCTCGGTGGTTAGTAAGTAAGCAAGGCCCAAAAGTGTCAAGTCTTGGAGCATTTTGTGTTTGATCAATTTTTTAACTAATAGGTATGTTATCGAGGACTGAAATGAGTTTTTCTGTTGCATTCTGTGTAGATCAATTGAGGTATTTTGAAACTTTTGGGGAGGGATTTCGACAATTGTTGTTGCTTCACACCAGCTGGATGCAACTGGAACCAGGGACGTGCATGCAAACTGTTGTATGATGTAAGTTCTTGGCTCCCCATTGTCTGGAAATTGCACTCTACTTGGATCACCTATTGATGGCCCTTCTGTTTGAGACCCACAATAGTGCACATGTAGGTTTGTTTGCCATGGACATGATTGCAGCTGTCTGATTCTAGCATATGACACCATATCTCTTTCTTTCTGTTTTAGGGGTCAGCATGCCTTGCTCTACTTGGATGACCTG
>Ga0116231_10001593_pt1 | contig 46703 bp, 38 predicted proteins | sample S1TSphgellanicum_2_FD_89695 | JGI IMG/M metagenome (GOLD analysis project Ga0116231, IMG submission 89695) | Host-associated microbial communities from peat moss isolated from Minnesota, USA - S1T2_Fd - Sphagnum magellanicum MG | ecosystem: Host-associated > Plants > Peat moss > Unclassified... | reverse complement strand
GGGGGGGGGGTGTGGGTGGGGGTGGGTGGGTCGAGACGAGGGGGGGGGGGGGAGGGGGGGGGGGGGTGGGGGGGGGGGGGGGGGGGGGGGGGGGGGGGTGATGACAGCACCCAGGAGTTACTGTTTGGAAATTGGCTATAATTGGCTATGCTTTGTGTATGGCAGCCGAAAAAGAGAGGCAGAAAGAAAAATGTTCCTGGAGCATCACGACTAAGTCCAGAAGTCACAAGAAAACTTGGGGAAGCCAATCTTTTTTACGCCACTGGGCGCTTTGATGAGGTGCCACTTACCTTGAAGTCATTTTGCAAGTTGTTTTGTGAAAGTATTTCAATATTTTCCTCCGTATCAGATTTGAGTTTTGTGCTATTGATTTCATTGCTGTTTCAGTCACTGACTTTTATGGTGATGGCCAGGCAGTCGAGCTATTGAAGGAGGTTGTTCGATTAGCACCAAATGTAGCTGATTCATACCACACTCTGGGCCTCTTGTATGATGCAAAGGGTGATCGTGAGAAGGCTCTCAACTTCTATATGATTGCTGCCCATCTCACTCCCAAGGATATCGTGCTTTGGAAACGACTGGCTTCCTGGTCAATGTAGTCTTCCATTTCTGTGCACCTTCTGTTGTTGACTTGGTTCTCTGTTTAAGTGTTGTTCACAGGTCATGTCTTGCAATGCCTTCTTGACTGTCTTGAGCATTGCATGAATTGATATGTGTGGTGATGGACTGATCCAGGGAGCAAGGAAATTCAGGTCAAGTGATTTACTGCCTGAATAAAGCAATGAAAGCAGATCCTACAGATGTAGATGCCAAGTGGGACTGTGCCTCACTCTATGCAGAAATGAATGACTTTCAGAGGGCCACAGAATGCTTTGAGCAGATTCTGGCACTGCGCCCAAGTGATGTAGAAGTTTGCAAAATGGTTGCCAAGGTATATGATTTCACTTCTGGGTCTCAACCCTCTCTCTAGATGTCATCTCTACTCTGAGAAAATTTATCCTGGTAGGTGTAGTACTTGACAGCTTTGCATAGTGTTGCTAAGGTGGTGTTGTGTGATGTCAGATGCGGCAAAAGAATGGACAGTTTGAACAGGCCACTCAAGTTCTGGAGAAGTTGATTGATGAGTACCCTGCAGAGGCAGACTTAACAGCTGTGAACTTGCTTGCGGAGCTCCATATGGAGAATGGTGCATTTGCAGCTGCAATTTCTCAAGTTGATCGGGCACGTGATCTCTATTGTACCGACCAAGGCCTCCCCTTGGACCTTGCTGTCAAATCTGGCATCTGTCAAGCATACCTGGGGAACTTGGAAGATGCTGAGGTAACTCTTTCCCCTTGATTGGGCAAATAATGTCCATGAGACCTGAAAGGAGATAACATCCAATTAGGTTGGACTGTGGCCTGCAAACTTCAGGACATCTTGCAGATAGTTGTCTAAAGCTGAAGGGAAGTCCAATCATGAGGTTGAGGAGTATGCTGCCCATTTTGGTCATTTTTCAAGCTGCAAAAGAACAAAGTACCAGGGACTAATAACATGCTTCTCCAAACCATATACTGACTGCTCCAAACACATCCACCTGGTATAGTTTATCCTTGGTAGGTGGTCATATCCATGGGGAATCCTGATATGGAAAATTGATCAAGTTACTTTTTTGGCTCAACTGTACCAGAGAAACTTTGAGGTTCTACACAAGGAGCATGTGAATGAGTTTGCAGACTTGGTGCTGGAAGTGGGTGATGCTTATCTGGCACTTGGGGAGCACAAGCATGCTCTTCGCTACTATCAAATGCTGGATGGCAACACTGCCTTTGATAATGTATGTCCTGCAAGTGTTTCTTCTCTCAGTGGTTTGGATGACCCCGTTCTTTTCATTGGTGTTCCCTTTGTCATGGTATGAAGCTTGATATCCTCTTTACAGCAACTTCATGAGTTGTGAGGTTAAGGACTAGAGGTTTGGGTGGTTCTCACAATCTGATGTAAAGATAAACTATGGGTCTGGTCTTAAGCTCAATATGATATTTGAAAGTGGTATCACATGCTTTGGGGTTCTCTTGTGCAAATGGAGGACAGGTGTTATTGTGGCTGAAGGTGGCACAATGTTATACAGCAATCAAGGAAAATGCTGAGGCAATTTGTGTGTACTACAGAGGTAATACAGGCACCCACTCTATTTCTTCAAATCCTCTTGATTGCCCCTCTTTACTGACCCTCTCATCTTTATGCAGTGTTTGCATTTGAGACCCAAGAATGCATGTCAAAGCAGTATATGCACTGAGAGTCGCAGGATATATGTGAAAAAGTATATTCACTAAGAGCCACAGAGATATGTGGAAGTGTGTAAAGAAACATCAGGATTTGGAGCTTAGCCCTGCAAATACAAGGTGTTTTAAGGGACAGAAACTTAAAATTCATTATTTTTAGCATTGCAAACGATGTATAATTGCCAAACAAGGACCAAAAATTGAGCCAGATCTTAGTGTGTTGAACTGTACAGGATTTGGCCCTATTCCAGGAGTACCTAGTATCAATATTGAATCATTCCCTGTCCCAGCCCATACTCCAAGCTAGGTTTGTTTCTGCTCACTGATATGCATGGGTCTAGCTGATTTTCAGAATGCTGATGGGTGTGTGGGGGACAGTGGTTAATGAGATGCCTCAGAATGTGGAAGCTCGCCTTACACTGGTGTCACTTCTCTGTGATTTGAACCAATCTGAGGAGGCAATTGCCTTGCTTGCACCTCCAGAATCAGGTCAGCTTCATAACTGTCTGTCCACAATACATATATGACTTGTACAGTGGGCAGTACATTTATACAAAGCTTTTTTCATGCTTGACTTGCACTTCTGTATGATGCAAGGCTTTGGTCTGATCTCAGTTGGAGGATTATCCTCATACAACATAATACCTATATCTATGTTTGATTCTATTATGTTTTGATCCATTATTAGTCATCTTGTTTTTTACCATTCAGATAAGCTGTGAAGTTAGACATCTAAATAATCTCATGGTGTGGAATGCTCTAAGCACTGTCCTGTAATTATTTAGCTAGATGTTGCAGTAGGGATCATTACCAGTGTTGTGTAGGTATCTCTTTTTAAGGGAACCTGCAGTCCTGGATACACTTTTTGTTACATTTTAGTAGAACCTCCAGGTAAGGCTATTTAGAAATTTTCCATTCTGCCAGAATATCTTGATAAGGTTCTTGCTTTCCCCAATACATCTCTAGCTTGTACCAGCATTAGAGTCTGATGCTCATACCAGCATTATGTTCCCTCTCTCATCCCCTGGTCTAAAGTCTAAACTCATTACTATACATGTTGCTGTTAAAGGTCTCAAAACTGTGTATGATGATCACTGTTGTTCACAGCACTCCTCAGTTTTTGGTTTTGATTACTTTCCTTCTCTGGATGTTTTGTGGCTTCATGAAGAAGTTTTAACCTTGCTCTGCTTTTTCTTAATTGTGAGAATGGAGATTTCTTGATTCTTATGCGAGATATTGATTTCTTTGTTCATCAGGAGTGCATTTCATCTTTTTCATGCTTGCAGATTTGTTGCTGTTATGTTGTCAGATGTGAAATCTCTCTAACCTTATTATCTGGTCATCTCTCTATCTTCTCAGGTTGACTCAAATCAAGTACATAGTTAAATCTCAGTACGTGTGAAGATATTCTTTTGGTTAGAAAGATGCAATACCTTGTCAGGATATCCTTTTGGTTCAAAAGAACATGTGATATCTTACATGTATGAACAAGTCTGGATTATCCATGATGGTCTCTGCTCTATGGACCTATATGGAACACATAAGACACTGAAATTTATTGTACGTCAGGTTGACACCTTTGTGTTTAAACACCTGTGCTGGGGTGTGCATTAGTTCTCGATCAACTTGAGGGCACAGGAACATCTATGGACATGCAGGGAAAGGAACAGCCATGGTGGCGGCAAGGGAAAGTGTTGATGAAGTTAGCTCAATTATACCTGTCCCAGAATCGGTTGACCTATTTTGTGGATACTATATTACCTGCCATTCAAGAATCTCTATATGTGGAGTCTCTAAATCAAAAGGTAAGACTGACTCTCCACTCTTTTGCAAAGAATTCTGGCTCATAGCTTGTATGTGACGTCATTCTACATTTCACCCTTTTCCACATAATATTCCATTTCTGATAGTTTGAAGAGAGAAACGTAGATGTTGGAGGTTGAGGGATGCACAAATCTACCTCTGTAAGTTGCACAAATCCAAAATGTCTCCTGGGACTCTAGTGGCCTTTTAGTTCTTTCCCTCTTCCCTGCCCTTTTCTTTTTTCTATACCCTTGCTTCTTAAATGAGCATCTTACATTGAAGGATGGGGAATAAGAGGGGAAGTTTGTCCTTCGGGCCAATGCGTGTAGTACATGCGAGCTTAACAGAGGGATGCTTGGTTCAAGGAGCAGGTGAAGGGCAAGAAGAAGTTGCACAAGAGTGTGTTGTCCGCCAGAGTGCAATGGCTAGAACAGAACCAAGTGGATCAAGTGTTCCATAGGTTCCGTCCATTGTTGTCTCGCACAGACATGTGAGTATCATGAAAGTTGTCCACTTGTATATACCACAACTTTTCATTTTAGTGAACCTTTGAGTGTGAAATTTATGTTAATGGAATTGAAGCTAGTTCCAGAAATTCTTGAAGTATTGTTTCAGTCAGTCACCTGGCAGAGGTTCTTGGGAGTTCTTTTCTCTAATTGATGTTGAGACTTATGATTGCAGTCAATGAAATTTTGACTGTTTGGTACAATTGCACCAGACTAAGTGGGTCCTGGAAATCATTTGTGTATTTGACAACTGACCATGCATGGTTCTCTGAGAGCCTCTGTCTAGTGACCCTCAGATGCTATTCAGAGTCATTGATTGTCAAATTGAAGAGATTGAATGATAATGCAAGATCCATTCGCTTAAAAAGAGGTTCTTCACAATTCTATCAGTTTCAGGCATCTGTGCAGATCTGCCTTAAGCTGAAGCCATGGATATCCCTGTGATAAATCCTTTCATAGAGGGGCCTATAAGTCTGAGTTTTGGTGGGTGGTGATGGAAGGGCAAAGGCTTCAAGGGCAAGAAAAAAGCTGGCGAAAATGGCAGTTCAGAAGGAAGAGAAGAAAGCTGCAGCTCTGGCTGCTGGATTAGACTGGGAAAGTGAGGAAGACTCAGATGAAGGAGCACCTGTAAGTGTTTAGCTCTACTCTATGCACTTCCCCAAAGTTAGCAGTAAAGGCTTTGTGTTGCCCAGCATACGGAAGAGAGGAGTTTGAAGCTTCCAAATAGTATCTGAATTTCTGTTCTTCATGGCCTGGCAGGAGGTTGAATTGAAGGTTCCACCTTTGCCGGATCTGCTAAAGGATGAGGAACATTTCCAACTCTTGCTACAGGTCTGCATTCACCACCTCTCAGAATTTTCTTGGAACCTTGTCTTTGACATCTTCTCATGTAAATGAATTATGATTACCTGAACTGAAACAATGTGAAACAAGTTACTAGACCAGTAAATTGAAAGGAACTGGTTTGCTGTTTCACTATACTCAAACTTGTCTCTGGATTGTGAAGAACTAGAATAGCTGGACCAATTTACTATATGTCCACTGACTAGCTACCACAAACTGATACATTACTATTTGGTTGCCAGGTCTGCAAGACATTGGCCATGCTGAAGAGATACTGGGAAGCCCTGGAGATCATGCACCATACTCTGCGGGTGGGAGGTCACCTCGGCAAGCCCAAATGTGATGAACTTCGTGCCCTTGGAGCACGTGTGTGAGACTGCTTGATGCGCATGCTCATAACTCTTAATTTTTGCTTCATATTTTGGCATTTCAAGACATCAAGGAAGTTGTAAAACCTGTTGTCTGAGTTCTAAAACTACATGTGTTGTGTAGATTTCATATGACTATCTGGGCACCTATCTTGTTAATCTATCAATGGCTTCAATGTTGTTTTTGAGTGAGGATTGAGAATGAGTTGTTGATTGTGGTGTCAGAGATTGCATACAAGACAAGGGATGCAAAATATGGATATGACTGTGTCCGATACATGGTACAACAGCGACCATACAGCTGCAGTATGTGGAATTGCTACTATCAAGTTGTTTCTCGGTACATCATTCTTCAATGGTTCTGCTGTCCTTCACTTTCTCTGTCTTTGATAATGTGCATCTCAAGCTGTTGAACTGAAGGTCTTCAGTGGAACCATTCAGCCCACACTTATTTCTCAAACTCTGGTTGATAAAAAACCTGAACCCTGGATGAACCATTGGCTTTGTCTGGACATGAGTGGTCTTTGGTACAAAATGATGTGATGTCTCAGTAGGTGTTATGTGGTTGGTGACAAAGTGTGACTCAGAGCAACTTTTGTTGGAACTGGCAGGTCAGAGTCCCGTGTCCCAAAGCACAACAAGTTCATGCTGCAGATGCGCACAAAGTTCCCCAACTGCACAGCTGCAATGGTCATCTCAGGGCATCAGTTTGCCATGATAAGTCAGCCTCAAGGGGCACTCCGGGAGTACTTGCAAGCTTTCCGAGTTCAGCCAGATGATCCCTTCATCAATCTTTGTATTGGTACATCTTTTTGATCGACTGTTGCTTTGTTGGGACCAATGGTCCCTACACAGTTTTTTTTGCTCAATCGTGCTTGGCTTCATTTTCAGTCAAGAGGTTATCCCCAGACAATTTTGTTTATAGGGATGATGGCCTGGCAGGTGTTTCATTCATCAATCTCTCTCTTGGGTTTCGCTTGAGTAATCGCAATCAGACCATCTTACAAGGGTTTGCATTTCTCAATAATTACCAGCGTCTCTGCAAGCATAGTCAGGCAAGCAGTCTTTCATGCCTCTCAGCTGATGAAGTTGATTCTTATTTCCTCGGTGTCTGCTCTTCACTCATGCCCAGATCAGGTGACATCAGGAAGTATACTGAAGTGTCTTGGAAAAAACATAAGCATCTCCTTACTGGATCATGTGAGAGGGCACCATTGTGGTCTCAAGTAGGTTACACTGTATGAAATTCAGTGAGTGTGTCCTAACATAGGCATATGCCAGAATCACAACCTAACTTTAAGTCAGAAATGTGACTTGGACACTACACAGTTAGAGACAGATGGGTTAAAGATTTTCTCCTAAATTTCAACATCGGATTTGACTTCACTTCAGACCAGCTTAAGAGCCTACCATTAATTGGGTGACTCCTGATATTATGGTGGTTATGGTTGAGGATCACATGTTCTTTAATGAGTGTTTACAATGCAGGAATCAAATTATAACTTGGCACGGGCATTTCACCATGTGGGGCTAGTGCAATTAGCTGTGAACTACTATGAAAAGGTTCTGGTCCAAAAAGAAAAGGACAGACCTGTTGTGAAGCTACCTCATGAGAGTGCTTTCATGCCTGGGGAAGGAGAGCTGGAGCAAGCAGAAGAAGGCACTACTTCTACAGGCCACTGTGATTTGCGCCGTGAGGCTGCTCATAACTTGCATCTTATCTACAAAAAGAGTGGTGCATTTGATTTGGCCCGTCAAATCTTGAAGGACCACTGTAAACTGTAAGTTGTGCACTCTTGATAAACATGTTGCAAGGGTTTAACTGCAGCCTCCTTTATTCCATCAATTGTGAAGAGGTGATCAAATTGCCAGTCAGTCAATTAGTCAGGAGGCCAGGACCCCATATCCATATGATGGTCTATGGGGAGGGATTTGAAATCCATCATCATTTGAGGGTTCTCTGATCAGTGTTTGTGCATAGGTGAAGTGCTATTGTTCCTCTGGACACCCACAACCTCTGGAACTAGCCTCCATCAAGTTTTCCAGTCACTGTTGATCTGATTGAATCAAAGCCTGTTTCAAGGCCCAGTTTTATGTCAATGACTATCTCAGGAGTTTAGGAGTCAGCCATGACTTGGTTGGCAGCTAAAATGTATGCCCAAAAAAAGAGAGTGCATTTGTGTCAAAGTCCAAGAACAACTACACTGAGTGGTTTGCTTGCATGGTTGGACAAACCAGCTTACTATTGTATATTGTCAACAATGGAGAACCTTCATGTCCATACAGAATGTGAGGCCAAGGATGCTGTGTGAATCTACTAGCGTAAGAATACTTTGGCAACAAGGTGTTATAGGCTTGTAAATTGCCCAAAGAAATTTCTGAGTGTATTTGGAGGGCACCTTATGTCCATGAATAACCCTCCTAGGAGAGGTTAAGTAGACATAATTTCCCTCCCACTCTTAAGGAGTAGGCATAAGAACCCTCTGCCTCTTACAACTCATGATTTTTGAGTGTTTAGGTGTTCACAATAAGGTTCACTTCATGACATATGATGAGTAACACCCACCCCAGGGAGGGAGACATTCCCAAAATGTGGGGCCAGACTTGGCTACCACCACATCCTTGGCCTCTTTTTTTGGGAACCCCCCCCCCCCCCCCAAGGGCTTTATGTTACACAACTGCCATGTGACTTGCCATTCCTCAACAATAAAATCCAACATAATTTGAATCTGCTAGTGCAGAGGTGCCTTGCTTAAGTTGTGATGGACCCACAAAGAAATTATGCTGTCCAAGGTACTTGGAGATACAAAGGAAAAATTAGGTCAGGTTTTATGATTGAAAATTTGTTGTTAGGATCTGGAGATGGTGTTTTGGCATTAAAACACATCTGAAATTTTTTTAGTAATATGTTTTTTGATTGAAAGAGTGGGGTTTAGGGTTTACTTTTCTACAGAAGGAAATAAGTAGCCAGCAAAGGGTGTTTCAATCCCTCAGCTGGCATTCTTTCTTTCTGCAGCCATGTGTGGTGATGATGGGCTATGTATTGGATGGATTTCCACAGTAGTGATCTGACTGCAATGCTGACGGTCATATTCTTGAGTTTCCCTCCGTTTGAGTTTTTCTTCTTTGGCTTGGTGCCTTTCAACAAGAACAGGGCAAGATTGCGTTGTGCAATGTATGTAGGCTCCATACCCCGAAACACATCAACTCAGTTGGGGTTCATCCAGAACTGAGTCATAACGGACTTCCAATGGGTGTTGTGTTGGTGGCTGTTGGTTCACTCTGGCCCCATGTTGGGAGGTTGTGAGCTTTGATAACATCAGGAAGAATCTTAAGTTCCCTTTGTATTCGGTTTGTAAGCTTTGCTATTGCAGATTTGATATATGTAGAATCCACTCTAGTGCAATTTTGATGGACTGGTTTAGGGGATGCTGTGGAGCAGGGCAAGAATTTTTGGTTGAGTGAGGAGATGAAAACAGCTGCATCATATTGATAAAAGTCAATTGTGCATTTGAATTTTTGTTGTGTATCTTCATTAATCTTGGATTTATAATGTGGGCTTGAATCTGAACATGGTGAATTTCATGAGCTTATGAAAATGGTTGCCAACTGCATGGAATGGCACCCACTCTTGTAGTCACCTTATGCTCACCAGATTTGAGTCTAACAAATCAGACAACTCTTTGGCTGGCTGATTTGGAGGCAGTTGCAGAACTTCTAAATTTTGATCCTGTATGACATATCTGCAGCTCTAAATGACATTGGTAACCTTGTAAACATATCCAATGAAATAGTATGGCCCCCAACATGGTCGACATGTTGTGTGCCTAATCAAAGCTTAGCATTTGAAGGAAAATCTGGTGGATTTGAGTGGCTAGTTATGAACTAAAAAATTCCCATCAATCAATCAAAAAATTTATTTGCACCATAAATGGATACCTTGGGATTGTTCTTTTGGAATAACCCTTCTTGAGAATGAGAAATTAGAAATTTTCTTACATTTTAGAAAATTTAACAGTTATCTTACATATAGCAGTGGAAAATGGGCACAAAAATAAAGTATTTTGATAGGTAATGACTAGTGCCTGTACACTTTGGATATTTGTTGATGACTGTTTGTGTCCTCACCAAGGATGTTGAATCTGGCCAAAACTAAAACATTAGAGCAAGAAAATGCAATATCAACATTCTGTGCAAAGAGGGAAAGATGAAAATTTGAGTGTAAGTCAAGTAAAGCTTTGGTTGTACGTACACACAAAACAATCAATTTTTTTGCAATTGTTTGTATTAGTGGCTGGACTTGAAGGGATGCGGTTGTATTTAGGGTTTTTGCCAATATAGAGCCATCTATAGCATGACAAATTCTTGGCTTGACACAAAGGGGCAACTATATACTAATGAGGATTTCTTGGCAGTCCAGGCTCCTACATCATGGCAGTGACTGCAGTGGTTCCTGCTCACCATTGCTAGCATGGCAGTTCTTGGCTTGACGCAGCTCTTTTCTAGTGCTTTTTTGTTCAACCATTTTGAACTACCTACTAGACAACCATTTTGCAGAATTCATGTCCACTGTGGAAATTTTTTGAGGTCAAATGGCTATGCTATTTACATGTTTTTAGACCATGCAGCTTCAGTTTCACATTGATGGCACATTGATATGTTCACATAGTTGCGTTCATGTTGATGTTCACTGAATGTAGTGATTGGATGCATTTCATTGATCCATTTCTTTGTCTATTGAGAACCATGCGGTTGAGGAAACTATGCTATCAAACTATCAAGAATGTTCATCACAAACATTCTTGACATCCTAGTAGGTCATTGTTCGCCATGGCAAGAACAAAATTTGATTGAAGATGTTGAAAATTGTAATGTGCATGTAGAATCAGGAATGGACATTGCAGCTCTATCTCCTACACTACCTTTTAAAAGTTGGTGAGAGGAAAGCAAATGATTTGATACTTTCTTTTATTTTTAGTATAATTCATTTGTTAGGTATTCCATTCATGTCCTTCTTATGCAGGTTTAGTTGCAATTTTCTTAATGTTAAGGAATAGGAGTTATCATATATCATAGACAAAGTAATCTTAAGTGTAATTAAAATTTTAAATAAAATAAACATGATGGCATGGCTTTGATCCTTAATCCGTCACCATCCTCAACAACTTGATCCATTGACATTCATTCTTACATTCTCACAAGTTGTTGACATTTTAATCTAAGCATGGTAAAGCAGATATATTTTCATTACAATGTTTGGTGTTCATGTATGATGTAGTAGAAGACATGTGTTTGAGCATTGAAGAAGCACATAAAAGCTATAAGTAAAGTAATGTTAATTTTGCATCAAAACCTAAGTCAAAATTGGTTTCCCATCAAGATAAACTTGGTCCAACCTCTCATGATATTGCATTGAGAAACTTATCAACATGACATATGATTCCAAAGAGGTAAGAGTGAGGGATGAAAAGACACTTGTTCATTGATAACATGAGAAATTTTATACAATGTTTTTCATGAAATTTTGCAACTAGACAACAATGGATTCTTGAGGCAAAAATTATTAATGTCCAAATTTTCTACTCTACAAGTTTGATTGTCATTCCATAAGAAAAACATGTTGGACATTAAGTTTATTGATTGATGAAGGAGACAATTGGCATATCAATTGTCTTTTTCACATGACTAAATATTGGCTTTAGGTTGAAATGGTGGCATTCCATGATAGAACATTATGAAAGTTCATATAAACCTAAAGACACATCATAGATGTGCAAATGAGTATGGAAGGGTAGAATGATATATTTTAGTTACAACAAGCAGAATGGCATATGCACACTCTGTTATCCAAAGCAAAGTGCTCAAAGCTGAATAATAATTTTCAATGTGATGCGGACACATTTGAAAGTTTAAGATTCCTCGACTTTTGTCAAGCTGAAGACCTCCATTTTAAAGCATGATCAATTCCAATTTTTGTAGGAATTAAATTAGGATTTTTTTTTAAAAAACAAGATTATTTCGGATTGATTGCAAGTGGATCAACAATTGGATTAAAGGAGATCCCATTGGGATTTCTTTGTGGTACCTGGAAATGAAACCACATTACAATGGTATTGTTATCATTTAAAACTTAATTATAACATATCACCCCTTTCTTATAGTGCCATCAAAAAATTATAATTGCCTAGTTAAATGTTACCAGATGACACAACAATTGATGAGGGAAATGTAGATTAATACAGTGGATTATATAGGATGTGTTAACATTAATTACCCAATTGTAGTGCACTTCATCACGATCCCAAGGTGCTTGATGTACCTTTGTCTTGTTTGGCTACACAAACCATCAATTTGTTTGCTACAATTTTGACAATGATGATAATTGCTAACCTAAATAAACCCATATGTGTGTGTGCGCACATGTGTGTGAAGGGATCAATTGATTTTTCAATCTTCCTTGACATAATCAAAGACTAGAATGGATCTATTTTCAAACACTTTGCATGTGTTTATGAATGAAAAAAATCAATATGTGATTATAATAACATCATATAACTGTAAGTTGATGAATTAGGTGATGAATAATAGGGAAATAGGACCTCAGGTGTGATTTGATTATCAAATGTAGCATAGGGAGCAGTATGAGATGATGGAAACATAACAGGCTCGATGTAATTATGACTTCCTTTGCTTGAAGGTGGCAATTGTTGATCCTTGTTCCATGGAGCTTCATCCACTTGATTTATTGGCTGTTATCCATCATACAATGGCTCTTTGTTGGTTTTGGCCAATGGCTTGTTTGGCCTTTAAATTTAAATTCATTACTTGAAAACTAACATGGAAATCAATTGCTAGACATATGGTATCATTCAATATTGGGATATTTTCCTACTTGTTTTTACCGTGATGACACATGTATTAATGACATCATTAGCTGCATTTCTATTTTTTTTTAATTCATATATTTTCTTTTGCACCTTTGGCAATAGGCTTTTCCACAAACTAAATTTTGATGAGTATTATTAGGATTCATAGTTATTACTTTATCATAGTTTTCAAAACTATGGAACATGTTGTATTTAACTTAACTTCCAAAGTCATGTAAGCATGCCTGCTTGGAATATTCCATGTTTTCAGAAGTTGCATACGGTGTGCTCTTATTGTATTGTGTAACAGGACCCCTATTTTGCATCAAACGCCATTGATCCTTGTCCCATGGTGCATTAGGCATTGGTCCATTATACTGAATTAAATGAAAAATACCAAGATGGGGATTAGTTGATGGCAATGCATATCCTTACTTCACAAACAAGTTTATGTATGAACATCAATAGAATTACTAATTTAAATTAATATCAACAATGCAAGAATATAAGTCTTCTAGTTAATTTGAAATTGGACTAGATACTACTTTTAAGTGATAAACACATAAAACATGCCTGCTTTTGTTCTTCAAAGTTTGTAGAAGTAGCGAATGGTGCAGTTTGTGACGAGGGCAATTGAGAATGTTCAATGGTTGCCCCTCTACAAGGTGTTGATGATTGTTGATCCTTGTCCCAAGGGGGTGCATCTGCCAATGGTGGAGTGATCTACCATTTGGAAATTCACAAGCTTTTGTTCATTATATGACATAATACTATCAAATCTACATGAAATGAAGTTTGATTGAGAAATTGTTTGATGAGACATGAGTTGACAACATGTGACAATCAAGCATGGGATGTACACATTGATAGTCAAAAGATAAAAAATGCTTTCAACCTAAGGAGAATTGTGTCCATTCATATTCTCCTTAAGGATTGCAAAATTAACAAGAAGCAAAAGTTAGAATTTCACCATCCCTCAGCTGAATCAACAACCTTAGACACTACTATAATTGAAATGCAATTGAGAATATTGAACAACAATGTACATGTTCACATAACTTTACACACCACAAGACGTGCTTGGTTTATGTGTATGGAATCTTCAGAAGTTCCATAAGGTGTGGTCTTAGAACATTCAAGCATTGTGCCTCGACATTGGATTGGTGGTTGTTGATTTTTCTCCCATGGTGCATCAGGCATTGGTCCATTGTACTGCCATATTTAGAGCCACATGAATTTGTTCATTCAATATGTTTGTTTAATAAGAGGTAATCACAACCAAGAATCCTTACATTGAATTTGAATTTTCCCTAAAATCATATCAACAAACAATAATTGATTATAATAAAAATGCAAGAATTGAAGATCTCATAACTAATGTTTAACTTTGACAACCCTATGTGCAACAAGAAAACATATCAAAGATTGGAAAATAAAAAGTTAAAACATATAAAACTTGATAACCTTTGAAATACCAAAATAATTCATTTTTGCTGACATTGCTCCCTCTTATAAATGCAAATGGAGTTGGTGAACCTTTGTGGATTTATGATTTTCTGCCCACTAAATTAATGGATACATAATGAGCTCAATAACATTTGAATAGGGTTCCAATGTCGGCATGGTCAAATTCACATTGTTTATATGTCATTGGTTTTATTGTGATGGAATTCAAATTGGAACCCATTCCAAACTATTGCAAGTTTCCAAATTCACATCCTTGTGATGATGCTCATGTCTTCATTGTATGCGAAACAACTACGACAATTATGGATGATGAATGAAGCAATTGTCAATAAATTCATTGTTGTCTGAGGCTACAAGGTCCTCAAGGATTAAATTTCAAGACCATGTCCAAATTCTTGGAAAAAACCTTGAAAATTAGTTAATCAAACCCAAAAACAAGGATTCCACACTTGGATATGTTTTAACCATTCAAACACATTATGATAGAACTAAAATGTAGGCAAAATTAGAAAGTAATTGCATGAATCATAAAACCATATGGAGGGAGGAGGGATGGGATTCCAATCACCTCATGATGGTGAGGTTGATTGTGGAAGGTAGCAAATGGAGCAGTTTGTGAATTTGAAGGTATGTAACAATCAGGGCTAGCACCACGACCACAATTGAAAGGTGCAATATCATCCTTCAGCCAAGGAGCTGACACAACATCACTCCTCTTCTCAAACTTGGGAAGATCATGTAATGTTGCATATGGTGCTTTCGTTGAACTCATGTTTCATCTCATTGAAGGGAAAGAGAACAAAAGTGGGTGGAAAAAAAAAACAAGAGAATAGAGGACACATGAAACCAATAACAGTTTAGTATTTACTAGTTAATTTACCCCTTTATTCATAGCCTTTTCTCATTGCCTAATTTGATCAGGTCCTCCCCCAACCTAAGTTACTTATGGTGAACATTGATAGGGTTTTCAATTCCAATTACAAAAAGGATCTTGGTTTGTCCCATTAATTTTCCTTCATTATTATTCCCGTGCACTTGAACCCATATCTTAGATAATGTATCTCACATAAGATGAAGTATCTCTCGACTCAAATGCATGTGCATATGTTTAAAGGCCCATCCTCCCCTGCCTTTTTTCTATATTATTCACACAAAATAAGGTTCTCACCTAATCTATAATTCCACTATATAGGCTCACAACCTTGGGCTACTTTCCTTGACAACAAATTTTGCCTTTGACATGTCCATATATGTTTTGATCAAAGATGAAATAGGATACACAAAAAAATATGAACCACTACATCAAACATTACTAATTTCACTAGTTTCACATTTGTTTAAATTTGATGATTTTTTAAACTACTTTGTGTTTTGTTATGGTTTTTGGGCTCGTCCATTTGAATACATGATTGGGTGCAGACTTTGAGATGTCATGATAAGAAACAACTTGTTTTTTGTTTTGGGTAGTTGTTGCTTTCGTACAAAGAACAAAATGTGCCTTATGTTTCAAGCAATTCACCAAAATGGAGTCAAATGGATGACGATGGATGGAATTTATCCATTGTGAGTGAAAAATGATCCCTCCCAATCTTCAGTAATAAGCATAAGTTCTGTCCTCTTTTCTAGGAGGGATATCCAAGAATATTATGTGACCCCATATATACTATGAAATTTCTTTGCATGGCATCATGATTAAGCCCCACCCAACTAACTATTCTTGAAAAAGAAAAATTCCCTTGGGTTTCACTAGATACCTCCACGATCCAGGTGCCCTGTGTGGTTTGTGTGTGTGTGTATGTGTGTGTTTTTCACTCCTTTGGTTTGATTGCAAGAGTTGGTAGTACAAGAGTAATGAGACAATAATTGGGGAGCTTATTCATCTTTGTATCAATTATAAGGGGGAAGGGGTGCACCCACACTATTTAAAATTAAACTATACAAAAAGGAGCCACATTAATTGGATGATCACCCATTTTTCTGGTACATTGGGCACTCCTCCAACATAGAAATTTATATTAAAAAAAAAACTATTTGTCACCATTTTCAACTTGGGTTAATACTTAAGACCCGGATTATAAACTGGGGATACTTATACCTAGTTCTTTTTATTGCCAATGTGTTCCTCAAGATGATGTTCCCAATAGCATCACACACCTGGACAAGAAGAGATCTTTTTTCAAGAGATTAGATGTCAAATATTGCTCAAGGAAAACCATATGTCGGAGGCAAGAATTTAAAATTACATTTGTTTCATTGAGAAGTGTGTTTTTTTCCCACATGTAGTTCTACTAGGCTAACTCATTTTCATGACTTTCGAGGACCAAGCTCACCTTATGACCCTATTATTACCTATTTGCTAGTGGTATTAATTAGTTGAGACACTTTGATTGACCCATCACACATTTGTGTTTTTGGAAACAATGGACACTTGCTAAAACAAAGTGTAGAGGCAATTCCCTTCGGTACACCTTAATAGTTTATGCAAGGTATGGGATAGAAGTGTGGTGCTATTGGGAACATCTTGAGGAACACATGGGGAACTTTGAGAGAACCTATTTGAGAATACAATAAGAACCATAAGAAACTTGTGGGAACACACAGGGAAAATGGTGAAAACACCAAAATCCAACACCCCCTAGTTCCTCCTAGGTCCATGTAGAGCTGTCTCCTTGGCTGAATGAAAATTCTATCTTAAAATTGTTTGTCACCATTTTTGACCCGAGCTAATACCCCTTCCTAAGAGTGGGTAGTGGGGTTACGATATTGACGTGGTCTGAAAGACATCTAGAATACCCTTAATGAAGGACCTATAAAGATCAGGTTGCCTTATTGCAAGACATCTGTTGTAACCTTAAATTATGGAGTGCACATGGAACCACAATGTGATGTCATTTCATCCAATCAGATCAAACCATGAATTTAATCTGAGTGAATACTGAATGCCCTCCTTGGGTTCTAGAGAAAGTTGAGAGATTGTTTTTGGGTGCCATGAGGATGCTGCCAAGGTAGAACTTAGCAAAAGCAAAGAAAAGGAAGGAAGGAAGAAAGAGATGGTTCCAATTTGGGTATCAAAGTTGGATTATTCCCATGAGAAATTTCACTTTGAAACAAGTCAAGACATGATCCCTCAGTGCCTCACTCATATAGCCTGCAATTTGGCAGCTGGCCCCTCTGCCCACTCGAGTTCTGGAATCCAACTCAAAGTTTATGTATGTATGTATACATGTACATATGCAGGGGCAAGTAATTGGCAAAATCAATCTGCCAGTCGCGAAAGCACAAGCAATATCAGCTGCACAGGAAAAAAGCTAACTTCCTTTGAGAAAAAGTATCATTGAGGTCAATAGCAGGACTGCACAAGTTGTCTACATAAATCAAATGGTCTCCCCACCCAGTGTGAATCATTACAAGTTGTCGACATAAATCAAATGGTCTCCCCACCCAGTGTGAATCATTACGTGTAGGGTAAAAGCCCTAGGGTGAGGACAGTCTCAAGGGGTCTAGGATGAGGCCATAATTTATCATGAACCAAACCTATGTAGATCATGAGGTGTAGTAGTGGTAGGGATATTATGCCTACTCCTCTATAGTGGGAGGGAAATTATGCCTAGTTATAGGTGTAAGAACCCTCCCACTGTTGAGTAGGCATAATATCCTTCCCATTTTCTAGGAGGAAAATTGATGGATATATAAGGTGCCCTCCAAATACACTAAAGATTTTCTCTGAGTGCTTTACTGTTGTAAGAAAATGCAGCCAATACGATTTCTTAACAAGTTAATCAAAGTACTGGGTATCAGCATATCATCTAACTGCTTACACAGTTCCCATCATTTCTCATGATTTTATTTGAACTCATCATAAATCTGCCCCTTGCAATTCCACGCTGAGCACAACTTGTTTCCTTGTGTGAGAGAAAAAAAAACATCCCACACAAATGGGAGAGTAAGTGGTGAGGGCATTCCCAAACAATGTTGATAGCCTGAGTACAGCCCTGAATTTTGAGAATGTTTCACCTGTGAGCCTTTCACCGATTGCAGTAAAGTGGGATGCAAACTGCATTTTGGGAATGTCCCTGCATCTGGCCATTACCCATTCTATAGGCTTCGCAGCAAATTCTCATGAACCTAAAACATGGGTAGATCTCTTAGGGCATAAAGGGGGCCCAGGGGAGAACCTAAACATGGGTAGATCCCGAAGGCATATTAGGCACGGGAGATCTCTTTCACTTACTTCTTAAGAGTTGGAGAAGAGTTGGAAGGATCTTACACAGAAATAGGCATGATTTCCCTCTTGGGTTTAATGAATTGGCATAAGACCTCTCATCTTTTCTAGAAGCCCTCCAAGTACACTAGAAATTTTCTCCAACTCCCTTTTGTCAGTTGGGCAGGTAGTCAAAGATCCACACAAGCCCATTGCAGCCGAGACAAGCCCATTGCAGCCAAGACCTCACTACTTCTCCAAAAAATTTCATTTTAACAGAAAGGCCAAGACACACACTGTTTGAAACACAATAGTCTCCATTAAGGAAACCCAAGTCCTTGATGGAAACAGTGTGTTTCAAACCCAGTCTAAATAAGACGTGGGTGGCATGAAGAAAAAGGGGAAAAAGCAAAAACCAAATACCTGGTGGAATCATTTTTCACCCTCTCTCCAAGTCTCTTCATCTCATCACCACCAGTACAATGTACTATTATTGCAGCGGGAAATAATTAATTATCTGCTTTGAGCTTCCAACTTGTAGTCTGTGCAGTGTACGGAAGTCTTACATGGGACCAGAGAATAGTTCTCATGGTTTACAGGTGCTGCTGCGCAAGATGCATTAAAAACTTGTCCTCGGTATGGGCAGGTGTCAGTAGCATCAGTAGCAGCAGAATTCTTGAACAGAAATATACACTAATCCTCCTCCTGGACTTTGGTGTAGCTGTCACAGTTCTGCTACCTTAATCAGTACACCCGTTGAAAATTGCAAGATACTGTAGAAGATCTACAAAGAAATAGGACTGATGATCGGAAAGTCCCACACACTCACATTTCATTCCACAGTTTCAAGAGCCCAATTAAGCTTGTAAAAGTAGCCTTTAATCTTTTGACTGCCTTGATGCTTTCCTGGCCTCTGCCAGTCTCAAGTCAAGAAGACACACAGAAAAATTACCAACCAGCTGCAATGGACATTTAACATGTGACTTCCAAATTTTTTTATTCCATTAACTGTGGCATCAGAATTTTCAACATAAATTTAAGAAGGGCATCAAGAACCTGTTGGTTTCAAAACTTTAGAAATGGAATCATGAATCACCTCCTGCATCACCACCACAAGGGAATTTGTACTAAATAAGCAACCAACTCCTCTCAACTTTTGATTCACAATCATGGTGTACAAATTGCAGACTATATTTCCTTCCACCTATCATCAATACACCATTTGATTACAGATGCTACCACTCAAAGCATGCAGCACTGAGGCAGGCTCAAAAACCTGTTATGCAGGCCTGTGGTTATCTGTACCACTCCTCTTCTAGCATCACGACCGGCCAAACAGAAAACCACTAGTGCCATAACTTTTTTTCTTCTGAATGACAGCAGAAAAATGTGGTAACAATAGACAAAAGGAAAATATGTTGCACATGTGTAAGGGGCATACCATATTGCAGATGACAACCCCCATTGAAAACTGACCACCCACAGTAGAGGCTGCCATGGGAAAAAGTACCAAGAGTTGGTATTAAACCAACGGGCAGGCAGCTTGCACAAAACATGGGAAACTTTTTGCCATGGCCCCTCCCGCTAGTGTAGAGAGAGAGAGGCACATGGGTTTGTGTTTGCTTTCAAATGTGAGAGTACATGAACCCCATATATTTCGACAACTAGGACTTTCTCAGAGCATGATCATACATTGCACTCCAAGTTGGGGCATGAAGATCATCATCCTGAGGACTAGTAAATAGTATTGCCAACTATCAAAGTAGTGGTGGTTTCACTATCACAAGCCGCTTCATTGAGAAGAAATCAACACGCAAAGGGGTGGGGCACATGGCCACAATGCCACCGACTTTCTGTGCCACTGCTAGCACTTGAGAAGGAGGAGCTCTTGAGGTGCATCAGTTGCCACATGGTCTGGCCCGGCTGCATTCCAGCCAGACCTCCCAAGAGTGAACTCCAAATTGGGCATCTTGGGAATGATGTTAGTGATATGGGAGGATACAAACTCGGAGAGAACAAATGGATTAAATTGTAGGTGAGGTTGTTTGTTGCCAGGTGAGGCTGAGGCCATCCACTGGGCTTCGATTGCATTATCTTGACCTGTGGGATGTGCGGACTTAAGCTGTTCTTGGTCAGTTGTGAAGTCCAATCCTTCATTCATCTATCAACAAACATAGGACAACCATCCCCAATGTCAGTGTGTGAAGGAAGGATGACCATTTAGCAAAACCAAAGTCAGCTCTCTGCTACTCCAGAAGGGGCAAACAAGTGCTCAAGACCTTTGGCAAGATATTTGGAATGAAAATAAGCACCTCACATTGCTAGTAATGGGCAGGAGTTAATGGAGACTGATGCTACATGTGCCATATTAGAGTCCAGGGATGCTCAGAAACTCACTTCTCCCCTGAATGCTGGTGTATGGCACGCCTGGGTACCACCTGATCCATCCAGGCCACCACTGTTCAATGGCCTTGATCTGCCCTTACCAACATCTCCTGGAGACCAGTCAAGGCTGCACAACCAGTAAAGACATGTTCAGGAATCGTTGCACTTGGGTTTTGTTGATTTTGTACCAGGAGTTACAAATGTCCAAGAAAAGTGACCATTTGCAATGTGACATGGCATAATGAATTTTGCTTACTAACAACATGATGTTGTGAATACTATTAAGTTCTCAGTTCTGAAATCATGTGGAGATCTTGGCCACTGCATACATCTGAAAATGTTGTCAAAAACCCATACAAGACTGACTCACAGTACCTGTCTGAACCTGTCCATAAGCTGGAAGACTCTTGCAATGGCTTCTTGTTTTGCATTGACAACAAAGCTGCACGAGCATCACCCAAAGTAGGGTAGTAGTTTGACGACTCAGGAATGAATGCTGCAGCTGTGGTGGTTTCAACACCACTGTTGCTTGAAGAACCTTGAGCCACTAGAAACTCGTCAGAGTTCCTCCTGCTGTTGTGAGGTGACTCTGATAAGTCATTTTGTCCTGTAGTGTAAAAGTGCAGCAATCAAAACAAATCAGTTGTAAAGCTACTGAACTTGGTCATGGTGAAATCATCCCCCATGCATCTAGCTAAACACATCATCATCAATTACAAAGCTAATCAGTTGACATGGCATGATGGCCTATATTCTCCATTCCTTGAGGGCTCACAGTTTTTGGCATCCTCTACTGTCAAAGTGAAGGTTGATCACATCAGGGTAAATCCCATCCTGTTTGAAAACTAACAGTCACAGGGGGGGCCAACCTTGCATACTAAGAGGCTTATCGGTTGTCTTCACTGTCCGATACATCTGCAACACAAAAAACATACAATGGCAAGCACAAGTTAGAAGCTCACATTAACAAATTTTGGAAGTTCATTGCCAACAAACAAATTATGACACAACTTAAGATTGCTCAACTCTTCCTCCAAGCGCTTGGAGAAGGTGAGCCCGTGGTTGGTTCCCACAATTTCCAGGATGACTCTTTGACCTGTGTCAGTTTCAAAAATGGGGATGGACTGAGAGGGATGAAAGAACCAAGAGGAATTCTAACCTCTTGGTGGACTTCCATCCTCAGCAAACCCTAAGAACCTGAACCAATAACCTTTAAACACATTGATTTCATAATTTCCTAAGAATTACTAGGCTGCTTGAACATGCTTCAACCCAAGAAGCAATCCATTGAAGGTGACAAGTACAACTAATGAAGAAGACAGGCTTAACAAGGCTGCTTCAACAAGTGCACAGTCTAAACATGAAGTATTTCATTGAAGGGAGGGTAAAAAGTAATGCAAAAAGAAGACACTGCAGGCCAGGGAATACAGAAGCTTTCAAGGCAGAATGCTCTGTCAGTCTTCCAAGTACACATACCTGTAAGTGACTTTTCACATGAGCCAGAGTAAGGTCCTTCACATTCATCAGCTCCAGCACAGACTTTGGCGTTGCTTCTGTGCAAATGATCAACAGTTCACCAGTGGGTGGGTACACACACTATGAATACAGTGGCAAGTAATGAATAACATACTGATGATCAAAACAGAAGAAAAACCCCTGAGCCCAGAATCAAGTCTTTGTTGTTGTTGCACACAGATGAGCATGATCTATCTTCTCCTTACTTTTCTCTTGAAAGAAAGCATGGAAGAATCCTGGAGGCAGAGAGCCAGCCACTTCCTCTCATGGATGGGATACATCTCAAAACCATGAGCAAGCTTACAACAGAGGAATCCAGTTATTATTCATTGCCATAAGCACAAAGAAGATCATCTCTCTCTTTCCTTCTTCATGTAGTCTAATATACCAAAAAATCAAATAAAAAGCACACCCAAAGCAGAAACACAGTTCCCTTTTCTCTTCAAAGAAAGCATAGAAGGAATCCTTGCAGAGCTTTCATTCTCTCATGGAGTTGAAGCGGATTAGGGTTTGCCTCCTGCTACTCCTACAATAGAGAAAAACCTACAGCAACTACTTGGGGAAGCAAGGCAAGGAAGGAGGACATGGAAACTCTCCCACTGGGGGTTTATAATCCTCAGAAAACACAGGCTGAGATGATTCAGACCATGATGAAAATGACAACAATAAGGATGATGACAACGAGAGGCCCAAAGTAATATTTCTTGGAGTATTGCAGGAGCAAAGAAGAAAACACAGAAACAAGCATGATGGGTGGGAAGGGGAGACAGAGAGAGCATTACTTTCATGTCCACCAAGCAACTCCACAGCATGCACAAAGTGTTGGTGTAATCTACTATTCCAGCGCATCCTGGGAGCTCGCATGGATCTCTTTGATGGCAATTTGGACATGAATCGGGAGCGCAACGTGCTGCTGCTGGTCTCTTGCAGATTGGAGCTAGGAGTTGCCATGCAGTTTGGCATTCGAGGCCCAGATTGCAATCCTCCAGCTCCTCCAATATTGAGAGCTGATGCATATTGCCCATCTGCACTTCTTGTGGGCACAGCATGGAGAGGAGGAGCGTTGTGCTCCTGCTGCTGCTGTTGCTGCTGCAGAAGAGCTGGTGATTCTGAATCTCTGCTGCTGCTGAATATGTAATTGGATGGGAAACTTGCTGGCAGTCCAAGCCTGTAAGCTGAAGAATGCTCTCGTGGAGCCACCTCGCCTGGAGAGATGGTGTGGAGTGATGATGCAGGTGGGCTTGGGCTATTGTGAGGACTATGGGGATGAGGATGAGGATATGCTACCTGCTGCTGCTGCTGTTGCTGCAAGCGGAGGGGACTCCTGTCTGATTCCAATCTGATATGCAACTCCTGCAAGAACCCACGGGGAGGACTGGATTGCATGTGGTGATAGCTGCCGCTGGTCACGGACTTGAAAGCTGCAACCTCGGAGCCACCAGCAGCTTGCTGCAGGAGCTTGTGCGGCGGCAGGCCTCTGTCCTGGAAGCTGTCGAAAGAAGCTGGATTGGCCAGGCAAAGGTCTGTGGATGTACCCAAAGCTGCTGCTGCTTCGTGTCCCCCGCCCCTCCCTACTGCTGCTGCTGCATGTCGTCGTCTCCCGCTCGCAGCTGCTGCTGCCGGACTGGACGACAAGTTGCTGTCGCTGTCGCTGCAGCTACCAGATCTTTGCGGTACTAGCTTCCAAAGATCGAAACCATGCACACGCTCGTGAGGGCTACGCGGGGCCACAAACAACGCACCTGGAGACGACGATGGCTGCTGCTGCTGATTGTAGGAGTTGGGCGGGCTAATCTGAAGCGACAAATCTGGTCCTGCTACTGGTGTGTTAGCGGCCTGACTGCTGCTACTGATTCTCGACGCATTCGGAAATTTGTTGAAACTGCTGGACTCTTGCATTGTAAACCCGGGAAGCTCGCTCCGCTGCCACAGGCAGGCAGTTCTTGGTGGGTGCGTGAGAGCTCCAAGTGCTCGTAGGTTCGTGGGATAAACCAGACAGACACTAGTACTAGTGGTCGAGATCACTTGTGGACTGATCGCAAGAGCTGCAAGCAAGACCCACCCGCGAGCAAGCTGGTGCCGCCGGAGACAACAAACGATCCAAGGAGATTCTCTTGTCGATCTGCTCTCGCTCACACCCGAACAACATCTTCTTCGGCGATGACCCTTCTCTGAGCTCTCTTGATCCACAACTGTGGCAAGCGTCCAGAATCAAGTCGAATGTCCTAGGTATGGTTAGCCGTAGGAGGGAGGGGATCGCACCAAAAGCACACCGGCAAGAAACGAGAGGAAGCTCATCAACGGAGTCTCGAGGAGGAGAGTAGCGCTATCGGAAGATGCAGCCGCTATCATGCAACATTCCGCTGTCGAATTTGGGTTTGGCACCATCATGAGGTTCGACATCGCAAACATTTGAAACCCTCGCTCTCAAGCTCCCGCATTCACAAGCTTTCTTTCTCTCTCCCTGTCTCTGTGTGTGCTGCGGCACTACGAATTGGATTTCTCCAAGGAAGGAAGCTAGCAAAGTTCCATAAGAGAAATATGGTTATCCCGTCATCCTGCAGCGGACAAACACTCCAGCCGAGAAAGAGAGAGAGCGGACTTTCTCCTCGTCGTTTCCGGTTCCAGAGCTGTTACAAAACTCGTTCCTGAGAAGCCTTTCCAGCGTCGCCTAGGCCACCAGGGTCGACCCACCCACTACTAGGACGGCGCAGAAACAACCACAACAACAAGATCTACCTGCTGCAGAGCTCGTCTATACGAGCCACGGGCTTTCACCTAGAGAGAGAAGCTCTTGGGGGGGAAGGGAAGTGGTAGTAGTCAAGGAAGCCTTGAAAACACAAGTAACCTGAAGAGAGAGAGCACAGACAAGCTGTGACTTGCAACGAATGCGTCCAACAAAATACAACGAAACAACACCACCACCACTACCAAGACCACCAACTGCAGCAACAGAAACCTCAATATCAAAGAAGTTCCCTGAATACGCTCGTCATGTCGGAGTAGGAAAAGCTCATGGGAGTCAAAAACGTTACACAAAGTCGTCAAGTCCTGCAGTAAGCTGCTAAAACTGATCTGCCTCTGCTGATGCAAATGATACTGCTGCTGCGGCTGATAGTCACTTTTCTTGGATCGAAGCTGAAGCAGATTGAGATAAACGACAGTAGTATGCGGAGAGGGTTTACGGAGATCAGCTGCTGTATGCAAAACAGGTTTACACATGAAGAAGAAGAAGCTGCTGTTGCGTAATAACAACAACAAGAAGGAAGACAACATGAGCAAGACCCTTATTCTTCTGCTGCTGTTGCTGCTTCTCTTCGTTCTTCAGCTCCTCCTCCTTTACCACACGTCGCGAGCTAACAAAAGAGGCAGGCATTGAGGAGAAGAAAAGAAAAGAAAAAACACACACACACACAAACACACACACACACACCCCCTAAACAAAACAAAGCAAAAACACCTTCATATTCAATGATCCCTTTTTCACAAACAAAACCACGAAGCACCAACTACCAAAAACAGTAGAATAATAAATAATAGTAAGTATGAGGCTCGGAGAAGCTAACGAGAGCGATCGAGAAGGCGATGGCGGAGACGAGAGAAAGACAAGAGAAAGGCGATGGGAAGAGAGAGGCGGGGAGTGCAGGCGAGAAACGAGAGAAGAGAACCAAACGGAAGGAGAAGGGATCGTAAAGGAGGAGCGGGTTTGGTGGGGCTGCCCATGTTCATCCCCTGCCCGTGATTTACATTGCCCCTAGGTACCACGGTCTACCACCCCTTTCCATGCGAGTCCACCCGGGATAATATTCCCTTGGGTAATAATAACAAAGCTCTGCAAAGCCCACTTTTACCCACCATTTCACCCTACTGAGTTTACCACTCACAATCATGTTATTCACCTACTCTATTTACACCTACAATAATGTACCTATACTCCACAATTACTCTAAATTTTTTTTACTACCCTTCCAAGTTTTTTTTCACTCCAATAATTAACCCCCTCACCCTGCTTCCCAAACGTTGTATTGAACTACTGCAGGTTAATTAATTTGATGAATTTTTGTTACCGATGTTGGGTTAGGTGGGTACTCGCTTTGGTGGGTAAGAATCACCAGTTCCAGTTTGGTTGGTTGGTTACAACCAAACTGGAACTGGTCTCCCATTTTTGAAACGGAACAGGAACTGGAATGTGATTTTTTTATTTTCTTAAAAGAATCAGGTTGTTCCTGGCTCTATTCATATATGGAACCGAAACCAGAACCCAAGGTTTTGTGACTAGAATTGGGGGTTAATTAGGAGATTAATCACTCCCTTTTGATCCATTTTAGTAAGCACTGAATAATACTCAAAATCGGAACCACATTTTATCTCTTTAAGAACTGGACAAGGAACCCGATTTTTCCCCAACTCAAACCTAATTTTGATCCGACCATTTTGGATTTAAGGCTAAAATGGAATGTTTTGTGTGGTTGGATCAATCCCAAAATCATCGATTCATCCTCAAAGGGTTAAAATGAAAAAATTAAAGATGATATACTTTTGGTCTCTTTTGGACTCTCAGGTTTAACTCCAAAATATCATGGAGATTATTTCGTTGCTAGTGAATCGGATTTGGTAACACAAGATATGTATGTTAGGTGGGGTAGTAGCTATTTGTTTGCACCTTTAGGGAATGAACCTCGATAACAGACTCAATCTACATGTTAGTAGCAAAATGAATAATCAAATTTATTTTACATTTGAAAAAAATCCATTAAAATAAGGGAAAATTTTTATCAGTGCTTTTTTAACACAAGGAGCTCTCAACCCTAAGATTGACAATATCGTAATGCGAAACCAAAACATGGTAAGCCTCCATAAATCATCCTAGAAGAAGGGTATATAGATGGCACAATAGCCTGATTTTTTGCCAAAGTATGAAGGCTATATAACTCCTCAAAACCTAAAAGTTTGAACATACTTATGAAAAGAGACAACACTTTTGGTTCCCTTTGCTGTTATGAGATGTTTCCAAAAACCCTAATAGCAACTAGTTATGCAATTGCAATGAATACAATTTGGATGCCAACTTTTCTTTTCAAATCAACCTAATTAATTATGGGAACATATTGAAAAATTGTTGCATTTGCATCATTCCCTATTAGAGGGAAAAAAAATATCTCTAATACATTGTACTTTGAAAGTTGTTACAAGATGAATAAGAATAAAGAATGGATGACATTCTAAGTGCACAAAAGGGATTTCCTTTCGAAGAATTATACATATACCATCATGAACATGTTGATCCATAAGTTGAGACTTCGAAATAGTAATTTTTGAGCAGGTCAACAATGTCTTTGAAACCTAAAGGAGGTAGGTATTCAAATACTAGACTAGTTAAAGTTTATGAACCATGGTTAGAGTATATTGGACATTAAATGGGCGCATGGACAACTTGTCCAGAGTTTTTCATTTGAAATTTGTGGGGTCATGATTGCCAAAACTAGTTTTGCCACCACTTTGGTCTGTGGAATATTTCTATAAGTAGACTAGCGTGATTTGGTTTGTTTTTGTTTTGCCATAGGGATTTTTTTTTTGCCGTCTCTTCAAGCTACAAAGTCAATGAGCATCCCTTTGTCTGCCACACCCGGATTTTGGGGCGGGTGGTCATTCCATCCACTACAGGTTTTTTGTGGCCCCGAAATATGTTTCATGTTTGCTGGTTGGTCAAGAAGGGGAAAGAAAGCAAAAGAAAAGAAAAAAGAAAACCACTTTGTTCTATGTCTCATTAACTTTGTTTAACATGCTGTTAGTATTTGTTTGTCTAGAGGTTTTCTTTTTCACCTTTTGCATTTAACCCCCCCCCCCTCCCCCTCCCCCCAAAAGGCAAAAAAACTTTTATCCGTGATTCTTTTCTCCGCATTTTCATTGAGCTTCCAAGAACATACATGTTTGAGAATTTGACGTGGGGCATCACACACTCAACTCTCACCTAATTGAAAAGCTTGTGGTAGAGGAACATATGTTCAAGAAGGAAGGAACTGCACGTTGAAAAGGCCAGGAGAGAGTGAAAAAAATGGTGGGCTCTAAAAGTACTCAAGGTTCAAAAACTGCTTCTAGACAAGAGAGAAAAAATTGGACGATGGCCCTCTTTCAGTTTTACGTGATGTTATTGACGTTACAGTGTGCACAGGCGATCTCTATTTTAAGACATGCTGTTACAGTAGGTAAGGGTTCATCTAGGCCTCCTTTCAGAAGGTCCTCCCCTTTCCTTATTTGATATGCTTCTTACAACAAGAGGGAGTTTGGGAACTTGATGTTCCCCTTGTGGTTCACCCTCTTGGGTGGTTTCATTTGTGTTCTTGGAGGTGGGTCCTTCCATTTTGTTCTTTGTTTTTCCTTTTTATTTATTTTGGGTCCTTTGGTTAGTATATGGTTGGCAGGGATTCATCACCTAGTCTCTAGTATGTCTTTTGTCTATGCCTCACCAAAAAACAAAAAAAAAAATCTTGAAATTAGTTAATGGTTCCCCAATACTACTACTACTTCTTTGCCATGATTGATTGTGTAATTGGAGTTCCGTGTAACTATATCCTTTTTTAGTTCACACACTCCTGAAATCTTTTGTTTGAGTGAAACAATTATTTGGGTAGAATCTGGGTTGACCTTTGAAAAATCCAATACCCCCCTAGTAAACAACAAACTTCCCAAAGCTGGCAATTTATCTAGGTAGCATGACAAAGTCTTTCATGACCAATATAGTACAAAGTACTACCTATATGTAGAAAGAGAGAGTCTAGTCCAATAAAGTGGGTGTGAAGTAGACTTAGAACAAAATAGAATCTAGAAGTGAAGTAGAAGGGCGAAGATGGGTAATGCAAGAAATGATTGAAAATCATCAAAAACTTCTGTTGCAACTTGTAGTAAAAGGGAGAGGGCTTGAGTGAGCCAGCACCCACCAGTGCACCATCCAAAAAATCCCGTTCTGGGATTTCATGGATGGGATGAAACTGTCCCCCAGGGGTCAGTTTACTTGGTCAGTATTTTTTTTTTTCTTCTGCTCCTTTTTTTCCCAGCTAGATTTTTTTCCCTAGCTCAGTTTTTTTTTCCTGGCAACAGTTTTTTTATCACCTTTTTTTTGGCCCACCCCTGACCCCAAGTTTTTTTTGGGGGAAGCTCCTACCTACCCCAACCACCTACCGCCCTTCTTCCTACCAACCCACCTACCTCCCTCATCCACGCTGGCCCCCTCCCCCACTCACCTCCTTTTGCGCTCACTTCCATCGCTAGAGCTTCCGACCTAGAGAGAATTTGAGTAGCTCAAAGCTTTAGGAGCGCCATGTACCCAAGAACTTCAAGGGTTGGGAGCTTCATGAGTGCTACTCATTGTCAAAAGCTTCAACTTGTTGGTTGAAAGCTTCAATGTGGAGGCAACAGGAGCGCAAAAGCAAGAGGAGTTGAAGTGGGAGCTTGAAAGTAAACTCCTTTCTCCTCCTCCTCCTTCATTTTTTGCATTCTTCTTTTTCTTTTTCTTTTATTTCTTGTGAAGACGACAACGATATCGTCGTCATACTATTGTCATCCTCTTCTCTTGCTTTGCAGGCACAAAAAATGACGACGAACAACACAACTACTTGTCATCATTTTTTTGTGGTCTTGCTATGAACAAGATGAAGGTGGGAAAAAAATGACAACGAACAATTATGTTGCTCATCATTGTTCTATTATGGGTTGTAGGTGAGAAAAAACAACGACGAGCAACGTATCTGCTCATCATTGTTCTAATGTGTTCTTGCAAGCATGAAACAACAACGATGAACAACATAGCTACTCATCGTTGTTTTCATGTGGTTATGCAAGAATGAAATAATGACGACAAGTAATCATGTTGCTTGTTGCCATCTTTTTTTCTTTTTTTCTTTTTGCAGCTATGAACGAGTACGATGAGTGCAGCTCGTCGTCCTCTTCAAGTTCTGAAGCAAACACAAGTAACAACAATGCTACTCATCGTTGTTTTAGTTATTTTCCAAGAGAAAAAATGATGATGAACAACCACACTGCTCATTGTCATCCTTTTTTCTTTTCTTTTTTTACAATTGTGAAGGAAAATGATGAGCGCAACTCATCATCCTCTTCAAGTTCTGAAAGTAGGCGCAAATAACAATGACAAACAATGCTACTACTCATCGTCATTCTAGTTATTTTCCAAAAAAATTAATCACGAAATGATGACAAGCAACCACGTTACTCGTCATCATTTTATTTTTGTAATTGTGAAACAAGATGATGAGTGTAGCTCGTCATCCTTTTCAAGTTCCTAGGCAAGCATTAGGTAATGACAATGAACAATGTTATTATTCGTCGTTGTTCTAGTATTTTTCCAAAAGAAAAAACAATAATGAACAATCGTGTTGCTTGTCATCATCTTTTTTGAAATGGAAATTACTCTTAAGCCATGGAGCCAACCTATTGGAAGACCATGGAAATAATTACAAGCATCCTTGATTTTAGAAAAGGATATAAAAAAGGAGAACATTGACGATGCAAAAGGCTCCAAATCATCAAAAAAAGGACACGAGGTACTTACACAAACTAGTTTGCCCCACATCTTTGGCCTCCAATATTTGTAGCAATGAAGAAACATTATAATCTCACTAGTGTGCTTCACTATTTGAAAACCTTTCACAAAAAACCAAAAGAGGTCAGTGGTCCATATGATAAATTGAATAGAGGTTTTCTTTACGAATGGTTCACCCCAAGAAGGGAAATAAAACCACATCTAAAAAATGTCATACAAAAAAGGACAACTTTTCTAGCATCAAAGATACATTTTTCAATTCTGGAAACAAAACCAAAATTGAAAAATGAACTCATTAGCATGTTGAAAAACATGTGAACTGTCGAACAAGGACTTATTGCACCCATAACCTGCAAACCCATTTGCCGAATGGTGTTGTTCATGATCTCTCTCTTCTCCACTCTTGTTATTAGCACACGAAACAATGATAAACATAGATCCACCACATAGTGCAAATACTCCTTCATTGTCAAAGTTGCCATCAAATCATCCAATTATGTCACATATGCCTACAAGCAAAGCAAGTGCACAAGGAGCTAATCTTGGATGATGATGATGATGATCCCTTCCCTTACCTTCCATTCCCTTGTGAAAAAATTGTCTAGAACTTGACCTCGAAGAATATTAGAGCTCTTTGATGAAAAAAAGAGAAAGAAAGTTGGAGACTTAAGACTTGAAATGTGCAATACTTGAATTTAAAAGCTACAACTGTAGTTCCATAACACATATTGAGTTTTGTTTTTCCGGCTATGTTTATTGAGAACCTACAATTGTAATTTCAGACATAATTTTGTTATTTTAGTTGTGTCCGTTGAACATGATTTCTCCAATCTGCAAAGTGATCATCTTTGATAGTCTACCTGCATATGCCATAAGCAACAAAAAAGTTCCACAATATTGATCACCCTTTGCAATGAAATGCAATCTTGATGCAAAATCCAATTTGTTAGTTAATTTTGTTTCAATAGTTTATTTGTTTTTGATCTTGAGCTTCAACATGGTGCATTTGCAATAAGGTTTTTTTTCAAGCAATGCACTAGGGTTTCTTCTTACTTGCAAGAGCATCGAACATTATCGATTTGCCAAATCCACTTGGTTACATGATAGCCATTACCGCAACCCTAGCCTTAGGCTCGTGACTAAAGCAAGGGCTTGCAAAGGTGTGGGCCAAAAGTGAAGCCCGGGAGTTACATTTCATGCTCCCATGAGTGTAGTAAAGTGTGAGGGAATGAACCCCCACACTCCCAAGTGAGCTCCCACTTTGGGAGTTGGAATCCCAATGGACTTCCAAATCATTAGAAGGAGATTTTAGGAGTCAAAAATCATTAAATTGAAGAGTTCCTTATATTGTTGGAAAGATCTTGGAATGCAGATGTTGAAATGGGCTCATATGACCCATCTGGGTACTTAAAACATAAGTTATGGCCAAAAGAAGGGTCAAAAGGCAAATTGGCAATTTGACTTCCGACCATTAAAAGTCAAGAATCGCCTTGATTTACTTGCATGAAAGTGGCATGCCACATATTATTGGAAATCTCCTAATTAGGGCTACAACTTGGCTTTAAACCTTTTATTAATCAAAGGTCTGCACAAGAAGTTATGGGCCTCCAAAGTTGAAAAAGTCCCAATTTTAGGAATTTTAGGACTCCCAACTTGGGAATCCTGGGACAAAATGACATTTGGGTGTAGGCGTTATGGTCAGGCATAGAGAATACTATAAGGGAGAAGGTGATGGCTTCCTCAAGTCCGAGCCATGGTGAGTCTTGTGAGTCCATGTATGCTTGTGGCTCGTTTGTGCACCAAAAGTGCTCCAATTATGCACTAACCAACTTGTTGTTTGGTGTGCAAGTCCGTGTGAATAATTAACCCGCTTGTCACTCGTCCTAATCCCCAACCCGAAGCTCCAGCACACCCCTTTACCCTTGAAGTGTTGTGAACCAGGGAGCATACCCCAATTCCTCATCCTTTCACTATTTTCACCTTGGACTTACAATTGAGTTTGTTAAGGAACTTGGGGGTGTGTCACATGTATTATCAAATAATTGATCTTGGTTCCACATATCTTGCAAAAAAGGATTTGGTCTTATATGCAACAAACCAATTTGATTTGCGTATTATAAATATATGAGATTTCCAAAAAAAATTGAGCGAGCGAACAAGTGAGGTTTTTTTCTTGCAATATTATGGTTGATCAATTTATAATACATGAATGAGTTGTTATAATTATGTTCAGCTATTTTGAACTAAATTCACTGTCATAATAACAAACAAAAACAACGAGATGGTCAATGAAGAATTTTTTTTTTTCCTTTACAAACGAAGCTTAGAGACGAAAATAGTGATAGGGAAATGGTCGATGGGAAAAGCTCTCTTTTTATGAATGTAAACATAGTTATTTAACAAAATTTTGATGTGTACCTGCAATACCCTCATTTTTGTGATGATTTTATTATGTTTTACCATCAATGTGACTAACTTGGAATACCTTCATGTACATATACCAACGATTTTGCATTAGTTCATTTATGAGTTTAAAAATGTCTTTCCACTATATTTAATATTTATTTAAAATTTTTAACATAAATTTTTTAATTAAAATATTATATATTTAAGAATGCAACAAATTTAATAAATCCACACAATTTAATTCAGTAGAAAATTTTAAAACTTTATTCTTGTGTCTCATTGTCAATGGATTTATCAATAAAATAATAAGCATATTGCATTTACATTTCAACATTTTGTTCAATACCATCAATGTGACCAATTTTGCAATTTGGCACGATATATTGAACATGGATTACATATGAGAAAAAAAAACTCAATATATTTCATGGTTAATGACATTATGAAAACACAATGATGGTATTGCAGGTACATTTATAAAGTTTGTTCAAGTAAACCTTATACCATCAATGTGGCTAGTTTTGCAATACCTTCATTCCAATTTACATTGGTTCATTAGTGAATTATTATCATTTATGATGTTGAAAACGACTTCAAACTATAATGTTTAATTAAAATATTACCAAGGTAAAACAATTGGGAAAATATTATATTTTTAGAAATGTTATATATATAATTTCAAATATTAATTAATTAATTATATCATGATTTCAATTCAAATATTTTCAAACTAAAAATTGATAGATTAAGCACCATTGAATCATAAACAACCATTCATTTATTCAAATAAACTTGTGTTTTAGGTTTAATAAAAGATGAAAAAAATACATATTTTAATATAAAAATGAATACAAATTGAAATGTGACAATTAGTGATCATTAATGCCATTTTTTATATGATATTCCCTAAATTTCAATTTACATATAATAAACATGATATTACATGCATTAATTAAATATACATCATTAATAAATTATCTTTTGGATAGTTTTGGTAGGGTTATGCAATACCCCAAATAGTGTAAAAAGATATGTGATTGACCCAAAAGCATTTATGCGATAATGAACAAGGGTATTGTAATTTAATTCCATGCTTCTAGCCATGAACAATACCCCTCAGATAGCTTAGGTGGAAAACGATTTAACCCATGGTGTTTTATAGAATACCCTAATTAAGTTATTGATTTTCCTCTAGGTTTTGGTAAGGTTATGCAATACTCCAAATAGTGTAGAAAGATATGGGATACCGAACAAGGGTATTGCAATTTAATTCCATTCTTTTGGCCATGAGCAATACCCTTCGGATAGTTTACATGGAAAATGATTTAGCCCATGACATTTTATAGAACACCCCAATTAAGGTATTGATTTCCTTTAAGGTTTTTGGTAAGGTTCTGTAATACCATGCTAGTCGTCAAAATATATGTGATTAACCGTTTAGCATTTTTAGGATATTTTGAGAAGGGTACTATAACTTCACTTCATCCTTCTAGTCATGAGTAATACCCTTCTGATAATGTAGGCCAAAATGAATTAGCACGTGGTGTTTTATAAAATACCCCAATATGGGTATTATAATACCTTTCATAATGTCCAATCATAATTAGTTGGACCCAAAGCATTTCTTGGATACTAGAAAAGGGGTATTGCATGTTTCCAAATTACAAATGTTGGGTATTTTAATTAAATTAAATATGTACAAACAATAAGCTTTCATTTTTTTGTGCATTACTTGGAGTTTTAGATTTCACTATTAATCACATATAGTTATGATTAACAATTATTCATTGACACATGTTGGTTACCATATCATTTGGATATTACTTTAATGCATACATTAGAGTTTCCTTTCCAATGCAAATTATTCATAATCCAATTTGATTTGGTGAAAGGTGTAAAAGGTTAAGTATAAATGAAAATTGAGTCACATATATATTAAGTTTGAATATGGGTACAAGTGACAAACCTTTATTTATTCCCTAGTTATTGTCATGAACACCACCATCACCCATGTTCGCATTATCACTTACACCAACATAATCACTTACATAATCACTTGTACCAACATAATTGCCTACATCATCACTTACACCAACATAGTCACCTCCACCATCGCTTGCACCAACACAGTCGCTTACATCATCACTTACATCATCATTAACTCTTAGTTCACTATTAGTTAGGAAGCTTTTCAAAAAACTTATTTGGTTGGTGCGCACATGGAAACTTCTATAGAAACTTCCTTGAACTATGAAGCTTTTCAAAAGACTTCCTTGGTCAATGCACACATGGAAGCCTCCATAAAGGCTTCCGTGGGCTAAGTTCCCCAATGGGGTATAAATAGGGGTAGGACCTCCCATTACTTTTAGTTTGTTCGACATTAATTTTGGGTATGTTTTATTGTCATAACCTTTGTTTTCATATGTTATCAAAAGAAATTTTTGTTTCAATCATCTTATGGCATATACTGTGTTTTTACCTTTTGTTTTTGTGTTTCCAATCTTGGATTAAATTTAGGTTTGCATTTCTTGTGATTTGTTTTTTTATTGTGTCCTTGGCTTGGTTACTATTCTTTTAGTTTTTCGTGCCCATGATAGTCCTCTTTTTACGAGTATCTAAGTGTTCCATCCTTGTTTCGTGCTAATCTTTCATTCAGTTGATGGAATTCCTGAACCCATCATCCACCCGGTGAAATACCATTCCCAGGTGCATGTATTCGTTGATTCAAGCCAAATGAAGGTGGTGAATGTTTGATCCAACTCCTCAAAGAAGTGATGTTGCATGGTCATACAATTCAATACTTGCATTCACGCTACACTCCGTGGTGATCTTGGCCATTATTTCATGCAAACGGATTAAGGTTCGATCCATGGGTGTGAGTGAACCTTCCAACACATTGACATTGTCAAAATAACTATTTTCATCCATGGTCATAAACCCCAATGTCAGCAATGCTAATCCCATTGACCGAATCTTGGTTATAATCTTCATCATTGAACGCACCATCATCCAATTGTAAGTATGTCAGGTCAGCATACATGCATTTCAAATCACCATGGTGGGTTCCATAATATGTGCTACAACATTCAATGATATTCTCCATTGTAAAATTGGTACATGTCAATAAAACAATAATTTGATGCTTGCAAAAGTTGCTTCATGATGCCCATTTGTAAATGCAACTTGCATACTTGGTGAAAGGGGCATGGATCTTTTAAGTAACACCATGGTGTTGGTTTCACACCTACCAAACATCATCACCATCATCCCCTCAAAGGTAGGTGAAATCACATCGATGTGTGGAATCCAACTAGTTTTGTCAACATTTGCCACCATAAGTCGTGCCATGACCTTGTTTTTTATGAACCCTTGCCTTTTCATCTTAACTTGGTACATATAATGTCGTGCCACAATTGTGGTCAGCCTCCACAATAACTAGTCGATGTGGCGCCCCCTTAAACCATGGGTCTCAAAAGAAAATCAATGTTTAAGAGCCTTGTAATAAAACTTTATGCTAGCTTGTGTGTCTTGATTTGAGTGTGGGACCCAACAAAGCCCAACCATCCAAAGCTCTGCATGGACATGCATAACATACTTTCAACTCATGATGTAATTCAAATGTGTAAAAAATGAACATGCATCTAGGTCCAAATTTTTTGAGGTGTACCAAAATCTTATCACAATGTCACTTTTTTTTTTTTTTTACATAACCCTTTTTGACCATGTAAAGACACATTTATGGATAATTATGATGGAACCTATAATTTTAATGGTTTAAAATATAATCCTTTTGAAAATTTTGACAACTTTTGATTCATTATTTTTTATGGCCTTAAAATATAGGGTTAAAAAGGACTATAGTAAGGACTAAGCCCTTTTTGTCTTTGTGGTACACCTTAAAAGATTTTCACCCATCCATGTAATGCATTCATAACAAAAAGGTTTTAAATTATGCCATACTTGGAAAGGGGACCCTTTACTTACCAAATTGGTAATAATAAGCCCAAACGTATTTTGTCTAAGCAACATTAGGTTGTAAGTTATCAAAATTCTCCACCACCATCTCCTTCCCACATGCTTTGAAATCATCAATGGTTTCATTTGGGTTTATGGACATGAACATCACCATGTGGAGGCAATCAAATACTACACAATTGACCTTTGAATCCTTGATTTTTTCCATGGAATGCATGCCATGTTTTCAACACATGCCATGTGCAAAGAAAAATTGGGATGGAATTTCAACCCCACACAATCTTGCCATGGTACACCCAACATTAGTGTGTTTAACATGGTCCTTACCATGAACAATAAATATGTTTATGGAATCCCCATGTTAACCTAGTACCAAAACATGAAACAATGCAACAAAAAATAAAAAATCAATATACAACCTACCACAATGTTCAGAGTTCTTGTGGGGCATCATCCACAATGAAATATGATGGTTTCCAATCTGGCATATGCGAAAGAAGCTTTGCCCATAGGGCATTCAACCACTCCACCAAGTTTTCACATGTTTGGCAACTAGTGATAACCTAAATAACTGACACCCTTATGCAATGAAAATCAAATGCCATCAATATGAATAAAATGTACTTCACATTGTTGGTGCCAAATGTGGCATCCGTAAAAATAAAACTATTGTGATCGAATTGGAGCATGACCTGAAGCTACATAGGTTTCTAGATCCTTATGGTGAAAGGGACATGCATTAGAAGAAAAACACCTATTTCTGATTGGTTTCTACAACGAACTTAGAGTCGTAAGTGACATTTGCAGCTAAAATGCCTTTAGTTGCCTTGGACAAGTTGCATGTGATATTAGTTGTAAACAACAAAAGGTATTGGATGAACGAAAAAGTCAACAAATACAAGTTCATCCTTTGATTCCATTGTATACATATTGTCACATGCAACTATTTTGGTCAATATTAAGGGTAAATGATGCGTTATCATGTGTCATAATATTTAATTGTTTAAAATAAATAATATTATTATTTTGAAATAATCTAAGACGATCAATTCACATGCTTAGATGATTTATATTATGACACATGGCATTTAAAAATGAATTTAATACATAATATTAATATTAAGTTGGTAGGTACTTGGGTAGGTACACAAATAGGTGCTTACAAACTTAAGCTAAATACTTACTTACCTACTTAAGTACAAAGGTAGGTAAGCAGGTCTTACCTTCCTAAGCTAAATACATAGGTAAGTACTTAGGTCAACTTAAGTGGGTAGGTACTTAGGTAGGTACACAAATAAGTGCCTACAAACTTAAGTTAAATACCTACCTACCTACTTAGGTAAAAAGGTAGGTAGACATGTCCTACCTTCCTAAGTTAAATACCTAGGTAGGTACTTAGGTAGGTAGGTACATAGGTCAACCTAGGTGGGTAGGTCAAACTAGGGCCTATTTAACTAGGTAGATAAGTAGGTTGGGGAAGTAGGTAGTTTAAAATTGTGCATAATTTATTTATTTTTGTTTTGGGTTAAGCCTTTTGAATTGCCCATCCCATGTGCACACATTTTTTAATTTCAAATTGGACGACCACATTTTTTGTTTATATAATGTTCAAACTAGGAATGGAAAATAAACAATATGGAATAATTGTTGAAATTGCAACTTTTTCACAAACTAAACTGCAACTTCAAAACTTTTCTTCATGCCTTTTTTTTCTTAGTTTTTAGATTTTTAAACAATTCAAGTACATTGTTCATTAGATAACTACATAATCATTCAATTAATAATGATTAAATTTAACATATATTTAAAATATTAAATATACACTACAAATAGTAACTATTCATTATCAATTATTTAAATAATTAATAACTTTTTAATATCTAACTAATTAAATATTTAATTATTCAGAACTTGTCAATACATAATTCATTGATAAGTAAATATCTTAAATATTTACAAATATTTCCTTACTTTTAAAAATCTGGTCGAATTATAGATAATATAATTATTGTAAAAATAATATAATTATTATAATTTAAAATAACTATTATAAATATTTATTTTCAAATTAAAAATAATGAACTAATAATTAATATTAGAAAATAAATTCCTACACAAATTATCTATTTAGAAAGTAACATTAACCTAATTACTATAATTATTATATAATTACATTTATCATTAAAAAAATTCTTATGGATCAAGTAAATGTTTTTTTCCATTGGTAATTAATAACTATAAATACAATAATATGCTGAACATAAATTAATATTTTTTAAATTATTGTAATATTACTATAAAGAGATTCATAATAGATAAGTAATTATAGAATTGTTTTATTAAAAACATTTACTGTATAATAATTCCTGCAATTACAATCATTACTACATTATAAAATGTACAAAATTTTAATTCAGATTTAAAGTTATAAATTACAGATTGTGAATAATTATGTTCAATTAGAAAATCATCATGAAATTAATATAACTATTTCTTATCTGAAATAATTATAATGATTTTAAAGTAATGTAACATTAATTACAGTAATTGATTTATTTTACTGTAAGACTATTAATTATATAATATAAAAACTTATGTTGTAACAATATTTTTTAGTGTAACTTATAATTAATAAATAATTTAATTTATAATTATTTATAAAAGTGATATATTATGAACAAATAGTTACAAGAAATAAATATTTTAATTTATTATATTAAAATCCATGTAATTATGGTCATAGAATTAATTATTTTAATTAAATATGAGTATTCTAAAAAATTAAATAAGAACTAAATTTATAAATTATAGATTATAATAATAGTTATTCAAGTATTGTAAGTTTCATTTTCAAATGAATTAATTAATTACAATGATTTTATTTCATTAAAGAATTATTGTTATTAATAGAAAATTTATGTTTTTATATTAACAATTTACTGTAAATAAGTAAATAATGAGTAATACATACAATTATTTTGATGGATCTTTGTTTTTAAATACGGTAATTACAGCAACTTTGCTCATTATTTTACGATTATCATAAAATTTTGGAATAAAAATCTTAACTATAAGAGATAACTTCTCAATTAGGATACAAAATTTAATTATTATTTTTTATGATTGGGAACTATCATTTTAATTAATGCGAAAATTTATGTTGTAATAATATTTATTCTTTTTACATAAACAGTAATAAGTAATAGGTAAAATAAATATTTTAAATATTTTAAATTTGCAGTAAAATTATTCTTATATTTTATGATGTAATAACAATTATATATTGTAAATACATAATTAAATATTCTAGTATACTGGAATGTAATTTTTACAATTAGACAATTGAAATTAATTCATTTCATTATAGTGGAAATATTTTAATTTTTAAAATATTAAAAATTAAAATTATGAATAATTAAGCTGAATTATAAATTATGTGTATATTATAATTAATGTATAAGTAAAGTAATTATTATGATTATATAATAATTACAATAATTTTATTGCTATTTTAAAATATTTATTTTATTTGAAATTATAAGTAATTTAATGAAATGAAATTAGTATAATAATAGTAATCATATGAATGATTTTAATTATAATAAAAATATTATGAATATTAAGTTTAATCATAAATCAAATAATTATTAAAATTGATGTATATAGACATATGTTGATTATGATTGAACACCACTTTGCTTGTGACTAATGGGATTTTCAATGGTTACTCTTGGATGATATCCAACTCATATATAGATGTAAACTAGTTTAGGCATAGATTAGTTGCAAGCTAATTGTAGGTGATTCAGTTGATGTTAGCGTGATGTCACACTAGCTACAGAAGGCAAAACTTTTGTTGTAAAAAACCAAATAGTCGCAAGTAGTTATAAATGCATTGGTCACATATTGCCTTTTTTTTTTCCTAATGATGATTCCCATTCACTCATCACCTACTTCCTGGAAATAAAAAAACATCATTAGGATGAGCACAAACCCATGATTGAATGGAAAGTGTCGGGTTTGTGTGTAAACACCAAGTGCCCCTCTTGTGCTTCTAGTCCAAATAGGCGATATCTTAAAGTTGTAAGAAATCATCCTAGGTCATCCATTCACCTGCATTTGCCCGTGCCCACCAAATTTCTTTGTGCTTGTCATAAATTTGCTTCACAGTGTACCCTAACTTTAATTGGGTCCATATAAACTCCTTCAATTTGTGAAATACACATGGAGCATATGCCAACATTCGTGATGTGGACCTTGGGTCACATGCACCGTGAACAAGATCTCCATTGGTTTAAATGTGAGTCCAATGGTAAAAAACGATTTGCACCACATCTAACATTGTGTAAAGCCTCTGAATGGAAAAGTAGGCCAAACAACTGCGCTTGATTGACCTCATGTGGTTGGGGTCTTTGCGGTGATCTTCCGGCCCATAACCATATTCAACAAAGTTTCCACTCAATCAAATCTAGACACAAGAGCGACTCACCTTAGAACTTGCAAAAATGGCCAATGGAAAGGGTTTATAGGTTTTGAAACCATACCAAATATGTATGAGGTGATTTTTTATTGTCGATTTTTTTTACATCTTGTTGAGGGGACAAATTCTTGAAGATGTTCCACTCAACCACAGTTCGCATATCCCCTTGTTCACCCTGCAAAAATTTAGAGATACGAACATGGGTGATGTATATACTTTCAATTGCCACCTCGTTTTGGCCTCCATGCCTAAACCCATCTTTCCACACCAAGTCGACATTCTAGAAAGGTGACTTTGCTAGGTTTTGGATCTTGATGGATTGGGACAATGGAGTTTGCCCCATGCTTTGAATTATTAAAAGAATAACCTTGTAGTAGGAGTCCCCAACTTGTGAAAACCCATGGAATACCCTCACAAGTTTACAAATTGTAATAACCTTAATCAACAAAGCCATTAAACCCTAAACCTTACAAATGAATCTTACCACAACCCATAAACAAGCAATAGTTTACAAATGGAAAAAAAAATTCATGTGACTATCTTATGGCTATCTAGACTTACACCAAAAAAAACAAATCCTTATCCTTTTGGAGACCATCAATTGAATATATGCAGGGCGTTCAATCGAGATGTGCAATACCCATCTATTGTGGCATATGTGTGCAAATGTTAAATCCCCCCCAAAATTCTAAAACCCTAGCGGTAACATAAATAATTTCTAAATTTAATCCACATTACTTAAGTGCATATTTAAAACAAGCAAATCAGACTATTTTATCTAAGCCCTATTGTTTGATTTAGGCCCCCCATGTGTATAACATGCATTAAATGTGTTGGCTTTGCAATACCAACCCCCCATCATGGAAAACACTCTCAGCACAGAACTTGCAGTAACTTAATTGGGGGGTTTCACATACTTAAAATTTTCAAAAGATTATGCAATACCTTCAGAACACATAAAAACTACATGTTTATAGCCAATGTCTATTTGCAATATCTTTACACATGGGGAAGACAATTACTTTAATCTTGCCCTTATTAATTTTGTTCGATGAACAAAAGTTCCATGCAATACCTTCATTTTATTCTTTTTTGATTATTTTCAAATGTTAGGGGGTCTATTGGAGTGCTAACCAAGTTGGTAGGTGTAGCCATGTAATTATGTGGGGTTTGGTAAGTACCTACTCAAAGTGTAGAAAAATAGATGGGGGTTGGGAAGGTGGGTGGGGATGAGAGTAACACATTTTAAATTTATAGGTGAGTAGGTAGATGGGGAAGAGTCTACTTTTAATTTAAATATATAGGTGAGTAGGTTAGTGGGGGACAATGGGGGGTAGTAAGTGGGGGGGCGGGGGTGGGTTCCATAACATATCTTCTGAAATTTGGAAGGGTATTACATAGCCTTAGCAAAACCTAGAAGGCAAGCATTACCTACATCATTTTGTGATAATATTGTAAACCATAAAAGAAAAGAATGTTTAAAAAAATACTTGGAAGGGTATTGCATAACCATAACAAAACCTATAATCCCAAGCAAGACCCTTTTTGGTTTGTCACTCAAGCAAGATGTTTTTTGCAGAAGATTATTTTTGGCAGTTCTATTCTTATTTGTAACTAGGATGTAAAGATGAATCTTTTGAGGGAAAAGGTCAAACAACAATAGTGTTCAAAGAGCACCTTGACACTTTTCATACTAGTGGTGGCACATTGACCTTTTGAAACTTTTTAACTATAGACTCTTTTGCATGTCCAGATTTGTAGAAACATTTGTAAAAATGGAAAGTAAGTTGAGTGAATTTGGAATGGGTTGTTCTAAATGTAGGTACCGAATGAGACTTTAAAGTTATCAAATTTCATGTAATGGCTCCCAAGAGAAGCCAACAATGACATAGACATCAATGGTGCATTTTTCTTTTGTCCTTTGACATGTGTTTTGTCTTTCTATCTCCAAAACTTGCCTTCATATTTGACATGGATTGGCAAGTATGGTCCTGTGTATATAACATGTCATGAAGTTGGAATTCATTGACAAGATTCAGGGTGAAAAAGGGGTGGAAGGTGTTTATGGATTTGCATGGACATCATGATCCAACCTTTTTCAAAGACCCATTGGAGTTTCAACCCTCTTAGTTTGAATTGAGTGGTGTCCAAGCCTAAAGAAAACATTGTGGGTCATAAGAAAGAAAGCCTATTTCTGGATGGTTGGTTTATGCAACATTCCCATTTTTGATCAATATATGTTCAAATTGCCCAACTTCTTTATTTGTTTGCAAAAAATGTGTCAACATATGTGAAGTAGATGTGTCGGGTTTAGGTTTTAAGGTCAGCTCTAGATTAGGTGGCTACATCTCTTGGTTTTACATTGATTTTAGTTTTTTCTATTGTTATAATGATTATACAAGAGCCTGTAAAGTTGTTATCTTTTGTAACATTTGGTGCTAGGCCCCAAGTATGCTTAGGCATGAACTTGGCCAAGCTAGAGATTTTTCTTTTTGTCTATTTTTTGGTGACCAAATATAGGTAGCACTTCACCTTCTCAATTACTATTGCATAGACTACAAAGTATTTGCATCACGTGCTAGGTTTGAACAATTCCATGCAAATTCCACTTTTGGAGATTTCTCATGATCGTATTTTAGGTGTTTCTATGTGCTTCAATGCTGATAATCAATCCCTAATATTCATGGAAACAAACTTAAAAACAAAACTAAGAAGGTGTAGTCTGATTTCATTTTTTTTCATCAAGGGAATCATAATAAGAGTTGTTTTTCAAAATTGATATTGGTTTGCCATCAATTTATTGCAGGTGGGAAAATGTGAACAAAGACTTCTTGAAAAATGGTTACTAGATTTATGTGACACCCATTACTCAGTGAAAAACAAAACCTTGTTCATTATTACCACCTATCCAACAGACATCCTAATGTTGCAATTCTTACTGTATTTATAGTAAAACATTGATGACATTGGTAGCATAAGACATTTCAATTTAGTTTCATAACATGTTAAGCTGGGTTTGAATGGCACTTATATTGTAATTCACAAATTTGGTTGCAACCATCGAGTTTTGAGATATTTTCTCAATTGATGTGTTCATGCAACCATGGGGTTTGGCTCTTGGGTAGTTCTTCATCATCTTCATCTTCGTTAAAACTAATCAACACCATGGAATCATCATCTTGATAAGAATGTTCTTCATTCATACTTGCTAATTTGACCACCTTGTCATCAACATCATCCTCATCCTTTTCCTCGTAGTCTTCATCATCTACAATATCTTCCTCCTTAGTGTCATTCTCAAAATTATCTTCATCAGCCTTGTCATTAGCATTCAACACTGCTTCTATTGTCCCAAGAACTTTCACAATGATATAAGATGGTGAGGTGATTGTGAAGAGGAGCTTGTTGTCAATCTTGAACTCATAATCAATTGCAAATGTAGTCCATCCAGTTGCAAAATAGCCTTTGGAATTTTGAAAATGGGCACGCCACCCATATTTATCAGCCACTTGGACTTGTCATACTTACACTTTTCTAAAGAAAACTTCCATGTTGCTATATGAAACAATGTGGAATCTCTTACAAATCAGGCAATATGCTTGTCAACATTAAGGTGAGTAACAATCATTTATTGACTGTTCTAGAGCTTTTCATGTAAGTTCAAACATGCTTGACAAGCATTTGTAAACCCAATTGTCTAATATGATTTTTCATTCATGTTTTTGGTTTGTCATCATCAACATGACCAAAGATAGCTCACTAAATATGATGAGTTCTTTGCGAAAGAATATATACTGTAGGGAACCAAATATTTGATGAAAGTTGGAAACATAAAACATGAATTGAAACAATTTCTTGTCATCTATTTGGACCTAGAGGACCTACTATTGACCTCATCAACATTGCAACTTTGTGTTCTTGCTTGCTGAGCATGAGGTTGATCAAAGCCAAAGATGATACTATTTTCTTCTCTGGAGTTGCATCTAGTTGTTTGTGTTTTTGGCCCCAAACCTTGTTTTCCTTTTTGACTCCTCCAGTTCCATCAAAGACATACATGTGAAATTTCAAATGTGCCCTAAGGGAGATGATGATATGGTCACCTCTCTTTAATCCAATAGCATGAACGACATCTTACCAATCTTGCTCAAAAAAAACTTTGGAAGTAGCACATTTTAAATTTATGGGTGTGTAAGTAGATGGGGAAGAGTCTAGTTTTAATTTAAATATATAGGTGAGTAGGTCGGTGGGGGACAGTGGGGGGGTAGTGAGTGGGAAAAGTTTCAAAAGCCAAAATAAAAAAAAGAAACCGGGTAGGGGCGGGGAGAAAACAAAGTTGCAAAAGAAAACTGAGATCAGGGCTGATCAGGGCAAACAAAAAAAAGTCAACCTGGGATGGCACAGGGATAGAAAACGGAATCCTATCAGTGCACCATCCATCCACGTTGGTGCACTGGTGGGTGCTGCTTTCACTCTGGCCAAAGGGAGAGTACTAAGTAGTAGTAATAGGCTAGGCTTGGTTACTAGATAGATATATGGGTGTGCAAAAAGAGATTCAATTTAGGGTTGTTTCATTAGTACCGTTTGTAATGAACTATAATAATGAATAGTCTTGGTACATATGTACAATCAATCTAGATCCTCAGCTACTAGATTTATGGAAGTTACCGCTGAAACAATAGATAGACATCAATAACATACACCAAAAAACAATCAACTAACACTACCAAATGGGAATCATGAGCAAACAAACCCTAGGCCACAAACATAGGAAGGAGAGATAGTCTAGTGCCCCCTTCCATCCCCCACCCCACCAAACCAAAAAGCTTATATCCCAATGCCCACCCCAATATCATCAGCTCTATTGCAAAGGCATCATCTCCAAATCTTATTAGCATGTTCATAGATTTACTTTATACGCCCCCTTTCCCCCCTCCCCCCCCCCCCCCCCCCAACTCTTTACCAAAATTTTTTATTTTTTTTCACAACTTTATTTGTGTTGTTTTTTTTTGGTTGGTTAATTTTAATAAAAAATTTTTTTTTTTTTTTTTTATTAAAAAAAAAAAAAAATAT
>Ga0116231_10001592_pt1 | contig 46719 bp, 45 predicted proteins | sample S1TSphgellanicum_2_FD_89695 | JGI IMG/M metagenome (GOLD analysis project Ga0116231, IMG submission 89695) | Host-associated microbial communities from peat moss isolated from Minnesota, USA - S1T2_Fd - Sphagnum magellanicum MG | ecosystem: Host-associated > Plants > Peat moss > Unclassified... | reverse complement strand
CTCCGAGGCCATGATCCTCGTCGCCATGGGCGGCAATCTGCTACGCCGAAACGCTCATCCGTGAGTTTCCAAACGGACTCTTAGGGGTTGCGGCGCAGGGCTCGGCACAAATGCTGATGCGTGGATCGCCGCGCCGGAACCAATCAGCCCGGCGTGAGATTATGAGCCCTAATCGTCGGGGCTCGAACATGGCCACACCAAAACATGCAGACGCCTCGACGAGAAGGTCGTCCAGCGGCGATGATGACGATGGGCGTCCCCAAGAGGGGACTGATTACCGTTCGCAGGCGTCAGGCCTCAGCGCGGCTCAGCGGCGGGAGATCGAGGACAGCTCTCGTCTGAGCGCGCTGATGATCTATGAAATCCTCCGCCGCGAAGGCGAGGAGGAAATGGCTCGCCCCGCGACCTCCCTATGGTGGTCAGGTGTCGCGGCGGGGCTATCCCTCAGCTTCTCGCTGATCGCAGAGGGCGTCTTGCAGTCCAGTCTGCCCAACCAACCCTGGCGCCCTCTCGTCGTTGGCTTTGGGTATACGGTCGGCTTTCTGATTTCGGTCATGGCCAGGCACCAGCTCTTTACAGAGAACACCATCACCGCCGTTTTGCCGGTCGCCTCTCAGCTGTCCCTTGAAAATCTCGCGCGTATGGGACGGCTCTGGGGCCTGGTTTTGCTCGCCAACCTCGTAGGGACCCTGCTGGCGGCGCTGTTTTGCAGCTTTACCTCAGTCATACCCCCCGATGTCCGCGAGGCGATGCTGAGCATCAGTCATCAGACCGTTTCGCACGCGCCGATCGAGATCTTCGTGAAGGCGATTGGAGCAGGGTTCCTGATCGCCGCCATGGTGTGGCTCCTTCCAAGTGCGGACGCCACCCAGTTCCACATCATTGTGATGATAACCTACCTGATCATCATCTGCGGTTTCGCCCATGTCGTGGCCGGAAGCTTCGAAGGCTTCATGCTGGTCATCAGCGGTCGACTTCAGGCCTGGACCATGCTGACCGGTTTCGAACTGCCCGCGCTAATCGGCAATATTATCGGCGGCACCGTACTTTTTTCCCTCATCTCCTATGGCCAGGTCGTCAAGGAGATGTGATCGATCCGCCGCGTCTAAGCCGCCATGGCCGACCGACTGAGGGCGCACATGGACCAAAGCTCGGAAAGCGCCTTGACCAGCCTGTCGATGTCGGCGTCGGAATGGACCGGGGAGGGGGTGATGCGCAGGCGCTCGGTGCCCCGAGGCACAGTGGGGTAGTTGATCGGCTGAATATAGATCCCGTAGTTATCGAGGAGCCAATCACTGATCATCTTACACTTCACCGGATCGCCCACCATGACCGGGATGATGTGGCTTTCGTTCTCAAGACAGGGGATCCCGATCTTTCCGAGTTCGCGCCGCGTCCTCTGCACCCTGTCGCGTTGGAGCAGCCGCTCCGCCTCGCTCTGCTTGAGGTGCCTTATGCTGGCGAGGGCGCCTGCGGCCAGGGCCGGGGCGAGGGCCGTCGAAAAGATAAATCCGGACGCGAAGCTTCGCACGAAGTCGCACATCGCCGCCGTCCCGGTAATGTAACCGCCCATGACGCCGAACGCCTTGGCGAGGGTGCCTTCGATGACGGTGATGCGGTCCATAAGCCCCTCGCGCTCTGCGATCCCGCCTCCGCGCGGGCCGTAAAGGCCAACCCCATGAACCTCATCGAGATAGGTCATGGCGCCATGTTTTTCTGCGACATCGCAGATGGCGCGGATCGGCGCGATATCGCCGTCCATCGAATAGACGCTTTCAAATGCAATGAGTTTCGGCCGGCCGGGCGGCACGAGGCTCAGCTTCCGATCGAGATCGGCCACGTCGTTGTGGGCGAAAATCACCCGTTCAGCGCCGCTGTGGCGGATGCCTTCAATCATCGAAGCGTGGTTGGAGGCGTCTGAGAACACCACACAGCCCGGCATCCGGCCGGCCAAGGTTCCAAGGGCGGCCCAGTTCGACACATAGCCCGACGTGAAGGTCAGGGCCGCTTCTTTGCCATGCAGATCCGCGAGCTCCTGCTCCAGGAGGATGTGGAAATGGTTCGTTCCGGAGATGTTGCGGGTTCCGCCGGAACCTGCGCCGCACCTATCCAAGGCCTGGTGCATCGCAGCCAGGACCTTGGGATTTTGACCCATCCCAAGATAGTCGTTCGAGCACCAGACGGTGACCTCATGGGTGGACTCGCCATGATGGCGCGTGGCGCATGGGAAGTTGCCTGCGCGCCGTTCCAGATCGGCGAAAACCCGATAGCGGCCTTCTTCGTGCAGGCTCTTCAGCTGGTCGCGGAAGAATAGATCGTAATCCATGAGCGGTTCGCTCCTCTTATGTTCGGCCGCTCTCTCAGGAACGGTGTTCGGTAACGCCCTTTGGCGGGGCGCGGCGATGCTACAAATCCAAAGGCACAGGTGTTGGGTTCTTTTCGGACGCAGGCAGCGCCCAACGCCAAAGGGCGGCGTCAGGCAAGGGAAGCACCATGAAGGCATGTTCGATCATCGCGAGCGCGGTGAGGGCGAACAGGAGCGAGAAGGCGACGGCGTTGAAGGCTGATGCGTTCGGGTAGAGGGCTCTCCACCCGAGAGCGCCGGCCAGGGCGCAGCCGCCAGCCACCGACACCGGGAAGAACGCGCTCATGGGCGCCTTCTTCAGGTAGGTTGTGAGGTGGCGAAGGTGGTCGGGGAAAAAGCTATCGGTGAAGTTCGGGACGCCCAGGAAGAGGTTGAGCTTGGAGCTTAGTCGGCAGCCGAACAGGATCAGAAAGGTCCAGGCGCCCACTGGATTGGGCTGGCCCCATGACAGGACGAGAAGGGCGAGCGCGGTCAAGGCGAGCGCGATCTCGTGATAGATCAGGGTGGACGCCGCGAGAACGAAGCGGCGCCATCCTGACGCATCCGGCGGACAGGCCGCGGCGCGAGGCCCCGTAATCAGGCCGGTCAGGAAGCTCAGTTCATGCCAGCCCCAGATAAGCAGCGCGCAGGTGAACCCGATCACCGCGCCGGCGGGCGTTGCGCTCCGCATGCTGAAGCCAAGGCCTAAGAGCGCTATGAGCGCCACGGCGAACCCCGCGAGGAGACTGAAGCTGTAGGTCTTGCGCGGACGACGATCCAACCACAGGATCGCACCGGTGCTGAACCACCACAAAAACAGGGTGTAAACCACTGTCGCGCCGATCACCGCCAGGGTCATCTGCGCCTCACCACGTCGGAGACAGACGCACGGTGTCAGGCGCGATATTGCGTTCGGCGGGCGCCATATAAAGTCGCACGAAGGTTGCGCCCGCTCTGACGCCGAGCGTGATCCGCTTCAGGGCGCCGAGGATCCCGCCCTTGGCCTTCGCTTCGGACATGGCCTGGGTGATGCCCGCGAGGCGGTCCAGGCCCTTTCGCATCGCCGGGCTTTGCATGTCCAAGACCACGGGGAAGACCTGTCTGGAGATCTCAGAGCAGATATCGAAAACCTTGTAGTCGTATTCGGTGGGATCGAGCCCCAGCGCCGCATGGAACGCAGGGCGCGCATGATCGCGCACATACATGGTGGCGTAGACCGAAAGCAGGAAGAACTTGATCCAAAGGGTGTTGGCGCCGGTAAGGAGTTTCGGATCCGCGCGCATCAAAAGGGCGAAGGCCTCGCCGTGGCGAAACTCATCCGCGCACCACTCCTTGAACCAACTGAAAATCGGATGAAACCGAAGCTCAGGATGCTGTTCCAGTTGCCGGTAGATCGCGATGTATCGGGCGTAGCCGATCTTCTCGGACAGATAGACGGCGTAGAATATGAACTTCGGCTTGAAGAAGGTATATTTCTTGGTCTTGGTCAGGAAGCTGAGGTCGACGCCGATGTCGTAGTCCTTGAGCGACTCGTTGATGAAGCCGGCATGGCGCGCTTCATCTCGGCTCATGTACTTGAACAGAGCCTTGATATCTGGGTTCTTCACCCGCTTGACGATCTCGGCATAGAGAACGCATCCAGAAAACTCCGCGGTGAGCGAGCTCACCAGGAAGTCCACGAACTCCTTCCGCAGCTCAGGATTGAGGTGTTCGAGTTTGTTTTCAAAGGCTTGAGTACGCTTGAAATGATCCCGGTTAAGGTCGCTGGCCAGTTCTGCGATCAGGGCGTCCCATTCAGCGCGGACCGAACTCACATCGATCCGGTCCATAGCGTCGAAATCTGTGGTGTAGAACCTAGGGCTGAGGACAGTGTCCGTCTGCGCCAGCCGCGTGGTCTCGTTGACGGACCTGCGCTCGGTATCGCGCGTCAGCGTCTGAGGGCCGTCCAGAGCGATGGTGGTCAAAGAAGCCTCCCAGGGGTAAAACTGACTTCGTAAAGTTCGGAGAGCTCGAAGCGGGCCATAAAGCGGGTCCATTGCCGCTCAAGCCAGCCCGCGCGCTCGACGGTGGCGCGGCGGTGCAGGGTCATTTTATCGCCGAACCGGACGCGGACGGGCGCGCCATGGACCCGGACCCTGTCGCCAGGCTGCAGAGCAAGCTCGCCCTCGAGCTCCACATGCGCGTGCAGGCTGCGCTCGGTATGCTCAATCTCAATGGTGCAGGCGATGTCCTGGGTTTGACGCAGGAGGAAGGGAACCGCGATCATGACCGCGCCCCCGGCGACCGCAGCAACTGCACGAACGAGTCGCGATTGCCGGCCCCGAAGGATTCCAGGTCTATCGTGCGGCCCGTCGCCGTATCTTCGAGGCTCATTTTCCCGTCCCTGGCCTGAGACAGGCGGAAGGGCGGAGCCTCGCCGATATGCCGGCTGATCCGGTCACGGGCCAGGCCGCGCATCACCCCGCGAATGAAGCCGCCCACACCGGGTTCAATGGTGGCCACCAGCTGCGCGTTGCTGCTGTTGGTCACCCTTATCGATCCGTTGGCCTCGTCGCTGAACCGCAGGTCTACCGATGCAGCCGGCGCAGGCTGGGCAAGCACAACGGGGGCGGGCGAGGTGATCCTTACCAGTCGCACGGCCGCGGTGGCGGTAAGGGAAAGTCCAACCAGGGCCGAGGCGGCGATCAAGGCGCCGCGCGGAAAGGGTTCGTGGTCCAAAGCGCTCATGGCGATCTCCCGTCTAAGCCGCAACCGGGCCAGGTTCAGCCAGTCCACCCGCATGCGCGCGCTCTGGCGTCGGCTGAGCGCGACACATCTCGATCGGAACTTCGTCCTTCATCGCGGTCGCCAGGATGGTCACGGCGCCCTGGACATCTGCAAGCGCGCGGAAGGTCGGCTCAGGCGACGCCAGCTTCCAAGGCCGCGTATTGGGCCACAGATGTGAGAAGGCGATTTTGTTGCCAGCCTTCAGCGTGAGCGCCAGATCGCCTGAACCGCCGCCGAGGGTTTTGACCGACGCGCCGTCCACGATCGAGAACGGGATGTTGAACGCCTTGGGGAGCGCGACGCCGAAGCGGATCACAACCCGCTTGTTGGTGATCGTATAGACGGTTGTGCGGCTATAGAGCCATGCCAGGCCCGCCAAGGTGGCCACCGTCAGAAGGGCGATGGGCGACACCAGCAGGATCGACTTCAGTTCACCGGCCAAAGGCCGTCCGGCCGCAACCGACGTCGCCAGCCGCCAGGCGAACATCCCCGCAAAGTAAGCGGCGACGGCGCGCACATGAAAGGCTTGCTGGGCGAGGGTGGTCCAGCGCGGCGCGCCTTGCCAGAGAATGCGCTCTCCCTCGGGGAGGCGGCCGGGCAGGCCGCGTACGGCCTCAAAATCATGTTCGCTCATATGATGGGCTCCGCGCGCATGGGTGTGGCGTAGAGGAGACCGCCGCCATAGTACGCGCAAACGCGCTCCTCTTCGTCCAAGGTGATCTGATTGGGGTTCTCAAGGACGGGTACGTTCTCGAACTGAGAGGCCAAGATGGCGTCGACCCGCACGGTCCGGCGCGCCTTATTGACCACCGCCATCGTCATCGGCAGAAGGACGCGCTTGGCCAAGGGCCCGGATCCGACGACGCTCAGGCCAGCTGGGCTCGGCGCGCCAAGTTCGACTTCCAGATAGCGGATCAGATACTCCGCCTTATCGACCCAGATGTCGCTGATCACGCCGGCCGCAAGGCCATCCGCGCCGACAACCGACATGCCCCTGGGGTCTGAGGCGACGCCGTCGACCGAAAACTCCGTGGCGACCCGAAGAGGAACGATCTTGGGGCCTCCGTGGAACATCATGTCCGGCGTACGCGCCCGCTGGGCGAAGGCGCCGGGCCCCACCTTTGCGAGCATCGGATCCCCGTCGGGCGACAAGGGGGCGCCGGAAATATTGGTCCGGCGGGACGCGGAAAACACAGGGGTCTCGCGATGGGCGTTCGGCTTGCTCAGCGTGCCATGCCCGTGGGCCAGGATGAAGGTTTTTGGCGTCGCTGTGAAGAAAATCCCGCTGGCCGGTTCAAGTCGACCGGTCGCGTCATCTTCGAGAGGATAGCCTACCCTCCGATCCTCGCGGCGCAGATAAAGTATGAGGCCAAAGAAAAACAGCACAAAGACTGTTAGGACAAGGGATGCGACATCGAAAGTGCCGAAGAATTCGCTGTTATACATAAAGATCTCTCCTATAGCGCCAGATCGGGCGGAGATCGGGTGAGGGCGGTGAAGTCGAGCGCGCGCGCGTGCGGTTCGGCGCCCTGGTTACGAACAAGCGGTCCGATAGCGGCCAGGGTAACGAAAAGAAGAAGGAGCTCGATCAGGTAGACGGTGGTGTAACCGGTCGCCGGATTTGCGAGGGTCGATCCAAGCCGGCCTGAGCGCGCCAAGGCTGTGATGGTGTCGCTGAGCAAGCCGCCCGCGGCGATCGCCACGCCAGCCGCCAGCGCCTGAACCGCGCCCCAGGCGCCCAGAGCCAGACCTGTAGCGTCCTTCTCGGCCATATTCATGGAGGCGGTGAGGGTGCCATGGGCGAAGAGCCCCGCCCCAAAACCGACCAGGCTTACCCCCAGGGCGAACAGAGCGCCTGACGCCATCGGGGCCGCGAAGATCACCGCGGTGAAGGCCGCAAGGCCAGCCATCGCGCCAAAGCCCGCCACCCGATAGGGGTCTGCGCCGCGGTTCAGAACGCGCGCCGCCAGCCAGAGGCCCGTGGCGCCGCCGACGGCGAGAAGGGCTGTCAAGGAGGTCGTGGCGCTGACCGGAAGGTGCAGGACGCGGCCGCCATAAGGCTCCAAGAGCACGTCCTGCATTGAGAACGCGATCGTGCCCATGCCGATCGCCAGCAGGCGCCGCCGGGCCCGCCCGGTGCGCATATAGGCCCGCCAGGCGTCGGAAAAGGCCGGAGCGCTCGCCGTTTCCTGGCTGCGGTTGGGATTGCGCGCTTCCTGCTTCCAGAGGGCGATCCCGTTGAGGATCATGGTCAGGGCGCCTGCGCCCTGCACCACCTGGATCAGTCGCAGCTCGCTGAACGGCGACAGCAGGACGCCGAACAGGACCGCTGAGATCACCGTACCCAAAAGCAGCATCATGCACAGGAGCGCCACCACCTTCGGACGTGCGCGCTCAGGGGCAAGGTCTGTCGCCAAGGCCAGCCCTGTGGTCTGGGTCATATGAAGGCCTGCGCCGGTCAGCAGGAACGCCAATGCGGCGCCCGCCTGGCCGATGATCGGCGGTCCTCGGCTATCGCCGGAGAGCAAAATCAACGCGAACGGCATGATCGCCAGTCCGCCGAACTGCAGCATGGTTCCGAGCCAGATATAAGGCACGCGCTTCCAGCCGAGCACCGAACGGTGCGTGTCCGACCGGTGCCCCACCAGCATTCGGAACGGCGCGAACACCAGCGGCAGGGAGATCATCAGGGCGACCAGCCAGGCGGGCAGCCCGAGTTCGACGATCATCACCCGGTTGAGCGTGCCGATCAAAAGCACCGCGGCCATGCCAACGGTCACCTGAAAAAGCGAAAGGCGGATGATCCGGCCGAGGGGCAGTTCAGGCGTCGCCGAGTCGGCGAAGGGCAACATCCCAACGCCCACGTTGCGCCACGACCAGGCGCGACGCACGCCATCGCCGCTCCGCCAGAACGAGGGCTGCGGCTCTGACCAAGCCTTGGGCCACGCCGGCCCGGGAGGAGGACGGTTTCCGGTCAACGCCGTACGAGCTCCAGAGCTTGAGACTTGTAAAAGCCGCTTGAGATCTTTTGCGTGCGGCCGATGCGCCAGGTTTTCAGAACAGGGTCGGCGGCGATGGCTTTGCGCAGGCTCGCCTCCGACACCGGCTCAATGGCAGGCGCTCGATTTGCTCGGGGGAAAAGCAGGCCCACCCCATGCATCACCGAGAGCATCGGCGTCTGCGGCGCGAAGGTAAAGATGATCGAGCCTTGGGTCCGCTGCGCGAGGTCGCCCAGCACCGACACAATCTGCGGCCGGGCGTAGTGGATCAGGGAGTCCATCGCCACAACGTGGTCGAACGATCCCAGGGACGGGCTCAACATGTCGCCAACGTGAAAATCGATCATCGCCTTCACGCCCGCCGGCGCGCGCTCCTGCGCCAGGGCGACAAGATTGCCGGCGACATCGATGGCCGTGACCTTGGCGCCGCGCTCCGCCGCTTCCACCGAGAGGGCGCCCGTCCCGCAGCCCGCATCCAGGAGCGCGCATCCGTCCATCCCGGTTGGAAGCCATGACAGGATGGTCGCCCGCATGCGGTCGCGGCCCTGGCGAACGGTTTCGCGGATTCTGCTGACCGGCGCGTCAGAGGTAAGTTGAGCCCAGGCTTTTACCGCCGTGGCGTCGAAATAGAGCTTAAGCTGGCCCCGGCGTTCGTCGTAGGTGGCAGCGGTCATTATTCGAACCCCAAGAACTCAAAGACGTCCCGGTCCTTCATGGGGGCGGCCTCGTACTGCATCTGGCCGACCCAAAGGCTTGCAGCCAGGCGCATGTATTCGTTCTGCACCGCCAACAGTTCCGGCGACGGCTCCATTTCGAAGAGGGTGGACTTCTTCAGCCGGCTGCGCCGGATCACGTCGAGGTCCGGAAAGTGGCCGATCCGTTCCAGGCCAATCGCGGCGTTGAAGCGGTCGATCTGATCTGTCGCTGCGCTTCGGTTGGCGATCATGCCGCCAAGGCGCACGTCGTAGTTCTTCGACTTGGCCCGGATGGCGGCGATGATCCGGTTCATCGCGAAGATCGAGTCGAAGTCATTGGAGGCGACGATCAGCGCCCGCTCTGCATGCTGCAACGGCGCGGCGAAACCGCCGCAGACGACGTCGCCAAGGACGTCGAAAATCACCACGTCGGTGTCGTCCAGAAGGTGATGCTCCTTCAGCAACTTCACCGTCTGGCCGACCACATATCCGCCGCAGCCCGTTCCGGCGGGCGGGCCGCCGGCCTCAACGCACATGACGCCGTTATAGCCCTCAAAGCAGTAGTCCTCCGGACGAAGTTCCTCCGTGTGGAAATCGACCGTCTCAAGGATGTCGATGACCGTCGGGGTGAGTTTTTTGGTCAGGGTGAAGGTCGAGTCGTGCTTGGGATCGCATCCAATCTGCAGCACACGCTTGCCGAGTTTGGAGAAGGCCGCTGAAAGGTTGGACGAGGTGGTGGATTTACCGATCCCGCCCTTGCCGTAGACGGCGAAAACCTTCGCCTTCCCAATCTTAAGGGTAGGGTCCATTTGCACCTGCACGCTGCCGTCGCCGTCGGGGCGGCTCCGGCTGACGGTGCTGAACCGTTCCAGATTGCGCGGCATGTCGAGTAGGGTCATGAGGTTTCCTCGTCCATTACGCGGCGGTTGGAACGCCCTCGAGGCGATCCTCGAGTTCGTCGCTGGCCTCGCGTAGGGCTTTCAGCGTGGCGTCGTCTGGCGCCCAGTAGTTGCGATCGCTCGCCTCAAGGAGGCGTTTGGCCATCCTGGAGGAGGCGATGGGATTAAGGTCGGCCATGCGTCGACGCATGGCCTCGTCGAGCACATAGGTCTCGCTGATCTGCTGGTAGATCCAAGGATCGACCTGGTGAGTGGTCGCCGACCAGCCGAGGGTATTTGTGACCTGGGCTTCAATCTGGCGCACGCCCTCGTAACCGTGTTTGAGCAGGCCCTCATACCAGCGCGGATTGAGCATGCGGGTGCGGGTCTCGAGCGCAACCTGCTCGGCCAGGGTCCGGACCTTGGCCTCCCCTGCGGTCTGGTCGCCGATATAGACCGGCGCCGCGACTCCTTTGGCCCGTTCGACGGCTTTGCTGATGCCGCCGAGCGTGTCGACGTAATGGTCGATCGTGGTGACGCCGAGTTCGACGGACTCGACGTTCTGATAGGCGAAGTCGACCCGCTTGAGGATGTCTTGCAGCACCGCCGTCTGGCGCACGGGCGCGCCCGTGCGCCCATAGGCGAAGCTCTTCCTCGCCTGATAGGCGTCGGCCAGCTCGTCCTCATCGGTCCAGCAGCCAGCGTCGATCATCTGATTGACATTGGCGCCATAGGCGCCGTCGGCGTTGGAGAAGACCCTTAGCGCCGCCGTCTCCAGATCGCAGTTATGCTCGCTCTGATAAGCGAGGGCGTGTTTGCGAACGAAGTTCATGTCCGAAGGCTCAAGGGCGCTTGCCGCTAGGAAGGCCGCCTCGGCCAGCATCCGGGTCTGCAGGGCGAGAAGATCGCGGAAGATGCCGGAGAGGGTCACAACCACATCGACGCGGGGGCGGCCGAGCTGGTCTAAGGGAATCAGTTCGGCGCCGCAGAGGCGGCCGTAGCTGTCGAACCTCGGACGCGCGCCCATCAAGGTCAGCGCCTGGGCGATCGGGCCGCCCTCGCTCTTCAGGTTATCTGAGCCCCAGAGCACCATGGCGACGGATTCGGGGAAGGCGCCGGTGTCCGCCCGGTGGCGATCGAGCATGGCCTGAGCTTGCCGGGCGCCTTCGCGCACCGCAAACGCGCTGGGGATTAGGAAGGGATCAAAACCGTGCAAGTTGCGTCCTGTCGGCAGGATCGCTGGAGTGCGCACGAGGTCTCCACCCGGCGCCGGGCGAATATACTCCCCATCGAGGGCGCGCAGGATCGCAGGGATCTCATGGTCCCTGGCCAGAAGGCGGTCGCTTTCGGCGAGGGCCGCAAGACCGGCGATATTCGCCGCGGTCGCCTGCAAACCGCTAAGCGCGATCGCCGCTTCGGGGGCGACCCCGCTGACCACGGCGGCCAGGGCTTCGCGCGATGGCGCAGGCGTTCCGCGGGTCTCGGCCATCGCGGCGAGCAGATCCACGCGCTCTTCACCGGTCAGGGGCTCGCCGACCGTATGCAAGCCGCTCGGGATCAAGGTCTGTTCGACCTCGAACACGTCTGCAGCGATCGCGGCGATCGCCGCTTCGGTTGTCCCTTTGTGATTTGCGGAGGCGAGGTCGAGCGCCTTGGCCTCTTCACGGATGGCGCTGGCGAGGGTCGCGCGTTCTAAGATGGACTCGCTTGGAGCCGCGCGCCAGCGTTGGATCGTGCCCTTAAGATCGAGCAGCCCCTTATAGAGCCCGGCTTGAGCAACGGGCGGGGTCAGGTAGCTGATCAAGGTCGCCCCTGAACGGCGCTTGGCCAGCGCGCCTTCGGACGGATTATTGGCGGCGTAGAGATAGAGGTTCGGGAGATCGCCGATCAGCCGTTCTGGCCAGCAGTCCGCGGTCAGGCCCACCTGCTTGCCGGGCATGAACTCCAAGGCGCCGTGCGTGCCGAAGTGCAAGACCGCATCCGCCGCGAAGTCTTCCTTCAGGTAGCGATAGAAGGCGGAGAAGGCGTGCGTGGGAGAAAACCCGCGCTCGAACAGGAGCCGCATCGGGTCTCCCTCGTATCCGAAGCCCGGCTGTAAACCGACGAGCACCTTCCCGAACTGGGCGCCGAGGATAAAGATCGAGCTGCCATTGCTGAGCACCTTGCCCGGCGCCGGACCCCATTGGCCCTCGATTTCGGCAAGATGCCGTTCGCGGCGGATATGGTCTTCGGCAGGAATTCGGCAATGGACATTGGCGTCGGTCCCGAAACGGGCGGCGTTGCCTTCGACCAAGCGCCGGCGAACCTCCTCTGACGTCGCCGGGACCTCGACATCATAGCCGGCCGACTTAAGCGCCTTCAGCGTGTTATGGAGCGAAGCGAACACCGAAAGATAGGCGGCAGAGCCCACGGCGCCGGAATTCGGCGGGAAATTGAAAAGGACGATCGCGAGTTTGCGATCCGGACGGCTGGTCTTGCGCAGGTTTACAAGCTTGGACACCCGGGCCGCCAGGGCTTCGGCGCGTTCCGGGCAGGCCTGCATCCTCGGCGCCTCCAAGGCGACCGGGAAGTTGCAGCGCCGGCCGCAGCCCTGACAGGCTCCGGCAGAGCTATCCGAACGCCCCCCAAACACCATGGGCGCCACCGCGCCATCGAGTTCGGGTATCGCGACCATTATGGTGGATTCCACCGGAGACAGGCCGGCGCTTGACGCGCCCCAGGCCTCGAGGGTCTGGAACTCCAGGGGCTGGGCGGAAATGTAGGGCACGTTCAGCCGCGCCAACATGTCTTCAGCCGCCTTGGCATCGTTGTAGGCCGGGCCGCCCACGAGCGAGAAACCCGACAGGGACACCACCGCATCCACCGTTGCGCGGCCATCTTTCATGAAGAAGCGCTCGATCGCAGGGCGGGCGTCGAGGCCGCTGGCGAAGGCTGGAACGGCGCGCAGACCCTTGGCCTCGAGGGCTGAAATGACCCCGTCGTAGTGACCGGCGTCGTCAGCCAGAACATAGGAGCGCAGCACCAGCACCCCGACGACGCCGAGCGGATTGCTGAAGGCGGGGAGGGCGTCCAAGTCCTCCACGATCCGGTTTGCGGCCCGGGGGTGGTAAAGTCCGGTCTCAGGATAGCTCTTAGGCGCCGGCGCCTCCATACGGCCCCGCAGCACCCGGCGCGGGCCGTCGGCGTAGCGTCCGACGAGGAAGCGGACCATAGCGGTCAGGTTGTCCTGGGAGCCGGACAGCCAGTATTGCATGGTCAGGAAATACGCGCGCAGGTCCTGGGCCGGACCTGGAATGAATCTTAGAAGTTTGGGCAGACGCCGCAGCATCGCCATCTGGCCTGAGCCAGAGCTTTTTGTCTTGGCGCCCCTCAGGCGCTTCAGCATCGCCAGCGGGCCTTTTTCCGACCCATCCATACGGAAGGGCCCAAGTTTAGTCAGCCGGATGATTTCACCGGCCGAAAGAACCCCGATCATGGCGTCGCAGTGTTCGCGGCGGGCCTCGAGGGCCGGCAAAAGGGCGCGAACCTGATCTTCGATGAAAAGCATCGTCAGGATGATGATGTCGCCCGCGCCAATATCGTCGATGCAGCGGGCAAGGGCGGCGTGATCCTCAACCCAGTCGGTCGCGGCGTGTAAGGTGAGGGTCAGACCGGGAATGCTTGACGCCAGATCTGCAGCGGCGCGTTTGAACACGCCGTTCAGGTGCCGGTCGAGCGTGACAACCACCACCCGGGTGGGTGTCGGCGCAGCCTCAGCGCTAACGGGAGAAGTGGCTGCGCGCATCATACAAGGTCTCGATGTGAATCATACGAAGGCCGCGATCCGCGGCGAAGGCTTCGGTGTTGCGTCGGGCTTTGCCACGCACGAAGAAGGGGATTTTTGAAAGCTCGGTCTGAGCCTCAGCGGTCCATACGATGTCCAGAACCTCGGGGTCCTGCGCGCCCACATTCCGAACCTCGGCCGCGACGGCGGCGCCATGCGCCGGGGCGGCCGGTGTGGATTGGCCGGCGCCAAGGTGGGATGGACCCGCAGCGTCGCTGAACTCGAAATCGTCCCGAAACATGGTCAGAAGGTGCTCTTCCAGCCCCATCACCAGGGGATGGACCCAGGTGTCGAAGATCACGTTGGCGCCTTCAAATCCCATCTGCGGCGAGTAGCGCGCGGGGAAGTCCTGAACGTGCGAGGGGGCCGAGATCACCGCGCAGGCAATGCGTAGGCGCTTGGCGATGTGGCGCTCCATCTGCGTGCCCAGCACAAGTTCAGGCTGGATCTCAGCGATGGCGCGCTCAACTTCGAGGTAGTCTTCCGTGATCAGCGCCGTGAGGCCGTAACCTTCAGCCGCGGCGCGAACTTCGCGGGCGAATTCGCGATTATAACATCCAAGGCCCACCACCTCGAAGCCAAGCTCTTCTGACGCGATCCGCGCGGCGGCGACGGCGTGGGTCGCGTCTCCAAAGATGAAGACGCGTTTGCGGGTCAGATAGTTGGAATCCACCGATCGGGACCACCAGGACGAGCGCGCCCCCGCAGGCGACAAGGCGGGCGCTGGATCCACACCGGCGAGGTTTGCGACCTCCTGAATGAAGTCTTTGGTCGCGCCGAGCCCGATCGGCACGGTGCGAACTTGCGGCTGACCATAGGTGCGCTCAAGCCAGGCGGCCGCGACGCCCGCGATTTCTGGATAGAGCACCACGTTAAAGTCGGCGTCGGGCAGGCGGCGCAGATCCTCAGGCGTTGCACCAAGCGGGGCGGTCACATTTACCGCGACGCCCAAGGCCGCGAGGAGGCGCTGGACCTCAACCACATCGTCACGATGTCGAAAGCCGAGGGCGGTCGGCCCACGTATGTTGCAGCGAGGCTGGGCGGGACTCAAGCGGGGCGCTGGTTCCTCGCCGGTCTTCGCCGCCAGGGTTCGCACCATCTGAAAGAAGGTCTCCGCCGCGCCCCAGTTTTCCTTCTTCTGATAGGACGGCAGCTCCAGCGGCATCACCGGGATTGGAAGATTCAAGGCCCGGGCCAGTCCGCCCGCGTCGTCCTGGATCAGCTCCGCGGTGCAGGAGGAGCCGACGATCATCGCCTGGGGCTGGAAACGCGCGTAGGCGTCACGGCAGGCGGACTTGAACAGCTCTGCGGTATCGCTTCCGAGATCTCGGGCTTGGAAGGTCGTGTAGGTGACCGGCGGCCGCTCGTCGCGACGCTCGATCATCGTGAAGAGAAGATCCGCATAGGTGTCGCCCTGCGGCGCGTGCAGCACATAGTGCACGCCCTTCATCGCGGTCGCGATCCTCATCGCCCCGACGTGAGGCGGCCCTTCATAGGTCCAGACCGTGAGTTTCATGGTCAGACCTGCAGCAGTTGGCGACGGATCAGCGGCCGGGAAAATAGGCCCGCCAGATCGCCGGCTTGATCAAAGCCGTGAACAGGTGAGAAGACCAACTCGATCGACCATTTGGTCGCCATGCCCTCGGCTTCTAAGGGGTTGGCGAGCCCGAGGCCGCAGACCACGATGTCCGGCTTTGCGGCGCGGCAGCGGTCGAGCTGTTTATCGACGTCCTGACCTTCGGAGAGCAGAACGTCGGCAGGCAAATGCGCGAGCTCTTCGGAAAGAATATCCTTGTGAAGGTAGGGCGTTCCCACCTCGAGCGGCGTCATGCCGAGCTCTTCGAACAGGAACCGCGCCAACGGCGGCTCAAGCTGGGAATCGGGGAAGAAAAAAATGGTTTTGCCGTCCAGAGTCTCGCGGTGCCGCTCTAGCGAGCGCCTTGCGCGTTCCCGTCCCGGAGCCACCACGCGGTCGAAATGCTCCTCATCCACACCCCAGGCGTCAGCGGCGGCTTTGAGCCAGGCGGTGGTTCCCTCGGCGCCGAAGGGGAAGAGGGCGGGAAGGCGGGATGCGCCGCGGTCTTCCAGCCTCTGCACCGTCTCGCCCAAGAAAGGCTGCGCGAGGAGAAAGCGTGTATTGGGCCCGATGGCAGGAATCTCGCCGGACCGGCGCGGCGGGAAGAAGTCGAGCCTTTGGATGCCAAGCTCACGAAACAGGCGGCGGAACTGGTCCTCCACGATGTCGGGCAGGGCGCCGACCACGAGCAGCGACGCCTCAGCGTTGTCCGCCGTCGTCGGCGCTTGAGGTACAAGCGCGGCCAGGCAGGCGTCCTCGCCTTGGGTGAAGGTGGTTTCAATGCCGCTGCCGGAATAATTGATCACCCGCATGCCCGGCGAATATTTCGCGCTGAGCCGCGATGCGGCTCTTGAGAGGTCGAGCTTGATCACCTCTGAGGGGCAGGACCCAACCAGGAACAGCATCTTGATGTCAGGCCGACGCCCAAGGAGTTCGTCGACCACCCGGTCCAACTCCTCGTTCGCATCGGCCATGCCGGCCAGATCCCGCTCTTCCATGATCGCTGTGGCGAAGCGAGGTTCGGCGAAAACCATAACGCCGGCGGCCGACTGGATCAGATGCGCGCACGTGCGTGATCCCACGACGAGAAAGAAGGCGTCTTGGATTTTGCGGTGAAGCCAGATGATCCCCGTAAGCCCGCAGAAGACTTCCCGCTGACCCCTTTGTCTCAGGACCGGAAGCGTCGGAGTTGTCGGATGAGCGATGGGGGTTATGGCGTTCACCTTGGCGGGTCTCCGGCCTAGACCGCCAACCCGGGCAGGTCGGCCACGGGGGCCTCCAGCCGGGCGGCGCGGAGCTTCAACAGGAACTGGGCTGCATTGATCGCGTAGGCGGCGTACGCCGCAACGGCGATGAACATCTGTTGAGCCGGCGTGCCGAGGCCAAGCAAAAGCGATGCGAGGTAGGTGGTCTGCAGGCTAAGCACCACCATGCTGAACACGTCTTCCCAGAAGAACGCCCTGGCGAACAGCCACTTGCCGAAAACCACCTTTTCCCAGATCGAGCCGGTGATCATGATGGCGTAAAGCAGCCCCGTCTTGATCAGGATCGACCCTGTGGCCACCGCGTACCCTTGGCCTGTCATCATGTAACGGGCGATCAAGATCAGACTGACCGCGAACGCCAGGAACTGGACCGGGGCCAAGACCCCCTGAACGATGGTCCAGGGGCTGGAGTCGCGGCGCTGACGTTCGGCTTTCGTATAGAGAGGCCGTTGCGCGGCCGGGCGGGCCGAAGTCCTTGGAGTGAGGTCGAAGGGCAGGCTCGTCTGGCCGGTCCAAGCCGAGTGGGTTCCGACGTTGCTAAGCCCGATGTGAGCGCTCCATGGACAAGGCGCGATCATATCCAGCCATCCGTTAAGGGAGGTCAGGAACGCATCGCCAAGGCTCGCTCTGCTTGTTTCGCCGTCCCATCTGGATCCAGGGTTATGAACTCGGTCTGCGCCTTCAAAACCCTGATCCCGTCGAGCACTAGCACTGGCCTTCATGGCTGAACTCCTACCCAACGGGCGTCGTCATCAATCAGCCTATGGCGAGCGACGCAGGAGTGTCAAGCAGGCTTTACGTCCATTTCGATTGACAGTTTCCGGTCTCCATATTTTATTTGCCACGTATCGAACTTCGTGATGACATTTCCCCGGACGTTAAGATCGATGATGGATCGCGCCGAATTTGGAGCCTGGCGTTTAAGTTTGCGGGGCTAAGACAAGCGGGTCGGGATTTTTATCTTTCTCCCAGAGATTCGAGCTGATCGAATCTTGAGGCGATCGAGACATAATAGCGAAGGCGTGGAATAAAGATCTTCGCGCGGATATCGGGAGTTGGATATGGCTGGCTTCGCGTCAATATTGGATAGCGCGCTGAAGGGGTGGATTAAACACGATCCGGCGCCGTCTAATGTTTATTTGAAGGCGCGATCTTTGTTGAAACTTGTTGCGCCTTCTGCGGCGCCGGAGGTTAAAGAGCCGATTAGCACGACAGAATTAGCGAAGATGGTTGAGGCCGAAATCATTCCACGCCTCATGTTGTCCCATCGGGCGGGCCGCGCCGCTCCTTCAGCGGCCGAGGCGGCGACGAAGACGAATCCCCTTGGCCCCGCAACCACCGAATCCTTCGCTCGAATGACCCTGTCGGACGATTCCGATTCGCTGATCTCGTTTGTTGGAGGGCTGCTTCAATCGGGCGTGCCCATGGAGACCATCTACGTCGATCTGATGATACCCGCCGCGCGGCGCGTCGGCGAGTTCTGGGACGACGACAGCGTGAGCTTTGCCGACGTTACGATCGCCCTTGGCCGCCTCCAGCAGGTCGTTCGGACCTTAAGGTGGAGCCCTAGCCATCCAGAGGGTCCTGATCATGCTTCGCCGTCCGCCCTGTTCGCCCCAGCGGCGAGCGAGCAGCATACCTTCGGCCTCTTCATCATCGAGGAGTCCTTTCGTCGCGCGGGCTGGCGAACCTGGATCGAAACCTCTGGACTGGAAGACGACACCGTCGACATGGTGCGCCATCATTGGTTCGATCTCGTGGGCTTGAGCGCGAGCTCCGATTCCAATACCGACCAAGTGACCGCGACGATCGCCGCCATGCGCAAAGCGTCCAGAAACCGTGGCCTATTTATTTTGGTTGGAGGCCGCCTATTTATCGAGCGGCCTGAACTGGTCTCGCTGGTTGGCGCTGATGCAACCGCACCAACTGGTGGCGACGCCTTAGTTGTCGCCAACAACGCGGTAAGGCGCCTCTCATCGATCGCATGATACTTCGACCTATATTTAAAGGTGTACAACAATCCTATGGAAGCGGACGCCGCATCAGCCTCCTCCACGGCAAGTCTTTTTTTGCGTGGACGATTGGGAAGTTTGGACGCGTCCGTAGCCAAGCGGCTTGTGGCGGCGGGTGGTGACGTCGCGCTCGTCATAGATCGCGAAGGTGTAATTTGCGATCTTGCGGTCAACAATGAGGCTATTGCGCGAGATGGGGCCGACACCTGGCTCGACCGTCGTTGGTCTGACACGGTCACAATCGACAGCAAGAAGAAGGTCGATGAACTCCTTCGGGACGCCCTCTGCAACGAACCTGCGCGGTGGCGCGAGGTCAACCAGGTCACGCCGAATCAAAAGTCCATGATGCTGCGCTACATGGCGGTGGATGCGGGCCGAGAAGGCCAGGTCATCGCCATCGGTCGCGATGATCGCGCGACCGCCGCCCTTCAACAGCGGCTCGTGGAAGCGCAACAGGCGATGGAGCGCGACTATTCGCGCATCCGCGATGCAGAGTTCCGATACCGGCTGCTGTTTCAGATGTCGGGAGAAGCGGTTCTGGTCGTTGACGCCGCGAGCAAAAAAATTGTCGAGGCGAATCCTGCGGCTCAGACCCTCATCGGCGGCAGGACGCTTCTGGTGGGCGAACCCTTCACCAAAATATTCGCCCAGGAAAGCCAGGATGACGCCGCATCGCTTTTGACGGTCGTGCAGTCGACCGCGCGGATCGAACCTTCTCAGGTGCGGCTCTCCGGCCCGCACAGCGACTTTCTGGTTTCAGCCTCCTTGTTCAGACAGGATCGAACGTCCCAATATCTCGTGCGTCTTTCCCCGGCGGACCTTCAGCTGATGGTTGTCGATAAGGGTCCGGATCTGAACGCGGTGATCGAGCGGATCCCTGATCCCTTCGTGATCACGGATGGGACCCTGAAGATTCTGACCGCAAACGAAGCCTTCCTTGATCTGTCGAGATTGGGCACCCAAGAGCAAGCGATCGGACAGTCGCTCGGGAGCTATCTCGGCAGAGAGGGACTGGACCGGAATATCCTGGTCGACAACCTGCGCGCCCATGGCAGCGTCAGGAATTTCAGCACCCTCTTCAGGACCCAGTACGACGAACAGGAGGATGTAGAGGTTTCCGCCGTGACGGTGCCAGGACCTGAGATCCACTTCGGCTTCACGTTCCGGACCGTGAGCCGGCGGGTTAGCGATCAAACCCAGACTTCGCCCGAGCTAAGGCGCTCGGTTGAGAAGCTCACCGAACTTGTCGGCCGCGTGACGCTGAAAGAGCTGGTGCAGGAAACCACCGACCTTGTGGAACGGCTTTGCATTGAAGCCGCCCTCGAGCTCAGCAACGACAATCGGGCGTCGGCCGCCGAAATTTTGGGCCTGAGCCGTCAGAGCCTCTATGCCAAACTCCACCGCTTTAAACTCGGTAATTTGACCGGCGGCGGGGATGCGCGCGATCGCAAGGTTTAGCCTCTCATAGCGTCAATCTGAATTGACACCTCTTGGTGTCAATTGTATCGATTGGTTATGAGCGATCTTGGCCTGACAGGGTACGCACGGCCGCAGCGTTTTCCTGCGGCGTCCGCGATTTTACAGCTGCTCAAACCCGTAACCTGGTTCGCCCCGATGTGGGCCTTCATGTGCGGCGTCGTCTCTTCTGGCGTGCATCTGCAATCGCGCTGGCTGATCGCTGCTGCGGGGATTATTCTTGCCGGACCGGCCTTGTGCGCGACCAGTCAGTCGGTGAATGACTGGTTCGATCGCCACGTCGACGCCATCAACGAGCCGAACCGGCCTATTCCCTCCGGCCGCATTCCTGGACGCTGGGGTCTTTGGATCGCGATCCTTTGGACCGGAATATCTATTCTGCTCGCGGCGCTTCTGGGCCGATGGGTGGTCGGCGCCGCCCTTGCGGGGCTTGTTCTGGCCTGGGCCTACAGCGCCCCGCCGATTCGCCTGAAACAACGTGGCTGGTGGGGGCCGATCTCTGCGGCGCTTTGCTATGAAGGGTTCGCCTGGTTCACCGGCGCCGCCGCCATGACGGGCGCGCTCCCCGACGGCCGAATCATCACCCTGGCCGCGCTCTACAGCTTCGGCGCCATCGGCATCATGGTCCTGAACGATTTTAAGGCTGTGGATGGCGATCGTCAGATGGAGATCCTGTCGGTTCCTGTCGACCTCGGCGTAGAGAACGCCGCCTGGCTCTCATGCATCATCATGGCGGCGCCGCAGGCTTTGGTCACCGCCTTGCTGATCGCCTGGGGCCATCCCCTCCACGCCGGTGCAGTCGCCATTTCATTGATCGTGCAATGCGTTCTTATGGTGCGCCTGCTCAGCGATCCTAAGACCTTCGCCCCTTGGTACAACGCCACCGGCACCTTCCTTTACGTGATTGGCATGCTGGTGAGCGGGTTCGCAATCGGCGCACACTCAGGAGTTGCGTCATGAACGGAAAACCTCTCAGCTGGGCGGGGATCGTGCGCCTTGGCCTGGTGCAGAGCGCCCTTGGCGCAATTGTCGCCCTGACCACCTCGACGCTTAATCGGGTCATGGTCGTAGAAGCGGCGATGCCGGCGGTTTTGCCTGCGGCCTTCGTCGCCTGGCATTATGTAATCCAGCTGTCGCGCCCGCGCTGGGGATATGGCTCTGATATGGGCCATCGTCGGACGCCCTGGATTATCGGCGGCATGGGGGTGTTGGCGCTGGGCGCGATCCTCGCCACCGACGCAACCCTCATGCTGTCAACCTCGCCCGTCGTCGGCATCGCCCTCGCGCTTTTTGCCTTCACCCTGATCGGCGCAGGCGTGGGCGCCTCCGGAACCTCGCTGCTCGCTCTCCTCGCCACCCGTGTGGCGCCGGAGCGCCGCCCGGCCGCAGCGTCGATAACCTGGATTATGATGATCGTCGGGATCGTCGTTTCCGCCGGTGTCACGGGCTCTCTGTTACAGCCATTTTCCCCGCAACGCCTGGCGATGACCGCTTCGGGCGTCGCAGGGCTCGCCTTCATCATAACCCTGCTCGCCGTCTGGGGCGCCGAACCTCAGACTGAGGCGGCGGGTGTGGAGGCGCCGCCGGCGCCGGCCGCCGCACAGAAACCGCCGTTCAAGCGGGTCTTGGCGGAGATCTGGGCGGATTCCCTCGCGCGACGCTTCACGATTTTTGTGTTCGTCTCCATGCTCGCCTACAGCGCCCAGGAGCTAATCCTCGAGCCCTTCGCTGGCTTGGTGTTCAAGATGACCCCGGGGCAATCGGCCCAGCTTTCGAGCATGCAGCACGGCGGCGTGCTCCTCGGCATGATCCTCGTCGGCGTTCTTGGGTCGCGTTTCGGCGACAAGAAGAGCCTCTGGATGCGTCGCTGGACCATCGCCGGATGCGTGGGTTCGGCCCTGGCCCTCGGCGGAATGGCTGCGGCCAGCGTCGTTGGTCGGGCCTGGCCTCTGGCCCCGACAGTGTTTGTGCTGGGTTTCGCCAATGGGGTGTTTGCTGTTTCGGCGATCGGTTCAATGATGGGCCTGGCCGGGGCGGGTGAGAAATCCCGTGAGGGCGTTCGGATGGGAGTTTGGGGCGCAGCGCAGGCCGGCGCCTTCGCGATTGGCGGCTTTCTGGGAGCCATGGGCGTAGACGTGCTGCGGGGCCTCCTTCACGAGAGCGCCACAGCCTTCCTCTTCGTTTTCTGCGCCGAGGCGATTGTCTTTCTCGCCTCAGCGGTTTTGGCGGGACGGCTTGACGCCCCGCCGTCTCGATCAATCAGCGCGCCTTCGGATCTGGCGCGATCAGGTCAACTGAGGGGAGCGCACTGACATGGCTTCTGGGCTCGAACCCACATATGATGTCGTGGTCGTCGGCGGCGGACCGTCCGGCGCGACCGCTGCGCACGATCTTGCGCGCTCGGGGCGTTCTGTTCTGTTGCTGGACAAGGCTGGACGGATCAAGCCTTGTGGCGGCGCGATACCTCCGCGCCTGATCCGCGATTTCGACATTCCCGATTCGCTCCTGGTCGCGCGGGCCACGTCTGCGCGGATGATTTCTCCCTCTTCGCGGGCTGTAGATATGCCGATCGAAGGCGGCTTTGTGGGCATGGTCGACCGGGACGTCTTCGACGAATGGTTGCGCGTCCGAGCGGCCGCCAGCGGCGCCGAGCGGCGCGCGGGCCTGTTTGAGCGGATCGAGCGGGACGCCGATGGTGTGGCCGTGGTCTGTTATCGGGCCAAGGGCGCCAGCGATGATGAGACCCTCACGCGAATCCGTGCGCGCCTGGTGATCGGCGCTGACGGCGCCCGCTCGCAGCTGGCCCGCCAGACGATCAAGGGCGGGGGCGAGACCCCCTGCGTCTTCGCCTATCACGAGATCATCCGTTCACCGACGAACGGCGTGGCGGACTTCGACGCCGGGCGCTGCGACGTCTTCTATCAGGGCCGCCTATCGCCGGACTTCTACGCCTGGATCTTTCCTCACGGCGAGACGGCCAGTATCGGCGTCGGTAGCGCCCGGAAGGGTTTTTCCCTGCGCGGGGCGGTCAAGGCGCTGAGGGCTGGCGCAGACCTGCAAAACTGTCAGACCGTTCGCACCGAGGGCGCTCCGATACCGCTTCGCCCCCTGAAGCGCTGGGACAACGGGCGTGACATCGTCCTTGCGGGCGATGCGGCGGGTGTTGTGGCGCCGGCGTCAGGCGAGGGCATCTATTACGCCATGGTCGGCGGCAGGCATGCGGCTGAGTCGGCGGAAGCCTTCCTGACCACTGGAGATGTCCGCGCCCTCGGGCTTGCCCGCAAACGCTTCATGAAGTCCCACGGACAGGTGTTCTGGGTGCTGGGCATGATGCAGCATTTTTGGTATCGGAGCGACAAGCGCCGCGAAGGCTTCGTCAAGATGTGCGCCGATCCGGATGTCCAGCGCCTTACATGGCAAGCCTACATGAATAAAGAGCTGGTTCGGGCTGATCCGGCGGCTCATCTTCGGATCTTTCTGAAGGACATGGGGCATCTTTTGGGGCTGGCGCGCCCCGCGCCGATTCCGGCGCCCGAGCCTCAGTGACGCAAACGCAGCGCTTTCCCTACCGGGCTGTTTTCGTCGCCGCCGCATCGGCGCTTGCAGTCGCCGCGATCGGCGGCAGCCTGACGACGATCGGGCCGTGGTATCGGCATCTTCACAAGCCCGCTTGGACGCCGCCTGACGCCGCTTTCGGCGCAATCTGGACCTTGATCTTCGCCCTTGCGACGGTGTCGGCGGTCACGGCCTGGACAAGCGCGAGGGCCCAAATCCAGCGGGAATGGCTTATCGGCCTTTTCGCGCTGAACGGCTTTCTGAATATCCTATGGAGCCTTTTGTTCTTCCGGTTTCAAAGACCGGATTGGGCTTTGGTCGAGGTCGTCCCCTTCTGGCTGTCGATCGCAGTCTTGATCGGATTCATCTGGCGCTTTTCCCGCCTCGGGAGCGTTCTTGTCGCGCCGTATCTGGTCTGGGTCTCGATTGCGGCGCTCCTGAACTACGATATCGTCCATCTCAATGCGCCGTTCGGGCTCCACTGAACGCCGGCCGGGAGCCCGATGTGCTGAAGAGCGTCTTCGCCAGCGGACACGCGGTGGACCTTGTCTTGGTGGTCATTGCCATAGAGTTCATCCTCCTGTCCGCCCTGGGTCGGCGTTCGGTTCGCCGCCTGGCGACGACGGACAGGATCTTGGCTCTCGCCCCGGGCGTTTGCCTGCTCCTGGCTTTGCGCGCGGCTCTGACAGGCGCAGGCTGGATTTACGTCGCCTTAGCTCTGGCGGCCTCGTTTCCGTTCCATATCGCAGACCTGATGCGCCGTCGGCTATGAGGCTCTTTGATGGGACGCCGCCTTCGAGATTGGCGGGTGCTCCTCCGCGCGCCCTTCACTCTTTATAGAGCTGTTCACCCGCTTCGGCCTGGATGCTCCGGCCCAGACGTTCTCCTATCAGCGCCGCCTGAGCTGCGTCGCCGCACGGCTCTTGCGCGGTCCTTCTCCAGCACCTCGCGCCGTCCGGGGTCAAAGATTCGCCAACGAAGCTCATGAGGCCGTTCGACCACCGGCCGAGGGCCGCGATCGGTGTTCGGCAAGAGCCGTCCAAAGCCGCTAGGAAGGCGCGCTCAGCCGTAATCTCAAGCCGCGTCGCCTCATCCTCTAACGGCGTCAGCAGCGCCGCCATGGCGTCGTCGCCCCTGCGCGCCGTGATCGCAAGAGCGCCTTGCCCGCCGGCGGGCGGCGAAACGTCCGGATCGAGCAGAACCTTCACATGACGTTGCAGGCCTAGGCGTTTCAGGCCGGAATAGGCGAGGAGGGTGGCGTCCACCTCGCCCTCGGCGACTTTGCGCAATCGGGTCTCTACATTGCCGCGCAACATGCTGATCTGGAAGGTGGGGCGCAGGGACAGAAGCTGCGCCTGGCGCCGAAGGCTGGCGGTCCCAATCCGCGCGCGATCCGGAAGATCCTTCAGGGACTGCACCTCTAGGGCGCAAATCAGCGCATCGCGCGGATCTTCTCGCGCAGGAACCCCCGCGAGGACAATGTCTGTCGGCAGCTGAGTCGGCAGATCCTTCATGGAGTGGACAGCCAGGTCGATGCGGCCCTCCAGCATCGCCTCGTCTAGTTCCTTGGTGAACAATCCTTTGCCGCCCGCCTCTTGTAGTCGGCGGTCCTGGATTTTGTCGCCCGTGGTGACAATGGGCACGATTTCAAAGGCGTTGTCGGGATTTGCCGCCGCCAGGGCGTCGCGCATCAGTCCGGTTTGCGCCAGGGATAAAGGCGAGCCGCGGGCGCCGATGCGGACGGGGGGCTTTAGGCTCATGCGCGATTCTGGCTCTATTTACGCTTGATGATGTCGATAAGAGCCGCCAGATTTTCGGGCGGCGTTTGCGGCGTGATGCCGTGGCCGAGATTGAATATGTGCGGGGAGGGGCGGAACGCTTCGATCATTTGATGGGCGCCCGCCTCCAGGGCCGCGCCGCCGCAGATCAGGAGCTGGGGGTCAAGGGCGCCTTGCAGCGCCATTCCCTCAGGGGCCTCGCGGCGGGCGAACGCGGCGGGGGTCTGGGTGTCGACGCCAAGGCCGGTCACGCCGGTTTCACGCGCATACCGCCCGAGCAAAGCTCCCGCGCCCCGGGGAAATCCGATCACAGGGACGCTGACGCCGAGGGCGCGCAGTCTCTGCATCAAGGCGCGGGTGGGGCCTATGATCATGCGCTCGAACAAGGCTTCTGGCAGGCCCTCAGACCAGCTTTCGAAGATCTGGAGGCAATCGGCTCCCGCAGCGACCTGCGCCGCCAAATGCAGGGCCGTGGCTTCCACCAGAAGCGCAAGCAAGGCGTCGACGTCGGCCGGTCGCTGGTAGGCGGTAAGCCGGGCCAAATCCTTGTCCCCCCCTGCGCCTTGGATCATATAGGTGGAGACCGTCCATGGGCCGCCCGCGAAACCGATCAGGGGCAGGGCGGCGGGGAGGGCGGTGCGAAGACGCTCCACGGTTTCATAGACCGGACTCAGCCGCTGGACGACCTGTTCCGCGTCGCCAAGTCGCCAGGTCTCCTGCTTGTAAAGGGGCTCAAGCCGCGGGCCCTCGCCCTCGACGAACCAGACCTTGTGGCCAAGCGCGTCAGGAAGCACCAGGATGTCGGAGAACAGGATCGCCGCGTCCAGATCAAAGCGCCGGAGCGGCTGAAGTACGGCTTCGACCGCAAGCTCGGGTGAATAGCAGAAGGTCAGGAAGTCTCGCGCCTTGGTGCGCAGCTCACGATATTCGGGCAAGTAACGCCCAGCCTGGCGCATGATCCACACCGGTGGTGGATCGACACGCTCGCCGTTCAGAACTCGGATCATCGCTTGGTCGGCCATCGGTCTTGCCTGCTGAGACACGCGATTTCACTCCTCGCGCCCGCATCAGTCGTGCGCCCTGATGATGCCGGTTCGGATGCGCCGCAGGAACATCCAGACCAGGAAGACTGCGATAAGGGCCGTCAGTTCCGTGCCGAGGAATGCGCGTCTCCCCCGCCAAATCTCGGCTGCGCGTTCCAGCAGCAACTCCATAAGCCTGAGCGCATAGTACAAAATCGCTGCCAGCGACAAGCCTTCTCAGCCTCGTGAGCCCTTGACCCTATGAAAGCCCGCAAGCCCCGGCGTTTAGGCCGGGATAAGGAAGTCGTGGCTTTGACGAGGTATCGAAAAATTACCGCGCTCCGCTGGCGAAAGATGAGGCCTAGGGTGGACGAGCCCGAAGGATCGCCTGTCGCGATGCGTTGAGCTCTGTGGGGTTTGCCGTTTCGAGGGTTCAACTCGAATAAAAGCCCCGAGCGAAAGCCGTGTGGGCGACAGACCCCATGGGCGGCGTCGATGAAGCAGGACGCCTCCAAGGGAACCCTTGGAACCCTCGCCCTTCAGGGCGCGGACACGTCAGTGGAGATCCGCGCGTCGATCCGTAATGTTCACACCGCAGACCTCGGCGCTCTTTGACGTCGCGGCGGAGGATGTGCTCGGCCCGTCGGCTGCGCGCTGAAGCCCCGGTGATCGCGCCCTATCCTGAGGCTCGGACCAAACCCTTTATGGCTCAAGGCGAAGGGTGGTCCTGCCAACGGCCTTGCTTTACGGTCGCCGCAAAACAGCGAACGCCGTTGGGGGTTGAGGTCTAGAATGCGTAGGGCGTATCCGTTTTCGGCGATCGTCCGTCAGGACGAGATGAAGCGGGCTTTGCTCATCGCCGCCGTCGATCAGGGCATCGGCGGAGTTATGGTGTTTGGGGATCGTGGCACCGGCAAGTCGACGGCGGTGCGCGCCCTCGCAGCGCTGCTGCCGCCGATCAAGGCGACGCTCGGCTGTCCCTATCACTGCGACCCTAAGTCCGACGCCGGGCTTTGTCCAATTCATGGCGAGGCCTCGAACGGACGCCGACCCGAGACTGAAATGGTCGGCACGCCCGTCGTGGACCTGCCCCTCGGCGCCACTGAGGATCGGGTGGTCGGCGCCCTCGATCTGGAGCGGGCCCTGACCCGCGGTGAAAAACGGTTCGAGCCTGGGCTATTGGCGCGTGCCCACCGCGGCTTTCTCTACATCGACGAGGTCAACCTGCTTGAGGATCACCTCGTGGATCTCCTGCTCGACGTGGCCGCTTCTGGTGAAAACGTGGTTGAGCGCGAAGGCCTGAGCGTCCGGCATCCGGCGCGCTTTGTTCTGATCGGGAGCGGCAATCCAGAAGAGGGGGAGTTGCGCCCGCAATTGCTGGATCGTTTTGGCCTCTCGGTCGATGTCAAGACACCGACAGAGCTGGCGGACCGGATCGAGGTGGTGCGCCGTCGCGACGCCTTCGATCGCAATCCTGACGCGTTTCACGCCGCCTGGGCGGACGCGGACGCCGCCCTTGGCGTGCAGATCACCAAGGCGCGGGCGCGTCTCGATAAGATCAAGGTCCCCGCAGCCGTGCTCGAATCCGGCTCGCGCCTTTGCATGGCCATCGGTTCAGACGGATTGCGCGGCGAGCTGACCATCCTTCGGACCGCGAGGGCTTTGGCGGCGTTGAACGGGGCCGCTGCCGTTTCCGAAGCCCATCTGCGCGAAGTGGCGCCGATGGCCCTGCGCCATCGCCTGCGGCGCAATCCCCTAGACGAGGCCGGCTCCACGGTGCGGATCGAACGGGCGATGATCGACCTGTTCGGCCCATGACCCGCCCGGAGCCTGCCGCGTTGGTCTGGTCGGATGCTCTCCTCGCCGCCGCTGTGTTCGCCATCGACCCTGAGGGTTTGGGAGGCGTCGTCGTGAGGTGCGGCCCCGGTCCCGCGCGTGATGCTTGGACAGGGGCGCTAAAGGCGCTTCTGCCGGCAGAGGCCCCCGTTCGGCGCGTGCCTTCGCGCATAGACGATGATCGCCTTTTGGGCGGACTTGACCTAACGGCCAGCCTGGCTGTCGGTCGTCCCATCGTTGAACGGGGCGTTCTGGCCGCCTGCGACGGCGGCGTCGCCATTCTCAGCATGGCCGAACGTCTAGAAGACGCCGCCGGAGCCAAGCTCAGCGCCGTTCTTGACCGGGGCGAGGTGGTGATGGAACGGGACGGATTGGCGACACGGCTCCCCGCCAGACTTGGGCTGGTCGCCTTCGACGAGGGCATAGACGCCGACGAACGTCCGCCGGATGCTCTTTTGGATCGCCTGGCGTTTTGGATCGATCTCAGCGCCGTCGCCCGCTGTGACCGCTATGAGGGCGGCGTAGGCCCAGGGACGGCGGCGGACGCGAGATTCAGGCTCTGGACGGTCGCTCCGCCTTCAGAGCTGGTGGTTGAGGCGCTCTGCGTAACGGCGGCTCGGCTCGGGCTCGTCTCGATCCGCCCCGTGCTCTTGGCTCTGCGTGCGGCGCGCGCCCATGCGGCGCTGACCGGGCGAACCGAGATTTCAGCGGAGGACGCGGCGGCGGCCGTGCGACTGGTTCTGGCGCCGCGGGCGTTGACCGCCCCAGCTGAGGCGGCGGTGCAGGAGCCCGAAGACCCAACTGAGGCAGACCCGCCTGAAGAAGACGCGCGCAAACCCGAGACGCAGACTAAGACCGATTCGGAACGTCCCGAGCCTGAAACCCCATTGCAAGATCCCGCCGCTGACGCGGAGATGATAATCGAGGCGATCCAGGCGGCGCTGCCGGACGGCCTTCTTGACCAGGTCAAGCTCGATGGACGGCAGTCTTCGCGCTCGGCCCGCCGCAACGGATCTGGCGCATCGGTCAAATCGGTTCGGCGCGGTCGACCGGTCGGGTCGCGCACGGGCCCGCTTAGGGGGGGAGATCGGTTGAACCTGCCCGAAACCCTTCGCGCTGCGACGCCTTGGCAGAGGCTGCGAACCGCCTCCGAAGGCGGCGCCCGCATCCAGGTCCGCCAGGAGGATTTCCGCATCCGTCGCTTCGTCCAGCGCCAGGAGGCCACGACCATATTCCTCGTGGACGCGTCCGGGTCAGCCGCGCTTCAACGCCTCGCAGAGGCGAAAGGGGCGGTGGAGCTGCTGCTGGCTAAGGCCTATGTCTCACGCACCAGGGTCGCTTTGATCGCCTTTCGACAGACCCACGCGGAGTTGCTCCTGGAACCGACACGGTCTCTGACGCGGGCCAAGCGATGCCTGGCGGAGTTGCCAGGCGGGGGAGGCACGCCCCTGGCGGCCGGATTGGATTCGGCGCTTCAGATGGCTCAGGCGGAGAAGGCGAAGGACCGTACGCCTCTGATCGTCATTCTGACCGATGGCCGCACCAATATTGGGCGGGGCGGCGCACCGGGCCGAGCGATCGCGGAAAGCGACGCCATGGCGGCGGCGCGCAGCCTGAAGGAAGCCGCAATCGGCGCAGTCTTCATAGACACCTCGCCCCGCGCGCAGCCGGGCGGCGATCGATTCGCCAGGGCCATGGGTGCGGTCTACGCCCCTTTGCCCTATTTGAACGCGGGCGCCGTGTCGGCCCTCGTGGCCGACGTTCAATCAGCACGCCGATGACGCCTGGCCGATGTTTCCAAGACGCCTGAAGCCAGACTGGAGCATTGAGGGAAGGGACTGGCCCCACCGCCGAGCCAGCCGGTTCGTGCTGGCGGCGGGGTTTCGTTGGCACGTGCAGGTTATGGGTTCTGGGCCATCGGTGCTGCTGCTCCATGGCACGGGGGCCGCGACTCACTCGTGGCGAGACATAGCGCCCCGCCTTGCCAAGGCCTTCACCGTGATCGCGCCAGACCTGCCCGGCCACGGCTTTACCGAAACGCCCGGCGGCGATGGACTTTCCATGCAAGGGATGGCGTCAGGGCTGAGCGCTCTGCTGGCCGAGCTCGACGCTCATCCTGACGTCGCAGTGGGTCATTCCGCGGGCGCCGCGATCGCGATGCGGATGGCGATTGACGGCCGGTTCGCCGGAGGCGTGGTCAGCCTTAACGGCGCCTTGCAGCCATTTCCAGGGGTGGCCGGACGTCTTTATCCGACCATGGCCAAGGCCATGTTCTTAAATCCGGTCGCTCAGCAGATGTTTGTCTGGCGCGCGACCCGCCCGGGCGCGGTCGCCCGCCTGATCGAGAGCACAGGCTCCTCAATCGACCAAGTCGGGCTGCGGTGCTACGAATCGCTCATGGGAACAAGCGGCCATATCGCGGGCGCGCTTGGCATGATGGCCCGTTGGGATCTGCACGGACTTCAGGTCGATCTGCCTTCGTTTGTCTCCCCTCTTACCCTCGTGGCGGCCGAGCGTGACCTTGCGGTGCCGCCCAGGGTCGCCGAACAGGTTCATGCGATGATCCCAACCAGCCGCTTGATCCGGCTGCCCGGTCTTGGACATCTCGCGCACGAGGAATCTCCAGAACACGTCACCCAGATTGTGATGGGCGCGCTCGGCTCCAGGTCGCTCGCCGGCTGAAACGCCAGGAGCGGGTCAAGGTCCCTTGCCATGCCCCCCAAAGCCGACATAGTGTCATCCTATGTTGACACCCGATGAGCGGCAGAAGGTTGACGCCGAACGCCGGGACGATCGGGAGGGCGCCGCGTTAAGCCTTGCCCCGACCCGGGGCTCTATCTCGTCGGCGCCGCAACTCAGCCCGGCGCTGGCCGTCCCGGCGTCCTCTCCTCCGCGCGCATCCTCGTCGCCTTGGTCCCAGATGCAGTGTCCGTCCGATAGGCGCGCCTTTGCGCAGCCGGCGGACAGCGCCGCCTGCCGCGAGATGATCCGCACCGGCTCGCGGTCGTTCTTCTTGGCGTCGCTTCTACTTCCTGAAGCCGTCAGGGAGGCAGCCTACGCCCTTTATGGGTTCTGCCGGCTCTCGGACGATGCGGTGGACGTGGAAGGAGGCCAGAGCTCCGCCGTCAAACGCCTGCGCGTCAGGCTCGATCGCATCTATGCCGCAGATCCCGCATCCGAACCGGTCGACCGCGCCCTTGCCGACGCCGTAGCCAGGTTCGCCATCCCGCGCGTTCTGATGGACTCGCTCCTCGAAGGGCTCGAGTGGGATGTCTCGGGCCGTACCTATGAGACCCTCTCTGAGGTGCATGACTACGCGGCGCGGGTCGCAGGATCGGTGGGTGCGATGATGGCGGCGCTGATGGGCGCACGCTCGCCCGATCTGGTCGCGCGCGCCTGCGATCTCGGCGTCGCCATGCAACTGACCAATATCGCCCGCGACGTGGGAGAGGACGCCAGGATCGGCCGGCTCTATCTGCCTCGGGCATGGCTTAGAGAGGCTGGCGTTGATCCCGAGGCCTGGCTCGCGGAGCCGGTCTATTGCGCCGGAGTCGCGGCGGTCGTGGCCCGGCTCCTGCGCCATGCAGATAGTCTTTACCGACGCGCCGACGCCGGGATCGCCAATCTTGACCCCGCCTTTCGCCCTGCGATTTTCGCAGCGCGCGGGCTTTACGCGGAAATCGGTGTGCAGCTCGCCGCCCGAGGGTTGGATTCGGTCTCGCGCCGCACCGCCGTATCGTTGGGCCGAAAGGCGTGGCTGGTGCTTCGGGCGATCCGCTCGGCCTCGAGCCAGGAGACCGTCAGTCCCGCTGGAGCGCCCTTGGCCGAAACCCGGTTTCTAGTGGACGCCGTTGTCGCTGAGACAGGGCGGCTAAGCGAGGGTCCGCCCAAACGCAGGCGAAGCGCGCCAGACGATGTCGTGTGGCTGATTGAGCTCTTTGCCAATCTGGAAGCCCGCAGCCGCACGCAAAGTTCGACGTCTTCATCGGTGCGCCCCCTGTCCCAGACCTGATCAAGCCGAGGCTCCGCGACCCTGAAACGGGCGGCTCAATCATGAATAAGAATGCGCTCTTCATCGCGGGCTTGATTCTCTTCGATGGAGCCGCGGTGGCCTGGGCGGCCTGGGAATTCTGGAAAATCAGACCCGGTCGGCCCGACAAGGCCGAGGCGATCAGCGCACTTGATCGTGCGCCAGCTCCAGGCCCTCAGACCCTGTCAGAACGACCAGAAGCGCCGGGGCATTCGAAACGGGAGCATGGCTCTGACCAAAGGTGAACGCAGGCGGTCCAGCGAAACACTCTCGTGCACGATCTCGCCGGGCTCTGCGCCAAACCGGCCGTCGAAGGCGGAGCGCGTGTAGAAAGGCGCGTCCTCAAGCGTGCGGCGCAGGCGCGGCGGCGGGTGTTTATCGCCCCGCACTCTGCGCGGCATGCGCCAGAAAGTCAGGCGCTGAGCATGGGTCGGCGGCGGCTCAATCCGCTCGGTCTCGCCCGTTGCTCCAATCCGAAGCGCGAGGCCCGCCTCGCCGCCGCCTCGCCGTTCAACGTCGTAGAAGATGAGGGTGTCGCGCGCCCTGTGTATGCGCGACCAGTCCCAGCAGACGAAGCCGTTTTCGAGCGGCTCAGCACCGAAGTTGGTGTCAAAATACCCCTGACCGCGCCAGGCGCAGTCAGGATGGCTCAATTTTACCTCGACCTCTGCGCGCGGGGCGATGGGGCGCCAAAGGTGTCGTCCCTCACCGTCGATCGCGAAGGTGTCGCCCACCATCGCAGTCGGATGCAGTCGGATCGTTCCGCGAAGGGGAAATGGGATGGGGGCGGCGACTTCTCTAAAATCGATCTGCAGCGCGCCTTCATCCCATCGCACCTGGCTTGGCCCGATCGACAGGGTGTGCGCTTCCTGATGCAGGGCGTTGCGCCGCCGCTCGGTCATGGCCCAGCGCTGACCGTCGGCGCGATAGAGCGCGACGTTCACCGCGCAATGGTCGAGGGGATCAGCCCAGCCCGACCACGCGTAGTAGGGGGAAAAGACACTGCCGATAAAGGCAATTACAGAGATGCCGCACCGTCCATCCTCGCTCAGGGCGTCGACATACCACCAGCGATAGCCGCCCGCGGGAACCGCAACGTCGAAGCGCGGTCCTTGATCAGCCGGGCCGCCGCTAACCGCCCGGATAAGGCCGCCATCGGAACTCCGGCTCCTGGGTGTGCTCCGCCCCCCGCCTGGTAGAGGCCCGGTATCTTGGTTTTCGCGCCTGGCCTCTGGAACGCCGCCGCCCAGCCGTGGGTGGCCAGCCCGTAGAGGGCTCCGCCCGTCGCCGGATAAAGGGTGTTGAACCCCTTGGGCGTCGTCGCCTGACGGGTCTGGGGGCTGGACTCCACCGTCAAGCCGCAGCGCTTGAGATGGTCGAATACCTGGGTTTCGCATAGGGAGAGCTCCCGTTCATCGAATTCGGCCCGATCGCCGTTGGCGGGCGCATTCACCAAGACCAACAATCGCTCTGCATCGAGAGGCGCTGCGGCCTCTCCACCGCGATCCTCCGCGCAGACATAGATCGTCGGCGCTCGGGGAAGCCGCCCGCGTGTGAAGATGTCGTCGAATTCAGCCTGATAGTCGTCGGAAAAGAAGACGTTGTGGCGAAGCAGGGGAAATCCGCCTGTTTTTGCATGGAGGGCCCAGGTGACGGCTGAAAGAGAGCGCCTTGCGCTCGGCCTGAGCTTTAGCGCTCGCGCGACGTCGGCGCCGAAGGCGCCGCCGGCCACCGCGCTTGCAGCGGCGCTCGAGACGACGGTCTCTGCGGCCAGATGCTCCTCGTCCGCGAGCAGGACGCCGCAGACCCGGCCCTTCGCCAAAAGGATACGCTCGGCTTCTACGCCATAACGAAACCGCACGCCGAGCGACAGAGCCAAGGCTTCGAGCGCCCCTGCGAGCCGCTGCATTCCCCCCTCGACAGCCCAAACGCCTTCCTGTTCGACGTGGGCGATCAGCATGAGCGTGGCCGGCGCCTGAAAGGGCGAGGATCCGCAGTAGGTGGCGTAGCGGCCGAATAACTGGCGCAAACGCGGATCTTGGAAATAATCGCCGAGGGCGGTCCAGAAGGTATCGAAAGGGCGAAGGGCGAAGACGGAGGGGAGGTTGGCGAAGCCGACCCTTTGGGTGAGGCCGACGGGCCCGGTCTGCTGGTCGGCCAAATAGGTCCGCCTTAGGGTTTCGAAAACGCGCCGGGCTTCCGCGCTGAACGCCCGATACCCCTTCGCCTCAGAGAGGCCTGCGAAGGCGCCGATGGCGTCGGCGGATCGCTCGATATCGGCGAAGAGGTCCAGCCCTTCAGTCTCGCTCCAGGCGTGGCGGGCTAGCACCTCGAGCGGCCTTAGGGTGATGTAGCTGTCCAGACCTGCGCCAGCCTCCTCGAACAGGGCGTCGAAGACCCAGCGCATGGTAAAGACTGTCGGTCCGGCGTCGATTTGAACCCCCGCGACCGAGATCTCCCGCATCTTGCCGCCCGGCGCCGCGCCACGCTCAACCACGGTGACGCGAAAACCCGCCCGCGCGAGATCGATGGCGCAGGCCAATCCGGCCATGCCGGCGCCGATGACGACGATATGCTCCCGGTTTGCAGGTGGGAAAGAGTTCATTGATTTGGACGGTATCATGTGTCTAGTCTAGATGACACTTCGGTGGTTCGTCGCCGATGGTGGGAGTTGAACGCATGACCGTCACCCTCAGAATCGAAGCGTGTCTCGAAGCGGCGCTCGTGCGCGGGGAGGGGGGCGCTGCGCCGCCGAAACTCGCGGCGGCCCTGCGCTATGCGGTGTTTCCCGGCGGCGCCCGGGTCCGGCCGAACCTTTGCCTGGCGGTCGCCGGGGCGTGCGGCGACGACAATCCGGAGCTGGCCGACGCCGCGGCGGCGGCCATCGAATTTCTGCACTGTGCGTCTCTGGTTCATGACGATCTTCCCTGTTTCGACGACGCTAAGATCCGACGCGGCAAACCCTCGGTCCACACCACGTTCGGCGAACCGCTGGCGGTTCTGACGGGCGACGCCCTGATTGTCATGGCGTTCGACGGCCTTGCGCGGAGCGGGGCAAGCGCGCCGTCACGGCTGCCTCTCCTGCTCTCGACCATAATCCGAGGCGTCGGCATGCCGAGCGGGATTGTCGCCGGCCAGGCCTGGGAGAGCGAGCCCTTCACACCGGTCGAGCCCTACCACCGGGCCAAGACCGGCGCCTTATTTGTAGCGGCCACAACGGCGGGTGCGCTCGCGGCGGGGTCGGATCCAGCGCCCTGGCGCGAACTTGGAGAAAAACTTGGGGCCGCCTATCAGGTCGCTGACGATCTGGCCGACGCGGTGTCCACCGAACAGGTTTGCGGTAAGCCGATCGGCCAGGATGCGGCGCTTCAACGCCCGAACCTGGTTGCGAAGCTTGGCCTCAAAGGCGCCTACGGCCGGCTCGAAACCCTGGTGGGAGAAGCCGTCGCCGCCATCCCTCCCTGCAGCGGGGCCAAGGACTTGCGCGACCTCGTGCAAATGCAGGCGATACGCCTTGCGCCCAAGCAACCCGCTCGCAGCGCCGCCTGATCCGGCATGGCCGGACCGGCATGGCGCGAAGCTGCGCTGGCCTGGCGTAACCGCCTTCTGGCGAACCCGCGTTTCCAGCAATGGGCCGCAGGCTTTCCGCTCACCCGGCCGATCGCGCGGCGACGCACTGAAGCGCTGTTCGATCTCGTGGCCGGGTTCGTTTACTCCCAGACCCTCTTCGCTTGCGTTGAGCTCAAGCTGTTTGAGCATCTGGCCGACGGCCCCAAACGCGACGCGGACTTGGCGCAGGCCTTGGGGCTTCCCCGCGAGGCCGCAAAGCGTCTCCTGTCCGCGGCGACCGCCCTGCGCCTTGTTGATCGTCTCGGCTCCGAGCGTTTCGCCCTCGGCCCGCACGGAGCGGCGGTCCTCGGCAACGCAGGTCTGACCCAGATGATCGGCCACCATACCCATCTCTATGCGGACCTGGCCGACAGTGTCGGCCTGCTCCGGCGTGGACGGGGCAGCCTCGCCGCCTATTGGCCCTACGCAACCTCAGACTCACCGCAGGCCGAGGTCGCCGAAGGGGTCGCCGCCTACTCAAGCCTCATGGCCTCGACCCAACCGGCCGTAGCGGCGGACATCCTTCACGCCTATCCCATCAGACGACATCGCCGACTGTTGGACGTCGGAGGCGGGGAGGGGGCTTTTCTAGCCGCTGCAGGCGCAGAGGCGCCGAAGCTTCATTTGATGCTGTTTGACCTACCGGCTGTCGCCGAGCGCGCCCGGGCGCGGCTGTCTTCAGCAGGCCTGCTTGATCGCACGGACATCCATGCGGGCGACTTCCTCGCTGATCCGGTTCCCAGGGGCGCTGATCTCATCACCCTGGTCCGCATTCTTCACGATCATGACGAGGCGGGCGTCTTGGCTTTGCTTCGCAAGGTTAGATCGGCGCTGGCTGACGACGGCGCCCTGCTCATCGCCGAACCGATGGCCGGCGACGCAGGACGCAACCGGATGTCCGACGTCTATTTCGCCTTTTACCTCCTCGCCATGGGGCGGGGCCGGGCACGAACGCCGCGCGAGCTCTTTGCGCTCTTGCGCACGGCGGGCTTCAACCGGATGCGGCTCCTGGCGACCAGGAACCCATTTCTCCTGCGCGCGATCCTCGCGAAGCCATGAGCACGGCGCAGACGCGATCATTTCATGTTGGAGGCCTGAATGGACACCTTAGCCGTCGTACTGGAAGAACCCGAACGGCTGTCGCTTCGCCGTCTCGATCTACAGGATGCGAACGCGGACGATCTTGTCATCAAGATCGACTGGAGCGGCATCAGCACAGGCACCGAGCGTCTTTTGTGGAGCGGTCGGATGCCTCCGTTCCCCGGCATGGGCTACCCCCTCGTGCCGGGGTATGAGTCGGTGGGCCGTGTGATCGACGCAGGCGCAAGCGTGCGCGCGCGGATCGGCGAGCGTGTGTTCGTCCCGGGCTCATCGGGGTTCAAAGACGCGCGCGGTCTTTTTGGCGGCGCGGCGCGCAGGGTGGTGGCGCCGAGCGCCCGTGTGGTGTCCATCTCAGATTCCCTGGCCGAACAAGGGGTTCTGATCGCCCTCGCAGCGACCGCGCGTCATGCGATCGCCAAGGGCCGCGATGCGCCGCCCGATCTTATTGTCGGGCACGGCGTGCTGGGTCGCCTCCTCGCACGTATCGCGATCGCAGAGGGGCACCCCGCGCCAACGGTTTGGGACACCCACCCTGAACGCCTGGCCGGCGGGGAAGGATATGCCGTCATCCATCCTGACTCCGACGACCGGCGCGACTATCGCGCCATCTATGACGCCAGCGGAGACTCCAAGCTTCTCGACACGCTGATCGCCCGGCTCGGACGGGGCGGGGAGGTGGTGCTGGCAGGGTTTTACGACCAACCGCTGTCCTTCGCCTTTCCCCCGGCGTTCATGCGCGAAGCTCGCCTGCGGGTCGCGACCGAATGGGCGCCGGAGGACCTTGTGGCCACGACCGCCCTGATCGAATCGGGTCGGCTTTCCCTGGGGGGGCTCATTACCCATCGCCTCAGTGCGATCCAGGCGCCCGATGCATACCGCACCGCGTTCACCGACATGTCCTGTTTGAAAATGATCCTCGACTGGCGGGGCTGCTCCTGAATCGCAACGCCACGCAGATAGGTGTACATTTGAATTGACATGTGAGAGCGTCAATCTAAGTTTACACACAAGACGTCCGGGCCTTCATCGGTTCCGATTCGAAAGTGAGCCTATGAGCGTAACGCTGATCGATCGCCGCGCCCTTCGCGAAGAAGCCGCCCTGGAGCCGGATCCTGTGCACACAGGTGAAGTGACCAAGGAGACTCAGGTCATCGCCATCTATGGCAAGGGTGGGTCCGGCAAGAGCTTCGCCCTGTCCAACCTCAGCTACATGATGGCGCAGCAGGGCAAGCGCGTGCTTTTGATCGGATGCGATCCGAAGTCTGACACGACATCCTTGCTCTTTGGGGGGAAGTCTTGCCCCACCATTATCGAAACCTCCGCCAAGAAGAAACTTGCTGGCGAAGAAGTAAGAATTGAAGACGTTTGCTTTACCCGTGACGGCGTGTTCGCCATGGAGCTCGGCGGCCCTGAAGTGGGGCGCGGCTGCGGCGGCCGCGGGATCATTCACGGCTTTGAGCTGCTCGAGAAACTCGGTTTTCACGACTGGGGCTTCGACTACGTGCTGCTCGACTTCTTGGGCGATGTGGTGTGTGGCGGCTTCGGCCTGCCGATTGCGCGCGACATGTGCCAGAAGGTCATTGTTGTCGGCTCGAACGATCTTCAGTCGCTCTACGTGGCCAACAACGTCTGCTCTGCGGTGGAATATTTCCGCAAGCTCGGCGGCAATGTCGGTGTGGCCGGCATGGTCATCAATAAGGACGACGGAACCGGCGAGGCGCAGGCGTTCGCCGACGCCGTCGGCATACCTGTCCTGGCCGCAATCCCGGCCGATGAGGATATCCGGCGCAAGTCCGCCAACTATCAGATCATCGGCGTCCCGGGCGAGCGTTGGGGCTCTCTGTTCGAGGGGCTGGCCGAAATGGTCGCGAGCGCCCCGCCGGTGCGTCCGACGCCGCTGACTCAGGACGGCCTCCTTGGCCTGTTCGATCCGGATCAGACCGGCGGCGCCTACCAATTGCAGCCGGCGACGCAGGCGGATATGCGCGGTGGGGTCTTCGTCGAAAAGCCGACCCTCGAAGTCGTATACGACGCGGTCTAGTCCCATGAGCCTGGACCCTTCACCGCCTGATCCGAGCGACGCCGATAGCGGCTCAAACGGGCATGACGCCGCAGGTGAAACATCAGGCTGCCACGCGGGCGGCGAGCGGATGCGCGCAGCCGCCAAGAGCGCAGGCAAGTCCGAGGTGCTCGATCGTTACGCTGCAGACTACCCTAAGGGCCCGCATGACCAGCCCCAGAGCATGTGCCCCGCCTTCGGCTCTTTGCGCGTCGGTTTGCGCATGCGGCGGACCGCGAGCGTTCTGTCGGGCTCCGCCTGCTGCGTCTATGGGCTGACCTTCACATCGCACTTTTACGGCGCGCGCCGAACCGTCGGCTATGTCCCGTTCAATTCAGAAACCCTGGTCACAGGAAAACTGTTCGAGGACATCCGCGAAGCAGTGTTCAAGCTCGCGGATCCTGAGCTCTACGACACGATCATCGTCACCAACCTCTGTGTGCCGACCGCGTCCGGCGTCCCCCTTCAGCTCCTGCCAAAGGAGATCAACGGGGTGAGGATCATCGGCATCGATGTGCCGGGCTTCGGCATACCAACGCATGCGGAAGCCAAAGACGTACTGGCGGGCGCCATGCTGAAGTATGCGCGCAACGAAGCCGAACAGGGCCCCGTGGCGGCCCCCCATCAGATAAGCGATCGGCCGAGCATAACCCTCCTCGGCGAGATGTTTCCCGCCGATCCTGTTGGGATCGGCATGATGCTGGAGCCCCTTGGCTTGGCCGCTGGACCCGTGGTTCCGACCCGCGAATGGCGCGAGCTTTATGCGGCGCTGGATTGCGCGGCGGTTGCGGCGATCCACCCGTTCTACACAGCCTCAGTGAGAGAATTCAAAGCTGCGGGCCGCAGTGTTGTCGGCTCTGCGCCGGTCGGCCGCGACGGCACGGCAGCCTGGCTTGACGCGATCGGGGCGGCGTGCGGCATCGCCCAATCCAAGGTTGACGCCTCGAAGAATAAGTTCCTCGGCGCGATCGAAGGCGCCCTGGCCGGGGCTCCGATAAAGGGCCGAATCACCCTCAGCGGCTATGAGGGGTCCGAACTTCTCGTGGCGAGGCTGCTGGTCGAAAGCGGCGCGGACGTGCCCTACGTCGGCACCGCCTGCCCGCAGACCGTCTGGTCGGATCCTGACCGTGAATGGCTGGAATCCAATGGGGTTCGCGTTCAGTTCCGCGCCTCGCTGGAACAGGATATCGCCGCCTTCGAGGAGTTCGGTCCCGACCTCGCCATCGGCACAACGCCCGTGGTTCAGCACGCTAAGCAGAAGTCGGTCCCAGCGCTTTACTTCACCAATCTGATTTCGGCCCGGCCGCTGATGGGTCCGGCAGGCGCAGGGTCCCTGGCGCAGGTGATCAATGCCGCCCTCGGCAACAAGGATCGCTTCGATCGCATGAGCGCGTTCTTCGAGGGCGTTGGCGCCGGACATGCCGCCGGGGTTTGGCAAGAGACACCCGCCGATCGGCCGGAATTCAAAGCGCGCTACGCCAAGACTATGGCCTCTTCCCGGGCGCAAGAAGAGGCTGTCGGCACATGAGCCTCGTCCTCGATCATGACAGGGCCGGCGGCTATTGGGGCGCCGTCTATGTGTTCACCGCCATCAAGGGGCTTCAGGTCATTATCGATGGCCCGGTGGGCTGCGAGAATCTCCCGGTGACCTCGGTGCTCCACTACACCGACGGCCTTCCTCCTCACGAACTGCCGATCGTTGTCACAGGACTGGGCGAGGAAGAACTGGGTCAGACCGGCACAGAGGCGGCCATGAAGCGCGCCTGGCGCACTCTGGATCGCGATCTGCCGGCCGTGGTCGTCACAGGCTCGATCGCGGAGATGATCGGCGGCGGTGTGACGCCCGAGGGGACCAACATCCAGCGCTTTCTTCCGCGCACGATCGACGAGGATCAATGGCAGAGCGCCGATCGCGCTCTGACCTGGCTCTGGACCCAGTTTGGTCCGAAAAAAGTTCCGAAGTTCCGTCCCCGCAAGGATGGCGAGAAGCCCAAGGTCAACATCATCGGCCCTGCCTACGGCATGTTCAACCTGGCGTCGGATCTGGCCGAGATACGCAGGCTTCTCGAGGGCGTGGGCTGTGAGGTGAACATGGTTTTCCCTCTCGGCAGCCATCTGGCCGATGTCCGAAAGCTGGCCGACGCGGAATTGAACGTATGCATGTACCGCGAATTCGGCCGTCAGCTCTGCGAGACGTTGGAACGCCCCTTTCTTCAGGCGCCGATCGGGCTCGAGTCGACAACCGCTTTCCTGCGCACCCTGGGTGAGCTCGTCGACATCGATCCTGAGCCCTTCATCGAGCGTGAAAAGCACACCACGATCAAGCCCGTGTGGGACCTCTGGCGCTCGGTGACCCAGGACTTTTTCGGGACAGCCAGCTTCGCGATTGTCGCCAATGAGACCTACGCGCGCGGGGTTCGCAATTTTCTAGAAACTGACCTCGGGCTGCCTTGCACCTTCTCTTTCAGCCGCACGGCCGGTGTTAAGACCGACAACGAGGCGGTCAAAGCGGCGATCCGCAAAACGCCGCCGCTTGTGATGTTCGGCAGCTTCAATGAGCGCATGTACATGGCGGAAGCCGGCTCACGCGCCACCTATGTGCCTGCGTCGTTTCCCGGCGCCATAATCCGGCGCCACACCGGCACGCCCTTCATGGGCTACGCCGGCGCCACCTACCTCGTGCAGGAAGTCTGCAACGCCCTCTTCGACGCCCTCTTCCATATTCTCCCCCTGGCGGGACAGATGGACAAAGTCGAAGCAACACCCGCCAAGCGGCACGTAGAGCTGGCTTGGGACGAAGAGGCCAAGGCGGCCTTGGACAGGCTCGTTGAGGCGCAGCCGGTTCTCGTGCGCATCTCGGCGGCCAAAAGGCTGCGTGATGCGGCCGAGCGGGGCGCCCGTATCTCTGGAGAGACGCGCGTCTCCGAACGCCGCATCGCCATTGCTCACGCCGGCTTGATGGAGGGACAGGCGGCATGATCGCCTTGCCTCATCTCTCGCCGCAAACCACCAGGCTCCGCCATCGTCCGATGGCGCTCGCCTGCATTGACTTGGGCCTAGAGACCAGAATCGCTCCGGTCGGGCTCAAACAGGATGTCGCGATGATCGTCGTCGCGGCAGACAGCGCTGGAAAGGCCGATCCGCCTGCGGGGAAGCGACAGCGGGATTGGAGGATATGTCATGGCGGAAAGAGACGTCGGTAGTTTATCCGGCCTCACGGAGGCCGAAGCTAAAGAATTTCACAGGATATTCCTGGGGAGTTTCATTGGCTTCACTGTTGTCGCGATTATCGCGCACGTGCTCGTTTGGACTTGGCGGCCTTGGCTGCCTGGACCGGGTGGTTACGCTGAGCTCACGCAAGGCGTAAAATTAGCCCACCAAGCGATCATGTCATACTTTGCATAGAGGAGAACAGGAATGTGGAGGATCTGGTTACTATTCGATCCGAGACGCGTACTAGTTGGACTGTTCGTATTCTTGTTCACCCTGGCTTTGCTGATTCATTTCATTTTGCTCAGCACGCCGCGGTTTAACTGGATCGAAGGCCCTAACGCTAAGCACGCCGCTCCGGCCGCTGCCGCGTCGCAAATGCTCACGCCTGGCCCAGTCCAGTCGTCGATCACGAGCGCTTAGTCGTACTCGACTATCGGTCGACTTCAGAAGGGGAAACGGGCGCGCGCCGGCTTTACCGGCGCCGCCCGTGACCCGGTTTTTCAAGTCGCAGGCCTAAGGCTTGCGCACAGACCACAGGGGCGGAGGCACCAAGATGGCGCTGCTGAGCTTTGAACGAAAATACAGAGTCCGAGGCGGAACGCTGCTCGGTGGTGATCTGTTCGATTTTTGGATCGGACCTTTTTACGTCGGCTTCTTCGGCGTGACGACCATCTTCTTCTCCGCGCTTGGGACTGCCTTGATTGTTTACGGCGCGGCCGTGGGGCCAACCTGGAACATCTGGCGGATCAACATCGCGCCGCCGGATATAAGCTATGGCTTAGGGCTGGCGCCCCTCAACGCGGGCGGACTTTGGCAGGCGGTAACGGTCTGCGCTCTGGGCGCCTTCACATCCTGGGCGCTCAGAGAAGCTGAAATCGCCCGTAAGCTTGGGATCGGCCTGCACGTGCCCATTGCGTACGGCATGGCGATCTTCGCCTATTTCACCTTGGAGGTGATCCGGCCCGTCCTACTCGGCGCCTGGGGCAACGCTTTTCCTTATGGCATTTTCAGCCACTTGGAGTGGGTGTCGAACACCGGCTACAAGTATTTGAATTTTCACTATAATCCTGCGCATATGATCGCGGTTTCGTTCTTCTTCACCACAACCTTCGCCCTTTCGCTGCACGGCTCTTTGATCCTGTCAGCGGTAAACCCGGGAAAAGGCCAGGTCGTGAAAACGCCCGAGCACGAAGACACCTTCTTCCGCGACATCATGGGTTACTCGATTGGGACGCTGGGCATTCACCGCCTGGGTCTGTTCCTCGCCTTGGCCGCGGTGTTCTGGAGTGCGGTCTGCATCGTCATCAGCGGTCCTGTCTGGTCACAAGGTTGGCCCGAGTGGTGGAACTGGTGGCGCAATCTTCCAATTTGGGGTTGAGGAGCGGAACATGGCCGGCTATCAAAATATATTCACGAGAGTTCAGGTTCGTGGCCCCGCCGAGCTCGGCGTCGCGCTTCCCGGCGGCAGTTTTCCGCGGGACGGAAAGCCCTTTTTCTCCCGGTTTCTGGGGATCCTTGGCAACGCCCAGATCGGGCCGATCTATCTCGGCTTCCTGGGCGTCGCGTCTCTGGTGTGCGGATTCATCGCTTTTGAGATCATCGGTCTCAACATGTGGGCGTCTGTGGGTTGGAACCCGATCGAGTTTGTCCGGCAGCTGCCCTGGCTGTCGCTTCAACCGCCGCCCCCTGAGTACGGTCTAAGCATTCTGCCACCGCTTCAGGAGGGGGGATGGTGGCTGATGGCTGGCTTCTTCCTGACGACCTCGCTCCTGCTTTGGTGGGTGAGGACCTACACGCGGGCCAAGGCCCTCGGCCTTGGCACACACGTCGCCTGGGCGTTCGCAGCGGCGATCTGGCTTATGGTGGTGCTGGGCTTTATCCGTCCGCTCCTGATGGGCAGCTGGAGCGAAGCGGTTCCCTTTGGGATCTTCCCGCATTTGGACTGGGTCGGCGCGTTTTCGATCCGCTATGGCAACCTGTTCTACAATCCCTTCCACTGCTTCTCGATTGTCTTCCTCTATGGCTCAACCCTGCTTTTCGCGATGCACGGCGCAACCATTCTGGCGGTTAGCCGATACGGCGGCGAGCGCGAGCTTGAGCAGATCACCGACCGGGGGACGGCCGCCGAGCGGGGCGCACTGTTCTGGCGCTGGACCATGGGCTTCAACGCTACGTTCGAATCGATTCACCGCTGGGCATGGTGGTTCGCGGTGTTGACGCCGCTTTCGGGCGGCATCGGCATCCTGCTTACCGGGACCGTTGTGGACGACTGGCATGCCTGGGCCGTGGCGCATCACTACGCCTTCTCCCTTTAGGGCCGCGCCGAAGAAGACAGTTGGCCGCCGTACGCCTGTACGGCGGCCAACTTTTTTGGGGAGGGGGCGCTGGCGTCAGCGCTCAGGCTCAAACGGTCCGTTCATCCGAACGATGGCGAGGTTGAGGGTCGTCGCGAAGGCGACCCACACAAGGTAGGGCAAGAGCAGCCATGCCGCCAAAGCTGAGATCGGGCCAACGCCGATCATCGCCGCAAGAATGGACAGCCAGAGGAATTGGATTTCAAGAAGGCTTAAGTCCGGCCGCTTGAGTTTGAAAAAGAGGGGGCTCCACAAAAGGTGGAGGAAGGCGGTGGCGCCGAAGAGGACGCCGAGCCTGAGGTGGGCGCCATCCCCTTGCGCGTGCGTCCAAGCCTCAACGCCGGACCAGCCCGCGAGCCCGAGGATCACGGTCCAGGCCGGACCGAACAGCCAGTTTGGCGGGTTCCAGGCGGGCTTGCGCAGGCCTCGATACCAGTCGCCAATCTCAGTCATGAGTCCACCGATACCCAGCAGCAAGACCGTGATCAGAAACGCAATGGCGAGCGTACCGATCATCTTTAGGATTCGCCTCCCGCCAAACCTATGCGACCTTGCCTTCCGATTAGAGATGAGTTGCCAAAAGGCAAGCGCATTGGTTTGAGCGGCGATAGGTCGAGCTAAGGGGCCGCCCTTAGAGCCGGCGATCGAGCTGAGCTGTCCAGATCGCTCTAGGGTCGGCGTCGCAATGGACCGGGGGACAAGGATCAGGAACGCTGCATGCCCCGCTTCAGCGCCGCCTCTGTCATTTTTTTAAGCTGAGCGTGGCTTTTGCGAATGTTGACTATCCTCGAGCGTCAGTACAGGTTCTCGGCGATGTTTGACGCGTCGAAAGTTGTGGGCTTGAAGTGCTATCCAACGGGCGTGCAGACAAGATGCGCATCTGCCTTACGAACCTTGCGCAAGGCATCTTCGCTTCAATTGGAATGACTACCGACAATTGAGAGCTGAAACAACTCGTCGCTGGCTACGCGAGGCGCTAGCTGGGGTATTGGGAAGGACACTTGAATGACCGAGAAAATGAATCCCGCGAGCCGCCGCACCGTTCTGATTGGCGCCGCCATGATCACGAGCCTGCCCTTGCTGGCGCCGCAAGCGGCGCAAGCAGGCGTGGTGACCCAGGCGAACGCGAAGTATCAGGCGGTTCCAAAGGGCCCCAATCACTGCTCTATTTGCAGCTATTTCATCGCCGGCCCCAAGCCCGGCGCGAATGGCGCGTGTAAGCAGGTCGCCGGCGTCATTTCGCCCAATGGCTGGTGCCAATTCTTCGCGAAGAAGCCGGGCGCAAAATAAGGCGGAATAAACTCCGCCCGCTCCAAAGCGCCCAGTTCCTTGGTTTCAAACGGACCGGGTCGGCCCGTCTTCCTGAGCCGTGCTCAGCTCCAGGGCTGATCCCGCAAGACGGTGTTCGAGCGCTTTGTGCCGCAGGCGTTCGCGCCAAAGTATGCGCCTATAGGCCGCCATCTGTCTCAACCCCGACGCGGCTGCGTCGGGGTTTTTTCGTCGTGAGGCGCGCCAGGAGCGGCCACAAGATCGCGGCGTGTTTCGAAGCGGCGCTCAACGGCTGCGAAAAGCGGAGGCCGCCCACATGAAGGTTGAGGGCGTCGTCTGACGTGTTTTTCAACGCGAGGCTCGTCTTGGAGCCTCGCGCCTACGCCGATGCGTCTTCCGGCCCGGTCTTTTTCACCGGTGTGCCGGACAATCTAGTGCGGCGGAGTGTTCGTGAGAGATTCAAGCTTGGGTTTCGCCGGGGTTGGCGTCGTTGGAGTTCGTGACGTTTCGATCGCGCTCACGGGTGCGGCGCTGGCCAAGCAGCCCTTGCGGAAGGATTGAAATGCGCTGTCGTGAAGACCTCGCCTTTCAGCCTCGTCATTGCATTGCTTGGAGCGGGTGGTGCGATCCGCTCCGCTTGGAGAGGTCACCGCCGCCGCGGCGCGCGTGGTCGGCTTGGGCTCGGTCGGCCCCTTCGGCGCCAAGGCGCCCTTCATGCAGGTTGCGTGAAACGCCGTGCGATCCGCGCCGACGAGCCCCTGCTCTTTAGCCTGAGCCCAGCAGGATTTTGACTGAGGGCTGGCCTTTGACGTCGCGCCGCTCGGACCTGCGAGCACAATGGCCATGGAAAACAGGGAAAGTCCTGTGATCTCCGCAATCCGCTTCATTCGCTCCTCCCATGGATGATCTGGCTGCGCGCACCACCATCGGAGCAACGAAGAGATCGCAGGTGTTTGCTGTTTTCAGTCTTACGAGGGCAGCTAACGGACGCAGCGCGTTAGAGTTCCTGCCTCGCCTTACGGACTTGCGGCGTCGCTTTTTTCGCGATCGTGGAGACCT
>Ga0116231_10001591_pt1 | contig 46739 bp, 31 predicted proteins | sample S1TSphgellanicum_2_FD_89695 | JGI IMG/M metagenome (GOLD analysis project Ga0116231, IMG submission 89695) | Host-associated microbial communities from peat moss isolated from Minnesota, USA - S1T2_Fd - Sphagnum magellanicum MG | ecosystem: Host-associated > Plants > Peat moss > Unclassified... | reverse complement strand
TTAAATTTTGTATTAAATTTACAATTTGTTATAAAAATGGAAAAAATTTAATTTTATTGAAAAAAAAAAAAAAAAAAAAAAAACAAAACAAAAACAAAAAAACTCAAGTGAAATGTTGTGGGGAAGTTTATTTAGGTTGAAAACATTGTGATCAGTCTTTTGATTCCAAAATGTTTCAAGGAATGTTTAGTAGGATTAATATATTAGAATTGGCATTAAGCTTAAATGCAAACCTTTTGAGAATTTTTTCTATGACTCTACTTGAAAACTAACATTTTATTATAATTGCTAAAACAACATTGTTGAGGTTGTCATTGTGACTAAAAATCTTATGGGAGGTCTTTAGATTTCAAAAAGTTATGAGGAATGTTTATTTTAGGATTAGTACATTAGAATTGACATTAAGTTAGAATGCAATGTTTTGGAGAATGTTTATTAGGATTGATATATTAGAACTAGTGTTTCATCATAGTTTATTTGTGAGCACCTTGCAAATGTATCACCTTTGGATTCCTATATTTTGTAACAAACATATTGGAGTTGAAAACCTAATTTGTGCAAGGTGGCAACTGGCAACCAACATTGCATTACGTAGTTTACAACAAGCACCAACCTCCTACAAATGGTGGTACATAATTAGCCTTCCCCAAAGGTATTAATAGATACCCATTGACAATTACATACTTATTGCCCTTTCTTTAAATTTGGTCATAAGGTGAGAGTTGGGTCCTATGTTATGTTTGTTAGTTTCCTATTTTCATCATGTGACAATTCATGTCATCCAAACTATTTTTTTAAATGAGCTCTCTTGAAATTCACATGTTTTTAACCATTCAACCCACCAATATTGTAACTTTTTGTGTTGTAATGTTGTTGTGCTTGCAACTTTCTATTGGAGAAGGTGATTAAAAGAAAGAGAACAAAAAGTTAGGAAGGCTATTATCACATCTAAAGCACAAATGTTATTACTCATGGAGTGTACTTTGCCATTTACTTTTTGTTTTTCTTGTTTTTTTTTTTTGGCACTCCATGATAAAAATCTTGAACTTGCATTTGATGAAAAATAATAATAAGGGTTTCATGGACATCATGGAATTGTGAGTTTTCCATTCAAATTCTTCTCATATCATACTATAATGGATTGTATCAATGTCTTCAAACCTTATCCTATGTTTGAGTCCAATCAAGGAAAACAAAATGTGTAAATTATCATTAAAAATATCTCTATGCTTGAAAAAACACTTGGCAAAAAGAAAGGATCAAAGAGAGCTCAAACCCAAGACCCCACAAAAAAACTATAGGAATCATCAAGCAAAAAAAAGGTGTGAAATCTCCCCCATTTTGACTTCTTATTGTTTCAATTATTTTATTAAACTACATATATATCAATGTATCAAATTGTGGGTATAAATGTATACAACTCTATGTATTAGTGTATCAAATAATATACATCAAATTATATATATGTACTAACAATGTATATTATATGTATCAATATAAGAACCATCAAACAAAGAAGAAATAGACTTAAAAGTCAATAATATGAAAGTTACAAACAAAAAACGTTAAAAAACCAAAAAGTTTACAAAGGTGGGAAATGTCCCTTGCTTTGTCTTACCATTGTTTCAATCATATGAGATTACACATTATGTATCAATGTATTAGATTCTATGTATCATTGTAACAAAAAATTTGTCATGTTTGTAAAAGATGTTGTTCTCTTTCTTTTTCAACTATCAACCCCTCCACCTTTCATTACTCCTCTTCAACCAACAAGGTGAATAGAATGTGGCCCTTTTCATGAGAACCCACTTGCACACCCCTTGTCAATAAATAAAAAGATAAATTTGTCAAAAGGGATTTCATCAAAATGTAAACAAGGTTTGGAATGGCCTAAAAGGACATTAAATTTGGATGAGAAATGAGAAAATGTGATTGAGATGTGGTTCAAAAGGTGACAATTAATGTTGTTGAAGTTCAAAAATGTATGGCAATATTAATCAAACCACATGCACATCCTATGCCTAGCTTATGGTGCATCTAAGGTTCAAAGATGGGGTATGTGAATTGGAATTTAAAAACCAAAATTTATACTAAATTTTTATCAATACAATTTAGCACGTTGTAATAATTAATACATTCGTAGCCAACCTTCAAGATACAATTGACCATTAATATTGCATTGGGGTGGTACAAATAATTTCACTTCATTATTTTATTATTTTATATTTTAATTGCATCATACAATAATCAAGTAGCCAAATTTATGTATCAAAAGGTAGTGTATTGGTGTGGTTAACTTAATACATTTTAATGTTGTATCAAACATAAGTTTCTTTATATGTAATGTAAATATATTACCAATGTATTGTGTAAATTTATGCACCCTAGACTTTAATTGTCTTTAATATTTTTTTGTATGTATTATAATATTGTCTTAAGCATTTTGCATCTATGTATGAAAATGTTTAACGTTATTAATTTTATCAATGTATTATGTTACATGCATGTATTAATGTATTAGGTCACAATGTGTATTGTCTAGTATCATTGAAGGCTTTTAAATAATATTTGTGTGTAACCTTGCAATGTGTATGGTGTCAATATACAATTCCAAACTTCTTATGAATCTATGTGTAGCCTTATCAATACTTTTTTACAGAATTTAGCCCAAGATCAATGGGATGCAACCCAACGTGATGAAGTAAATTTGTTGATATTGTATGTTTCATCTAAACATGCATTGAAAAGTTTTTAAGTTGAATTGTCCAACTAGGGAATGGAGGTGGTTCTAATATGCATTGAAGTTTTGCATAACACAATACTTTGAAATGGGAAAAGAAAAACACCCAAAGGATCAAAAAACATCTTAGGATTGGAACCCAATCTAGTTCATGCTTTCATATCTTGAAAAATATGCCAAAACTAACTTGGTGCCACGATTATATGTTTAAAATTATGTATTTTTCCATGACTTTAATTAGATATTGCATCTCATCTCTTATGATTAATCAAGTTTAGTTGTTATGTAATTGTAGAAGCACAAATTGTACAAAAGTTGTTGGTTTGGCTTTGAACTCCAAAAATCCCTCCATCAATGCTTATGCAACTACTAAAGTTTTATTTATTTATTCATTGTGTGAAAGGATGGAATCTCCTTATATGCCCTTTTGGTGCTCATGGTTGGTTGGTAATACATGTGCATCCTATGTAATGTATTTATAATTTTTATGATTTGTGAAATATTAATATCATATTTGTATCATGTAAAATTAAGTCATAATGACATGTTTAAAACTTTGTAAAACATCCAAAGTGTGTTCCAATATTCCTTTGGAATAACACAAAAGAAACATGGGAAGAGGAAGTTCATGTAACTTTATTTGCAAAAGCTTGTTAAATGTGACTCACACCCTAATTTGCAACATAATCATTGTTGAAAATTCAACAAAGTACCTAAATTAGACTAAAAATTACAAATATTAACTATTTAAAGTTGAAAAATGGTGGGAAACATATAACATGGTGTAATATGGTGGTAATATTTGGTGTAACACATGGTGTGAACAATACACCTAAAGCCATTTTTTCATATGTAACCTTATTTTTAAGTGTGGAGTACTCATAATACAACTAAAGTATTGTTCACACCACATGGTAATAATGAATTAATGTTTTTTCACTAAATTAACAATTATTTTACCTCACCCATAAACTTGAAAACATGACAGCCTTTTGTACATTTATTTTGAAAATTATTATGCTCTTCCAAGTTTAGACATGCTAATAAATCTTTAATGCATCAACATATCCTTAATGTATCAAGAACACGTAGTAAATAATAGTTTGTTATAATTGAAAAATGGTGAAAAATGTATACCAGCTATCAAGTTTCATATGTAATCATTTATTTTTCAAATGTTAAATATTAGTAGTACACTCAATGTATTGTTCACATCACAAGTTGATAGTAGATTGATGTTTTTTTGACTAAATTAACACATTTACTTTACCTTACCCATAAACTTAGAAACGTGATGTTTTTTTTGTCCAAGTATTTTGAAATTTTAGTGTATAGATATTTTTTCATACATTTGTGACTTCTATATGGTAACAATAGAATTGGAAACAACCCAAAATGTGCTACAACATCTTGTTCATGTAATTTTGAAAATTTTCCCACCTCTACTTACACATAACATATGTACCATGAGATTTATGATGATAACATAACATAATGCATGATAAAATACGACGCATTGATACATTGTAATTTTGATGCACAAAAAAAATAAAACAAAAATAATCAATGTGATCTACAATATTGTTTATTGTTAGATAAAAAGTCTTGTTACTAACAATATCGTTGTTTTCGTTTTCATACACACATTTTCACATTAGGGCAATGTATGCACTTGATAGGCCCTTGCCATTAGAACTTCACAATATTTTATGTTAGGAACCCAAGTCTCTTTATCAATGTTTGTTTTTTGAAACTCATTGCTAAGTATCCTTAGCATTAAATGACATGAAACTGTCCTAGGTGTGTTGTTGATTTTTTTCAAAATCCCACTTTATATTGGCGACGTTCATGAATGGAGTGTTTAAATGTGACGACTTCTCACAAATTTTCAAAATATAACGAACTTTGCACAAAAAATCCAAGAAATCTTTTTTAGGATTCACAACCCCCTTATCTTTTGTCACCACCAAGCAACAAGATTTCACCCAAAAAAAAACATTGCTCTTGATTCACACAATTACCAAACAATGTAAATTTAGGAGAGTGCAAACTTCTGAGGATGAGAGCATTACCAAAATAAGTCCTAGTAAAATATTATGGCACCACAAGCAGCAAGCAAGGCAGATTCTACATTAAAAAATGACAGGATATATATGTATTCTAGAGTTAGTTTAAAAAGTTCTCTCCACTTTCATCCTCATTTTTGCATCTCCTCATCATTTGTGAGGGAAATCTTAGATTCTCAATTCTCAAGACTTTAAGGATAACTCTACTTTAGGCCTGCTTTACTCTAGGAGTCATGGCTGAAAAAACTTGAGACCAACTTTGAGCATTTTTGGCTTGTTGTTTGGCCCCAAGTTACTAATAAATGCTAGAACATTGATGTCAGAATATTAATAAATGTTGAAACATCAGACCCAAGGGTTGCAAATTGGCCTCTCAAATTCAATGGGTATCCATTTTTCAGCCTTGGGGCCAATACAAGGCCATAAAGTTCAGCATTTATTAGTAACTTTGGGCGGATTGAAAAGATTTTTTTCTAGTTTGGCCTTTGTTGACTCCTAGTGTAAAGCCCTTGGGTCCTATTTCAACTTTTGCATCGATAAGAATGCTTGATTTGGGTTGATCATTGGACCAGACTCCTAGTGTAAAGTGGGCATTATACTTCTACATATGGGGATATGTAGATAGCCCTCAGTAAGTGAGGAGGGTTTTGTCAAATGTGCTCTCGTCCTAGCAAAATCAGCCTTCTATGGCCCATTCTCTAGTAATAGTACATGGGGTGTGTCTAGTTCTGCTCCCAAGGAACTGGTCTGCTGTCTGTCCCTTGGGGGTCTTTCTCTTTCTCCCAATGTAAAAAGGTTTTTCCTTTCCTATTTGACACTCATAGAACATTTAGAGGACTTTGTTATAAGATGGAAGAAGATTTCTTTCTCTCAGTAAACCATACAATGCGCCTTTTCCTTTTCTTTCCAGCATTTCCATATAATTCAAAGACTTCCTTATTATCCTTTAACATCATCATCAAATATAGTAGTGCAACCCCTTAGAAAAAAGAGAGTGGAGCTTTTCAAAGCTCCAAGAAAATGACAAAAAATGATTGACAGGGGTTGGGGAGTGGATTCATAGCATTCAGCCAAATTTTGCCATGAAGGAAAATAAAGAATTTGATGCAACATTTGTTGAAATGAAATACTAAAAACATAATTAAATATTTGACAGACATGTGTTGAAGTGGCCAAGCAAGGTATTACGGTTTCTGCAGCTAGCTTACTTAGATGTGTCAGGATTTCCTCCGGAGCTCTCAACACAGCAGGCCACCTCAGAACCCCTGCTGCATGTAACATCAGTGGGTGCATGTAAGCAAGCTCCCAGAGACTTCAGTCAAAACCAGTGGATTATTGGTGCCTGCCAAATCTTCAGCAGATGCAAAATCAGGACACTGCAGCATGTATCACGTTCAAAGTGCAACTTATTTTCTGAGTAGATTGTTGAGGATTCACATAGAAAAACTCTATTTGTAGCGTTGAAGTACACAAGGATCAAAGCAGAAAATCCAGCTAGCTACAATGCAAAATGCACAAGTTGTACAGCAGTAAATTGTCCTAGATATGAAGCCGCCACATAATTTGAATTATATTCAAAACATCATTTCACTATTTGTTTCAATGCAATCAATACTTAAAAGCATCATATATATACAACTGGAATTTATATTTAATATTATATTGTTTCAAAATTGATTTTTCATAAGAAAAATTATTTTTAGTTAACAATTTGTTAAATATTTAACCTCTTTTTTGAACTTAAAACAGAACATTGTTCACATGTAGGTTTGGAAAAGGATAAAGAAAGTGGACTTACCTCCATCCATTGGAAGTAGCCATAGGAAGGTGCTGGGTATATGTAGAAGTTGACAAGAAAGTTGTTTTTTAAAAGTTATGTTACTGTTCAAGAAGAAAGTGGGTTAGTAAGATTATTATAAATTTTTTTTATAATATATTTTGTCAAATTTTTGAAACAAATTAATAATGAAAAAAAATATAACAAATAATTTAAAAAATTTGATGAAAAAATAATTATTAAAAATTGACTATCGATACAAATAATTTTCTTTAGACAAAATTTTAAAATTTTATTAATAATTTTTGAAAAAAAACTTTGAATGTTTTTTTTTTCTTATTATCTTTTTAAAATGAAACTAATTTTTAAATTTTTAAAAAACATTTCACCAAATTTTTATATCACAAAACTTGAAAAAAAAACCAAGATCAAGACACTTCATTTTGAGATTCTGAAATTGACAAACTTAATTTCCATCTAATTAATAATATACAACAGACAAAAAATGTTATGATACCAACACAAAAATATTAGTTGAATAAATCTACTTATTAAAATTTGAATTCACATTTTTTTGTTCAACAAAAGGCTAACATGTAAATTTAATATGATTTTTTTAATGTATATAAAATTTAATATATATTAAGAAGTTATATCAAATTATTCAAACTAACCCTACCTCATCTTGAACAGTACCATAACAAATAAAAAACAACCTTCTGATCAATTTCTTCCAATGCTTGCATCAAACGCCATTCAACACCAATATTTGTATCCTTTGAAAGATCGATACATTGACGATAATGATAACCATGGAGGCAGCTGAACACTTACAGTACAAGCAACAAATAAGGCCTGGGACAAGTGAATGCGTATTGAGACTGAAAAGTTGCAGCTTCAGACTTCTGAAGACTACTAGGCATAATTACTAGATCTATTCAGGACAGCATTCATTGCTAGCAACAATGATGGGCTACCACACAATGCTGTAAACCTAATCATAAACTCATTGCACTGCAGACTTAAATGAAGAGGGAAAGCAAGAAACCAGTTGAGAGGGACAAGTGAGTAATGCAGTTGATCTAGTACAACTTCTCCCGACTCTATAGTATATAACATATGGTTCTCAGGATCTCACTCTCGTGAACATCCATTGCTCATATTGTAACCAGGATAGCCATAATATTTGACAACCACTGAAGACTATATAGAACCAACACATGCTTGAAAGAGGAAACTGGGATAGCTATAAATTGACAACTACTGAAGAATATATTAGAATCCGCAACAAATATTAATGTGTCATATGTGGATATATATATAAGCGACTATATATTCGCTACTACTCTCAAAAAACAAGTCATTTGAATGTTATTTTCCGGAGAGCTTTCATTGAGCATGCTAGCAAAGCAGCTACAATGATATCAGAAATCTGCATGCTTGATATGCAACAATTACTGGCTACTATGCAACAATTACTGGCTACATATGTGGTAGTCCAACTCAATTCCACATGCTGTCGCCTGCAGGCAATGAGAGAACACATTTAAGGCACAAGCTTACAAACTTAACTATCAAATTGGACCGTGCATATAAACTCAAATGTCACACTAACCCATGAGCGAAACACACAAAATTCAATCAGACGAGGAGCTGCTACTCCTACAAACTGCTCATGTGGTTGCATATTATACTCATGAAAGAAACGATCTGCAGCTCAGGGGAGCTGTCTTACACTGCTGCACTACGTCTGGATCATGAACGATATATACTAGAACAAAAGTGCGGTAACCAACAGCGCAGCGAGTAGACTATATATACAGGTCCTGCTCATGGGTTGGGATGAATAGTACACGGTCCTCTAATAATTTCTCGAATTCAGGACAGGTACTGAGTGTAAGTTGAGTATGGATCAGTCTGCAGCTGCGTTTATATCTGTCTCAGTTCTTAGTTTGTCGATATTCCAGCTGCCCGTTGATATCACAGGTATATTAAAGGACACAGCCACTTACAACCAAGGTCGTGGGGGCCCATGGCGGATTGGAGGGAGAAAAGAGGGTTGAGAGGGGTTTTCGGGTGTCCATGATCCTCCATTAGCATTGCCAGGTTCTATCTGATTCAATGAAAGAACCGACCAATTGCCCACCGACCAGGATTCTTATAGAAAGAAATATAAATCTTTCAAGTCTTTAGAAATTGCCGTGGCCATGAGTAGTTCTCAGACTCCCCGTTGTTTCTTATTGAGAGATTACACGTATTATTTGGAGGGGACAAGAAGTCTGAATACCCCATTGTGGTTGTCGCAGAGTGTCTGAGCAGAAGCTGACAGATGGAACAAAACCACCACTAAATTTCGTGCCACAAGTTACAACCCTTCAATTTCACCACCGACCACGCTTTACTGTCCATTTTTCATCACCGACCATTTCCCACTTGGTGGACCCATTTCCAATCATGACTCATATGTAGTGACTGTGGAAGCTTCTTCCCACTAAGTTCTTTTATCTAACAACCATTTTGAATGACTGTCCAAGGACCTGAAACATGCATCATGTGCAAGTGGGTAATGTCCTAAGTTGGTTGGGATCAGTAATTATATGTGAAGCCATGACATACTGAGCTTACATTGCAAGCTAGTTTGTCTTTGACATAAATCTATGCCATTTATACAGATGAGACCCACCATTGATTTCCAAATTAGAAGGAGAAATTGTTCATAAATACTCGCCTCCAATCTCACATCTAGAACCATCTGCTGTCCTCATTAAATTATAAGGATCCTTGGTGAAGGTGTATTCAATAGTAGCTACACAGACCAACTGCTGGAGCCTCCACTTGTAGAGCCTCTCCTGTACATACATCATGTTGCAGTGGGCCCTTTGAGCTCCCAACTAATGAAGCAGTTGCTAGAAAAATACTATGCCTGCCTTTCTAGAAGTAAAACACCTTCTCCTTTTGCAAAGGAAAAATCATGAGCCTGGATAATGTGCCTCCAAATACACTAGAATTCTTTTGGCGGTGTTTTACGTGATATTACTTATTATAACTTGGCATCCCAGTAACTACCTTAGGTCAATCAGATCCACTTGGTTAGATGAGAGCAGAGTTCCAACATCTTTTGGAGCATCCCACCCTCTGTATGCAAAAGGATAATTTGTAAGGGAATTAAGTTGGGTAATATTGTTGAGATAACAATGATCTATCAAGGGGGTGAAAGGACACTAGTTACAGAGGACTCCTCCTTTTGTGTCATTTTATATTTTTTTCATGTGTGATACTTTTTTTTGAACTTCAACAATGTCAATATTAGAAAAGATTTCATGTTTTTTGAATATTGTGATAACTCATTACTCACATGCTGAAGTCAATTCAATGCTGAAAATTTTATTATTTTTATTTCATATTATGTGATGTTAAAATATATTTGGGTGAAAACACATTATAGTGACCTCCTTTGGGGGTGTCATATTGCATTATTTTCTAGGGATGTGCATGTTTGAGTGCATCTCATTTTAAACTTTTAAAAGATTTTCACAATATTTTTGCATATTATGTTAGAATATAACTTAGACAAAAGATTTTTAGAAAAACTATTTCATTTCATTTCATAAAATGAGATATTGAAGTATATTTGTGAAAACGAATGTAATGTACGTATGTATTCAAAAACAAATATATATTTTAAAAATAGTTTAAATGATTTTTAGTCTTTATGAAATTTGAAAATATACTGAATTATGTCATTTCACATAATATGAACCATGTTTGGATACCATGTGACTAATTTTAAAATTTTCATTTCAAAAAATGAAGTTTTCTAGCAAGGATGCAATAAATGTGTGGTAAATTGAAGTTTTGACAAATAATCACACACATAAAAGATGGTAAGCATGGTTAGGTGGGTCATTTTTTATTTCATTAAAATTGATTATTTAATGCCTAATGAAGCCCTAAAGTTAATGCAATCAAAATGAGACTATGGCCCTATTATACCAATGTATATTATAAATATGCTCATGGATCTTTTAATATAGATAATGAAATTTATTATTTCTTAAAAATAATATTACATGACAATTTTTTATGTAAATAGTCATTGTAAGGCCCAAACCAAAATTGATACCCAAAATCAAATGTACAATGTTTTTGGAAAAATTATACTATATATATTATAATATTAAACCCAAAATGCCCCAAAGCAAGGTCATTGTAGAGTGTTTTCACCCATTTGTTCAATTATAATATTTGTAAGATTAAGATTGTATTGGAAAAACTTTTTTTTTAATTTTTTACAAAGTGAAACGATTTTTAATTTTTTATTAAACTTGAAGATATATATTAAAGCATGTGATTGCACATAGTTTCAATAGTGTTTGTGAACCACATTACGAATTTGAAATTTTTAATGATGTTAAAAACTAAACTTTAATGGTAAAATATTTTTAAAATGGTGTTGTTCAAATTGATTTTTAAATTCTTTTAATTATTATGACCTAGAAATAATGTTGCATTATATTATTATGTGAAGATATAATTTTAATTTTTTTCATAAGAATTTTATTTACTAATTTTTTTAATTCATCAAAACAAAATGTATAACACATATTGTATTAATTATGAACTTTGAAAAAATCAAAAAATTAAAAAAATGAATTTTGAGAGTTTAAAGATAAATAAAGTAACAAATTCAACTTGGTCGGCACCAAACAAAATATTGAAACAACAAATTTGCATAAGAAATTTTTTTCACCATGAGAAAAATTAACATTCATAACAATGGATAAACCTAGTGGCCACCAAATTTTCAGAATTAGACGATTACAAAAAGATGAGTGCAACATTAAAACATTGCATAATATCATCAAGTGAACAATTCAGTGGCAAAATCAAAAAACACAATTTGAAATATCTACTAGATTTATGCAAATGAATTCTATAAAGTATCAACAAAAGAATTTACAATACCTAAAGTTATTGTATTTCATAAACCATTGGTGAACCATTGAACAAAAAAGCTTATAGGGCACTGAACAATTCAAAAAAATTATTTATTAAAAGATAAAATCATCTAGTGGCCACCAATGAGTATATTAGACCTAATTGGAAACGTACAAAGACATATACATTCAACATGTAACCTTGAATAGGAAGAATTTGCTTCTTATGAAATATGAAATATGAATTTCACTCATTAAAGTCAACAACCAAGTAAACCTCAAGTTCACAAAAAACAATTATTATCAATTTATTGATTTCATACAAATACATTGAGTATCAAAACCATCTCACCATCCATATAGGAATTTGGAATATGAATTACTGAAACTGAAATTCCACTTTACAAATAACCAAAACTTAAGGAATTATTTAACCTTTCAAACAAAAAGCCAAATATGCAACTACATCCTTTGCTTTTTCAAAAAGAAAAATCATTCGATAATAAGACTTTCTATTAGTTAGAATTGCAAATGCCTTCATGCAGTCTACAAACAAAAACTAAAATCCACTACAAGTAGAAATAAATAATTGAAATTTCCCCAAAACTACAAACATTAGTCAAAAACTAAATTAAAAACAAATAACTAAACAAACATGGAAGACATAACTGAAACAAGGATGAGTTTAGGGTGTACTTAGGACATCACCTAAAGGAAGTTACAATGTTGCTAGATCCTTGTTTGAATTTCCTTCAAACTACTTGAACCAAGAATAAAACAAATATTGAAAACTAAATGACAACTTCAAAAACTACATAATGATTACGAAATGGGCATAAACTGTCTTTGCACAAGGCAAACCTTTTAACAGTGGCCACAACCAAGATGTAAAGTCTAACCATTGCACTGTGTTTTTGGATAATTCATGTCCTCTGAATGGTTCAAGGAAAAATCCGTTCCATTTTGGATTTTGAAAGGCCTTGCTAGGCTCTTCATCAATGAATAATGTTTAATCCTTGTGCCCATAAGGTAAACTTCTACAAGCAAGGTGAACTTGATCCAAGTCCTTCAAATAGTAATAAACTAAGCATGTGTGCTAACCCGTTGTTGCAATGCATTATTCACATCCCCAAACAAACACAAATTAATCGAAGAAAGTTTTGGGCATCAACAAAAGTAGAATTTCAAGGACATCTTCAAACAACATATACAACCAAATAGCAATGTAAAAATGTTCAAATGCATGCGAAAGGAAATCCTATACTCTTGCATGAATTTCCAACTTGGACATGTTTAAGTTTTTTCCAATCTTTTGTTGATCCCCTTCAAAATGGGCACACTTTGGAAAGTAACAAAAGACACCATTGACATTGAAAATGAGGAACTTTTTTAGTTGTGCCACATCAAGGTCGAAAAGTTCAAATCTACATCTTTGCATTAAAAAGATAAACATCATGCAAAAAGAAGAAATGTTAGAACAAAGATAAATTCAAGAATGAGTACAAGCCTTGATCCTTGTCATACAAGATGTTAGTCCAACACAAAATTTACGAGAATTAAGTTTATATCCAAAATATGGAAGGATAATTTTGACCGAATATTAGGTAAGAACATGGATTAAAAACACACAAATCACGACCTAACAACCACTAAGTGGATGAAAGAAAGCACCTAGCGGCCACTAGGTATATGAAGGAGAAGACCTGGCAGCCACCAAATGGTGGCAAGAGTAGGAAGTCCAACCCAAAGCCTAGCAAGCCAAAACCAAAATGCCTTAAAAATAAAAAATACAAACAACTTTCAAGCAACAAAATTAAATATTATTAATAAATTTTATCAAAAAAATAGTCTTGAAATATTCAAACAAATGTTTTTTTGAGGATGAACGATTAATAAAGTATTCTTTATTTCTATTTCTATTTCAATTTCATATTGTTACAAAAAGTGGGTTGGCAAATCCAACTGCATTTCACAAATAACATTTTAAAAAGTCATGGATTATCTCGATCAATACATCTAATCCTACCAAAAGGATTGTGTTCAACAAAGATGGGAACACCATATCCGAATGAATGAAGATTTTCCAATAAAGGAAAACAAACCCCAACAAATATTGATCCTCCCCCACAAAGGTTGTCAAATTACTCCAAAAAAATGGCACCATAAGGGACATTAAACATGCTTTTGCATGGCATATCGTCTATGAACAACATGTTGCTAGTGTGAGTGTAAGGATAAATAGAAAAGAAAACCTCAAGGTTCTTGTGGAAAATTGGTTTGTTAGGTATCCAACACAAAATGCATTTTTTGCATGTAAAACTCTTTATGAAACACTTTAGAAACATGTATAGATATTTGTGTTTTGTGCCAGATTTAATCCAAATAATTATAAATATTGTGATGTTGGGCTATGAACCAAATATACACATGGAATTGAGCAAGGCATTTCTCTAGGAATTCCTTCAATCCAAGATGGCAAATGATGGTGCGAAAACCCCTAATGAACCATGTTGCAATTAAAACTTCATTCAAATTGAAAATCACATGAAATGGACTCACCTCCACTGCAAGTGAACAAGGCACTTCAAAGTTGAAACCCAAAGTCAATGGAATATTAGCTGTGAATGAATTTGGTGACTCCACATCTTCCACCGGAAGCATTTGGGAGTCAAAATCTGAAGTCAATGAATCTCATCAATCGCACATGAATTTTGCGACTCCTTATCTTCCACCTCCTCAAGAAACAACACACAGATAATCTAAAAAAACCTAACAAATAGTAGTTGTGAAATTCTAGAAATAAATTGACCATATAAATCAATGAGATTGGAAAATCCAAAAAAACATTAGAATGAAGGAGCAAAAGAGAATATTTGGACTACTTACTACAAATGTCGAGTGATTTCTATAGAAACTAACGAAATAGGCCATGGTGCATTTTTTGAACAACATCCAAAACCTAACATCATCTTCCTCTATAAAAAAATCTCAACTTTTTTAACCAAGAATTTTGGTCAAAACCACCCCCCATATGTTTTTTTGTCCCCATGTCCAACTTGACCAATGTGCCATTTTGGACAAGTCGATTTGGACCTGACCATTTTGATTAGGTCTTTTTAGTTGGTTTTGTTGACTAGGTTTTTTTTACTAGGTTTTTTTTATCAAACCACCATGACAATAATATAGTTTGGACAACAACCAGAAATTAAATTATTTTATTTAAAATAAATATGAAAATATTAATTAATTAATTACCCTACCTACCCTACTCTACCTTACCTTAACCTACCTACCTCATCAATAAATCTAATAATTAATGGCAAAAAATATTTATTTATTTACCTACCAACCCTATGTCCTAAGCCTAGGCTAAAATACCTAGCTTAGCCACCTAGGCTAAACCAAGCCACTTAGGTTAGGCCAAGTAGCCTAAGCTAGGTGGTCTAATAGGTTTTACAACCTAAGCTACCAAGTTAGGTCACCTAAATAACCTAGGTTGCAAGTGTGGGACTTGAACTCCTCACCTCCACATTGAGGAGACAAGTCCTTAACCATTGCACCACCACCCCATAAGGTGAAAGGATAGAGCTCCACAAAGGTGGGAACACTAAACCCAAAATAATGAAGGAACTCTAAGTATGGGAAAAGAGTCTTCATTTGATAATTTTCCTTTTTCGGTGTGTATTCATAAAACTTAACAAAAATTGCATTAAAAGGCAGACTTAGGTAGGTTCTATAAGGCATATTGTCTACCAATAATGTATTCCCAAGGTGAGTATTAGGATACCTAAGGAAGAAATCAAAAAGGTTCTTATGATAAATTAATTTATTATGAGTGAGACGATCAACACGATAATGGCCTATTTTGATGGGAAACTATAAAAAATGTTTATTAATTTTGCAAAGATCTCGACCCATAATCCTTTGCGGGTCAATCTCAATACCCATTTTTTTTGCTATTTTTTTCAAGTAGGCATTCATCTTGGCAAGTGAAGTAAACGTCCATATATAGATGATAAACTATTTTAAACACCTAAAGAATAATTATTTCAAAGTTGGCCTAGGTACAACATTCTTACCTAGTAAGGTAGGACCTCAAGCTAAGTTAAACAATGGAGGGAGGAGGTGATTAATTCTAAAATAGTCCTTCCCAACAAAGACCCCTTTCAAATCAAAAATCACATGCAAAATACTCACCTCCACGTCCTTTGCATCTATAGCAAGAGGAGATTTGAATACTTCGAGAACAAGCTCTTTCCTTCATTTTCCTTGGCAAATTCATGGAAAAATCTTAGACATGTATATGTTCCGACCCCATCAAATCCCATAAGGGTTGAATGCAACTATGTTAGGACCGAATGCTAGAAGGATGGGAAAGATAAAAGTGAAAAGTGAGGTGGGGACACAAAACCTCAACGAGGCTAGACTAAAGATGACATTGATCTATGCCTTTCTTGTTTTTTCGCATGCCTTCCCCAATGCAATTCATTCCCATCTAATTGTCCCAACAACTAAACAACCATCTTTCAAATTCCACCAAGGCCAAAAATAAACCCAAGCTTGTCCCAATCATTCAATTCCTCAGATGTGTAGACATTAAAATCATCAAACCCAAATGCACCTTCACCTACAAATAAAAAGTAGAAAAGCGTGAGAATGCAACCAAACTAGAATTTTAAAGAAACCAAGTGAAAAAAAAAAAAAACTTCGAAAAAAAAATGTTGAAAAGGGAATCAAATTCTCTACAATTGTATAATTTTAATTCTTCAACCACCTACATGTCTAGTGGCCACCAAATGCTTATATCCAATGGCCATCATATAGGTCGATCTAGTGGCCACGAAATCGTTGTATATGGTTGCCACTAGATCGACATATTTGGTGGCCACCAAATAGATTATTGTATCTAGTGGCCATTATAAAAACATCATAGAAACATCTGATTGGTCACCAAATGCAAAATATCCGGCAACCAATGCAATCTACTTTTTAAAATTAAACTAAGAAAAAAATATCATATGTAAATGTATTCATAATTTAAAAGAATTATACAATGCCTAATGAAGAGAGTTATTAATCATAGTTTAATCTAGCTTTAGATGGGCTCAACTTTTCAAGAAGAACTTGTTTGTTCATCTTCATACCAATATTGTCATCATTGAAATCCTTAACATCATCCTCCCTAATTGTAATGGTCATCTACAACAGTTCCGCAAAGGAAATGTCAAGTCTTGTTAATATATCACTCGAGAAGTGTTCATCATCTATCATTTTCTTCATTCTAACCACATGAAACTGAGATCTTCTTGGTATCGAAATAGGAATGTTACTCATTCTCGTGCTTATCTCTTTAATAACAACCCCATAAGCATGTTTCCTCTTGGTTTTCTTCCTTCTTGTAGGGACAAATATTTCCTGTTTTTATAGTTCTTCTTTTGCACTAGACCCCTGCTATTTGGCATTTGCAAGCAAAGGCAGAGCACAAATTACAAGGGGCACTAGGTTTGTATTATACAAAACCAATAGACTAATCATTGCAATTTCTTTCACCTTGTCAATGAAATCCATGGAAACAAGTTCAAGAACTTAAACTTTTTTTTCATGTACATTGCATCAATATTAATTCAGACTTTGAAGTGGCTAACAAAACATGGAAATAGATTTAAGATTTGCAAGAACATACTACGTACAGATTTGTTCATACTCCACCATCGAAGATATTTAAACATGCCATTCCACCACACAAAAGTAGTCATAGAATGAGTCGAATCACATCTAGGTTGAGTTCTAGCTTATACAACCTCTATTATTCCAAAAATGGATAGTCATAGACGAAGACCTAGGTTAAAAGACGCCTTGATGCCAAAAATTTTGCCTGTGCAGACTTTCCTTCCTGTGAAGGAAAAGGGAGCATATACCAAAAGTGGAAAGTTCATCCATGAGCTTGATGACCTCGATAGTGGAACTTCTTGCTTCAAAGCCTAATAGAATTTGTACTACATATAGATGTTGTCCATGAAGTTTTCTTCCCATTATTATAATTCCTATTTTTTCAAACTAACCAACTTGACCAAATGGGTCTTTTTTATTAAAGGACATGTATTTTTGACTAAAGTCCAAAGGTTTGAATGACAATGGGTATCTTTTGATTAATCAATTTCACTAAAGTGACCAATTTTACAATTAGTCAAATCGAACATGTAGTCAAATTGGACTTTAAAATACCATTTAATCAAATTAGTTAGTGGCCTAATCAAAAGGGCCAATTACAAATTCCAATATTAGTTAGGTATCTTGAGATTACATGTAACATTTTGATTATGTTTGACCAACTAAAAAAAGTTGGAAAATATAAAAATTAACTAATCATAACTAAATGAATCATGACCAAATTAATTATGGTTAAATTAATTATATATATGGGGTTTATTTAACAATGGTTAAATTGACTATGCTGAAATTAATTATGGTTCAACTACCTCTGAAAATTTTAATTAAAATTAAAATTAACTATAATTAATCTAACCATGGTCAATTTAACAATAGTTGGTTTAACTATAGTATGTTTAGCCATGATAATTGGTTTAACATAATTAATTTAACCATTACTAATTGGGCCATTGTTGGTCTTGCCATAATGAATTTAACCATGGTTACTATAAGCATAATTCAATTAGTTATTTTTATTTTTATCATATTATTATTTTACCTTAAAAACTTAACCATAATTAATATACCCATAATTAATTTTTAAATGTTGTTAATTTAGCCATCGTTGGTATTGTCATATTTATTTTGAACATTTTTATTTTACCCATATATATTTATTCCTTAGTTAATTTAACAATATTAACTTTATTATTGGTTAGTTTAACCAAATTTATTTACTCATGGTTGGTTTAACCATTTTTAGTTTAACCATGATTAATTTTTCCATAATTATTTTAACCATTTTTATTTTAGCCATAATTTTTTTTTGCATATTAAAAAAACATTTATTCATTATTTAGTTTAGTCATATTAATTTTATCAGTGGTTAATTTAGCCAAATTTGTTTATGCATGTTTAGCTTAACCATTTCTAGTTTAGCCATGGTTAATTTTTCCATAATTATTTTCATCATTTTTATTTGAATAATAATTATTTGATTCATGTTAATTTTAGCCATTATTAATTTTTTCATAATTGGTTTTTCCATAATATATTTATTCATTAATTAATTTAGCCAAATTAACTTTATTAATTGTTATTTTAGTTAGATTTATTTATTCATAGTTAGTTGAACCATTTTTAATTTAGCCATCGTCAATTTTGCCATAACTATTTAAACCATTTTCACTTTAGCCATAATTATTTTTTGCATAATTACTTTTGCCATAAAATATTTATTCATTATTTAGTTTAGCCATATTGACTTTATTGATTTAACCAAAAAAATTTACTCATAGTTAGTTTAACCATTTCTAATTTAACCATCGTTAATTTTGCCATAAGTATTTAAACCATTTTCATTTTAATCATAATTACTTCATTTATGTTTATTTTAGCCATAATTGTTTTTGCATAATTGGTTTTGCCATAAAATATTATTATTAGTTAGTTTAGCATATTAATATTTGTAGTTGTTAATTTAACCAAATTGTTTTACTCATAGTTAGTTTAACCATTTCTAGTTTAGCCATGGTTAATTTTGCCATAATTATTTTAACCATAAGTACTTCATTCATTTTTATTTTAACCATAACTAATTTATGCATAATTGGTTTTGACATAAAATATTTATTCGTTGGTAAGTTTTATCATAATAACTTTATTCATGGTTAATTTAACCATTTCTAATTCAACTAGAATTGGTTTAATTAGAATATATTTATTCATTAGTTAGTTTGGCCATATTTAGTTTACACATGGTTAGTTAAACAATTTTTAGTGTAGCCATTAAATATTTATTCATTAGTTAGTTTAACCATTTTCAATTTAGCCATGGTTGGTTTTGCCATAATTATTTTACCCACAATTAATTTAATGATTATATATTTAACCATTAGTTACTTAAATATGGTTAATTGAACCATAATTAGTTTAGTAATGGTTATTTTTCCATAATCATTTTTTAATTTTTTTTTTGTTTAACCATTATTAGTTTAATATTCATTAATTTTTCCTAGGTTAAATTAACCACCTATTAACTTATGTAATGTAAATATGTGGCTAAATAACCTAAATACAAGTAATTTATATGTAGGTGTATTTATTTATACATACCCTACCCATACTCCACCTATTTACTTATGCGATAACCTAATTTTATAAGCTAAGGTAGGCCATTTATATACCTATGATAAATTATTAATTGGTTAACTAGTTATTTACCTAAAACACACTAATGAATGTGAATCAAGTAGTTAAATATTAATTATTACAAATACATTGTTGATAATATATAATGAATCAAGTCAAATTTGTAAGGATTAGTTATAATTTGGTTGTAATCATCAATCAATAATATAGTACATTATAACTATCTTGATATTTTATATAATTCAAAGATTTATAATATAATTATAATTATTAATTAACTAAATAACTAGAGATTAACTATAACTATTTTTTAATTTAACTTAATTAACACATATTTACCTACCTTTTTATCTATTTATTTACTTAATTTATGTATCTTATGTAGTTATTTAGGAATAATGTTATGTGAACTAAAACGTTCTAGTGCTATGTGGACATGAAAATGTTTCTCCCTCCCAAAAGTTTGCCCCTTATTGTTTATCATCCTTTCCAAATGATGAGCAATATAAATAAATGCACCATAAGCATCCAAGGCATAAGAAATATTTTTAAAAGGAAGGTCACTTGGGATGAGCCAATTGAAAAAGCTCAACCTTAAAGGCCAAATTTAAAATGAAATAGGATTTTCTTACCTAGGTCATCTAGGTGTAGGCTTAATCTAAATGGTATACATTTAAGCTTAACAAAGGTCATAGCTTAGGTTGCCTTAGCCTATTTTAGGCCCTTACCTAGTTGTTAGTTATAGGTTCCTAGACCTAAACCTAGGAGTTTAAGTTGTAGGTTTCTAAACATAGGGACCTTAGGAATAGGTATCTAATTTTAGGCTTAACCTAGGTTGCTTAGGTTTTATCCATGTGGCATAGCTTAGTAACCAATGTTTAAATGCCAGTGGCATAACCTAGATGGCAAAAATGCCACATGGCATAGCCTAGGTGGCCAATGTTTAAATGCCACGTGGTTTAACTTGGGTAGGCATTATTTACCTAGTCATGGCATAGCCTAGTCAAAATGGTGTTTGATCATTCAAAAAATTATTTACTATTGTATTGACCAATCAAAAATACTAGTCAAAATGACTAATCAAAAATGGTAACCTAGGCCTAACCAAAAAGTAGATAGCTCAATCACAATGGATAGGTTCAAAACAATTCATTCAAAATGACTAAAAGGTTTTTTTTATGCCTATCCAAAATGGGTCTTTTTTTACCAAGATTTCTAATAAAAAAATAGGATTTATAATAATGTCTTGTAATGTGACAACCAAATTGTTAAAAAACTTTTGGTTGCAAATATAGACAACAAGCTTGAAAGGACACTCTTCCAATCTATTAAAGAACAGACATCTAGGTCCTCACTTAAAAAATTTGTTGTTGAAAACACAACAAATGTCCTCCCTAACTTATGGTTCAGGAAATTAACATTTCTTGAGGAGCCGTCTACATCATCCTTTAGGCTATTGAATTCCAATAATGAATCCACCTTCTAATGTAATTTGGGGCACACAAGGCCCATTTGTGGGTTTCCATCAATGAACCTTGGAATCCACTGCTTGAGAACCTCTTTAAAGTCATCAAAAGGAGGATTCTTGGACAGATTCATACGAATATTTCCCTTGGAGAAATCATTGGTTAGCGTCCTTTCTAGTAGCACAAACAATACCTTGTTGTACTTATGTTATAGTTCATTTTTTTCCACATCTTCTCAGTGTAAGGGTGTGGATTTTCACCATTGGTTGAAGATGTTTATGGAAAACCATGATTTCATTTCGAATCACCCTCCTTTTCTTGATGTTGTAGCAAAATTTCGTCATTGTTAGGAGATGCAAATTCCCTCCTGTCACAAGCCAGTCCCTCAACAAAATTTCGTGTGCTTTCAAACCATGCGCAAACTTCACCATGTGAAACTCCTTCAACCCCACAAGGTAATTGAATGCCAATTTTCCCACAAGCTAGGGTCTTGAAGGCAATTTGCCATAATCATCCAATATCTTTCCCTACTCCCACAACAACAAAATCTCCTTCCACTCTTCATAGAACATGTCGAAAAGCAATAGAATTGACATACATTCTTTCACCAATCAAACTACAAATACAATTGTGAATGATGCTTCAAAGCTTTGTAAAGAGTCAAAAAAACACGTTAAATCATTTCTAGTCCCTCAAGTAAACATTCAACATTAATTTCGTGCAAAAATGATTTTTTAAAAAAAAACCTTATAAGCTTAAGTTCTTCTTGTCTTGTCTAAGTTTCGGGCTTGGTTGGCCAAACTCAATCCATATTTTTCGTGCATGTTGGAGATTCTCCCTATATGAAAAGATTAAGTTCTTTAACATATTTGGATAGTTGAAGACTGACAACAGCTTACAAATTTTAGGGGGTCAACATCCCAAACAACTATGCTACCAAAGGCTTGGAGTTGCTAGTGTATGTTGTCATTGACATTTTCCATTGCAAGTATTTCCTGAGGAAATAAATCAACAAATTAGCTTGGAAGAGTGTAGCTTGAAGACTTAGCTGGAATAGTGGGTGGGGAATCAACAACAAGAAATTATAGTATGAAATTTATTTGCATGGCTTGGATTGTATGTTGTCCACCCACAATAAAAAAACATTGAATTGGCTAAAATAGTAAATCTATTAGCACCACAACCAGTGGCATACGACTTTGAATCTAATAGGCCCGGCCCTATCACCTTTCGAAATGGGGGATCCCCTAATGTTAACAACAAAACAACTACGGTAATGGTAAAACTACCGGAAGAAGAAAAACGAGTCTCAAATAGGCTTGCTCTGCCTTCTTCGGGGATGGAGGTCCTCTAGTAAGTAACAGCAATAACAAGCACTTTACCAAAGGGGACCAGCGCTTATATTTTGCCGAAGTCTTGGCCACTCGCCAGGGACGTTGAGGAATTCTGGCAAGAACTTAAAGGTCACAAAAAATTGACTTATGATGGAAGTGTAAATATTATAGTTGTTTATTTGACCTAAAGATCTACTAAACTAGTTTCTTGCTTTCATTTTTAGAATCTTAGTTGGATCATTCGGATTAACAAGAATATAAAAAATTAGACACTGTTGATCGATGTAATGAAACATCAAAATTTGATGTTTTATTTCATTCTTGTGTGTATTGCTTAGTGGGTAATACACAATTCTCTTAGGTGGAGGCAGGAATCTATCCACAAGAGCCTTTACCCCTTCAATGGGCTTGTTTCCAAAGGGGAAGCAGTTTGAAAATTCACTCTTGATTGATTCATCGACATGCTTGCATATAATCTTGTCAAGGCCTTTTGAATATTCTTCATGGCTAGGTTATTAAACATCTTTTCCTTTTTTCCCTCTATCTTCACCTCCTTTTTTTGTTTTTTGGGAACCCTAATCAATGAAGAGCCTTCAACGTTTGTTTGAGTTGCTTTAAAGGTTGTCACAATTTTGTTATCTTTTTTTATGACTATCACAGACACCATTTCGTCCCACATTTGGTGTATTAGCCTTGTTATCCTATTTGGGAACTTTACAACCCTGAACCTTTTCCTCTCACAATGTTTTGGGTGCAAGCTATCATCCATCTTTGAAATTTTGTAGATGATCCTTGCTTGTGATGTAGAAAATGGAAGTGAAAGGAAAACCATCACCTTTTGCGGATCATCTTTGTAAGCCTTAAGGTTGACAACATGCACATATTTCACATTGTCAAGGTCTATCCATTTCTCGAATTAGAAGCAACACTCAATATGTGGCAATTACATTGTCAACCCAATACCCCACCTATCTACCTCCTTGTTTCGCATCCAAATGCTAACATTCGCATTCTTGTATTCCTTGTCATACCCCAGTTTCTCCCCAAGGATTTTTGTTAATAGGTGAATATGAAGATCATTTCAACATGGACAAACAAACTATTTCAATAATAAAAAATAAAATAGATGATTATGTGACCATTAGATGGCAATATTTCTTAGCGCCATTCATTAAGGTACCATATCTCTACAAAGGAAAAACGATCTAGTGGCCACCAGATCTCTCATAAATTTTCCATAGATTTTCAATGATTTAGTGGCCGTTAAATTGTTTTATGTACCCCAATCTAAAACAAATGATCTAATGGCCACCATATCATTTTTTCTTTAACTAACTACCCTTACAACGATCTGGTGGCCACTAGATTTTTTTTTTTCATAATGAGTTGGGCAACAATTTAGTGGCCAACAAATTGTTTTGTCCACAATTAATTGACCTTGTGGCCACTAGATAATTATGTTAACATTGACACTCAATTTTAACAATTTGGTGGCCACCAAATTGTCACATTGTTGAGGAGTGTCACAGGTATTGAATTGGGTTTGAATATATCTTTGCATCATCAAGAACTAATGATGGCAACTATTTGGTGGCCACCAAATCGTTACATTTGCAAAAACTCACATTGGTCACAATCTAGTGGCCACCATATTGTTACACCTACGAAAATTTTCATTTTTAATGATCTAATGGCCACCGGATTGTTATATCCTCAAGGACTATCATTAGTAAACCATCTAGTGGCCACTAGATCATTAGGTCTTTGATTATTGACCCTATAACAATTTCATGGCCACTAGATTGTTAGGTTTTTGATTACTGACCCTATAACAATCTCATGGCCACCAGATCATTAAGTCTTTAATTACTGACCCTACAATGATTTGGTGGCCACCAGATCGTTAGGTCTTCAATTACTAACCTTGCAATGATTTAGTGCCCACCACATCGTTAGGTCTTCAATTACTGACCTTGCAATGATCTAGTGGCCACCAAATCATTAGGTCCTCGATTATTGACCCTACAACAATTTGGTGACCACCAAATCTTTAGGTCTTTGATTACTCACCCTACAATAATTTAATGGCCATTAAATCTTTAGGTCTTCAATTACTCACCCTACAATGATTTAGTGGCCACCAAATCGTTAAATCCTCGATTACTAACATATTGCAATGATTTAGTGGCCACCCGATCATTACATCCGCAAGGATTAACATGGGTTTTGATCTAGTGGCCACCAAATCGTTATGTCCCCAGGGAATAATGTTGTGATATATTTGGTCTCCACTAGATCTTTGTTTATGTGAAATATGGAGCTAATGATCTAGTGACCACCAAATTGTTTCGTCCTATTTGCTTATGGATATCCCCTAAAATCAATCACGCTTAAAGTAAAACCCTAATCCATCGACCTTAAAATCATTACATGGAATGCATTTACTTAAAAATCGACTTCATGAACCTACAATGAACTCCAAAAGCTTTGACCAAAATGCATAAACCTCAACTTTAGTTCAATGTTCAAATCGTGAGGTTTATGTTGAATTTATATATGTTCGAGACTTTATTTCTACATTGTGCAAAGCTTTCTATGGAAGGACATTTCTGCATATTATATATCAACTGAAGATTAAGGTTCCTAATAGAGTGTGAAACTGATCCGTTGTGCTTATGCATAATTGCTTGTTTTCTTATCCTATGAGACAAAATTGAAATGTTTAAGATGAAAAAATCAAGGACATACCTTTTTTTGCCATTGGAAAAAGCATGTCCCATCACAGGCTCACTAGCTATGCAATACTTCTACAAACAACATCAAATATCTTTAGTGTAAAGTATTCAAATTAAAAAATTTCGAAAAAAATAAAAAGGTCAGGGGATTGATTTTCACATGATTTATGTTTTAAAGACTTAGGGTTCTTGATAGTCTCAACTATCTTAATAGGATTATTTGTTGCATGATCAAACCTTAGGCCATTAAACCCTGATCCGAACACATATTGACAAAGTTGAACTCCAATTGGATTTAGGTCATGGGTTTTTTCAGAATGAGATAAGCACATCGAATGATCTAGAGTTGAAAAATAAGGCCACAGAAACAATGCCAAGAGCGAAAATCTAATTACAATGTGATGCAAATCCATAATTCTATGAATTCTCCATAACTCTAAGAAGGACATTATAATCGTCTTTCCAAACTATGTAGAATCTAAAGAGAACTTTATGGCAAGGCTATTTTAACTAGTAGGAGAACTCTATGTGAATGAAAAAAAAAGTTGTAGGAGAACTATGTAGAAAGGAAATTCAACTGCAATGAAGACTTTGCCAACAAAGGAAATTACGAGTAAAGGAAATTGCATGTTTCTAGGAGGTTCATAAACCCAAGAAGTTGTAAGTTCCAAGAGGGCAAAAAAATTCAAACATGTGAGAAGGTTTTTGCACATTATTCTGTAGCCACCTCTGCGTCTGCAAGAATTTCTTCACATCTCTTATCTATGTCAAGCGCCTCGCCTTCCTTGGACCTTTGCCTATTTTCTCTCTTCACAACAAGAAGAAGAAGAAAAAAAAAAACGAATTATAGTTAGAAAATGAAAGGTTTAAAATGAAAAAATCTTTAGAAGATATGAGAGAAAAGCTTACTTCGAATTGACAAAATTGAAACTCTCTAGAAATGAAAGAAAAGGTATGAAAAGAAAAGTTATGAAACAAACTAGAAGAATGAAAATGAGGGGACGATGGGGAAAAAATGAAAGGAATAAAGACTGGGGTGCCACCATACACTACCACCCCTTCATTTGCACCCCTTGCAATTATGAATTTGCAAATGATAACAAGGTTTTCCTATTAATTATTATTATTATTATGTTAATGTGGCAATCTTCCATATGAGGATTTAAACAAAGTCCTAAGACATTTATCATTTGGCAGCCTACTGAAGTTTTAGCAATATGTGAAGTTTCTTTTTTCAAAATATAATGAATTTGGGTCATTTTGCCCAGGAAATCTTTTTATTAGTTTAAGTCAAAAATATTTTTGTCATTCGAATGTTGACAACAATTTAGGTGACGGTTCTTCTATAGGTATCACCATATTTTTGCCACTTTTTCATACACTAAATATAATTTAAGGATAATTTGGAAAGAATATTATAAGTTAAATGCATAAGGAATTCTAGATTAATTCAAAAAGGATGTTCTAAAATAATTAAGAAGGAATGTTACAAAATAATTCAAAAGTAATTTGGCATAATGATTTGGAAGGAATCTTCCAAAGTTATTTAATAGGAATTATATTTTAAAATAATTGAGAAAGAATATTTCAAAATAATTTTAAAATCAAAAATTGTCGAAAATATTCTAGAAATTTTTTGAAATGATAAATTCAATAAATTGAACTACTTTATATTAATATGCGACAAATAATATCTTATTGATTTTGAAGTTTTCAAAATGTTGTTAGAATTTTTTTTAAAAGCTCTTAATTTTAGAAGTCTTGTAAGACTTATGTCACTCCAAAGTCTTGAAATTTTGAGGGATTAAAGCTTTAGGCTTTAGTGGCTATAATGTACAAACTATAATGTAAAACGCAGGGTTAAATATTTGTCACTAATAACAAAGTTCAGGTTTATTGATTATCAAGAACAAAATCGATGGAAATTGATGCTATAAATAATAAAAAATTATAGGGTTGATGAGAGGTAAATCCTAATATTCTACCATTGGTTCAACTCTAGTTTCTATTCTTGTACATGTTTATTTCCATTTATTCAAAATTTGTAATAAAATTCATACATCATTCATAATATTTCAACAACCACATGTCCCATAGCCCAAGTATATGCACAATTATGAATCTATCATAATTATGCCACAATTTTATTTTTCATACTCATATGTAGGGAAGAACAATAAATACTAGAAAAAATACCCAAAAAAAAAGAGATAAAAGATCATGGTTCAACAATGAGCTGCACATACATCCTCATAATTTTTTTATTTTCATATTGTTCTATCTTGTACTATTCTACTCTCTATTGTCTCTACATTCCCACATTAGTATTCACTTTTGGAAAAGAAAAAAACTCCAACTCAACAAGGTAAATTATTTGCCATACCATGTAACTATTGATTCACATGCTCTACCCAGCTTGTCTTAGAATAAACATTACAATTTTACCTACTCTTTATGTTTATATGGCTTGATTACTACAGTGCAATCTTGCCCTTAACAATGGGGTGAATGTATTTCATGGCATCATAATAGGTCTAACACCTAAATTGAAAGAAGAGAACATTCCACCTTTAATCTTGACTGGTGCACATTGTATGAACCATTACACCAATATCAAAGTCCAAATTGTTTATAAATTGTTTGCACGAATATTGAGCATGTGATACAACATTGTTTATATGCATACTACTACCAATAGTTTAGACTCAATGTCCATAGTTTCTTCATGTATATAGAACTTAATTCCAAAAGCCTTTTGCAAAGTCTAGAATTAACAATTCGCCATTTGAAAGTTGGCAAATTTTTAAAAACACTAAATTCGCTAGGGGGCCAACAAATGATGTAACAACAAATATTAATAATACTTGGCTTCCCTAGATGATCCAACAAAATACTAGAATTGTCATCAATTTCTTGAATTTCCCAAAGTGGTGAATTTTTTGAAATAAACATGTTTTTTTTTTTCATTTTTTATGAAAAAAAATTCCCCATAATTTTTTTTAAAGAAGCACAATGTGTGGCCATACATTGATATTAGTTTATTTCACATTTATGGTGAAAATTGAAAAATAAAAATAGAAAAAATTACATTGATAAGTTTTTTTTTTGGCATCCAACATACAAAATTAATTTGTAATATTTCAATTTCATTAATACTCAAGCTTATTATTTCCTAAATGACTTCCTTTACCAATTATTATATGCATTATTTTTCATGAAAAAAAATTTTATATTGAAAATTGGTGAATTCAAAATTCATTGTATTCATAGATTTTGAAAATTATGCTTGATCCTATACTACTCATAATTAACATTGTAATAAATATTTGCTTACATTAAACATTTAATATCAAAAGACTAAATTTTTTTGTTATAAATATGAATGTAATGCCTTTGGCCCCAAGGGTAAGGTTCTTTTATGTTGCCATATAGTTCAAATAATTTTCATCATGATTTATCCCATATTTTAAAATTATTCTTTTTTTTGTCCATGTAGGTGGACAATGTCATCAGAAAGGAACTAGATATTTACACTTGGAAAAGGTAGATTATTAAATTATTTTAATATATAAAACATGGGCATGAAAGCTACATGTTAATTTGCCTTTTCATATGAAAATTGTAAGTGAGAAAGACATGTAGCTAAACTTGGAAGAAGTAGGTTTGGAGAACCCTAATTGACATATTATATGGATATCATTTTATTTTGTAAAGGCTTGGAAAGGAAGTTACTATTTCACAAAACATAGATCCCACGAAGAAATAAAATAATTTCATTTGATATCTAAACTATTTATTCATAAATGATTCTTGGTCACATGGATGATTATGTTTCTACCATGGCAAATATTGATGTTATATTTGCTTGATATTATGTGAGAAGTTAAGATTTTGTCAAGATTTTGTTCCAATCACTTGTCATGAAAACACTATGCAAGTTTCAATTATTCTACACATTGTTTTTAGTTTTCGGCTGAACATTTTTAATTAAAAATTTGAGATATATTTGCTAACAATATTGCAAGGTTTATTACCCTTGCCATTTGTTCCAAATATGTTTGAATAGGCTTTCAAATTTTTATTATATTCTTTGTAGAAATAATCTTGATAACATGTGAAAAAAATTTGAATTAGAAAAGCAGGCTTGTCACCCATGGTTAAACATTAGGGTTCTTTAAAATTGCATAAAATTGATAAGGTTTTTATCAAAATCAAAACACATTGATTTGTTACAATTTGTTCACATTATGCATCATAATTCCCTTTTATGTATAACTACCAAAAAATCAAGATTCATATGATTTTGTCATATGAATATATTTTGTACACTTATATTCAAGAAACTTACATTGTAACCGTTCAATTTGATGAGTTTAAATTAATGTTGTTTAAAAAAATCGGTTCATCATGGATTGATGTGAAACACATGTTTGACATTTATGATACATGCTAGTGATTTAAATTTATTTGCAAAAAAATTTGAATAATCAATGTAGTTGATTGAATTGGGTCTAAAGTAATGGTAATAGTATTATACACATTATTTGCTAGAAAATGGGAATCTTGCCAAATCAACATCGCAAGGAATGCACTTGAAGATTTATCTAGCTATAAGAAAAAATGAAATAAGTTAACATGAATGACAAAAAAAGAATTTGAAGGCACAACTCCATGTTTTTTTCACACATTATGGATCACATTTGAAGTGCAACTGTTGATTATGGATAAATTAGGGTTAGGATGATTTACTTTGGCTTTTGACTAGTTTGATCACATGTTGAGTGCAAAATTGTTGATACAAATAACATGTCAAGATGACATTGGGTTGTTGTTGGAATCCAATAATTTATAGCATTTTGATGTTTGACCATTTGCTTGAAAACTTAATGAATATTTGATAAGCAAAGATGTTTTGGTCTAATGGCTTTGGTATTGTACCAAAGACTATTGGTTCCCATTACACTAGCATGCTGCTCGTATATGGGACACATTGTGGTCCCCTAAACATCCTACAAAATGGGGTCACATCTTTGGGTGTCCACTTTGACCTTTATCATTCATTAGACATGATTACCAATGGAATCAATACTTTGATACCATATTATTGGATTTGTGTCCAAGGGGGTGTCCAAGTTTTGGATCCCACAATTTACAACCCACCTTCAAATTCCAACATTATTTTCATTATGCATATGATTTTCTATAGGGGTCTAGGTCACATAATCAACATGCCTAGGTATATGCTGCACAAAGGAGCAATGTATAATCCCATTATAATGAACATGTAAACAACCCAGATGGAGGTCCTAGTAAAAAACAAATCATGTCAAACTTTTGCATTCAATGATTTTGAACTTTTACTAAAAAAAATTCATCCAAGTCCAATGGTACTATTTAATCTTTTTTTAATAGATCACATTGTTTGGTTATTAGTATTTTTTATGTTTCACATAATATCACAAATTTTGGTGATTCTTTTCTTTTTGAGGATTTTTGTTGGGACGTGATGGGAATGAAAATTCATTGGATGTAATGGTTATATTATTGTTATTTTTCATGAATATAATTTGTTTCAAATTCCAAATGGAGAATTGTACCGAGCTTTCAACTAAGTCTTCATCTTTGCAAGCAGAACAAACATCCATATGTAAATGGTAAATTGCTTTAACCACCTAAAGAGGAATTTTTAAAAACCTAGCCTAGGTACAACATTGTTACCTAGTAAGGTGCAACCTCGAGCTAAGTTAAATGGTAGAGGTAGGAGGTGATTAATTCTTAAATAGTCCTTCCCAACAAGGACCTTTTTCAAATTGAAATTCATGTGCAAAGGATTCACCGCTGCGTCCGTTGCATCTACAGGAGGAGGAAATCTAAAACTTCTAAGTGCAAGGTTTTTCCCCTTATCTTTTTCAACAGATTCATGGAGAATTACAGGAAATGTATCATTTCTAGCCCCATCAAATCTTGTAAAGGTCGAATACAATTGCGTCAAGATTAATGGTTCAAGGGATGAAAGAGATGCAAGTGGAGAGTGTGGTGGGGACACAGAACCTTGACGGGGCAAAGGCCTAACTAGAGATGGCATTAATCTCCTTTATTTTTCTTGCCTTTTCAACATGCCTTCTCCAATGCAATTCAATCTCGTCCAATTTTCCAAGTAATTGAACAACTATCGTTGAAATTCCACTAGGGCTAAAAACAAACCCAGGCTTGTCCCAATCATCTAAGTCCCCAATGTGTATTCACTAAAATCATCAAACACAAATGCACCTTCACTTGAAAAAAAAAAAGTAAAAAAGGGTGAGAATATAACCAAACTAGAAAAATTCCAAATAAAACAAGTGAATTTTATTTTATTTTGTGAAAGAAAGCGTTGAAGAGGGAATCAGAAAATAAATAATGGAAGGTGAAAAGTTTGAAAATAAATATCAATAGGCACAACAAAGGACTTGATTATTGTATCCTTCGTGATTATATTTTTTAAATTCTTCAACCACATGTTAGTCTGGTGGCCACTAGATATAGCCATCTATAAGCCTCCATATAAAACAACCTAGCAGCCACTAAATAGGTCGATCTGGTGGCCATCGGATACAATAATTTAGTGGGTATTAGATAGGTTGATGTGGTGGCCACTAGATAAATCGTTGTATCTAGTGGGCACTAAATCGACCTATCTAATGCCCACTAAATTGTTGTATCTAGTGGCCACCAAATTGACCTATTTATTGGTCACCAAATCATTGTATTTAAAGGCTCGTAAATGGTTGTATCTAGTGGCCATCAGATCATTGTATTTGGTGGCCATTATGGGGACATATATGTTGGCCACCAAATGTAATATAAACTTTACAGTAGAATATAAACTAAGAGAAAAATATCCTATGTAAATGTATTCATAATTTAAAAGAATTGTACAATGTTTAATAAGGAGAGCTGTTAGGTGTAATTTAATCTAGCTTTAATTGGGCTCAAGTCTTCAAAAAGAACTTGTTTGTTCATCTCCGTACCAATATCGTCATCATTGAAATCTTCAACATCATCCTCCTTAGCAACAATGGTTATCTATGATGATTCTGCACAGGAGATGTCAAGTCATGCTAATAAATCATTGGAAGGTTGTTCATCATCTATCATTTTCCTTTTTCTAACCACATGAGATTGAAAACTCTTCAAGATCAACAAATTATCATGACTCACTATCATGCTTACTTATTTAATAACAACCTTACGAGCAAGTTTCCTCCTATTTTTCTTCCTTTTTACAAGAATGGATATTTCCTCTTCATGCGATTCTGCTTCTACATCCAACCCTTGTTGTTTGGGATGTACAAGCGGGGGTAGAGCACAAATTGTAAGGAGCATTAGATTTGTATTATACAAAATTGATAGACTAGTCATTGTAATCTCCTTAGCCTTATTGAATCCATTGGAATGAGCTTAAGAACCCAAACCTTTTTTTCTTACACATTGCATCGATACTGGTTCAAAACTCTTAAATGGACAACAAACCTTGAAACATGGATATAGATTTGGGATTCATGAGAGCATACTAAGCATAGATTTGTTAATATTCCACCACCAAAGATACCAATACACACTATTCCACCATGCAAAAATGGTTGTAAAATGAGTCAAATGGCGTCCGGGTTAAGTTCCAACTTATATAACCTTTGGTCATCAAAAATGGACAATTATAGGAGGGGATCCACACTAGAAGATGCCTTGACACCAAATATTAGCTTGCATACACTTTCCTTTTATGAAAGAAAAAAGTAAGCATATACCAAAAGTGGCAAGTTCATCCATGAGCCCAATGACTTCAATAAAAAAATTCTTACTTGAAAGCTTAGTAAAACCCATATTCCATACAAATGTTGTCCATGAAGTTCTTTTCCTAAAGTGCAATGACCAAATTTGACGCACCCCCAAGCTCCTTGAGGGACTCATTTGTGAGTCCAAAGAAGAAAACAGTGAAAGGAAAAGGAGTTGGGGTGTGCTCCCTGGCTCGCAACACTTCAAGGGTAGAGGGGCATGCTAAAGCTCCGAAATGGCACTAGGAAGATTAATAAGCAAATCACTTACTCACACTGACTTGCACAAACCAAACAATAAGTTGGTTAATGCGTAGTTGGAACAATTTTGGTGCACGGACGAGTCACGAGCAAACACAGACTCACAAGACTCACCACGGCTCGGACTTGGGGGAAGCCACCACCATCCCCCTTATAGTAAACTTTGTGCTTGGCCATGGGACCGGTACTCAAATGTCATTTTGTCTCGGGATTCCCAAGTGGGAGTCTCGAAATTCCCAAAGTTGGGACTCTTACAACTTTGGGGGCCCATAATTTTGTGTGTAGACCTCTGATTAAAGAGAGGTCTAAAAAACTTTTTAGCCCTCATCAAGAGTTTTCCGACGGTATGTTTCACACCACCTGCACACAAGGAAAGTGGGGCGATTTCCGACTTTTAATGGTCGGGAGTTAAATTGCTAATTTGACTCCTGACCCTTCTTTTGGCCATAACTTGTGTTTTAAATGTCCAAATGGGTCATGCAAGCCCATTTTAGACATCTAAGTTCCAAGATCTTTCCGATGATATAATGGACTTTTCAATCCAATGAGTTTTGATCCCTGCAATTTCCCTCCAAAAATTTGGGAATCCATTTGGGCTTCAATTCCCAAAGTGGGAGTTCATTTGGGAGTGTGGGGGTTCATTCCCTCACACTCTCTTGCACTCCTAGGAGCATGAAATGTGACTCCCGGGCTCACTCTTCGCCCACACCTTTGCAAGCCCTTACCTTAGTCGCGAGCCCAAGGCTAGGGTTGTGATAAAATTATTAAAAGATTTGGTCGCAAATACAAATAATTGTTTTGAAGGTGACCTTCATGGATAATAAGCTCAAGAATACACGTTTCCAATCTATTAAAAAACAGATGTTTGGGTCCTTGCTTAAAAACTTCATTGTCAAAAACACAACAAATGACATTTGTTGTCCTCCCTGACTTATGGTTCAGGAAATCGACATTCCTTGAAGAGCCATCCACACAATGTCCTTAAGGCTATTGAGCTTTAATAGTGGATCCACCTTATAATGCGATTCGAAACGCACAAAGACCATTTGTGGTTTTCTATCAACAAACTTTGAAATCCACTACTTGAGAACCTCGTTAAATTCATCGAAAGGAGGATCCTTGGACGAATTCATATGGATATTTCCTTTGAAAAAATCATCATTTAACATCCTTTCTAGTAATGCAAATAATACCTTGTTGTACTTATATTGTAGTTTTATGTTTTTTCCACATTTCTTCAATGTAAGAATGTGGACTTTGCATCGTTGGTTGAAGATGTTTATGGAATACCATGATTTCATTTTGAATCACCCTCCTTTTCTTGATGTTGTAACAAAATTCCGTCATTGTCAAGAGGTGCAAGTTACCTCCCATAATAGGTCAATCCCGCAACAAAATTTTGTGCACCTTCAAACCATGCGCAAGCTTCACCATGTGAATCTCCTTCAAACCCACAAGGAAATTAATCTTAACTTTCCCATAGGTTGTGGTCTTGAAGGTAGTTTGCCGTACTCATCCAATATTTATCCCTACTCCCACAACAATAAAATCTCCTTCCATTCTTTATAGAACATGTCCAAAAATAACAAGATTGACGTATGTTCCTTAACCAACCGAACTACAAACACAGTTGTCAGGGATGCCTCAAAGTTCTACACAAAACTAGTAAAACACGTTAAATCATTCCAAACACCTCAAGCAAGCATGTAACATGGATTTCGCACAAAAATGATTTCAAAAATCCATACCTTATAAGCTTGAATCTTCTTCTTATCTTGTTCGAATTATGGGCTTGGTTGGTTAAACTCAATCCATATTTTTCTTATGTGTTGAAGATTCTCCCTATATGAAGGGATTTTTCAATGTATTTGGATTGTTGAGGATAGACAAGAGCTTGCAAAGCTTTATGGAATCAACATTCCACATGACAATAATACCAAAGGCCTGGAGTCGCTCACATATGTCTCCGTTGACATCTTCAATCATGAATTTTCCTAAGGAAATAAAACAATGAATTAGCTAAGAGGAATTGAACAAAACCTTTGGAGTCATGGGTGGGGAATCAACAATAAGAAACTATAGTATGGAAATCACCTTCACGGCTTAGATTGTATGTTGCCCACCCATAATATAAAAAAACATTGAATTGGAAAAAATAGACCAATTCCTTGGTTTCATTTATAGAATCTTGGTTGGATTGTTCAAATTAGCAAGAATAACAAAAAATGGACATTGCTGATCAATGTAATGTAACATCAAAATTCAATGTTTTATTTTGTGCTTGCATGTATCATTCATTTGGCCGTACACAATTCTCCCAGGAGGAGGTGGGAATCTATCCATAAAAACCTTCACCCCTCAACAGACTTGTTTCCAAGGGGGAAAGAGTCAAGGAATTCATTCTTGATTGATTCATCGACATGCTTACATTCAATTTCATCAAAGCCCTTTGGATATTTCTTCATGATGAAGTTGTCAATCATCTCCTCCTTTTTTTTCTCTATTGTCACCTCCTTTTTTGTTTTTTTGAAGCCTTAATAACTAATGAACTCTCAACATTTGTTTGAGCCTTTTCAAAAGTCGTCACTATTTTATTTTCCTTATTAATGATTATCATATTCACCATTTTGTCCCACATTTGGTGAATTAGCCTAAGTATCATGTTGGGGAACTTTGCAGCCTTGAACCTTCCTTTCTCATAACTCTTTGGGTGTAAGTTGTTGTCCATCTTTGAAATTGCGCAAACGATCTTGGCTTGTGATGTAGAAAATGGCATTAAAAGGAAGACCACCACCTATTCCGAATCCTCCTTATAGGCCTTTAGGTTTGCAACATGCACATATTTCACATTGTCAAGGTCCTTCCATTTCTTGAATTGGAAGCACCATTCAATATGTGGTGTTTCCATCGTTAGCTCAATACCCCACCTATCTACCTCCTTGTCTAACATCCAAATGTTGACATCCACATTGTTGTAATCCTTGTCATATCCTAGTTTTTCCTTAAGGATTTTGTTGAAAGGGTGAGTACGAGGATCACTGCAACATGGATAAATGAATTGTTTGAATAATGGAAAATCAAGGAGACAATCTAGTTGCCATTTCCTAGCCCCATTCATTAGGCTACCAAATTTCCACAAAGGAGAAATGATTCAATGACCACCAAATCTCTTATAACATTTCCACATATTTGCAATAATTTGGTGGCCATTAGATCATTTGTTGTACCCCAATCTAGAAAAAATGATTTGGTGGCCACCAAATAAGGAATTATGTTACACTTCATGTGGATTTATCTACTTCCACCAATATATTATTTTATCATTAGAACCTTGGACCTTGCAATCTAGTGGCCACTAGATGATTATCCTCATCAATCCCAGTCATATCAATTTGGTGGCCACTAGATCATTATTTTCATTAGTGCCAAAAAAGGTGACATTCCCATTTCAATGTGTAACCCTCACAATGATTTGGTGGCCATCAAATTGTTCTATCTTTAATTAATGACCTTGGTTACAATCTAGTGGCCACCATATCGTTTTTTCCATGATTAGTTACCCTTGTTTAGATCTTGCAGCCACCAAATCATTACGTCTATGCTGAGTTTCAATTTTAATGATTTGGTGGCCACTAGATGGTCATGTCCTTGAGGAATGATGTTGGTGACAATCTTGTGTCCACTAGATTGTCATTTCCTCAAGGAGTGATGTTAGTAGCGATTTAATGGCCACCAGATCAAAAAAATTCCAAAAAATATTACTAATATCAATTTGGTGGCCATAGATCATCACATCATTGAAAAGTGAGGTTGGTCACGATCTAACAATAATCAAATATTTATGTCTTGGATTAATGACTTTGCAATGATTTGGTGGCCACTAGATCATCACGTCCTTGAAAAGTGTTGTTAGTAACGATCTGGTGGCGACAAGATTGTCATTTCCTTAAGGTCTGATGTTAGTAACATGATTGTCATTTCCTTGAGGATTTTTACCAATATCCATCTAATGGCCACTAGATAGTTACATCCCTATGGAGTTATGCCTATAACGATCTAATGGTCACCAAATTGTTATGTCCCCGAAGATTAACCTTGGTAATGATCTAGTGACTAGATTGTTAGGTCTTTGATTATCGACTCTGCAATGATTTAGTGCCCACCAAATCACTATGTCCCCAAAAACTAATGTTCGTAACAATTTGGTGGGCACCAGAGTGTTATGTCCCAGAGGACTAACATTAGTAACGATCTAGTGGCCACTAGATCTTTACTTGTGAAATATGGAATTAACGATCTAACAACCACCAGATCGTTTTGTCCCTATTTGTGTGTTTATATCCCTTGTAATCAGTTGCATTTATAGAAATACCCTACTCCATTGACCTTAAAATTGCTATTCCTAATGCGTTCATTTAAACACTTCTTCATGAACCTACCATCAAATTCAAAAACATAGACTAAAATGGATAAAATTCAATTCCAGTTCAATGTTCTGGTCATGAGGTTTATGTCCAATTTGATATATGCATGAGACATTATTTCTACATTATGTAAAGGTTTCTCTATAAGGACATTTTTTAATATTTTGTATCAATTGAAAAAGGAGGGTCTTGTTACTTCGTGATCCTAATTTGTTGTGTTCATGCTACATCTTGTTTTCCTATCCTATGAGACAAAATTGAATTTCTTAGGATTAAAGAATCAAAGACATACTTTATTTCTACCATTGGAAAAAGCGCATCCCTTCCCAAGCTTAATTACTATGCAATAGTTTTACAAACACATCAAATATTTTCAAATATCTAGTTGAATGTTATTTCCTCATGTATGCAGATTAAAAAGATGTCAAAAAAAATCAAAAGGTTGGGTGATTAACTTTCATATGATCTATGTTTCAAGGACTTAGGGTTTTAGATAGTCTTAATTGTCCTAATTGGAGTACTCGCTACATAATCCTAAACCTTAAGCCAGTAAATCCTCATCTAGAAGCAGATCGACAAAGCCGAACTTTGACTGGTTTAGGTCAAGAATATTTACCCGCAGTTCTATGGGTTTTTTCAAAATGAGATAAGCACGTGCAATGTTCCACAATTAGAAAATAAGGTCATAGAAACAATAGTAGAAGTAAAAATTTGATTACAATGTGATGCAGATTTAGAATTCTATGTATTCTTTACAACTTTAAGGACAATGGAATTGACTTTCCAAACTATGTAGAACCTAAAAAGAGCTCCATAGCAAGGATATATAACTTGTAAAAAAAACTTTGCATAAATCAAAAAAAATCTTTCAGGAGAATTCTGTAGCAAGAAAATTCAATCACAATGAAAACTTTGCCAACAAAAAAAATTACAAGTTTCCAAGAGGTTCTTAAACCTAAGAAGTTGCAAGTTCCTAGGGTGTAAAAAAAAATTCACACTTGTGAGAAGGTTTCTTCGCACTCTTTCATAGCCATCTTCACATCTACAAATTTTTTTCACAATTCTAGTTGCTGTCAAACACCTAGTTGTGCCCTAGTGTGGCCTTGAGCGCTTCCCTTCATTAGACCACTACCTATTTTTTCTCTTCATAGCAAGAAGAAGAAGAAGGAAATAGAAAAGTGGAATGTAATTAGAAAATGAAAAGTTTAAAATGAAACAAAATTTCAAAAGAGATGAGACAAAAACTTACTTCGAATTGACAAAATTGGAAAGCTCTAAAGATGAAAGAAGAGGTGTGAAAAGTGGAAGAATGAAAGTGAAGAGGAGGATGGGGAAAAAGTGGAAGGAATAAAGAGGGGGACATTACCATATTATGCCGCCACCTCTTCATTTCCACCCCCTGCAATTATGATTTTGCAAACGATGGTAGGGTTTTCCTATTTTAATTTTTTTGTTAATATGCTAAAGTGCCAATATGAAGGTTTAGATAGAATCTTAATACATTTATCATTTGGCAGTCTATTGAAACTTATAATAATGTTTTGGTAATATGTGAAGTTTTTTTTTCCGAAATATGTTGAATTTGGGCCATTTCACCCATGAATTTTTAAAAATTTAAGTCAAAAAAATTTGTCATGTCAAATGTTAACAACTTTTCAACTGATGGTTCTACTTTAGGTGTCATCATATCCAAGTTTAATGCAAAAGGAATATTTGAGACTAATTCATATGGGATGTTCGAAAATGATTCAAAAGGAATATTCTTGAATATTTGAAAAGGAATATTGCATAATAATTTGGAAGGAATCCTCCAAAGTTATTTAACAAGAATTATAGTCCAAAATAATTGACAAAGAATATTTCAAAATAATTTAGAATTGATTTTTTTTTAAAAAATATTCTAGTAAATTTTTGAAATGATAAATTTAATAAATTTAATTATTTTATATTAATATGTGATGGATAATATCCTATTGATTTCGAAGTTTTCAAGATGTTATTTGAATTTTTTGTTTTAAAGCTCCTAATTCTAGAAGTCTTGTAAGACTTGTGTCACTCCAAAGTCTTGAGGGATAAGAGCTTTAAGGTTTACCAATTGTAATTATAAACTATACTGTAGACTATAGGGCTAAATATTAGTCACTGATAACAAAGTTGGGGTTTATTAATTATTGACAACAAAGTCAATGGAAATTGATGTTATAAATAGGGTTGATGGGTAGTAAATCCTAATATTCTACCATTGGTTCAATTATAGTTTCTGTTCTTGTACATGTTTATTTCCATTTATGCAAAATTTGAAATAGAAATCCATACATCATCCATAATATTTTAAACAACCACATGTCCTATAGCCCAAGTATATGCACAAGTATGAATTTGTCATAATTATACCACAATTTTACTTCTCATACTAATATGTAAAAAAGAATAATAAATACTGGAAAAAATACAAAAAAAAGATAAAAGACCATGGTTCAACAACTCTGCGTACATCCTCAAAATTGTTTAATTTTCATACTGTTCTATTTTCTACTATTCTACTCTCTCTTGTCTTTGCACTTCGACATTCGTACTCACTCTTGGAGAAGAAAAAAACTCCTAGAAAAATTTTAATTCCACCTCAACAAGGTGATCAACCCTACCATGTAACTACTAATTCACCTACTCTATTTAAACTTTCTCAGAATAAACATTACAATTTTACCTACTCTTTATGTTTGTATGGTTTGATAATTAGAATACAATCTTGCCTTTAACAATGGGGTGAATGTATTTCATGGGATCAAAATAGGTTTGACACCTAAATTGAAAGAGGAAAACATTGCACCTTGAATCATGATTAGTGCGCATTATATGAACCACTACACCAATCTCAAAGTCTAAACTGTTTCTAAAATGTTAGCGTGAATATTGAGTGTGTGCTACAATGTTTGTATGCATATTACTACCATTTCTTTAGACCTAATGTCTAGAGTTTTTTCATTATATAGAACTTAATTCCAAAATCCTTTTGAAAAGTCCAGAATTAACAATTGGCCATTTGAAAGTTAGCAAATTTTTAAAAACATTAAATTCATTAGGGGACCAACAAATGATGTAACAAATATTAACAATATTTGGCTTCCCTAGATGATCCAACAAATACTAGAATTATCATCAATTATTTGAATTCCCAAAATGGTAAAAAATTTCGAGATAAACATTTTTTTTTTAATTTTTTTTATTTTATGAAAAAATGAATTCACTGTAATTTTTTTAAAGAAGCACAATGTGTGGCCATAGATCATTAGTTTATTTAACATTGATGGTGAAAATGGAAAAAATTACATTCATAATTTATTTATTTTTGCATCCAACATACAAAATTAAATTTTAGTATTTCAATTTCATTAATAAGGCTTATTACAATAGAACCTTTCAAATTTTATAAGGTTGGGACCGGGTCCAAGTTATAAATTTTGGGAGGTTATTAATTATAGGAGAGGCATCAATGACGTGGTTCAATCATTGATACCAATGACGGTTTGCCCATTATTGTATCATTACCCTTTCAGCTCCAACCTTCAACTGACTCTCTCTCAACTGACTCTCTCAACACCTTCAACTTCCCTCTCTTATCACACCATGGGCAAATACAACAACACCTCGGGACACCTCACGGAAGGGATGCGCATCGCCTTGTGCCAACAGAAGTGTCGTCGTCCGGCCCTCACGCAGGGAGAGCTGAAGGAATGGCTGTGGACTATGCATGGTGTATGCGTCACACAAGCCACCATTACCCTCACCCTGAAACGCAGTGATGAGTTGTTGGCGATGGTGGTGGACACCAGTGTCCCACCCCCACGACTTACACTGCGTACCTATCAGGTTGTGTAGTACCCGTAGAGGGAGCTTACGCTCAAACGTTGGTTCCTTGAGCAGCATGACAAGGTCAACTTGAACGGAGACATGTTGCGCACAAAGGTGGCATGCTTCCTGCAAGAGCTTCATCTTGATGCTCCAGAGATGGCGTTTTCACAAGGCTAACTAGAGAAGTTCAAAGACCGACACGGGATCAAATCATTTCGCTGTTTTGGGGAAAGCGGCGCGCTGGACATGGAAGCAGTTGGTGTGGCGCTACCGGACATTCGCGCCATTGTTGATGCGTACGCAAAGAAGGACGTGTTCAACATGGATGAAACTGGCCTCTATTGGTGTCTCCAAGCCGACAACTCGCTAGCAACCCATCAGCTGGAAGGCCGGAAGATCAACAAGGAGCGCATCACTCTTGTCATTTACGCAAACTCGGATAGCAACAAGAAGATTTCGTTGATGATCATTGGCGAGCACTTGAATCCACGTTGTTTCAAAGGTATCAACCGCGATATGTTGGGCGCCCGTTATCACACCAATGCAAAGGCGTGGATGACCCAGAACGTCTTTCGACTTTGGCTGTTGGACTTTGATCATCGGATGCAAGGTCGCCAAGTCCTCCTTTTGCTGGATAACTGCCCGGGCCACATCCCCTTGGAGAAGTTTGCGGAGATGAACATGGTCCTTCGCAACACCCATGTTTTTTACTTGCCGCCAAACATGACCTTGGCAATCCAACCTTGCGATGTTGGGATCATACGCACATTCAAAGCATATTACAAAAAACGATTCAATAACCTACTTCTGGATGGCTACGAGAACAACATCGACAATCCGGAAAAGATCAGCATTCTGGATGCGTTCTGCCTACCAATCCCAACTTGGGTGGAGGACGTTTCGCCTGCCACAATCACCAACTGCTTTCGCCATTGCAAAATCCGGACCAGCGACATCATCCACAAACAACAAGGGGAAGTTCGTCCTCCCACCGCCCTTATCTAGGAGCTGCAACATCAAGTGGCTCAGCTTCCATACAAGAATCCCATGGACATCCACAATCTTCTCAACTATCTGGAGGAGAACAACTACATGGTGGTGTCAAATGATGAGGACATCACCAACCGCATCATTGAGGAGCTCTGCCCACAACAAGATGAAAACGTGGCAAACGATAATGACGACAGTGTGGAACCGCCAAAAATCAGCACTCGTCAAGCTCAAGAGTATTTGGAGAGCTATCACAAGTTTAGTGAGAGCTTGAAGGAGTAGAAGGAGGCTGTGAAGAAGATCAGCATGACAGGCCTCAAGCAAAAGTCTGTTCTTGACTACTTCAGCTCCGCTTAAATAGGTAATTTAGTTAATATATTAGCTAAATTGAACCAATATCATTGCATTATATAATTTGAAAATGTTTGGGCTAGCCAGATCTTATAAAAAATAAATTTATAGAAATTTAGCTGGGCCCAACTTGGGCCAGCGATTTTTTATAAATTTCAAGAGGTTATCAATATTGAGAGGTATAAATTTTGGGAGGTTCTACTGTACATGGAAATTTGTTACAAGATGCATTGTTGGAATCAAATTGTAATAGATCTATAACTCCACCTAGGTTTGCAACATTTCCAAAAACATGTTACAAATGCCAACATATTACAGAAACCCAAAAGATCTAAAAACAAAAATTAAAAATCAAACCAAAAAATAGGATTTGCAATGATTAAAAATTAAATGCCAAAAAAACCCACCTTGGATTTTATCTTGGTAGAAAACTCTACTGTAATAATTTGCCTGTAGATTTTGATCCAAATTTCTTGTTGTAGAACATGAACAATAAAAACTTTGTGGGGATTAATGGCTATGTATCATAGCTCAAGCTTTTGAAAGCAAAATGTTGGGTATAATACATGCAATTGAACTTCAAATGCAGTACTTGTATTGAACTTGAGGGAGGCAAAATTGATCATTAAAGTGGAATTGCGTTGGAGTTCTTGTAAACACACAATGCCACATAACACAAGTCGTAGCTTGTGGCAATGCAAGATAAAGGGGTGCAACTACATGGCATTTGTTTATGATTGCTTCCCCTCTTCATGTTTTAGGCTTTGAGTACACTTGTTTGCCTCCAAGATTGTTGTGCATCTAGTGAGGGGTTGCTTCAAAATACATGAAAGTATTAGGAGCTAATTAAAAGACATCTATAAAATTTGGCCATTTCTATTTTCATAAAGAAAATCACCTACAAGATAAATAAACAAAAAGAAAAAAAAAACTATCTATAAAAAGGTTCATGGTTTACAAAATCCATTCATTGCACTAAACTACATTACAAGAAAAAAACACTTATTCAAACTCAATCCAAAACACAAATGTTATGCACATAGCCTGGGCATTTACTTTCAATTCAAATTCATGATGTTTTGAATGAAACTTTTCCATTATAGTGATCTCAATTGTTGCAACTTTCAGGTTTACACTCTAGCTTTTTTAGTAGTTTGTGTAACTCCAACATTCTTTCTTCTTGGGACCGAAGCTCAAGAAGGTAAAATCTACAATGGGCCCATTCCTCACCACCATCAACCAAGTTCTTCCATGTTTTGTTAATGCAATGCAACATAAAAAATAAGAGCATTCAATCCTCCCATGAAGTAGGTTTACATATCTAGGTCCAAATGTTGTTTATAACTATATCATTCGGTATAATTGCAAAAACGTCCCCCATTGCATATTCATGAACTTCTACTGTTGGTGTAGAACTACATACAAAAAGGTAATCAATCATAATTTCAACTTACTAATTTTTAATTATCTTGAACTTCAACTTGTGAAAATAGGACAAGTTGATTAAACAAAAAATTCCAACATTCCTTTCAAGACTTGTTAGCTCTTGGTTCTAGAAGAACAATCAACATAATATATTTCAAACAATCTACAAAGGTAAGACATGTTATATAAAATAATTGTTGTATTTGGATCAACACCAAACTTGACTATTTGATTTGCATTAAAGTGAATTGGAAAAGTTCTTATAACCAAGGATTCTAGCCTTAGCAAGGATTGTGAGGAATTTTTGCACACTTTCACCATTAAGATATGCACTCACAAAAAACCCGGTTGGAAGTGGAACTACTATGTAGTTGTTGTCTAACACATAAGGCGGTTCAAGGTAAGTAATGAAATTCACTAAAGATCTAATGCGTTGTGTTTAACATCTACACATAACATCATAATCTAACATGCATTGGATTTTGAAAAGCTAATCTAAAAAGAGCCATGGTATAAAATCTCATAAATTTTTAGTTTTATTTTTATTTTATTTTTTGATCAAGAGTTAAACTTTGAACTAGAACCACCTTGCTTAGATTGAAGGAAAAAACAGACAATTCGACCCCCTCTACTTCCAACAAGTGTAACTCCCTTACAGCAACTTTGATGATGCAAAAAATTTGGAGAACCTTCTACACGTTCTAAACTAAAATTGATTTAATTTTGACACAAATCCAATGGTGGATTTGGGAGGAACAATTAATTGAAGTAAAAATCCAAAGGCTTTGTCATGAAATTCCTTCCATGGACTCCACCACAACACCCTCTACTTCCAACCAATGTACCTCCCCGATAGCAACTCCGATGATGCTGAAATTTTAGGAGAACCTTTTACACTTTTCAAACTAAAACTGATTTCATTTTGACACAAATCCAACGGTGGATTTGGGAGGAATAACTAATTGAACCAAAATTCCAGAGGCTTTGCTACCAGTACTTGTTACACACAACTTCCTTTCATGTTTGATTCTTGCACATTTTTTTTCCATGAACACCTCTCAACACATAAGGACTAAACATTCTTCCTCACACTTCCTCCTCCTCTTTCTTTCCTTCCCACATACACACAATGCCTTCTTTCTTAGTAAGCCTCCATGACCTTCCTTGAGCTTGTTTCCTTTGTCTAATGAAAGCTTGAAATCCTTTGCTCCAATCGATGGCCTCCTCATCCCTTTAGAGCCAATGAGAATTGAGAATAAATTACCATCCAATTAAGTTTAGGATGAAAATTCTTGGGCCCAATGAGACACAAGGAAAATTCCATCCTCCAATCAAATAAGATGATAATCCTCATGACTAATGGGATTGGAGGATTCATCCCTTCCTTTATCTTGGATATCTTGATGAGGTCTTTTGAGCTTGATCCTTATCCTTTTCGTCTGTTGACTTTCACATCCTATTTCTTCATCCTACTTACTTCAAGTAACTAACTACTAAGATAGTTTATTGGTAGTAACTAGTAACGTCCTTGAATTCTTACTTGACTAATTCAATGGTTGAACTAACATTCCTTTGTACCATTTACTATCTTGATATTCCCTACCTATTTATTTTACCATGCATTAGTTAACTATGTAGTACATAGTAAATTGGAAGTAAATTTGCACCACAAAAAACCCTCACATACTTTTAGATCCACCGTCGAAATTAAGGTTTGATGAATCCATTAGATCTAGGATGTTCGAGTTTCATGAGGTTCCGCCATCATTCCCACACTTTACGCCTACCCTAATTTGTTAAATAAAAAGGCCTTAACTTCGCAAGTACCACATTGTTTGTACTACCTTCTTGGTTTTTGTTGATGCAGGTGAGAACTAGTCATGGCGGATGATGTCGCTACGCTTTCGAATCCTCTAGTTGCACTAGTAGAACAGGAAAAGTTTGAAGAAGCACCACTCAACGTGATTGTTTCTCAACAGTCGCGCGAAGAAAAACCGCCCAGGCCAGTGGTGCGCACTTGAATTGATCATTTGGCATGGGATTGTCGATTGTCTCCTAACCCACGTGCTTTAGCAATTTATTTAAAGTTCGTTCCTGCTCATGGAGCTGCACCAGAAAGGTTTGAAGAATGTCAATGTGAAGATGATGATGTCCGTTTCCATTGTCGAACGTGGGTTCCCGGTGGTGGCCATTATCGTTGGCTACGAGGGCCAATCAACCCCCTTCCCATGGAGCACCAAGCCGAGTACCTCGCTCGCACCAT